>Ga0207703_10004583_pt1 | contig 11322 bp, 6 predicted proteins | sample KBSSwiS12_FD_184304 | JGI IMG/M metagenome (GOLD analysis project Ga0207703, IMG submission 184304) | Switchgrass rhizosphere microbial communities from Kellogg Biological Station, Michigan, USA - KBS Switchgrass S1-2 (SPAdes) (version 2) | ecosystem: Host-associated > Plants > Roots >... | reverse complement strand
GATCAAGCCCGACTTGAGCATCTCCTTGGAATCGGAAAAACCCTTCACGCCGGGAAATTTGGCCAGCGCCTGCGGTATGGGATCGGAAACGGCCGTCAACTCACAGCGATCGACTTTGTTGGCGAGAATACTATTGGCGTGCCCCGATCCCATGTTGCCGAGACCGACGACGCCGATACGAACTTTGTTACTCATAAGGTTTCACTACGATATGGACTTGCGATCTTTTCTGCGTTAGCAATTCAACATCGGCGAAAATCGAACATTTTCACCATCCCGATTCCGTGAAAAATTTCCGCGAAACGATCGAAGGCAAAGGGCGCCTGCTCAGTGAAATGCCCATGATCGGCCAGGCCCATATCCGGCTGGCCCGATTGCCCGGACTCCAGTCCCACCGGCACCCCAATGCCTTTGAGTTTTTCTTCATCGATGGCGGGGAAGTGGAATGGTGGGTCGAAAATGAGGAATTTAAACTCAACGCCAATACCATTTATATCAATAAGCCCGGTGAAACTCACGGTTCTCAAGGCCTCAGCCTCAAGCCATGCCGCTACTACTGGATCCAGGTCGTCTTTCCCGAAAGCCGTGGCCTGCCGGGATTGACGCGACGGCAGACTCTCGACTGGGCCCGGGCTTTTGCCGCCCTCCAGCCGCGTCACTTTCCCGGTAATGCGGAGGTAAGATCGGGCTTCCGTCGCCTTTTTGAGGAATGCCGCAACCCTCGTCCCGATAGCGCCGCCGTTGCCCGCGGCATACTCCATCAGCTGTTGGGAACCATCCTGCGTCTGCATCAGGCGCACGTCGCCGGAGCGGGGCCACGACCGATGGTTTCTCACGCCATCCGCCGATCATTGAACTGGATCGACTCCCACATTTACGAATCGATCACCGTCGAGAGGCTTGCCCAAGTCGCCAACCTGAGTGTCAGCCGGTTCCGCGAACGCTTCGTCAACGAGGTGGGGCTGTCACCCCACAGCTATCTTTCCCGCCGGAAAGTCACGGAAGCCAAGCGACGGCTCGTTCAGGATTCGGCGTCCGTCACGTCAGTCGCGCATGAGCTGGGATTCAACTCCAGCCAGTATTTCGCCACCGTATTCAAGCGGTTGGAAGGAATCAGCCCCCGCTATTATCGTGGCCCGAGCCGTCGTCTGAGACCTGCTAAAGTTTAATTTAGTGCCGTAGTCTCCGTTTGACTTTTCTCGCGGGAGCGCCTTAAGGTCGCGAGGATGGCAATAACGCCGCCGCTAGTCCCTTTTCTTCCACCATCACCTTAGGCTCTCTCTCTATGAACATGAAATTGACTGCTCAAATCGCTCTGCTGGCGGGATTCCTCGGTGGTGGAACATACTCTCTTCAGGCCGCAGATGCCCCCACCGATGCCTGGTTTCCTCTCGATGCCAAAAATATCAGTGGTGACTCGGTCTTCGACATGAGTGCGTGGCTCGATGCACCTGCCGGAAAACATGGCGGCACCCGGATGGTCGATGATCAATTTCAGTTTGAGGACAAAACTCCGGTGAAATTCTGGGGAACCAACCTTGCTTATGCTTATTGCGCTCCCGCCGATCACTCAACGGCCGATGCGACCGCCAAGATGTTTGCCCGCTATGGCATCAATGGTGTGCGTCTCCACAAGTTCACCGGACCCTTGGGTTGGGAAGGCATTGGCGATCCCAAGGATGTAACCAAGTTTGACGATAAAGGACTCGATAATCTCGATTATTTTACCTCAGCCTTGACCAAAAACGGCATTTATTATGGTTTTTCGCATACCTTCAATATGAAAATCCGGGAGGGCAATCGCGAAAAGATCCTGGCCTATGACGAAATTCAAAACGGCCTCAAAGGCCAGACCTCTGGCTTGATCAATGTCGCGCCCGACTTGCAGGATCTCTTGATTCAGACCGCCGTCAACCTGCTCCAACACACCAACCCCTACACCGGCAAAACGTATGCCCAAGACCCGGCCCTGGCCTATGTTGAAATGCAGAACGAAGACGATGTGTTTTGGTGGAATGCACCTGGTAATCTGAAAAAATGTCCCACGTACCAGAAAGCGGTTGAAGGACGATTCGCCGACTGGCTCACGCAAAAATATAGCTCTCAGGATGGGCTCGCCAAGGCTTGGGGAACTGAACTCCAACAGAGTGAAACTCTCGACCAGAAAAACGTCGCGGTCTCCTGGCCGGCCAACATGACAGGCTCCAATCAGATCAGCCCCCGCAACATCGATACCGCGCTCTTTTTGTTCAATGAACAAAACACCTACTACGCCAAGTTTGCCAAGGCGATCCGCGACACGGGATACCAGGGGCCGATCTGCGGTTCTCCCTGGCAGGCCCCTGAAATGCTGCCCCATTTCCTGAATCTGAAATCCGATTACCTCGTCGGTTTCATTGATCGTCACAACTACTATGGAGGCAGCGGAAATCTCGATGCCACCATTCTCGCCAAGCCTGGTTCCGGCTATATCTCCAGCGGGCTGCAGCAAGTGGTGGATCGTCCTTTCGGCATCTCGGAATGGATTACCTGTGCGCCTCAAACTTATACGGCGGACGGCCCAGTTCTGCTCGCCGCCTACGGCATGGGATTACAAGGCTGGGATGCGTCTTTTGAATTTCAGTCTAATCTCATCAAATCGAATGCCTCGCCTTTTGACAACACGATGGGCAAGGGCGGAAATGATTCCTGGCATGCCAATACGCCTACTCAGTTGGGGCAATTCCCGGCGCTCGCGCGGATGATTTTCCGCGGTGACGTCAAGCAAAGCGATATCATCTCCACCCGGGTGGTTTCTACCGAGGATTTCAACGCGGGCAAATTCAATTTCTCCGAGGGAAATAAGTCGGCCGGCGATGTTAAGGACTCCACCGGTCAATGTCCCCAGGAGGCGCTTGCTGCAGGTCGTTGCGTGGTTCAATTCGCCGACAAGTCGGCTCCATCCACCATGCCGGACATGACCAAATATCAAAAAGGTACCGCCATCACCTCGAGCACCGGTGAATTGATGTGGGACAGCGCCGACAACGGCTTCATCACGATTAATACCGCAGGCACCAAGGCCGTGGTCGGATTCGCCCAAGGCAAGGCGCAGACCCTCGGTAACGTAACGATCTCTTCGCAAAATCCGTATGCCTCCATCATTCTCACGGCGATGGACAAAACGGAAACCCTCGATAAGGCCAAATCCGCCTTGCTGACCGTCGTCGCCCGCGCCGCCAACGGAAGCGGAAATGTGATTCTCGAGCCGGTCCAGGCGGATATCTCCATCTCGGGACACAATGTCAGCGCGGTGAATGTGCTGGATCAAAACGGCGTCTCCACTGGCAAGACATTGACGGTCAATAACGGCGCCTTCCATATCAACACGGGCGACGACAAGACGCTCTATTATCAGGTAATGTTCTAACGAACATCTCCACTCCCATGACGACCAGCGCCAAGACTTCGCCTCCACTCATCGTCGCCCACCAGGAATTGCTTGAGCCTTTCCTGGGCATGCTGCAGCGCAAGGAATCGGCCCTCCTGCTGGCCCTCGGCGATTCCAACACGGACAACACCAACTTCACTCGCGGCGGCAAGCAGTGGGCCGAGTTGCTTCACACCGAGCTTAAAAATCACTACGCAACCCAGCGCCTGTTTCTCTTCAACTCCGCGTTGTCCGGAAACACGGTGCTTGATGCGCTCAACCGCTTTGACACCGATGTGGCCGCTTTCAAACCGTCCCTCACTCTTTTCTGTCTTGGCAGCAATGACCGGAAACTGACTCCGGATGTTTTCGAAAAAGGCTTCCACGACTGCATCGATCGCCTTGAATCAGCAGGTTCGTCGGTCCTCGTCTTCACACCGGCTCCCATCATGGAGCGAAAGCCCGAGCCGCCCCACATCTGGCGTGACGACAAGGAACTGGGACGAAATGTGGAAATCATTCGCAAAATCGTGGCCACTCGCACCGTCACCTTCATCGATCTCTACCAAAAAATTCGCGACATGGAAGAGAGCGGTGAGCTGGAAATTTTTCCTCTCATGGCCGATGAGGTCCATCTCAATGACGCTGGCCATCAACTCGTCTTTCGCCTTTTTGCCCCGGTCTTCGGGCTTCCTCCCTCGTTCGCTTGGGAAAGAGATCGATCCAAAACTTGACCCACCGCGGAAGCCCGTCCGCCCTTCAATTTACAAGGTAAATTCCAGCGCTTTCAGATTTTGAAGTTTTTTTAGCTAGGACAACACGCGTTTCCGCACAAAGGCACCCAGCAGTTTTTACAGAAACGCGCTTTCTTTAGCTTATAGTTATTGCAATCAACCGTGTTTTCAGCTATTTTTACATTGTGATTACAAACTTACCCAGTCGCAACAATCCGAAAATCGCGGCGTTCAGCCTCGTAGAAGTTGTTCTCGCGATGAGTATTATGGGCTTCGTCTGCGTCACCTTGTTGGGCCTTATGGCTACCGGACTCGGTAACGTCCAAAAATCCACCACCACCACCGTCAACGCGCAGATCATGCAGACGGTCGTCAACTACCTCGAGGTTCAGTCCTTTACCAACAATCTCCCCATACTGTACTTTGACGATGAGGGAACAGACGTAACCTCTACTGGAACAGGACTTTATCAAGTTACGCTCACCGGTACGACTGCTGCTCCGGGTGCAACGATCCAAGGCACTTTTACTATTAGCAATGCACGGCTCCTGCAGGTGCACGTGGTTAGTCAAGCGAGCCCCAATACCACCAACACTTTTTCTCTGGTTTGGCCCAACACTGGATATTAACCATTCTATGAACTCCCTTGCTTCCAAAATACCTCATGGCAGGCGGCATGGATTTACTCTGGTGGAAATGCTGGTGGCCGTCACCATCTTGGTGGGGATCATGGTACTGGCCACTCAAATGATCGGGGCCACGAGTAAAGTTTGGAAAAATACCACCGCTAAAATCGAAGCGTTCCAGAACGCGCGGGACGGCTTTCAATTAATGACGGATGAGCTTCGCCAGGCAACCCTCAATACCTATTGGGATTACTATGACAGCACCGGTCATACCTCTAGAAATTATGTATCCCCCCCTTTTGCTCCCGTAGCTTACGGGCGCCAGTCCGAACTCCACTTTCGCATCGCCAAAAGTCTGATTGGTGCCCAGGCAAACAATACCTATGGGGTCTTTTTTCAGGCGCCGCTGGGTTATACAGCAGCTCCAGCCCAGTATGGCAACCTGCAGAACCTGCTCAATGCCGCCGGTTTTTACATTGAGTTTTCCGATGGAACAGGCCTCGTTAATTCGCCTCCCGCCTTCCTTCCGGTGACTCGTATCTACCGGTATCGCCTCATGCAGATAATCCAGCCGACGGAAAGCATGACGGTTTACAATTATTCTTTCCCTGGATCCACACTTTCGCCGACCGCCTGGTTGGCTGCTCCGACGGGCGCCCAGCGTGCCACCTGCACGCGAATCGTCGCCAATAATATTGTAGGTTTGGTTATTTGGGCCAAGGCTACGGACAGTCCTACCGATACGCTCGTTTCGCCCACATCCTACTCTTATGATTCGAGAATGGGTTTAAATGGCGGGGCCGCCATCCCCCCAGCAACGTGGACGCCGGGGGTCACCTCCCAACCTCTGCAGATGAATCAAATGCCCCCCATTCTTCACGTTGCCATGATCGCGATCGACGAACCTTCGGCAAAAGTACTCCAGGGCACTTCAACCGTTGTGCCTAAACTCATATCCGGTCCAGCAGCCCCTTTCGCTTACGGTCAAACCAGCGCCGGTGGAGGACTCTTGTTCAATAAACCTCAATACATGGACAGCGATCTCCTGACTTTCCAGACTGGACCCAACGGCCTTGCTTCCATCAAGCCCCACCTGAATTTCCGCGTTTTTGAAACGACGCTTACGGTGAAAAGCGCCCGTTTCAGCACCCAATAATTAATCCTATGAATGCTCCTAAAAACAATTCCGGCTCCGCCCTCTTTATCGTCCTGGGTTGCGTGGCATTGATGACGCTTCTGGTCGTCGCCTTCCTGGGTTCTTCCATGGCGGAACGCAGCACCTCGAATTTTTTTGCCAAGGAGGTCAACTCCAAGCTTCTGTCGGAAAATGCCATCAATATCGTCATGGCCCAACTGCGCACCGCTACTAAAAGCATTAGCCCCGGTACGGGCGCGACCGTGGCCTGGGCTTCTCAACCCGGAATGATCAGAACCTTCAATGCCAGTGGGAATCCTGATAGCTACTACAAGCTGTATAGCGGTGACACCATGGTCGGACAAGGGGCCTATGATTCCACTGCCGCCGGATTAGACGCCATTGACAATAATTGGTTATCCGAACCGGACCTTTACACCGATCTCAACGAGGCAGTCAACTCCCGTAATCCCATCGTTTCGGCGTACGATGCCAATGGCAATCCGCTGGCAACCATGACCGCGCCCGGGCATAGCGGCAGCGTATTGACTTACAAATCCGCCGCGGTAGGGCCCAATCCGGATATCGAAGGTTTCTACGTGGATACCGCCACGGCACCTGCGGATGCGAACAACCAGGTTCCCATGCCCTTGAAATGGCTCTACATTTTAAGCGATGGCACTCAGGTAATTCCGACAGTCAACAGTGGTGGTGGAGTGAATGTTCCGCTAGCGACTGCCGCCAATCCCATCGTGGGACGAATCGCTTTCTGGACTGACGACGAAACAGGCAAGGTGAATATCAATACCGCCTCCGAAGGATCCAGTTGGGACACTCCGCTTACTTGGGCGACCGAAGACTATGGTAGTTACCTCGCGGATAACGCGACCGTCACCTCTCCTTACGGCATGGCTACCGCGGTCCCTGCTGGTGGTGAGTATCAGCGAATTCCCGGCCATCCTGCCACCACCTGCCTCAGCACGGTCTTCGGGTCAATCCTCCCTGTCCCGGTGCCTCCTTTTTTGGAGACGGGCTCCACCAATTCCTATGATAATAACTTGGCTCCCTACTTCACTCTGACTCCCCGTTACGCACCGGGCGGTTCCAAGGCAGGCACCCGTGCATCCTTCAACAGTGCCGATGTCAATTATGATGCTGCGGGTTTTTTGCTGCCTCCCTCCTATCGCCTCTATACTTCACCCGATGAGCTTATGTTTGATCCCCAGCGTGTTCCGGTGGGCACAGCTAATGCCAACGTGGATTCGGATGCGGCTGGCGTTGGAATCAGCCCCCTAGGTGGCAGAACGGCCATCGCCATGAACCAGAATTTCTTTGGGGAAACCCAGTTTTTCCTCACGGCTGACAGCAAGGCGCCGGAGGAAACCCTTTTTAACACCCCTCGCATCAGCCTCTGGCCCATTCAAACGGATGTGAGTCATGCCCGAAATGTTAAAGACAACCTTCTGGCTTTTTGTTCCACCATCAACAGATACCCGTATTATTTTCAGAGAGCAGGATTCTATGCCAGTTCCGTGACTGGAACCTTTGCCCCTGGCGGTCCCGCCGGCTCGGCAAACGGTTCCTCCCAGGACATGGCCATCGACGGCGGCGGCCAGACCAATCCATTAGGTGATCTTACGTATGGTGATCCAACCACCCCCACGGCCATGAGCACCTCGTCTTTCGATGGGGATGTGCACAGAAACCTGAATCTCCTCGCCTATCTTCGGACGTTAACCTCGGCCGATCCTAATGGAACAATTCTCAACATCCCTGGTTTTGGCGGGAGTTTGGGTGCCAAATATACCACCAAAAGCTCTTTTTCGGGTAATAGAGATATTGACCAGATTCTTGTCGATATGTTCGATTACATCCGTTCGACGGTCAACACCTATAGCTTGGGTTACACCCCCCAGTATAGTTACACCCCCATGACAACGGCCGGAGGCGTCCTTCCGGGAATGGGCACCTCACTTCCTGTTCAACTAAAAATCAACGGTAACCCCATTTCCGGGCTGGGCAGAATAACGACCATTGGTGAAGTCGCCCTTGTCTTCATGCCGGCCCGGGATATGAATCGCCCAATCTCCGCTCAACATCCCCTCCGAGCCACCGGCTATCTGGACAACACTACTTTCGGCACCGACCCTGCGTCGACTCCTCCGTATAAGCCAACCGCTGGGGCCGATGGTCTACCGGATGATGTGGCCGACTCGGCTGGGCATTATGATCGAATTGGCGATCCCCAAACGACGAATATGCGGGCTTTTTTGATCATCAAGCCCATTGGGATCATGTCGGGCTCCACGATGATGAATCCCAACCTGCGCTACTCCGTGGCGATTTCCGGGATACATTCGGGTGTAAGCGATTTTGAGGTCAACTTCAACCCCAGTCCCTCTGGCAGTATAACCGTCACCGCCCATCCAATTACGGGTGCGCCCGATGTCTGGATTCCACTCGGGTTCCCTGACGGTGCTTGGAAGGGGACCAACCAACCCGGAAGCAACTCCGGGAGTTCTGCCGTCTGTTTGATGAATAACAGCACTTTTTATAATCGCTCGCCCATGGGCTTCGGCTGGTCCGCTTTATGTGCCCCGATACCCAATATCACCACGAGCAAGGGCCGTGGACAGGCCGGGCAGACCACTCAAACTTGGGATACGCCGAGCAGCAATGGCGATCTGCCTCCCACGGCCTCTCCCAATACAGGCAATGCATTGGTCTATCCGTTCATGGGAAGGATTATTGATCTGCCAGCCGCCGCCAATCCCTCCAATTATGCCCCGGCTGGTGGCCTTCCTATTCGTTCCAATCCAGTCAACACCTTCACCTTCAGCGGAGGAGAGATGTCCATAACCGTCACGAGCGGATTCCCCACCACTGGATCAAGGGCTCCTGTTGTTCAAACCGTGGTTATGAATTGGCCGACTATCAATTCCCTTCCCATTCCCTCCTGGTCCCGGTCCAATCCGCTTGATAATGGTTTTGGTGTCGGTGTGTATGGCGGTCTTAACACGCCAACGCCTTACATGGGCGTCCAGTACACGAACCCCTTGTGGCCTGCGGTACCGCAGCCGCTTCAATATTACACACAGGTGTTTTTTGGAAATCCATCGAATGCAAGCGCTATCGGGGGAAGTTCTCAGGGAGATATTGGATTTATTGCCAATCGTTTTGGTGACGTGGATATCAGCGGAACGTCCTCGTATTATAATTTCAGTCAGTTGATTCAGCGGGGCGATACGGTTCGGAGCATGGTTCTGAATCCGGATTGTCTCGCAGTCAAGGGGGACACGCGCATTATTGCCAACATGCCGGTCGTTCCTGAAAGCCTAGCCGGTTTTCCTGTCTATACTTACTTGGGAACTGACGCAGCCAGCGACTCCACTGGGATTCAAATTAATCCCCCCTATGCATGGAAAGACTACAACTACACCCAGTTCCATGCTCTCGTGTTTGATGGCGGCAACTACTATACACCTTTGACCCGGGTCACCTCCACGGGGACGAACGTTCACCTCAATACCCCTCTTCCCGCCGATATGACCGGTTATCCGCCTCAAACCTGGATAAACTATTCAGCGGGCCATACGGAAGCCGGTCAAGGATCATATGGAGGGGCCTTATTTGCCAATGCTACCTATAATTACCTCTCGTCGCCTTTGGTGACACCTGAACTTTCAACCTCGGATCCGTCAATCGCTGGTGCCTATATGGATACTACCGGGGGCCATACTCTCGCGGGAGACTGGACCACCGGCGTTGGTAACGCTCCGGATGGCCCCTTGGTTGCTGCTCCCGATGAAGGGTACCAAAGCTCAAAAACGGGGGGTTACCAGAATATTTATTACATGACTTACGGCGGAGTAGTCGCCGGCCAGGCCACAACTTACTCCTCAGAGTCTTTTTCACCCAATCGCGAGATCGCCTCGCCCGTCATGTTTGGGACCCTCCCGGCTTGTGTCCAGTCGGGGCAGCCCTGGCGCACGTTGCTTTTCTGTGCGAACCCTGCGACGGGGACCGCGAAGTTTCATCCCGGCTTTGGGACGGTGTCGCCGGGGGGGGCAACCGCCGGGCCCAACGATTCCGCACCCTACCAGGATCCGCCTGATCATCTTTTCCTGGATTTATTCTGGATGCCGGTCGTTGATCCTTATGCCATCAGCACGCCATTCGCCACGGCCGGTAAGATTAACATGAATTACCAGATCGAGCCCTTTACCTACATTCATCGCAGCACCGCCGTTCGAGCCGTCATGAAATCTGTCGGCTTGATTGCGCTGCCTGCAGCGGCTTCGCAAAAGCAATACGTTACAACTGGTAGTCAATATAAATCGGGCTTTTGGCACTTCCAGAATATCGTGCCCGCCCAGAACGACAATTATCGATATAATATCAACCTGGACGAGACGATTGATGCGGATGACTCCGGATTCCAAGCGCGGTTCGCCAATCACGATATCTTCCGTTGCGCTTCGGAGATCTGCAATATCTTCCTCGTGCCCCAGGCGATTCCCGGCAATAGCTATGCTTCTGCGCCAGCCGTGCCTCCCACTACTTACCCAGCCACTGCGGCGTGGTGGAACAAGTTCCCGCTGACGGGTGATAACGCGCGGGAAGCTCCTTATAATAAGATCTATCCCCGCCTGACTACGAAATCGAATTCGTTCCAAGTCCATTACCGGGTCCAAACGCTGGTGAAAAATCACCGTGTTGTGACTGGTCTGACTCAAAGCCAATGGGAAGCGATCTTTGATACATCCAGAGGAGATGCTATTGGCGGTGAATATCGGGGCTCCGCTATCATTGAACGGTACATCGATCCCAACGATAAGACCTTGCCCGACTTTGCGATCGCCTTTCGCGCTCAAGGAACGACATTGGATAACTTTTACCGCTTCCGGGTAGTCCGGACCAAATCCTTTAATCCTTAAATTCAATGGTCTTAAAGATACCTGGAAAACAGTTAAGGAAAGCTGGATTTACGCTGGTGGAACTTCTGGTGGTGATCGCCATTGGAGCGATTGTCGCCTCCCTCTCGATCACCTCCTACACCAAGGTGCTTAACGCCGGTGCCCTGACGACAACCACTCAGGCTGTCGTCGGGCTTCTTGACCAGTCCCGCCAGACGGCGATTACGCGGAACGCCTACGTGGAAGTCCGGTTTTACGAGCTACCTGCGGCAACAGCCAGTTCCACCGCTTCGCCTACTGTGTACAGGGCCATGCAGGCCTTTCTCATAACCACTACCGGATACACGCCTCTGGGCAAGCCAGTGTTCTTCACCACGCCCATGATCATCCAGACAACGTCCATTGCACAGTCCTCGCTGCTCGACGCCTCCAAAGATGCTTCTCTTGTGGCTAGAACACCCTCGTCTTGGGGCGTTGTCAAGCCGCCCATCGGCACCGCACC
>Ga0207703_10004570_pt1 | contig 11347 bp, 15 predicted proteins | sample KBSSwiS12_FD_184304 | JGI IMG/M metagenome (GOLD analysis project Ga0207703, IMG submission 184304) | Switchgrass rhizosphere microbial communities from Kellogg Biological Station, Michigan, USA - KBS Switchgrass S1-2 (SPAdes) (version 2) | ecosystem: Host-associated > Plants > Roots >... | reverse complement strand
CATGATCCAATCCTTGTCCTCGCCAGAGAGCCAGTCGAGTTGCTCGGTGAAGAGCGTCACCGCCTGCCGCCATGGACAGGGCAGCCGCGTCCAGTCCGTGCCCCAGAACATGCGCTTCGGACCAAACGCATCGTATACACGGCGGATGTGCGGGTGGAGGTCCGGAAACGGATACGGCATCATCGAATGGCATGGCAGCGCCGAGGCTTTCACCGCGACATTGGGATAGCGCGCCAGGCGGCACACGTCCGCAAGTTCGATGAACGCAAGGTTGCCGCGCGCGTGGACGCCGAGGGCAAGGTGATCGATGACGAACCGCAAGCCGGGATGGCGTGTGGCAATCTCTTCGATCTTCCGAACAGAGGTTGGTGCATACACCATGACCGGAATGCCGAGACGCTCCGCCATCGGCCACAGCCAGTCCGCGGTTCCTTCAAACAGCATCTTCCGATGTTCGGGGATGTGGAACGTGAGCCGGATGCCGAGCATCCCAGGTTGATTTTTCCAGCCGGCCACGACCGCGCGGCTTTCGGCGCGCTCAACGGCGAGGCGCCCCATCGCGGCGAAGCGATCGGGGTGCGCCTGCGCCGCTTCCAGAACCAGATCGTTATAGTCACCCTCCCACGATGGTGGGATGAGAATGGCGCGATCGACGCCCGCTTCGTTCATCGCCGCCAGCACCATCTCCTTCGTGACGGGGTACGGCTTCTGCGCCTGCCCCGCGCGTCCAGGCGGCCAGGGCCGGTCCGCCCGATCAGCTGCCCAGATGTGAACCTGTGAATCGACGATGAACATGCGTGCGCGGAGCATACCCGAAACAGGACAACCGCCATAGAATCCAAAGCATGTCGCCGCACTCGTCTCCTGCAGCCGAGCGAATCGTCACCGCGCTGCGAGCAATCTTCGGCCACCGGCTCCGGTCGGTGGTCGCGTACGGTCCGCATGCGGAGACCGGAGGCGTCGACGCTGCCGAGCCCTTATCGTGTCTTGCGCTTGTCACAAACCTGACGATCGCCGACCTGGAGGCGTCGGCGGCACGGGCGCACGATTGGACCCGCCATCACATCGCGACGCCGCTGCTGCTTCCCGAAGACGAATTCCGCCGGTCGTTCGACGCGTTTCCGCTCGAGTACGGGGAAATTCTTCGTGCGCACCAGGTGCTGTTCGGCCCGAATCCGTTTGATGGAATTTCCATCGAGCGCGGCGACCTGCGACGCGCCTGCGAAACGCAGATCAAAAGCCATCTCGTTCATCTTCGCGAGGCCTACATCGAGGCGGCCGGCACGCCGCGCGCAGTCGCAGATCTTGTGACCGCGTCGGCCCCCGCGTTTGGTGCGCTTCTGCGCAATATCGCTCGTCTGAATGGATCCGCCGAACAGGATCGTGCGGCCGCAACGCGGGAAGGCGCACGTGGCGCGCAGCTGTCGGACCCGCTTGTGGCCAGCATCCTGGCGCTGGAACGGCCGACGGGAGTCAAGGCCGTGGATGCCGCGCGGCTCTTTCCCGAATATCTCGCCGCGGTTGAACTGCTGGCGCGGTACGTGGATACATGGCGTTGACCGCGGCGGGACTGTTCACCACGAAGGTCACGAAGAACACGAAGAACCTTCTCGTACTTGGTTCACTTCGTGACCTTCGCATTCTTCGTGGTTTAGCTCTCTTTGTGGTCTTGACGCTGCCTGTAGCGGCAGCCGCACAGGAGCTGCCGCCCGAACTGACGCAACCTGTCAACGACTTCGCGCACGTCATCGATGCGCCAAGCGCGCAAACAATGGAGGCGTTGATACGGTCGTTGCAGCAGGCCAGCGGCGACGTGGTGGTCGTCGCCACCGTGCCCACTTTCAAACCGTACGGCGACATTCGCGAATACGCCGTGAAGATGTTTGAAAACCACGGCCGCGGAATCGGCCAGCGCGGACGCGACAACGGCCTGCTGATTCTCCTCGCGGTCAACGACCGTCAGGTCTGGGTCGAAGTCGGGTACGAGCTCGAGCAGTTCATCACCGATGGATTCGCGGGCGAGACGAGTCGTCAGTACATGGCGCCACAGTTCCGCCAAGGCGCGTTCGGACCAGGGCTGCTGGCGGGCGTTTCGCGCATCGTTGCGCGGATTGCACAGGGGCGAAACGTCGTTCTCCAGGGCGTACGACCGCAGCGGGACACCGCACCCGATGTTGGTTCCGGCGGCAACGTCATTTTTGCGCTGCTGATTCTCTTCATCCTTCTGAGCATCATCGGGCGCACGAGGAGACGCCGACGGTTCGGCGGTTGGGGTACGGGTGGATGGAGCGGTTGGAACAGCGGTGTCGGACCGTTCGGAGGAGGTTACGGCGGTTTCGGCGGCGGAGGTGGCGGCTTCGGAGGCGGCTTCGGTGGTTTTGGCGGTGGGCGTAGCGGGGGCGGTGGCGGCGGCGCAGGGTGGTAATCTGTCAACATGATTCGACACGTGCGATCAACCGTCGTGCTGGCGTTGCTCCTCACCGCCGCGACGATGTCCTCGGGGTGTTCGTACAACCGGTTTGTCGGCCAGGAAGAGGCGATCAAGACGCAATGGGCTCAGGTCGAGAACCAGCTTCAGCGTCGGAACGACCTGATTCCCAATCTCGTCGAGACGACCAAGGGGATCGCGCAGCAGGAGAAGGACGTCTTCGGCCAGATCGCGGATTCGCGCGCTCGCCTCGCCGGCGCCAAGACGCCGGAAGAAACGATTCAGGCGGCGAATCAGCAGAGCGCTGCGCTCGCCCGTCTGCTGGTCGTGGTCGAAAACTATCCACAGCTGCGATCGAGTGAGTCATTCAACCGGCTGATGGACGAACTGTCAGGAACTGAGAACCGAATCGCCGTCGAGCGGATGCGTTACAACGAGCGGGTGCAGGAGTACAACACCGCGCGGCGGCAGTTCCCCGCGAACATCACTGCCAGCCTTTTTGGTTTCAAGGAGTATCCGCTCTTCAATGCTCCAACAGCGGCCGAACAGGTGCCGAAGGTGAATTTCGGGAAGGGAACCAACTGATTGTGGCTATCGTCGACGCGTTGCTCCCGGAGTTCGATCACGAGATGGGAGTCACGCGTCGGGTCCTCGAGCGGGTGCCAGAGGACAAGTTCGCGTGGAAGCCGCACCCGAAATCGATGTCGCTCGTCGAGCTGTCGACACACGTCGCCACGATTCCGAGCTGGGGCGTGCCCACGTTGAACCAGCCTGAACTCGATCTTGGCGGGCAGAACCTGAACACGCCTGCATCTTCGCGCGCCGATCTGCTGACCCGCTTCGACAAGAACGTCGCCGACACGCGCACGGCACTGGTCGACAAAACAGACGCCGAGATGATGGTCGTCTGGTCGCTGAAGAACAATGGTCAGAAGCTGTTCACGATGCCGCGGCTGGCAGTCTGGCGCGGTTTCGTGGTCAATCATCTCATCCACCATCGTGCCCAGCTTGGCGTCTACCTTCGGCTGAACGATGTGCCGGTGCCAGCGATGTACGGGCCGACTGCCGACGAAGCGCCGAATTTTTGAAACTCGCCGCAATTGGTTTAGCGGGCTTCCTGGCGTTCCTGGTACTGGCCACTGCTAATGGCGCCGGCTATCGATACGGCGTCTCGGACGGGGCTTTCTATGTCACGGCCGTCACGCTCGCGGAAAACCCCGCCGCATTCCCTCGCGACGCGCCGCTCATCCGCACGGAAGGACAATTCTTTGTCATCGACGAAATCCTCGCGCTCATCGGCCGTGTGACCGGCGCCTCGATGGAATCGCGGTTTTTCGCGGCCTATCTCGTGGCCATCGCGACGGTATGGGTGGGTGTGATTCTGATTGGGTCGTCTTTGTACGGAAAGGATCGGCCGTGTGCGACCGGATGGTGGCTCACGATCGCACTGGCCGCCGTCGTCACGCTTCGTCACCACATTCCGCGGACGAGCACGAATTCACTGGAACCGTATTTCCATCCGCGCCTGCTCGCTTTTGGTTTCGGCATCATCGCCGTCGCTGCCTTCCTTCGGCACCGCAACGCGATGGCCGTCGCGCTCGTCAGCCTCGCCGCCGTCTGCCACGGAACAACCGCCTTCTGGTTCGCCGTCGCGATTGGCACCGCGCTCATGGTCGTTGACCGCCGCTGGCGCGTACCTGGACTCGTGGCTGGCGCCGTCGTGCTGGTGATGCTCGTGTGGGCGACATCGACCGGTGCCCTCCGGATGGCTGCCTCCACGATGGATGCCGTTTGGATCGACGCGCTCGGCGGCCGCAATTTCATCTTTGCCAACGAGTGGCCCTTGTGGGCATGGGCCGCGAACCTCGGTCTGCTGGCGGCGTTATGGGGTGCGCACATCGTGCGCGTTCGACGCGGCACGGCGAGCGCGCGAGACGCAGGGCTGGTGTGGGGCGCAACGGCGCTCGTCGGGTTGTTCCTCGTGACGCTGCCCCTTGTCGTCGCACACGTGGCGCTCGCCGTCCAGTTCCAGTTCTCACGCGTGTTCTGGATCGTCGACTTTCTCGCCACGCTCTACGTCATTGCGGCCATCGGCGAATCGATGCGTCGAACCCAGATCGTGACGCTTGGCGTCGTGCTGCTGGCCGTGTCCGGGGCACGCGCCACCTACATCATGTGGAGCGAGCACGCGGAACGGCGTCTCTTCCAGCTGTCGCTCGCTCCGTCGCCATGGATGGATGCGATGCACTGGATTGCCGGCCAGCCGCTCAACGTTCACATCGTGGCGGCCCCCAATCATTCGTTCAAATATGGCGTCAGCGTGCGTGTGGCCGCATGGCGCGATGTTCTCCTCGAAGACGACAAGGACTCCGCCGTCGCGATGTACTCCCGTCCGATTGCCGAACGTGTCGTCGAACGGCGGAACGCGCTGGCCGACTTCAGCAGTCTGACAGCCGCATCCGCTCTGGAACTTGGGACACGCTTCGGCGTGGATTATCTCGTCACCGAGGCCGCACTGCCGCTGCGCGAAGTGTATCGAAACAGCCAGTTCAAGATTTACGCGCTGAGGCCAGCTGGTCCCGCGTCCTGATCCAGAGTTCGTCGAGCGCGCCCGGACGACGCATCTTGGTAATCCAGACCACCTGACCCATGTGCGCGGCCGTATGGTGGCTCGCATGGAGGAGAATCGACGCGATTGTCGTCGACTTGCCGGTGCGGTCGGTCCGCTCCATCAGCCGCGCCGGGTCAAGGCCATCGAGCACTTCCCGCATCATCGCGACGGTCTCATTCCACGCGCTTACGACGGCTGAGCGGGCTGGATTGCTCCGAGCGGTGAACTCGGCGGCGCGATCGCGCTCGACGGAACGGCCGCCGACGCCGTACCCGATATACAAGCGGTTCGAGCCGATCAGGTGCAGCATGATGTTGCCGAGTGCGTTGCTCTTCTCGTCAGGCCGCCACCAGATATCCTCTTCGGTGATCACCGCGAGGCATTGCCCAATCTGGGTCGGGTAATCCTCCACCATGCGTGAGCGAATCAGGTGCAGCAGCGTCGAATCGAGCGTCCGTTCCATGAGCGGATGATAAGCTGGAAAAAACCTGTCGATGTTCGAGCCTTCTTCGTACCGGCCGCGGTTCACCGGCGGCCACAAACAGACCTTGTACGCGTGGGCCCGGCCTCGTCAATTTCCGCGACTGCCGCCGGCCGTCGAGCGGTATTTTGACGTCGCTCCGGACGCTCGCGTGCTCGCGCACTGCCACTTCAGGGGAGGGACAGGCGAGACGGGCGCAGCACCCACTCTTATCCTGCTACACGGCCTCGAAGGCTCCAGCACGGCGCACTACATGCGCGGCATCGCCGACAAGGCGTGGGCCGCGGGGTGGGACGTCGTCCGGCTCAATCAGCGCAATTGCGGCGGCACCGAACGGCTGTCGCGCGGCCTCTACCACTCCGGGCTGACGCACGATGTTCGCCATGTTATGCGCGAGCTCATCGACCGTGGTGGTGTTCCCGCTGTGGCCGTTGCCGGTTACTCACTCGGTGGAAACCTGACCTTGAAGTTGGCCGGAGAGCTTGCCGAGACACCGCCGCCGCAGCTTGTAGGCGTCTGTGCGGTCTCACCGACGATCGACCTGGCGGCGTGTGTGGAAGCACTCGCGCGTCGGTCAAACCTCGTGTACGAGTGGAATTTCGTCCGTAATCTCAAGGGCCGCATGCGCCGGAAGGCGGGTGTTTTTCCGGGTGAATTTTCGCTGGAACCACTGAAACGCATCTGGACCGTGCGCCAGTTCGACGAAGCCTACACGGCGCCACACCATGGTTTCCGCGATGCCGCCGATTACTACTACCGGGCGAGCGCGCTGCGGGTCGCCGATCGCATCCACGTGCCGACATTGATCATCACGGCAGAAGACGATCCATTCGTTCCTGTTTCGACTTTCCGTGACCCAGCGGTGTCGGCGAACCCGAAGATTACGGTGGTCATTACGCCGCATGGCGGCCACTGTGCTTATGTAGAACGACGCGATGGAGACTACGACGGCTACTGGGCCGAGCGCGAAATTGTCCGTTTCATCGATTATCAGTTCGAGCGAGGCCGAGATGCTGCATCAGCAGCTTCGCAAACTCCGGTCCCTTCCCTTCCGCTTCGTGCTTGAAATAGACGAAGACCTCCCGGCACGCTGACGTCGTCTCGCGCATCACGTCACCCCAGCGCGCGATATCGTCGGGCGTGTAGCCCTCGTCTCGGAGACGGAAGTAGGTGTAGTCCGCCGTGACGATCACCGGCGTGGACAGACGCTCGCTGTCCGCAACACACAGCGCGAGGTTGCGCCTCCGAAGACGTTCGTAGATCTCGTCGTCCAGCCACGACTCGTGACGGAACTCGAATGCGGCGCAGACTCGTGGCGGGAACGTATCGAGAAACGCATCAAGGAGTGGTGCGTCCTTCTTCAGGTTGGGGGGAAGCTGAAATAGGAGCGCGCCCAGCTTCGGTCCAAGCGTCGCGGCGGTTTCAAGAAACTGGCGGACGAGATCGCCGCAATCGCGCAGCCGACGATCGTGCGTGATCCGCCGTGGCGCCTTCAATGTGAGTTTGAAATCTTCGGGGGTCGCCTTGTTCCACCCGTCAACAATCTTTTCGTTTGGCGCGCGATAGAACGTGTAGTTGATCTCGACGGTTGAGAACCGTCCGGCGTAGTACGGCAGCATCTTCGCCGACGGCAGCTTCTCGGGATAGAAGCTGCCCTTCCATTCGGGATAGTTGTAGCCAGAGGTGCCAATCCAGAAGTTCATCGTGAACGATCACGTTATCCGAACCGTTTGACTGCCGTGGCCCGTGACGGCGAAAGTTGCTACAGTTTACGAGATGACCTTGCTATTTCGGTCGGTGATAGTCGTCGCGATCGCGGTAAGTGGGTGTGGTCGCACGGCCCCCACGAAGCAGTACCAACTCCAGGGCCAGATCCTCGACGTGAAACCTGACACCAAGGAGGTCCTCGTCAGGCATGGGGACATTCCCGGCTTCATGCCGGCGATGACGATGCCCTATAAGGTCGAGGATGCGACGCTGCTCGCCGGCAAGCAGCCGGGCGATCTCATCACGGCCACACTCGTCGTCGGTGAGACCGAAGCGCATCTGTCGAAAATCGACACAACTGGTCACGCGCCGGTCGCGGATGCAAGTGGTCCTGCCATCACCGATTCCCAGATCCTCAAACCGGGCGAACCGGTTCCCGACACGAAACTGGTGGACGAAAACAACGCGGCGCGGGCGCTCACCTCGCTGAAGGGACATCGTGTGGCGCTCACGTTCATGTACACGACCTGCCCGCAGCCGGACTTCTGCCCGCTGATGGATCGCAATTTCGCGTCGATTCAGAACGAGATCAAGAAGACGCCGGCGCTCGCCGACGTGCGGCTGGTATCGGTCAGCTTCGACCCGGCGCACGACACACCGACGGTCCTCAAGGCGCACGCGAAAGCGCTGCAGGCCGATCCGGCCGTCTGGCATTTCGTGACGGCGAGCACCGACGACATCAAGACGTTTGCCGCGACGTTCGGCGTGATCGCGGAGCCGAGCGACGAGAGTCCCGCCATTCTCACCCACAATCTGAGCACCGCGGTGATCGATGCCGACGGCAAGCTCCTCAAGATTCGCCCTGGCAATATGTGGACGCCAGCCGATCTCATTGCCGACCTCAAAGCGGCTCCCGCTCCCGCGCACTGAACCGGCGACGCCGCCGCACGTCTCCTTCACATCCGCCGAACGGCGGATCGTCGAACATCTGCGAACGCCGCTTGCGGTCCAAGGCTGGCTGAACTCGCTGCCGTACAACAACGAGCAACATGGCGAGACGCTCCGCAACTTCCGCGGCGTCGTCAGACACGGCGCCGCGCATTGTCTCGAAGCCGCTCTCTCCGCGGCGGTGATCCTCGAGCAGCATCGCTACCCGCCGCTGGTCTTGAGCTTTGAGTCGATCGACCTGCTCGACCACGTGATCTTCGTGTACCGTGGACCGCACGGATGGGGATCGGTGGCGCGGTCGCGAGATCCCGGTCTTCATGGGAGAAAACCGGTCTTTGCCACGCCGCGGGCGCTGGCGCTCAGCTACTTCGAACCGTACATCGATTTCACCGGGTGCATAAAAGCCTACGCGGTGGTCGATCTCCGCGTGCTCGGCGATTACGATTGGCGGGTGGCGGAGAAGAACATCTGGAAGGTCGAGCGCATGCTGCTCGAATGGCCGCACCGGCGCATCAACTGGTCGAAGGCGCGTGAGCAGCGCTGGCGTGCGAGGTATCGTGCGTTCTGCGACGCGCACGACTACAAACCGTGGAAGTTCTATCCCCGCCGTGATCGCTGGACGGCTCTGCCGGAACACGTCCGGCGGCGGGGATGAATGTCAGTCGAGGTCAAAATCCCGCAGCGGCTTGGTGACGGGCTCCTCTTTCGCCTGGCGCAACGCTTCCTCGAACCGGCGTGCCAGCGCATCGCCGCGCGTCTTTTCAGCCTCGACGGATTGCTCGAACAGCGCCTCGCGCCGGCGCGCCTCCTCGGCGAGAATGCGCGCCGCTTCGGTCAGCTCTGGCTTGTCACCTCGCTCAGGTTCCTTGTGCGAGACGATCCGTCCGAGGTTTGTGTCGACGACCAGGATTGCGTTGCAGCACGGACACTGGAGCTCGAGCTCGCTTTTCAACTTCGCCATGAACGATATTCTAGTTACCAATTTACCAATTTACGAATTGCCGGATTTGAATTGTCAGATTGAATTCGTCAATTCATAGATTCGTACATTCGTAAATTCCGATGACCGACACTCACTGGCGTACCCTCCGTATCGCGACCTACAACATTCATCGATGTCGCGGGCTCGATGGGCGAACCAATTCCTCGCGGGTCGCTGATGTAATCCGCTCGATCGAACCGGACGTCATCGCGCTGCAGGAAGTGATTGGCGCCGGACCCCATTTGGCGGGTCACGCCGAGGAGCTCGGGGCACAGCTCGGAATGGGCTGGGTGATGGCGCCGACCCGTCATCTGAGGGGGGCGTTGTTCGGCAACGTCGTCCTCAGCCGCCACCCGATCATCCATCACGCGCAATACGACCTGTCGTGGAAAACCTGCGAGCCGCGGTGCTGTCAGCGCGTCGACATCGCCTTCGGCGATGACACGCTTCACCTCTATAACGTCCATCTCGGAACCGCTTTCCTCGAGCGGAGATATCAGGCAGGACGGTTGAGCGCCATCGTTCACGACCGACGCATCCCGCAGCCAAAGGTCGTTCTTGGAGACTTCAACGAGTGGATGCGGGGCCTCGCGACGACGCTGCTTACCGAACGCCTGCAGAGCATCGATCTGCGCGCGCACCTGCGACGTCGGCGCACGTATCCCGGTGTGTTTCCGGTTCTACACCTGGATCACATTTATTACGACGGGCGTGTGGAGGTGGTGAAGCTCGATTTGCCGCGGACGCGGCGGGCGCTGATGGCGTCGGATCATCTGCCCCTTGTCGCGGAGCTGAAGATCCAGTTCCGGTAGGTCGTCTAACCCTCTTCCTCGTACTCCTCTTCTTCCATCGGCAGGAAGCGTGTCGGCGGACGCAGTGCTTCGCGGTAGTCGTAGATCGGCAGATCCCGGACATGCAGAGGAATGATGCAGCCTGCGCCCTTTTCCTCGACGACGACAGCCACGGGGCTTCCTTCGACACCCTCGCGGAACGCGAGCCTGCAGCCGCAGGCGAGACGGGCGTGCGTGAATCCCTTCAGCATGTCGCGATCATACTACACCGCGGGCGCCAGCGGTTCTTCACCAGCAGCATAGGAATGTTCGTTGCTCTTCGCGCGGCGACACGCGACGGCCTTCAAAGTAACGACGCGTTTTTGACAGCCAATTAGAGTCACAGATTCGTTCCCCCACGAGATTTTGTGATCACTCTCGAAGCGCCGTGGCTGTGACAAGGAGAATGCTGATGAAGACGATATGGGACGAGGATCCGACTGAACTTCTGGGAATCGACGAAGAGGAGGGCTCGAACGAACTCGGTGGCTCGGAGTTCGAAGAGGACGAAGAGGACACGACCGAGCTGATGGGCCTCGGCGACGAAGAAGGTTACGAAGAGGACGACAGCTACGACGAAGAAGAAGAGGACCCGACCGAGCTGTACGCCAGCGACGAGGAAGATGAGTACGAGGAGGAAGGCGAACAGGGTCAAGAGAGCGGTCAGCGGATCCCCGGGTTGCGAATCGCACAAGGCATGCGCACACGCCGTCGCGCCCGGCAGCTTACCGTCGCCGCGCTGCGTCACCGCAAGCACGCCCGCCAGCTCGGCCTCGCGGCACTGAAGCGTCGGCGGCGCGCGCGGCTGTTTGCCCTCGCGGCGTTGCGCAACCGCAAGCGCGCCCGTCTGCTCGGCATCGCGGCGATCCGCAATCGTCGTCGCGCGAAGGCATTTGCGACGGCAGCCGCACGACTGCGTCGCCGTGTCCGAATGCTCAAGAAGGTCGCTGTAGGCGCGAAGCTCCGCGCGGCGTCATAACTGCGACGGCGCTTGTGACAGCGCCGGCTGGCCGGCGCTGTCACGTCGAAGGTTCAATCGAAAAACGAGGTCAACACAATGCCTGCAACGACTGAAGCGGAAACACCGTTGCTCAAACTGGAAACACAATTGTGGAAATCGCGCGCCGAGGCCAAACAAAAATGGTTGGAGCGCGCCTTGGCTCAGCCCGTCCGGAACCCGCGCGAGAGAGAGCGGCGAACGATGTGGATCAAGCGCGCCCTCGAAGCGGTGCAGCGCGGTCAGGACGACATCAAGTACCAGACGGCGCTCATGGACGCGTACGCGGAGCACCTCACGGTGCTGGAGATGAGGTTGATTCAGGCGAGCGAAGAGAAGAGAGGCGCTCCTGACTAAAGGAGC
>Ga0207703_10004563_pt1 | contig 11355 bp, 8 predicted proteins | sample KBSSwiS12_FD_184304 | JGI IMG/M metagenome (GOLD analysis project Ga0207703, IMG submission 184304) | Switchgrass rhizosphere microbial communities from Kellogg Biological Station, Michigan, USA - KBS Switchgrass S1-2 (SPAdes) (version 2) | ecosystem: Host-associated > Plants > Roots >... | reverse complement strand
AAATTGCCAGAGCATTCCCGACGCGACCACGATGCACCCGATATACGGCATGATCCAGCTGGGGTTATGGATCACCTGGAGGATGCTCATCCCGGGCGAACGGTCGAGTTCGTCCTTGTTCATCTGGTACTGATAATAGGCGAGCCCGTTGTAGCGCAGCGGATCGTTCATCGAAATCTCCGTCTCCCGGCTTTCCTTGCTCGTCGAGTTTTCGATCAACACGCGGCTGCGGAAATCCTTCGGGATATCGCTGCCGGGATAAATCTTGTGCGTCGCGTGCACGAGCTTGATCGAGTACGGCAGGTATTGCCGCTGCTCGCGCAGCGCCACGCGCACCGTCTTGTCGCCCACCTTCACCGGCTGCTCACGCAGGAACGTCGACATCAGCCACGTCCCGAGACTCTTGCCGCCCGCCTCAAACTCCAGCACCGCATACGGGAAAGCGCGCGTATCCATGTCCTTCGCTTCCGGCAGCGGCACGATCGTGGCGTGGGCGCCGGCACCTTCGGTCGAGGCTGCCGGCAGCGATTCCGGCGTCACCGTCTGCCCAGCGCCAATTTTCTCCGCCGCGAAACGCATGCCGCGCGCCGTGTCGGGATCTTCGCCATCCGGCATGTTGGTAAAGCGTCCCAACATCGCGCTGCGAAAGCGCGTCTTCAATTCCGTGCGCAGCTTGCCTTCCTTGTCGGGCTGCGCCGCGACCTTCGTCGCCGCGGCCACGATGTCCTGCACATCGGTTTCACCCACGGCCTGCAACGCCGCGCGCCACACCTCCACGCGCCCCGGAGTCTCCTCCGCGCGCTGCGCCTGGGGCACAATGGCATCCGCCGAGCCAAATTCACTCTCCAGCGTGGCCAGCGCAGTCGTGATCTGGACCGTCGCCTCCATCACTTTCTTGTGGGAGACCACATCGCCGTTGGGCTCGTAATCCTTCACCTTCACGGTGAAAGGCAGGTCCGGGTGGGCAATCGTCCCGCCTTTGACGATCAGCGGACCGGGAACGGCGACCACCTTCTCCTCGTCCTTGTTCGCTTCATTGATGAAAGCCAGCTCCGGGTAACGGCTCCGCTGGATGTAATTGGCCGTCTCTCCTTCATTGAAAACCATTTGCGATTCCACCTGCAGGAAGTCCGTGGCCAGTTGCCCCAGCAGCAGGATGATGATCCCGAGGTGCGTGAGATGAATGCCGATTTTCGACGTGCTCCACTGGAACCGCTTGATGTGCGCCGCCACCAGGTTCAACAGCAATGCGCCACCGACCAACCGCCCCGCCGGCCAGATAAACCACGGCATCTTGTGCCCCCAGAGCGTCGTCCCGATCAGGATCCAGTGGCGAAAGTAGCGGTCCTGCACCTGGTACAGCCCTTCATCCGCCTGCGCGACCGTGCCGACGAAAACGAGGATGATCGCGCAAGCCAGCAGCACGATCGTCAGCCGCAGCGAGGTGATGAATTTCCAAATGTTGCGGTTCATGGCTGGCTCTTGACGAATTGGACGAAGGTATCGTGCTCGGCGTTCACCACCGCGGCGTCGCCGACCATCTTGTAAAACCACCATTGCCCTTCGCGCGGCACGATGGCGCCCAGCAGGCGGCGGTTGTCTTTGCTCAGGTCGGCCAGCACCGGGCCCGGCGCGCCGTCAATGTGCGCGCCGCCCAGGGTCGTCACGCATTCTTGCAGGCCGGATTCATCCACATCCTCCAGGCCAAGCTGGCGGCGCCAGCGGTTCACGTTGCCCAGGAGGCCGCCCGTATCGCTGGAGAAAACACTCACCGACACATCCGCCTTCCCGCCCTCCTTGGCCACGCTGAACTTTGCCACCTGCATTTGTCCCGCCGGCTGCTCCTGCCAGCCCTCGGGCGCCATCAAGTGCAAGCCCGGCGCAGCTGGCTCCGGCGCCGCCGGCGGGGCGACAGGCGCCTTGGCCTCCGCCGTCTCCGCCGTGCTCGGCTTGATCTTCACTGTTTTAAGGAAATTGAGAAACGCCTCCTTCTGCGAGGCCACCGCCTCCGCACTGCCCTGCAATTTATAAAACCAGCTCCCATCGTCCCGGTGCACGAAAGCTGTGATGATTTGCAAAGTCTGCCCGTCCCGCTTCCCCGTCACCTCGAACAGCTTTCCCTGCTCCGCACCGATTTCCACCGGCGTCAGGCTCGCCGCGGCGGCCGCCTCTTCCAATGGCGGCTGATCCACCTGCTGCCGCCACATATTCACGATGATCGTGTCCTTCCCCTTCATCCCGTTCAGCGGCGTGATATTGACCATCGCGTCCCCGTTCGGCGTCGGGATGCGAAAGTTCACCAGGCTGAACTCGCTCGCCCCCGCATCCACCCAGCCCGTGGGCAATTGATAATCCAGCTTCGGCCGGGCCACAGGTGCGGCCTTCGGCGCCGTATTGGTCGCCGGCTTGGCCTTCGCATCGCTCAACTGCAGCGGGCTTTCCGCCGTCGGCGCCGCCGGCTCGGGCGCATGTTTCGTGATCGTGTAGACCCGGATCTGCGGCTTGTCACAGGCCGATAACGACAGCACGCAAGCCGCCCCGCAGAGCGCGGCGATACGGAAGGTAGTGGGGCGGTTCATGAAAGAGGGGCAGGAGCAGTAGCCGAACTTCGGCCAGCACGCCAACGGCTTTTCGCGTGTACCGTCAATCCACCGCCCACCCCCTTCCTTAGCTGACCGACCTTTCCTCCCCAGAGTAGACTTACGCAAAACCGTAGCCCCGCGGCCACTTCCGTGTCATCCTGAACCTTTCGAAGGACCTCCAATATTCTTCTTCTCCATCCGTTCGGCAGGCCACAGCGTTGAGTTTCAACGACCGTTACGCGCAAGAGGCCAAGGGAGGACCTATTGTTATGCCAAATCTTCACTTTTACAGATGTCGGCAATGTGGCGCCGAAGATGAACTCATGGTGAAGCAATTTCTATTGGTCATCTATCCGGACGACTTGAGATTGCGGTCCACTCAGGAAACAAGGGAATGGCTAAAACAGCACTCGCAGGAATTCTGTTGCGATGACTGCCATTGCAGCGTGACGCTTCCGCGTGAGATCGATGTGCAAACTTGGGAGGAATGGAAACGTCAACTTACGCCGCGGTATTTGTTTGAGACTGATTTGCTCAAAAAAATCGACGCAGAAATTACCGAGAAACCGGGCCGTGTCGTGGACGTAGGCCCGCTTCTCTGTCCATATTGTGGAAAGCCCTTTGGGCAAAAGAGCGTCCTGTCTCCGAAGTGCGCGAAGTGCGGGAGTCGTGACATGGAACAGACAGACTTCGCCCTCGCTTCTCTGAGATATGGCATCGAATGGCCACCCCAACCGCCGATCGCGCGTTGTGATATCGACATCTAACCAGGAGTATCCTGAAATTTTTCGGCCGAACGAACTCCTTCATCTCCCATGAAACCCAACATCGTCTGGTACGACATCCCTGCCCTCGACCTCGACCGCGCCATTCAGTTTTACTCGGCCATTCTTGGCGCACCGGTGAAAAAAGACGTCACCGGCGACGTGCCCCTCGGTTGGCTGCCCACCTCCGACGGCGAATTCATGGGCAGCCTCTGTGTCGTGAACGGCTTCAAGCCTTCCGCTGACGGCGTGATGATTTACCTCAGCGTCAACGGCCGCCTCAAGGACGCCGTAGCCGCCGTCCGCACCCACGGCGGCACGGTGCAAACCGACATTCACTCCATCGGCCAGTATGGTTTCCGCGCCGAGGTGCTGGACTCCGAGGGCAATTGCATCGCCTTGCATTCCGAGACTGAGGCGTGAATGACGGGATAAGCGCCCGCTCACCTCATTTTCATTGAGGTCCGAAAACCGCCAGACACCGCTGCGGGCCCGCCCTAGGTTGCGGACGTGAAGCTGAATCCATCCGTTTGTTACCGCGCCGTGCAGGCGCGCGACGTTCGCTATGACGGTCGCTTTTTCACCTGCGTGAAAACGACGGGGATCTACTGCCGGCCCGTCTGCCCCGCCCGGCCACCGAAACTCGAAAACTGCACCTTCGTCCCGACCGCTGCCGCCGCGCAGGCCGCCGGTTTCCGCCCGTGCCTGCGCTGCCGGCCGGAAAGCTCGCCCGATCTCGACGCCTGGCGCGGCACCTCAGCCACCGTGTCGCGCGCGTTGAAGATGATCGAGGGCGGCGCACTCGACGAAGGAGATGTCGAGTCGCTCGCCGCCCGGCTGGAGATTGGCGAGCGTCAGCTCCGCCGTCTGTTCCGTCAGCACATCGGCGCCGCGCCGGTCACCGTCGCCCAGACCCGGCGCGTTTTGCTGGCCAAACAACTTCTCCACCAGACCGATCTCTCCATGATCGAGGTCGCCCTGGCCAGCGGCTTCGGCAGCGTGCGTCGTTTCAACGAAACCTTCCAGGGCCTCTACCATCGGCCTCCAAGCGAACTGCGGCGCCGTGCCGCGACCCCCTCGCCCTCCCCCGAAATCTCCCTCCTGCTTCCGTATCGGCCGCCTTACGATTGGGATGCCATGCTGCGCTTCCTGCAAAAGCGCGCGATCACTGGCCTGGAGGTGGTGACTGCGGACACCTACAGCCGCGTCATCGAACTTCGCGGCGTCACCGGCTCAGTCAGCGTGGCCCATGCGCCGGATCAATCCGCCCTGCGTGTCGCCGTTCGCTTTCCCCGCCTCGATGCGTTACCGGTGATCATCGCGCGCCTCCGCCGCATGTTCGATCTCAGCGCGGATCCCGGAGCCATTGCCGCCGTCCTCGCGTCCGATCCCATCCTCGCGCCGCTCGTCACCGCCCGACCCGGCCTGCGCGTACCGGGTGCGTGGGATGGCTTTGAAGTCGCCGTGCGCGCCGTGCTCGGCCAACAGATCACCGTCACCGCCGCCATTCGCCTCGCCAGCCGGATCGTGGCCACCATCGGCACACCCGTCACCCACAGCACAGCGATCCCGGGGCTCACCCATGCATTCCCTCCACCGCAGCGCTTCGACGCCCATGCCCTGGCCAAATTGGGAATGCCTCGCGCTCGCGCCACCGCCCTCGCCGGCGTGGCGGCGGCAGTCATCGCCGATCCGCGCCTGTTCGATCCCCGGCGCGATCTCGCCGAAGCCGTGGCCCGCCTGTGCCAGCTCCCGGGCATCGGCGAATGGACCGCGCAATACATCGCCATGCGCGCCCTCGGCGAGAGCGATGCCTTCCTCGCCGGCGATGTGGCCGTGCAGAGGAAGTTCACCTCGAACGGAAAACGCCCGACCGCTGCCGAACTGCTGGCCCACGCGGAGCGCTGGCGTCCCTGGCGCGCCTATGCCGTGTTGCATCTCTGGATGGCCGCCGCCGATGCCCCGCAATCTCTCCAATCAAAAAAGAAAACCTACCATGCACTTGCAACTTGAACGCTGGGCCTCGCCCATTGCCCCACTCCTCCTCGTCACCGATGACGAGGGCACCCTTCGCGCCTTGGAATTCTCCGATTACGAATCCCGCCTGCACCGGTTGCTGCGCGCCCACTACGGCGACTACACTCTCACCGAAGGCCCCGCACCCGCCTCGCTCAAGCGGGCTCTCGACCGATATTTCCAAGGAAACCTCGAGGCCATCAACTCTGTGCGAACCGCCACCGGAGGCACGCCCTTCCAACGCGAAGTCTGGCAGGCGCTGCGATCCATCCCCGCCGGGACCACCGTCAGCTACGGGCAGCTCGCCGCCCAAGTCGGCCGGCCGGCCGCCAGCCGGGCCGTCGGTGCCGCCAACGGCTCGAATCCCATCCCCATCGTCGTGCCCTGCCATCGCGTCATTGGCGCCAATGGCACACTCACCGGTTTCGGCGGCGGCCTCCCGCGCAAGAAATGGCTGCTCGACCACGAAACCCGCTTTGCCTCAGTAGCAGCCGGGGAATCCTTGCTCTGAAGATCCTGCCATTCACGTGCAGGCTTGAATCCACGGAAATTTCAGGGATAATACGCAGCTTGCCACGTCCGGTATGGTTTTCGCTTTGTTAACGACCCCTATGCAAGATGCCCTCCGTCTTTTCGGATTAAAGACATTCGCCACGGTTTGTACCGTGGCTGCGTTCGTCCCTGCCGCCATGGCGGATGACGACGCTGAGGCACCACCACCCTCTGCCGGGCCCGCTTTCAAAATGCCCGCGGCGCAAGGGCGCGATTTGGTTCGCATCGCGCTGGTCAATGATGATGCCTCACCGAAGGATCTGCTGGCCGCGCAGTTGCGCGCTCTCGATTTGCCCTCCACGGCGGTTTGCGTGCAGGCAATCGATTCGGGCAACCAGCCGTTCATCCAGCTTTTCCTCAGCTCGGGCCTCAATCTGAATGGCGTCGGCGCACAGGGCAGGACACCGCTCCTCGCCGCCACGGTGGCCCACAACTGGCCGCTGGTCGCGCAACTGCTCAAGGCCGGGGCGGACCCGCGCATCGCGGATGAAAAAGGAGTGACGCCTCTCATGGCCGCAGCGGGCGCCGGGGATAGGCCGACGATTAAAAGCCTGATCGCAGCCGGCGCGCCGGTGGACGCGTTGGACACCAAAGGGCGGCTTGCCTTGGGCTACGCGCTCGCGGCCAAACAAACCGCAACCGTGGCCCTGTTGCTCGACCAACAGCCAGCGCTGCCGGTCGCGGCCCGCGGCGGCGACGACCTCGCGTCAGCGGCCCTCGAGTCGGGCGACCCCAATCTTTTCGAAGACATCCTGCGCCGTCTCCCAGGTGGGTTGACCTGGACGCCGGCCGCCCGCGCGGAGTTCTCCAAGGCGCTCGCCGCGAAGAACACGATTCTTGGCCCGCTCTTGATGGAGAAATACGCGGGCGCTCCCGCGGCCTCAGCGCACGCCCAGCCGCTGCTGGCCTACGCCATCGCCAGTCATGATTCGGCGCAGGTGCAAACCCTGCTCGACCTCGGCGCGGACCCAAACACCGTGCTGGATCAGCCCGGCGACACGGCCTTCCGCGAGTGGGTCGGCAATAGCTTCATGCGCTACTACCTGGATACGACGCAGGGGCTCAATGTGCTGATGCTGGCCGCCGGCATGAAGCAGGCGGACACGGTGAAGCTGTTGCTCGACTACGGCGCGAGTCGCAACGCCTGCTCGCGCGGCAAGTCGAGTTTGATCGCGCTGTATTTTGCCGCATGGGCGGACAGTCCGGAGACCATCCAGGTGTTGCTGGGCGACGCGCCGAGCAAGGACGATGTGCGCATCGAGGTCTCACTCGGTGAACAGCGCGCGCGGTATTTTCGCAGCGGGCAGCTCATTCTCTCCACGGAGATTTCCACGGGACGCGACGGCTTTGCCACCAAGCCCGGCGAATACGTCATCACCGACAAGCATCTCGAGCATCATTCCACGCTCTACCACAACGCCAGCATGCCGTTTTTTATGCGGCTAAGCTGCCAGGCCTTCGGCTTGCACGAGGGCGTCGTCACCGGCCGGCCAGCGTCGCACGGCTGCATCCGCCTGCCCGGCGAAGTAGCACGCCGCCTCTTCAAGGAAGCCCCCGTCGGCACGTGGGTGAGCATCAAGCACTAGGGGCGGAAGGCGGTTGAGAGTGGATGGTTGATAGTTGATAGCCACTGGTGGTTCTGCCGTGGTTTGTTCTGCTTTCAGAAACCAAGCAAGAAGACCCCTCCGCAAACCAGCGGCGGCTCTCAACTCTCAACCATCAACTCTCTTCCCTACTTCGTCCTGCCAAACAGGCTCCAGCCCGTGCCCTTCTCCGTCTTGTTCTGCTGCACCTTGAGCTGGCCGAGCAGTGACTGGAGACCGAGATAGATCTTGTGCCAGGCACCTTCGACCGCGGGGATCGCGTCGGGGCCATCGGCCAGGTAGCGCAGGCTGGGCGCTTGGGCGAAGAGATGATGCACCTCTTCCTTCTTCGGGCCGCCTTTTTCCGTGGAGGCGATAATCGCCTCGAGTCCCTGGGCGATTACGCTCTTAAGTTCCAGGAATTGCACCTCGTCTTCCCGCGCGAATTTCTTGTCCCGGGCGAGGTTGACGTAGTGGTTGAACTGCTTCCAGCACTCGATGTAATTCTCGAGGTGGAGAATGAATTCTTCGATGTTCTTGTAGTGCATGGCGGGCGGCGTGTGCGTGTGCGGAAGTTGCAGCGTGGCGGGTTGGAGAAAGATCAGCGCGCCGCCGCGCAATTCGCGCGCGGTGATGTTGAGGCCGCTGAAATCCAGGTGCAGGTCGGTGAGTGCGAGTTGCGCGTGCTCCGCGGAGCTGAAGATCTCCAGCACCTGGCGGCCGATCTCCAGGATCGTCTCTTCAGAGTAGGATGTAGGCAGCGTGGAGGCCACGAGCCCGCCCGCGCGATGGATCGTGAAGCAACCACTCGGCAGCCGTTCCGGCCGCAGGGCCTTTTGCTGGCGGGCGAACGGTTTCAGGAGGCCCATTTCGCTTCGATCTGTTTCATTGTTTCGCGAATATGCGGCAACGTCGCGGAACGCGTAAAGCCAATGCCGAGGTCCTGTTCATCGCTGGAGAGAATACCCACATGCCGTTGGGGGCCGAGCGCCTCGATTTGTTCCAGGTGGCCGGCTTCGAGCCTGTCGCCCAGCGCCCGCAGCGCGCGCGTCGTCTGGTGAATCCACGCCGCCATGCGGTCGGGGTTCTCCGCCGCCCAATGCTCGTATTTCGTCTTGTCCTGGCCCTCGACGGCGATGACGAATTGCACGCCCTTGTAGCGCGAAAAGGAAGCCAGCGAATTGGGATCCTCGGTCGTGACATCCTCGGCCTTGGATTCGTCGAGGCTCTGCGCCGTTTCCATGAGCAGGTTCTCGTAGGAGGAGAAAATGGTCCGTGGGCGCGGCGTGTCGTTCGGCAGGATCTCAAAACTTCCGGCCCTCCAGCGCAACATCTCCAGAAACGCTTCCTTGCCCAGCAGCTCGCCACTGGCCGCGTCGATGATCTCCCCTTTCATGATCCAGATGCGGCCTTCGCCGGTGGCGCTGGCAATCTTTAGGATCGCCGAGCTCTGGGTCAGACACTCGAGCTGCACGATGTCGACGAGCGTCTTGCTCTGCACGCCGCGGAAGCCGCCCGTGTCCTCCTTTTCCAGCATCGACTCGATGCAATCGACGAAATTGATGATCTCTTTGCCCGTCTTCGGCTTTTCCAGATACAGGTCGATGCCCATCGCATAAGCGCGAGCGCGAAATTGCTCATCTTCCGCCGCGGTCATCACCACGACACGCAGCGTGGGGAATTTGCGCCGCACGATGGCGAGCACTTGGAAACCGTCCATCGTCGGCATGCGCAGGTCGACGAGGAGCAGGTTGAAGGGTTCACTTTCCAGCAACGCGATGGCCTTGGCACCGGCGTCCGCCGTGTGGATTTCCGGCTGGCTGGGCAACCGTGCGAGAATCTCCTGGTAGATCTCCAGGATATCGTGCTCGTCGTCGAGGATCAGGATTTTCTGCCGTGCGGGCATGGGCGGGAAGCTTGTATCTAAAAGGGTTTGCGGGGTGCCGGGTGGAAAAAGCCCCAGATTTTCGTCTCGGTTCCTAAGCACGTCACGCGCCAAGTGACAGAGAGAGCAAAAGATTTTTTCAGACGTACGACACAATGGCATCAGGGTTGCTAGGCAAGAGCTTCGCCACCCCGACGGACACACATGCTCTCGATCTTCAAAAAAATCTTCAGCAAACCTGAGCCTAAAGCCGTCGCCCCTGTTCATGCCGTGGTGCCCGCCGCCCCGAGCACGCCGATGCCGACGATCGAGGTCGCCCATCTTTCCCTCGCAGCCATCGTGGCGCGTTTTCCCGACGAACTCAAACTCCTGCTCACGGGCGAGCCGGACGCCGCCGCGACCGTGGCCCTGCCGATGCCCACCATTCTCAAGCAATTGCCGAGCGGCAGCGTGAAGATGTCGCTGGCCAGCCTCCATCGCCAGGCGCATGGCCTCATCAAGCCGCTGCCTCCCGGCGACAAACGCAGCGTCGACGTGCCGCTCACCGAGATCTTCCGCCACGTCCGCCCGGAGGCGTTCCGGCGCCGGGCCGATCAGCGCCTCATTGATGTGCCCGACAATGGCTTCAATCTTTTTGGAGATTCCTCCAACCCCTACGCCGTCGCGCCCGACGATGCGATCTCCGAGGTGCGCCTCCACCACGCGCCCGATGTCATCGATCTGACCAAGGAGTCCGCACCCGAAGCCGCGCAGGATGGGCCGCGCGTCTTGAAGATGGACGACGGGCTCCGTGCCAGTTTTCAAAATGGTGCGTCCGCGGAAGCCGAAGCGCCGGCAGATCCACAAGACACGATGCCCCGTGCGATTACACCGCCATCGGACTTCAATATCCCGGCGCCAGCAGCGACTCCGCTGCCATCCGCGCCGCGCACCCCGATGCCTGCCCCGGCACCCGCAGCGCCAGCGCCTGCGGCAATCGCCACTGTTCCCAAGCCCGCGGGCGTCACGCTTTCTCTTTCGCTTGCTTCGCTGGCCGCGAACTGGCCGGAAGCCGTGCAGACGGAAATCGCCGCGCTCGACCCAACCACCCAGGTGGTCCTGCCGGCGGACGAAGTTTCAGCCGGGCTCTCCAAGGGCCGGGTGAGTTTTGCCTGGAAGCAAATCCACTCCTGGCTAGAACCGGAATCCTCCGCGCCCAGTGCGGTGCCGGGCGACACCGTCCTGCAGTTGCCCCTCAAGGTCGTGGCCCCCGCCTTCCTCGGCGTCTCGAAAAAGCCCGCTGCCGAGCGCAAAAGCGTCAACCTGGACGAAAGCATCCCCTCCCTGTTCAGCGACGGCCGGCCACCCGTCGAAAAACCAGCCGCTCCCGAGATCGCGCCGGCTGCTGAGCCGGTCGCCGAGCAAGTCACGGAACAAGTCGCCGAGCCAGCGGCCGAACCAGTTCCCGCGGAGCCGCTTCCCGCGGAGCCGCTTCCCGAGGCTCCAGCCGCAGAGGCCGAGCCAGCCCCGGCTCCGGCGCCCGAAAAGATTGCCGAGACGGTCGGCGAGCTTTTCCACCAGCCGCAAAAGCAAAACTGGACCCCCGCCGAACTCGTGGCCGGTATTGTCACGTTGCCCGGGGTCGCCGGTGCCATCGTCGCCCTCCAGGAAGGACTGCCCGTCGCCGCGTCCCTGCCGGATGGCGTGAAGAGCGAAGTCGTCGCCGCCTTCCTTCCCCAGATCTTTGCGCGACTGAACCAATATGCGGGCGAAATGCGGCTGGGCGACGTGGACGATCTCTTGTTCACGACGCATGGCGCACACTGCCAGATCTACCGGCTGGGCTACATCTACTTTGCCGTGCTCGGCAAGGCGGGCGAGGCGCTCCCCTGGCATGAACTCCACCTCATCACTGAGGAACTCGCGCGCCAGACGCACAAATAACTCCAGAAAAACATGGCCATCATCAACCAAGCCACCAAGGAACTCCAGGT
>Ga0207703_10004560_pt1 | contig 11359 bp, 12 predicted proteins | sample KBSSwiS12_FD_184304 | JGI IMG/M metagenome (GOLD analysis project Ga0207703, IMG submission 184304) | Switchgrass rhizosphere microbial communities from Kellogg Biological Station, Michigan, USA - KBS Switchgrass S1-2 (SPAdes) (version 2) | ecosystem: Host-associated > Plants > Roots >... | reverse complement strand
CGAAGATCGCGTGCGCGGGATCGTGCGGATCGAATGCGAAGCGGTACCCGAAGGCGCCGAGCGCGGGCGGGTTGCCGAGGCGCGACCAGTTCGCCCCGCCATCCAGCGACTGATACAGCTGTCCGTCCGAATTGCCGAGGTACACGTGTCGCGAATTTGCGGGATCGACGCCGACGCCGACGATACCGGCGGCGGGCGTGCGCCGTTTCGTCACGACGAAGGTCGAGCCGTCGGGGGCGATCTCGTAAAACCCGGTGCCGTTCAGCGCGAACCCGTACGCGCCGCCGTCGGGCGCCGCGACCAGGACGAGCGGCGAGTCTTCGACTGCAGCCAGATCATCGAAGGTGCACGCGTTGTTGCGCGACAGGCGCAGTGTGCCCGCGTTCTCCATCAGCACGTTGCCGGGCGATTCCAGATTGACGAGGCCGAAGGTCGCGAAGTAGTCCGGATAGTCGGGGCCAGACGCTCTCATCCTCCGCCAATCCGACCGCCTTCATCGAAACCCAACAAGCGGATGACGATGATGTCATCCGGTCGGCGATACACATCGCCAATGGCCGGCCGTTCGAAGTCTGGCGGGATATCGTATGCGTACACGGTGCGCGCCGAGCAGCTAGGTGGCCGCGCCGCCTAGCTCAGTTCAAGCGGAAAACGCCATCCACGGCTTTCCATTCGGAAGGCTTGACCAGTTGGTTGTGCGCAACGCGCACCGAGTGAAGTGCGCCTTCCAGCTCGTGTTGCCAATATTCCAGGAAGGCCTTGAGGCCGGGGAAAAGCGGCGCCAGATCATACTCTTGCCATACATAGAGCTGCAGGAGTTTGGGGTGGTCTGGAAGGCGGTAATGAATTTCCGCGGTTGTGAGGCCATAGCCCTTCAGGCGAATCAGGAAGTCCTTACTGACCAACGTGCACCTCGTGCCAAGCACCCACTCTTGTTGCAACGCTAAGGTCGGCGGGCGGCTTCCGGCAAAGAAATTTTTTGGCGCTCCAACCCGCGGGCTGCCAACGAAGTGGCCCCCGCATTCGAAAAACATCTAATTCTTTCAATACAATATGAGATTACAAAAAATTTTGGCAGTCGCCCCTTGAAGCTGCCAACAGGCAAACTACGTCATTTTCGTCCGGCGGGGAGCCGGGCCTTAGACACCGTTGATCTGCACAAGGAGGATTTGCATGCACTTCCGCCCCCTGCACGACCGCGTGGTCGTGCGCCGTATCGATGCTGACCAGAAGACCGCCGGCGGCATCATCATTCCCGATACCGTCCAGGAGAAACCGCAGGAAGGCGAAGTCGTCTCTGTCGGTCCTGGCACACGCAACGACCGCGGCGAACTGGTCCCGATCGAGCTAAAGGCCGGCGACCGGGTGCTGTTCGGCAAATGGTCGGGCACCGAAGTCAAAATCGACGGCGAGGACCTTCTGATCATGAAGGAATCCGACGTCATGGGCGTGATCGAGAAAACGAGCACGCTCAAGAAAGCGGCCTGAGGCCCTTTCATCGCAACCGAGCCATCGAAAGGAGATTGAAATGGCTGCTAAGGAAGTCAAGTTTTCGTCCGACGCCCGCGAGAAAATGCTGCGCGGCGTCGATGTTCTCGCCAACGCCGTCAAGGTCACACTCGGTCCCAAGGGCCGCAATGTCGTGATCGACAAGTCGTTCGGCGCCCCCCGCATCACCAAGGACGGCGTCACCGTCGCTAAGGAAATCGAGCTGGAAGACAAGTTCGAGAATATGGGCGCGCAGATGGTCCGCGAGGTGGCCAGTAAGACCAACGACCTAGCTGGCGATGGCACGACCACCGCCACCGTGCTTGCTCAGGCCATCGTCAAGGAAGGCGCTAAGAGTGTGGCGGCCGGCATGAACCCGATGGACCTCAAGCGCGGTATCGACCTGGCGGTTGAAACTGTGGTCGCCGACCTCAAGAGCCACGCCAAGAAAGTCGCCAACAACGATGAGATCGCCCAGATCGGCACCATCAGTGCCAATGGCGACCAGGAAATCGGCCGCTTCCTGGCTGATGCCATGGCCAAAGCGGGCAACGAGGGCGTGATCACCGTCGAGGAAGCCAAGAGCCTCGATAGCGAACTGGAGGTGGTCGAAGGCATGCAATTCGACCGCGGCTTTGTCTCGCCCTATTTCGTGACCAATGCCGAGAAGATGCGGGTGGAGCTGGAAGACCCCTACATCCTCATCCACGAGAAGAAGCTCTCTAACCTGCAACCTTTGCTGCCGGTGCTGGAAGCCGTCGTGCAGTCGGGCAAACCGCTGTTGGTAATTGCCGAGGAAGTGGAAGGCGAAGCCCTGGCCACCCTGGTGGTCAACAAGCTGCGCGGTGGCCTCAAAATCGCCGCCGTCAAGGCACCCGGCTTCGGTGATCGCCGCAAGGCAATGCTGGAGGATATCGCCATCCTCACGGGCGGCAATGTCATTTCCGAAGAGCTGGGCACCAAGCTGGAGAATGTTACGCTCAACATGCTGGGCCGCGCCAAAAAGGTCTCGATCGACAAAGACAACACCACGATCGTCGATGGCTCTGGCAAGAAGAGCGACATCCAGGCCCGCGCCGGCCAAATTCGCCAGCAGATCGAGGAAACCACCAGCGACTATGACCGTGAAAAGCTGCAGGAGCGGCTGGCCAAGCTCGCAGGCGGTGTCGCCGTCATTCGAGTCGGCGGCTCGACCGAGGTCGAGGTCAAAGAACGCAAGGATCGTGTCGACGACGCGCTCCATGCCACTCGTGCCGCAGTGGAGGAAGGCGTGCTACCCGGCGGCGGCATCGCGCTGTTGCGTGCGCTGAAGGCGCTGGACAAGGTCCAACCCGCCAATGCAGACCAGAAAGCCGGCGTGGAGATCGTGCGCCGCGCGATCCAGGCTCCTGCCCGCCAGATCGCTCAGAACTCCGGCGATGACGGCTCGGTTGTGGTCGGAAAGCTGCTGGAAAAAACCGACTATAGCTGGGGTTACAATGCTGCCACAGGCGAATATCAAGACCTGGTCAAGGCTGGCATTATCGATCCCGCCAAGGTGATTCGAACGGCGCTGCAGGACGCAGCCTCTGTGGCATCACTGCTGATCACCACCGAGGCGCTGATAGCCGAAAAGCCCAAGCGGGAAAAGGTGCCTGCCGTGCCCGCCGGCGGCAGCGATATGGACTTTTGACGTCGAAAAGGGAGCCCGGTCGATCCGGGCCGGGCTCCCGCGTCAGCGGAGGCAATAATGGTCTGGCTGGTCCTTCTCGGTGGCATTCAGATCGTGGGCTTCGGCTTCACACTCACGCGTCTGGCCTATGACGAGTGGCAACAACGGCGTGCGTCCATGGCGCCGGCGGCGACGGAGGACCGCCAGAGCAATGTGGAGTATGAGTCATGGAGAACCGCAACAACGTAGTTTCAATCGGACAGGGCGCCGCCAGTTTGGGGCGACTGTTCTGGAGCTTCAGGTATCCACACCAGGTCGTCAGCGACCCGAACATGGACGTTGAGGAAAAACGGGCCATTCTCGCCGCTTGGGCTTCCGATGTGCACGCGGTGGAGTCTCTGCCGACCCTCCGACATCTCCCCGGCACGCCCTTCCCGGTAACATTTTCCGCCATTATGGATGCGCGCGCCCAGCTAGACCGGATGGCCGGTGCCGATGACGATGAGCCGCCGCCGCCTTCGCCGGGCGCCATCAAGCGCTCGCGTGCGCGCCGGTTTTTTCGGGAGGCAGCATGAGGGGCGCGCTCGTCTTTGCGTTGGATCGCACCGGCTGTCTTCAAACGGCCCGCTGGAGCGATGTCGGCAGCAGGCATTTGCGGCAGCGCCGCAAATATCAGCCCAGCGATGTCGCGGTAGCGCTCCCGGGTAACGCGCCCGAGGTCCGCAATGATGCGGGTTTACAAGAAATACGCATATTTGCGCCATCCGTGGTCTGCACCGGTCAATCACCGCCGGAAGATCACCCGCATGTTTCGCTACGCGTTGGCAGGAGTGGCCGCGTGAGATGCCCGTACTGCGAGACGGAATTTGTGCGCGCTGCAATTAGCGACCGACCTATTTGAGTTCCTTCCATAAACGTCGGCGCCGCTGCGAGTTCAATGAGAAGCGATCGGACTCGCGGGCGTTGCAATCTGGGCGCGCAACCGAACCGATCTATGCCTGCAGTGGCTACTCTGACGTGACGCTCTCCTTCCCGGTCAATCCATGATTTGCGATATCGATGGTGCCACTCTTCGTTGCGATAGAAGCCTATCAGTGTCGGTCCAGTCATCTAATTCGCCGACATGCGCCAAGCGCACGGCTCTAGCGTAGCCTAGCGAATAGCAGCGCACTTCCGGATAGAAACGGACTGTCTGTCCAGTCCATCATCGGGGCGATGGAAAATCTATGTGCTTGATATTGCTTCATAATGCAGGTCTGTCCGGCGGCTGGCTTTTATCACACTCTTTGTAGCCGAAACCGCACCGGTGACTTCCGATAAAATCGCGAGGGCCCTTGACTCAATGGTAAGCCAGTACTAACTGTTAGTTATGACTAACCAAGTAAATGCCATCAACGCCCTATCCGTTCTCGGTGATCCGACCCGCCGCGCCATCTTCGAGCGGCTGGCGGCAAAACCATTGCCCGTGGGGCAATTGTCCGAGGGCCTGCCGGTCACACGCTCCGCGGTATCGCAGCACCTCAAGATTCTCAAGGAGGCCGGCCTGGTGAAAGACATCTCGGAGGGCACGCGGCGCATCTATCAGCTGGATCCCCGCGGCATCGGCGCGATGCGCGAATGGCTGGAAGTCTTCTGGACAAACGCGCTGAACAACTTCGCGCAATTTGTCGAACAGCAGGAAAGGGATCCCGAATGAGCGTCGCCCCCGTCGTCAGCACAGTGAGCGTCAAGGCAAGACCTGGGCGCGCCTTCGAGCTCTTCGTCAATCACATGGTGCAATGGTGGAACACTTGCAACTTCGGCGACAATCCGCCGGTCGCCATCGTGATCGAGCCCAGGGCCGGCGGCCGCTGGTACGAGCGCGACGCCAAGGGCCGCGAGTCGGAATGGGGCACGGTTCTTTCCTACGAACCGCCCCATCGCCTTCTGCTGGGCTGGGGATTTAATGCGGATTTCAAGTACGACCCGAACCTTCTGACGGAAGTCGAGCTGAGCTTCACGGCCAACGCCGCGGGCGGCACGGACGTCCGGCTGGAGCATCGCAATCTGGAACGGTTCGGTGCCGATGCGGCCAAGGTCGCCAGCAGGGTCGGCGGTGGCTGGCAGGCTCTGATGAATTCGTTCGCCGCCCACACCGATCATCACGAAAATCAGGAGGTTTAATATGACTCATCACGTTGCAACGCGCGAAGAATGGCGCAAGGCCCGCATCGACTTGCTAAAAGCGGAGAAGGATTTTACCCGGCGCGGCGACGAACTGGCGCAGCGGCGTCAGTCGCTTCCCTGGGTCCGGGTCGACAAGGATTACCGCTTCGATACCGATGATGGCAGCAAGTCGCTGATCGACCTTTTTCAAGGCCGTTCACAGCTTCTCGTGTATCATTTCATGTTCGGCCCCGACTACAAGGCGGGTTGTCCGTCCTGCTCGTCGATCGCGGACGGCTTCAACGGTATTCTCCCGCATCTGGCAAACCATGACGTCATGTTGTGGGCGGTGTCGCGGGCGCCGCTGGCAAAGCTGCAGGGCTATAAACGGCGCATGGAATGGTCGTTTCCCTGGGCTTCCTCGCAGGGCGGCGATTTCAATTTCGATTTCAACGTCTCGTTCACCGAGGAACAGCAGGGTACGGGCGCCATCGACTATAATTACAAAAGCGGCGGCCTTACGATGGATGCCAAGACGATCCCGGAAGCCGTCATCCAGATCGCCGCGGCCTGCGGAACGGACGTTCCCACCTATTCGCGCGACAGGCCGGGCATGAGCACATTCGTGCTGGAAGACGGTGTCGTCTACCACACCTATTCCACCTATGCGCGCGGGCTGGATGGCATCTGGGGCATGTACCAGTGGCTCGATCGCGCGCCGCTGGGGCGCAACGAGTCCGGCGTGTGGTGGAAGCGCCATGACGAATATGCCAAGGGTGCGTGAGGCCATGCGAACGGAGCCGACAGGCTCCGCACCTTGCTGCGACAATGGGACAGCTCGTGGGCCCGCCCGCTGGCTGTCCCTTGCACCGACCCCGGCTTTTGCAGCGATGGCTCTTTATATCAGCTTGTCCGACGGACCGGCGCGCATCTGTTCCGCCATGACGGGCTCCTCGCCGCTGACGGGAATGACCGCGATGTACATTCTGATGGGCCTGTTCCATGCGGCGCCCTGGGTGACCCTGCTATCTGGCCGGATCGTCCGGTCATCGCGCGGAGTTTTCGCGCGCCCGACCGCTACTGCGCCGGCAGCTTCAGCATGGCGTTCGACTGGCCGTTGACCGTGCCTTTTTCCAGCCATTCCAGCGAAGCCTGGAACAGGATCAGGTGGTTCTTCTCCCACATGGCATTGTGGGACGAGCAGCCCAGGTCGATGAACACTTTTTGGCTGCTGCCGATATCGGCATAGAAATCGCGCACGCGGTCCGGGCTGACCTGCTTGTCGTTTTCGCCCGACACCATCAGCGTCGGCACGGTCATGGTTTTCACCATCTCCGTCGTCCAGCCCGGAACATAGGAAGAGATGGAAGCGCGGCGCACCGCCGGCGTCCATGCGGCGCCGACCGGATCGGAGGCCAGCATTTCCGACCACACCGAGGCGGCCGTCTGCGGATCATATTGGTCGGTGCAGGGCGCCTGGCGATCCCAGTTGGCGATGAACTCGTCATGGCTCTGGGTGTTGAAGACCGGGCCCGGAACGGGCAAAAGCGGCGTCGCGTTTTTGGTGGCGCGGTTATAGGCCGGCGCCAGCACGATCAGCTTCGAAACCTTGTCGGGATGCTGCGCCGCCCAGCCACCGGCACGGGGCCCGCCTTGCGACCAGGCGATCAGGTTGATCTTCGCGACATGGCGGGTCTTGGCGATGAAATCCACCGCGGCGCTGATGTCGTTCCAGTCCGACCCGATGCTGGTCAATGCGCCCGGATAGCTTTGCGGGCAAGCGGCACCGAACGTCTTCTGCTGTTCCGGCGACAGGTTGCACTTGTCGTCCATCGGCGCCGGCCGGACCGAGCGGCCGTAACCGGTCATGTCCACCGCGAAGACGTCATAGCCGGCCTTGGCCAGATAACCCATCCAGCTGTAATCCTGATAGGGCACATCGAAGCTGACTTCGGCGGGTGTGCCCGCGCCGTGCACGAACAGCACCACCTTGTCGCCGGCGCCTTTGCGCATCACATCGGGCAAGGCGCGCTCGCGGACATAGAGTTTGACTTTCTGCCCGGCGATGGCGGGGACCTGCGAGGTCACGGTCACATAATGGTCGCGCGTTTCCTGCGCTTGCACCGGTGCTGCCAGCAAAAGCAGTACCGCGCCAAAGAGTGGTTTCCAGCGTTTCATGGCAAGCCCCGTTGTCCGCGGGGCAGTATTGCCTTCGCCCGCGCCGCCCGCAATCTCAGAAAAGCGAGGTGATGCCGATCTGGAACTGGCTGCGCGTATAGCTGTAGAGCGCAATGTTGCTGTGCTGGTCGGTGAAGACATACGAAACGCGCGGCGTGAAGCCGTGATAGTCGAAACGGCGGTTCAACACGGTCAAGGCCAGCATCACGGTATCGTCGGAACGGGTCTGGCCGAAGGCTGCCAGAGCCGCATCATAGCGGGTCATGTAATAGCTGGGCTGGAACCCGGCCGAGAAGCCGAAGGGCAGATCCTGCTGGTAGCCCGCGCCGAACCAGACGCCGGAATAGGAATAGGGCGCGATGCGCGCATCCTGGCGGTTAACACCGCCCAGCAACTGGAACAGGCTGGACGGCGACAGCACATAGGTCCCCTGAAGCTGCGCCGACCATAGCGGGCCGCTCTGTTCGGGAATGAAATCGTTGGTGATGTTCTGCCCGCCCACCGATGCGCCGATCAGAAGATCGGAGGTGATGCCGTAATCACCCGCCAGCTTGCCGCCGATGCCGCTGACAAAATCCTGGTTGGCGTACCAGCGCTGGAAGCCTACGGCCAGGACGCTGACATCCCAGTTCGAAAACAACCATTGCGGCCCGCCATAGGCGGACAGCGTCATGTCGTCGAAATTGCCGCCGCTGTATTCGACGCGGCTGAGATCGCCGCCGATGCGGGCTTTCAGATTGTCGTTCAGCAGGGGAGACCATTCGCCGCCGATATCGCCCGCCATGCCGATACCGCTCTGGCGGCGCGCCGCCGGATCCAGCGCGAAGGGCAGGCCATAGATGCTGATCTGGCTGGCCGCCGTGGCGGCGTTCTGGTTGGTGTCGGGCGCCAGCGCCAGCGAGAAATTGACGGTCCATTCCCGCAACCGGTTTATCGCCGACAGGAAGTGATCGATGTTGGTTTTGACGGCATCGTCGATGCCGCCGGCGCGGGCAAAACGGAACTGGCGATCGGCATTGTCATAATCGCCCTTCAGATAGAAAGCGCGCGCCAACTCCAGCCGCACCCGCTCGGCATCCGGCTCGCGCACCAGGATGCGGCGGAACAGCGAGATGGCGGTGTCATAGTCTTTCTGCGCGACAGCGATGGCGCCCAGCAGGAACAGCGTCTGGCTGTCATCGGGCCGCGCGGTCTGTTCGTGCTCCAGAATCTTCCTGGCATCGTCCAGGCGGTCGTTGGCAATCAGCAGTTGTGCCGCCTGGAGATTGGTGATCGGGACCGTCTGGCCCTTGTCCTGTGCCCATGCGGCTGGCGCGAACGCCAGCGAGGCGATCAGCAGCGCCGTCCGGAATTTCATGCGTCAGTTTCGCCTATCTGGCGCCGGCGAAAGCGCCGAACGCGGTCTTGCCGCCGCCTGTCGCATTCGGTTCGGTCAGGGACCAGGTCGCGCCGACTTCATCGGCATTGGGGCCGAAGAAACCGCCAGAGACGATGCCGGTGGCGGTGCTGGAGAAGCCCGCCGTGCCGGCGCCGGCCGGCGCGCCGCTGGTGCTGGTCGCGCCGTTGAACGCGACCGTGGACGTGAAGCGCGAGATCGTGCCGGTCAACGCCACATTGTTCCAGGGTGTGGAGGCGCCGCCGCTGGCCGGCGTGGCCGTCATGTTGGTGAGGCTGCCGCTGACCGCGCCGGTCGCGAAATTGGCGGTGACGCTGGCATCACCGACAAGCGAGCCGATTGTGATCGCGCCGGTGCCCGATGGCACGAAATAGGCGCCCAGGGCGCCGCCATGGGCGCCGCTGCCGGCATAGGTAGCGGTGCCACTGGTGGGCACATTGGCCGGCGCCGTTCCCGAACCGGTGGATGTCGCGCCGATATAGACGGCGCCGCTGCCCGCGGGCGTATAGGTCCAGGCGCCCAGCAGCGTGTAGTTCAGGGTGCCGATGGCGGCGCCGACCTTGCTGCCATCGGCCAGCGTTATCGTGGTGCCGTCGCCGCGCACGTTGGTGGCGTTCAGCGACAAGGTGGGAATTTTCAGGTCGAAGACCGGATAAACAGTGCCATTCGTGGTCACCGTGCCGCGATAGGTCGCGGTGCCGGTGGTATCGGTTCCCGCCGCGGTCACCGCGCTGGCGGTGATCTTCACCGCCGGGCCGTAAACGCCCAGTACCGTGCCAAGCGGTGGCGGGCTGGTGGTGAAATTGAACGCCGGGGCGCCCTGAATGGCGACGCGGGGCATGTCCGGCGCGCCGATGCTGACCGTCGGTGTGTTGTTGTTCGTGTTGCCGGATGTGTTGCCCGAAGGCGCCGCGAAGCTGTTGCTATTGTTGCCGCCGCCGCAAGCGGCCAAGGCCAGCAGGCCAACGGATGCCGCGAGCCGCGCGGCGTTTTTCAGCGCTTCCATGATGTCCCTCTGTTGTCAGGATCATGGAAGTTCCCAGCCCCATGCCCACATTCTGGGCAAGAGTTTAATGAATGAAGATTCAGACCGGCAAGACCTTTCTGAGTCTTCGCGCAATGTTGGCTTCGTAAACGTCTACTTGTGGTGTTGCAGCCGCGTGTTGATGAGCTGGAAGAAGACCGGCACGAAGAAGATCGCCAGCACCGTGGCGGTGATCATGCCGCCGATCACGCCGGTGCCGATGTCGTTCTGCGAACCGGCGCCCGCGCCATGCGCCAGCGCCAGCGGCGTGACGCCGGCGATAAAGGCGATCGACGTCATCAGGATCGGGCGCAGCCGCAGCCTTGCCGCTTCCATCGCGGCGTCAAAGGCGCTGGCGCCTTTCCTTTCCGCATCCACCGCGAACTCCACGATCAGGATCGCGTTCTTGGCGGAAAGACCGATGGTGGTCAGCAGGCCGACCTGGAAATAGATGTCGTTGAACAGGCCGCGGAAGTATGCTGCCGCCAGCGCGCCGACCACGCCCAGCGGAATGACCATCATCACCGACAGCGGAATCGCCCAGCTTTCATACAGCGCCGCCAGGCACAGATAGATCACCAGGATCGACAGCCCATACAAGGCAGGCGCCTGCGAGCCGCTGGCTTCTTCCTGATAGGACAAGCCGGTGAGTTCATAGCCCACATCCTTGTTGCCCAGCTTCTGGAAGGTCTTGGCCATTTCCTTCAAGGCCGTGCCGGTGGATACGCCCGGCGCGCCCTGGCCCTGCAGCTCGATGGCGGGCAGGCCGTTGTAGCGGGTCAGAGAGGCCGGCCCGATCGCCCAGCGCGAGGTGGCGAAGGAGGAGAAGGGCGCCATGGAACCGGTGTTGGTGCGTACATACCAGCGATCCAGGTCCTGCGGCTGCATGCGATAGGCCGCGTCGCCCTGCATATAGACGCGCTTGATGCGGTCGCGGTCGATGAAGTCGTTGATATAGGTCGTGCCCCAGGCGGCGCTCAACGTCGAATTGACGTCCGCCAGCGACACGCCCTGGGCGCTGGCCTTGGCCTGGTCGATATCGACATGCAGCTGTGGCGTGTCGTCCAGGCTGTTGGGGCGCACGCCCATCAGCCGCGGATTCTGCGCCGCCATGCCCAGCACCTGGTTACGGGCCTGGATCAGGCCGGCATGGCCCAGATTGCCGCGGTCTTCCATCCAGAGGTCGAAGCCGGTGGCGTTGCCCAGTTCTTGCACGCTGGGCGGCACGATCGCATAGACCGACGCGTCCTTGCGCATCATGAAATTCATGAAGGCCCGGCCGGCGATGGAAACGGACGTATTCTTGGCGCCGGAGCGTTCGCTCCAGTCTTTCAGATGGGTGAAGGCCATGCCGGTATTCTCGCCCGAGCCGGCAAAGGAAAATCCGGCCACGGTAAAGACGAAGTCGACATTGTTCTTCTCGTTGTCGAGATAATATTTCTCGACGTCGCGCGCGACCTTCAGCGTTTGCGGCTTG
>Ga0207703_10004558_pt1 | contig 11360 bp, 7 predicted proteins | sample KBSSwiS12_FD_184304 | JGI IMG/M metagenome (GOLD analysis project Ga0207703, IMG submission 184304) | Switchgrass rhizosphere microbial communities from Kellogg Biological Station, Michigan, USA - KBS Switchgrass S1-2 (SPAdes) (version 2) | ecosystem: Host-associated > Plants > Roots >... | reverse complement strand
GGCGCTGGACCGCACGAGCGGCTGCGCCCGCTGGACGTTCCGAGCCGGCGGCGAGGTGCGCACCGGGATCGCCGTCACGCCCTGGCGCGCGGGCGACCGCAAGGCGCGTCCGGTCATCTACTTCGGCGACGAGTTGGGCCGGGTCTACGCTGTGGACGCGATCACCGGCGAGCTCCGCTGGGATGCTCAGCCCGATTCCCACCCGGCCGTCATGCTGAGCGGCCCGCCGACCCTGTTCGAGGGTAAGCTTCTTGTCCCCGTTTCTTCGCAGGAGGAGCTGAAGGCGGTCGGCCCGGGCTACGAATGCTGCACCTTCCGCGGCTCGATCGTCGCCTATGACGCCCGGACCGGCTCTCAGCTCTGGAGGACCTACACCATCGACCCGCCGACCGTCCGCGACGACAGCCGTCCCGGACCCCGGCGCTTTGCGCCGTCGGGCGGCGCGATCTGGAGCGCGCCGACGGTCGATGCCCAGCGACGGCGGGTCTACATCACCACGGGCGATGCCTATTCGTCTCCCGCAGGTCCGCTCACCGATGCGATCCTGGCGCTCGACGTGGACACCGGCCGGATCATCTGGTCCTACCAGGCCACGGCCGGCGACGCTTGGAACGTGGCCTGCATTCTGCCGAACCATCCCAACTGCGCCGACGCAAACGCGCCCGACTTCGACTTCGGAGCCCCGCCCGTCCTGGCCGCCGCCAACGACGGCGAGGCGTTTCTGCTGGCCGGCCAGAAGTCAGGAACGGTTTATGGGCTGGACCCCGAGACCGGGCGACTCCGCTGGTCGACCAAGGTGGGCAGCGGCGGCCTGGCGGGAGGCGTTCATTTCGGCATGTCCGCACAAGGCGGACGACTCTTCGTTCCGGTGACGGACTACGCCCCGAAGGGCATGGCCAAGGACGCCAAGCCAGGCGTCTACGCCCTCGACATCAAGACGGGGCGCGTGCTGTGGCGGTACACGGACGTTTCCTGCGAGGACCGGCCGCGGCTGTGCCGTCCAGGCTTTGGCGGACCGCCGACCGCCGTGGGCGACTATGTCCTGGTTGGCGGCGACGACGGTCGGCTGCGCGCTCTGGACAGCGCAAGCGGAGCCCAGATCTGGACCTTCGATACCGCGCGGGCCTTCACCACGGTCAATGGGGATATCGCCCACGGCGGCGCGATCTCCGCCCTCGCCGGCCCCCTCGCCCACCAGGGCATGGTGTTCACGAACTCCGGCTACGGCTTCGGCGGCAAGATGCCAGGCGGCGTGCTCCTCGTCCTCGCGCCGTCGCCTTGACAGCGGCGTCAGGTGCGTTCGCGCCAGATCCGCAGCGCCAGGCGCGGACGCACCAGCAGGAGGCCGACCCAGATCGTCCGGGGGCGGAGTGGAGACGGTTCTTGGGGCGTTTGTGGTCGTTCAGCGCGCCTGAATACCCGAGTTCCGGCGGGTGATAGCCCCTTTTCGCTCTCCTGATGTAGGGGCGGGCGGGGAGAAGCGGGCCAACCGCGTTAACTTGTCAGTTCCGACCAAGCACCCAACGGCGCAACTGAGAGCTATTTCGTATGCACCTCGGGGATCTTCAGCGCCAAGCCGCGAAGATCCGAAGAGAGAAGGGTCATGGATTGCGTCTAGAACAATCGTTGAAGCGACAATACATCGGTACGTAATGACGTCTTCGCGGTCAATTCCAAGGAGTTGACGTAGTTGGTCCATGACTACGTAGCTGTAGGGTGACAATCCCTCGTAGAGGATCTGCATGTCACGATAATTGGGACTCCGGATAACCTGCGCCATCACCCGCGCGAAGGAGCGATTTTTCCCCTCAACCGCGAGCTCAAGAAAGGGCCGCCATAGGCAGTCAAGCAACGCGATTGGGGTCGTCTTGGCGCCCCCTGTTTTCAGCTCATGGAAAAGAACAGCCCGTCGCGCATCGATGGCCGGAAGCCTTAGCTCATACATCGCGCGCAAAAGGCCGGCGCGATCGGTGAAGTGGTATTGCACCGAATAATTGTTCGCCAGGCCCGCGGCTGCGGAGACCTGTCGGAGTGACACGGCGTCGATACCGTGCTCACCAAACAACCGCTCTGCAGCTAAAATAATTCCGGTCGGCCCAACATTGGCCTTTGGTCGCCGCTTGGCAGGGGCCGAGTCGCTCAAGCTCTTAGTCATGGGCACTCTTTTCACGCGCAATACCACAGTTCCCGCACCGCTTCGTGACCGATCCAAAGCCGCCGCCGATGCAATAAGTCAAGAGTTGCAATTCGGGGAGGGAGGGCGGAATGATCCCACATTAAGTCGATCGTTTCAATGGCGCGAGGGCACGACGGCCGACGCGGTCAGCACCCCGGGCAAAGGCTGACCCTTCGCCAGTTTCGGGCCGAGTATCGGAGGTGGGCCGCCGCTGCCATTGAAACGGGCATGGCATGTCCTTCTTCCCCCGGGCGGCCAACCCGACAACCAGTAAGTCAGGTGTTGCAATCCGCGAGCAATGGCGATATTGATCCAAATTAAGTCGTCCGTTTCAATGGCGCGGTGGACATAACTGACCGGCGGTGAAACGTCGAGCGGGAGGAGCGCAGATGGGAAAACCTTACAAGGTCGCCGTAATCGGCCCAGGCGCGATCGGCAGCGGCGTGATCCGCGGCATATTGAAGAACCCGGCGTTCCAGTTGGTGGGGGTGAAGGCCTACAACCCGGCGAAGGCTGGGAAGGACGTGGGCGAGCTGGCCGGGGTGGACCCCGTCGGCCTCAAGGCGACGCTGGAGTTGGACGACATCCTCAAGCTCGACACGGACTGCGTCCTTTACATCTCGCAGACCTACGTGGGCACGAACCAGATCGAGGAGCAGATTTCGCTGCTGGCCGCGGGCCACAACGTGATCGGCATCGGTCAATACCAGGCGCTCGACCTGGTCGACCCGCCGCTGCACAAGCGCTTCGTGGAGGCGGCGCTGAAGGGCGGCTCGACCTACCATACGACCGGCGTGGACCCGGAGTTCTTCAGCGAGCGGCTCGTGCTGCTGTTCTCGGCCCTGCAGCACAGCATCTCGCACATCGAGCTTTGGGAGATCTCGCCTTCCGACACCATCGGGGACGAGTCGCTGAAGGCGTGCGGCTTTGGCCAATCGATGGAGGAGGCCAACGCCAATCACTTCTCCATGGGGCTCGGCAGCATTCTGCTGGTGCCGACGATGCGCCGCCTGGCCGCGCGGATGGGCTACCCCATCGACCGGGTGGAGGTGAAGCCGGAGCACGTCGCCGCGCCTTTCGATATCGACATCGGCCGGGCCAAGGCCCCCAAGGGCACGCTCGCGGGGATCTCGCGCCGTTATGATTGCTACAGCGGCGACCACCTCTTCTACACGCACCGCGACTATTACTACCTGAGCCCGCTCGGCCCGCCGCCGATCGTGCAGAATCCGGACTGCTATGTGCTGCGCATCGAGGGCGAGCCGTCGATCGAAATGACGCTGAGCTTCTCCAAGTCCCTGCGCACGGGCGAGCTCTACGACGAGAAGAACCGCCTCAAGCCGGCCTTCGTGGCCACAGCCGCCCTGGTGTTGAACGCCGTGCCGGCCGTCGTGGCCGCCCCGCCCGGCATCTACGAGTATCCCGAGCCCCCATCCTGGGTCGGCGCCTCGCGCGTCTGAGGCCAGGCGGGGCGAAACTGCTAGTGACCAGAATCCGAAGCTCAAAATCGCTCCTGGCGGCCTTGATAGAATTTCGGAGCGATCAGAGATCACAAGTATTTAATTTCTACTGTATTGTCTGATATAATATTTATCTTTACGATAGGAAAATGCTCGCGATCAGATCTACTGTTCGCGATGAAGGATGATGTACCCGTTACCGGACGGACGATATAGTAAGAAAGCGAAATATTATATTGTAATATCATTGACGAACGCCGTTGCTTGATTTCAGATACCCACCATAAATACCGAGAAATTCGGGGGAGGAATCTAAATGGGCAATTCAAATACTAAGCGCGTGTGTGCGCTGATGGCGGCTGCGAGCGTCATCGCCTTGGGCTCGGTGACGACAGTCCAGGCGCAAACTTCGCCCGCCGGGAGCGCGGCGCTGCAAGAAGTGGTGGTCACGGCACGCAAGCGCGAGGAGCGGGTGCAGGACGTTCCGATCACCATCGCAGCCCAGACCGGAGAACAACTCGTTCAGAGCGCGATCCGCTCCTTCGGCGACATGGGCGCGATCACGCCTGGGCTCCAGATCACGCGGACGACCCTCGGCGCCGCTTCGGGCACGGTCATACTGCGCGGCTTTTACACCTCCGACCAAATCCTGGGCGCCGACCATCCGGTCACCGTCTATGTCGACAACGTCTTCAACGAAGGCGCGAGCGGACTCACGGGGACCAAGCTCTACGATGTCGACCGGGTGGAAGTGCTGAAGGGCCCGCAGGGCACCCTGTTCGGCCGCAACTCCACCGGGGGCGCGGTGCAGATCTTCACCAAGTCGCCCGTCGATCACTTCGAAGCCGAGGTCCTGGGCGGCCTCAGCCACCATCCCCATGGCGGCGCCCGGCTTGCCGGCTTCGTCAACCTGCCGCTGAACGACAAGGCGGCGCTGCGCGTCACCGCCGAATTCGACAAGGTCGGCGGCTACGGCCGAGTGATGCACACGGCCTTCAGCGACGGCGTCCTGCCCGCCCAAGCCCCATTAGACGGCGGCACGAACCGCAACAGCTCCGGCGGCAACAAGAGCTACATGGTCCGCGCCGGCCTCAAGCTGGAGCCGACCGACCGCCTGCATGTGATGTTGCGCGCCAGCTACAATCGCATCGTGGCCGAAGCCATGCCGCTCAAGGTCATGGCCTTTACGCCTGGCGGCCCGGCTAACCTGGAAGCGGCTCTTGAACTGCAGGGCAAGACGCTGGCCGAGGGCGGCCTGCTGAATGCCGCCACCATCGCCGCCGGCGCTGCGGCGCTGAATGCGGCGATCAACTCGCCCGACTATGAGATGACGCTTAATGGCGCCAGCCGCGGCGAGACCGTCACGAGCTATCGCGGTTCGGGCGAACTCACCTATGACCTGAGCGACAATATCTCGATCCGGTCGATCACCGGCTGGCGGCGGCTAAGGACGGCGCAGCAAGCCGACGTCGATGGCAGCCCGTTCGCGTTGCTTCCACTTTTCAACGCCAAGCACCTGACAGAGATCAGCCAGGAGCTTCAGGTCAACGCCAACTTGCTGGATAACCGTCTGAAGCTGGTTGGTGGCGGCTATTACTATCACGTCAAGGGCCGCGACCTCTTCGAGAGCGGGTCATTGTACCTCGTATCCAACCGCAGGACCACGACCACGCTGCCGTCGATGAAGAGGAGCGCGCCGGCGATCTTCGGCCAGGGCACCTTCGCCGTCTTGCCGAACCTGAACATCACAGGCGGCCTGCGCTACACCTGGGATCGGCAGACGATGCGCCAGCGGGGCACCATCTACAGCGACTGGTTCGTCACCCCGGTGTCCTGCAATATTCCCGATCCCACCCTGCCGTGCGACATCAGCAATAAGACAAAGAACAAGGCGCTCTCCTGGCTGGCGTCGATCGACTACAAGCCGATTCCCGATGCGATGCTGTTCTTCAAGGTGGCGCGCGGCTTCAAGAGCGGCGGCAATCAGTCCCGCATCAACTCTCTGCCGCAATCAAACGTGCCTTACGATCCCGAGTTCGTCACCGAGTATGAAGGCGGCGTCAAGTCGGAGTGGTTCGACCACCGCCTGCGCATCAACGCCAGCTACTTCGTCGACAAGTTCGAGGACGCTCAAAGGCAAGTAACGGACCTTACGCCGGCCGGCACCATTGTCACCCTTATCCGGAACGTCGCCTCAGCAACGATCCAGGGCGCCGACTTCGAAACTGAGATGTCTGTCAGCGAGCGGCTGACCGTCGGCGGCACCCTGGGCTACATGAAGGGCAAGTATAATAGCTTCCTCATCCAGGGTGTGGACGTGCGCGGCGCCTATCGCTTCGCCAGGCTGCCGAAGTGGAGCTACACTTTGTGGGCCAACTACAAGCAACCCACAGAGTTCGGTTTCGTCAGCGCCAACCTGAACTGGCGCTGGGTGGACAAGCAGAGCCTCGGTTGCTGCGGCTGGCGCGGGCCGGAAAGCCGGGCGCCGGGCATTCCGACCACCGCTGTTCGGGCCGCCGCATCAGAAAGCCTCACGACCGAGCCCGCCTACGGCCTCTTGAACGGCCGCCTCGCAGCCCACTTGGACGGGCCGAACATGGACATCTCGCTCTGGGGCTCGAACCTCTTGGACAAGAAGTACCATCTGTATCGGAACGACTTGGTGGGGGCGGGCTTGGGCATCGTCATAGGTTCTTGGGGACCACGCCGCGCTTATGGCGTGGAAGTCTCCAAGCGGTTCTGATCCGCTGCGGCCCGATGCGCATCGGAAGGCCTATTATTCGAATAGACAACCATCTGGCGAATATTCGCTATCCATCTACGCCCCATACTTCCGATAGCAGGAGGTGATTATGTTGGCGGTATTTACGAAAATGATTTTCGCGGACGAGGGCGATCGCAGAAAATTTCTATCCATCTACGAAAAGTATTTGCCGCCCTTTCGGGCGGAGCCGGGTTGCGACAAATATCACGTGTCCGTTGATCCCGAAGAACCGCAGTTCGCATACCTATTTGAAATATTTGGATCAACTGAAGATCTGGAATACCATCGCAAAACCCCAGATTTCGGCAAGTTGGTGTCTGAACTCGGGATTCTTAACCCCAAATTCGAGTCTACCTACATGTCGGTTGCATGGTCCGGTCCCCATGCTCCGGGAGAGGGCGGTTGAGCCCAGGGGGGCGGCAAGCCTCAACAATTAAAGTCAATGACTACGAGAGCGAAGGAAACGAACGATGACGCATGGGCAATCACAATCTATTGCAAGTCCGATTCCGCGAGACCCGAAGCAAAAGTTTTGGGATCCCGAAATTCAGACCATGAGTCGAGACCGGATTCGAGCTCTCCAAGAGGATGGTCTTCGAGAACTCGTGCAGAAGGCGTTTGATCACCCGGCGCCATTCTTCCAGCGGAAACTCAAAAGCGCGGGCATCGCGTCCGCGCGAGATATCAGGACCGTGGATGACCTCAATTTAATTCCGCTCACAGTGAAGCAGGAGCTCCGCGAGTCGGAGGCGGAGTTTCCTGTCTACGGCGGCTATCGGTTCACCGACCCGAGAGAAGCGGTTCGCCTCGGGACTTCCACCGGCTCGACCGGCAATCCGACCGTCTCGATCTGGACCAAGCACGATCTCTGGTGGGAGTACGAATCCGCTTGCCGGTTCCTCTGGCGGGCAGGAGTGCGCCCCGGGATGACCGTGGTGCATGCTCACCCGGGCTACCTCTACGGCGGCGGTCTGATGCTCTCCGGAAGCCTTGAATATTTCGGATGCCAGAATGTCTGGGTTCCCCCGCCCGAGACCGATGCGATCGCCCATCGGGCCCTTGATTTCCTGGTCAAGCTCAATCCCGACCGTTCGTTTGTCATATTTTCCCATGGCCGCTTCATGGAGGCGGCGCAGTCGTTCGGCATTCCGAAGGATGACGAACGCCTCGCCTTTTTCCAGCGCGTGCCCGGGGACGGGCTACGCACCAGTTTCGATATGGAGGACGGCGGCATTCCCCTGCGGACCGCGGGGTTGGATTGCTACGTGTGGATGGGCGAAAGGTGCGGGCATTCCCCCGGCGCTCACCTCCATGAGGATAGGGCGATCGTCCAAGCCGTTGATCCGGCGACGGGCAAGGAGGTTCCTCACGGCGAGTGGGGCACCCTGGTGGTCACGACCCTGGGCCGCGACAACGGCATGATCCGATACGATCTCGAAGAAGCCTGCAAATTGCTCGTGGAGCCCTGCTCCTGCGGTGAGACCACTATCCGTGGCATCTGGGGCGGGAGGCTTTCGGATCTGATGATGATCCAAGGCAAACGCCTGCATTCGCATCAGTTCGAGCAGGCTCTCCGCAGCGTTCCCGACGTCAGTCATCCGGGGGTGGAGTTCCAGATCGTGCGATCGGCCGAGGCCGACGGCCCGCTCAAAATTCGTATCGAGCGCGGCCTCAACTCGGTGGCGTCGGATGATGAAATCACGAAGACCTGCCGCACTCATCTCAAGCAAGCGCTAGGCGTCGAGATGGACGTCACCATTCTGCCTCGGGAGACCCTGCCGCGCTCGGGTTACAAGGCGGCGAGGGTCGTCCGTGAATGAGCAAATGCCAGGAGCGTGCGCGGCCTCAAACTCAGGTTTGGGGGCTGCGCAACCGGCAAAGGTGAGGCAAGCGAGCCGCCGTGTGAGCGGCTTCTAAATCAGGGAGGATCGCTATGGCGGACGACGCCAACACCAGTTCTGTCGTGAAGGCCGACGCGTTAGACGCCCGCAACTACTGGCTGCAAGAGGGATATGCCCCGGGCGGACATGTCCGCGAGGTCGATTTCGCCGCCAATTTCAAGGGTCCGCATCCGCTGTTCGCCGGCATCAAGATCGTCGACTGCGACACCCACTTCACCGAGCCGGCCGACCTGTTCACCGCAAATGCGCCCGCAGGCCTGAAGTCCAGGATGCCGCATGTGCGGCGCGTCAATGGCGTCGACTACTGGTACGTCGGCGACAAGAACTTCGGCGCGTTGGGCGGCAACGTCGTCGCCTCCGACGACAACAAGCTGCTGGGCCGCAATGCCTTTCCGACGTTCGAGGAAATTCACCCCGCCTCCTATCTGGTGAAGCCCAGGCTGGCGGAAATGGACGCCATGGGCATCTGGGCGCATATCTGCTTCCAGAACAGTGGCGTCACCCAGGCGGGGTCGCTGGTCGCGTTGGAGGACAACGACCTCGCGGCGACCATTATAGCAATCTACAACGACGCCTGCGCCGAGCGCATGCGAGAGTCCGGCGACAGGATCTTCTGCATGGGCTTGCTCCCCTATTGGGACAAGGACCAGCTCAATCGCGAGATGCGGCGCATCATCGACAGGGGTCTTCGCGGCGTCGTGATGCCCGACCGCCCGGAGCGGATCGGCGGGCCCGGCTTCATCGGCCCCGACGGCAAGGTTTCGCCCTTCTGGGAAGAGTTCTTCGAGATGTGCAGCGCCAGCGGCACGCCCATAAACTTCCACCTGAACATGGCGCTCGACAGCAATTCGGCCATTTGGGACAATCTCGGCTTCGATCAGCGTCTGCCCATCTTCGCCTTGATGAACCACCTGGGCTGCGCGGCGACGATGGCCAATTTCATGGTCTCCGGTCTCCTCGACCGCTACCCGAAGCTGAAGATCGGCCTCATCGAGAGCGGCGCGGGATGGGCGCCGTTCGCGCTGGAGTCGATGGAGCACCAGCTCTTCGAATACCGCACCCGCGAGAACCGCGGCCTACAGCGGACCCCCAGGGAATATTTCCGCCAGTTCTGGGTCAGCTACTGGTTCGAAACGCACGCTCCGAAGCACATGCTGGAGGCCATCGGCGTGGACCGGGTGATGTTCGAAACCGACTTCCCGCACCCGACCTCGCTGTATCCCGGCATCCAGGAGAAGCTGGTCGATACTCTGGGCGGCTACGACTACGCCACGCGCAAGCGCGTCCTCGAGCGCAACGCGGTTGAGCTCTACAACCTCCCCTTCTGAGGAAGGCGGGGTGTCGTCGGCCTACGCCCCGACCCATTTGGCCCCAGCTCTACGCGCGGGTTCTCGTTGCGATCGAGGCGCTACGTCTGGCCGGCGATTGGCGTCGCCCAAACCCCCCTGGGCGACGCCTTCTTCCTCAAGCTCGTGAAGATGCTGATCGCCCAGGTGATCTTCCTGACCGGCGCCACGAGGCTTGCCGCCAGGTGAATCGATTCCGCAACAGGACACCATAGCGTGGGAGATGAGAGGCATGCCGGCGGTCAATCGAGTGCTCGTGGTGGGGGCCGGCGTGTGCGGCACCGTGCTGGCGATCGCCCTGAAGCAGCAGGGCGTCGAAGTCGACCTTCTCGAACTCTACGACGATGTGTTGGGGGTCGGCGTCGAGTTCTCCGGCAACACCATGCTCGCCCTCGAGCAGATCGGGCTGATCGACGATTTCGTCGCCGAGGGCCAGCCGTACAGCCGGATGAACGTCCATGACTCCACTGGCAACCTCCTCATCGGCTTCGATTTCTCGCGGGCGGCGAGCCCGCAGTATCCCGCCTGCGTCGCGATCAGGCGCCCGAAATTCGCCGGCGCCACGCGCCGCCGGGCCGCGCAGCTCGGCATCCCTCTCCGCATCGGCATGACGGTGACGGAGTTGGTCAACGAGCCGGATGGCGTCCGGGTGATGCTGAACGACGGCTCGCAGGATCGCTACGACGTGGTGGTCGCCGCCGACGGCGCCATGTCGGATATGCGGACCCTGCTGCATGGCGACCGCTTCCGCCATAAGCCTTTGGGACAGACCGTCCTGCGCTGCTACTTGCCTCGCCTTCCCGAGATCAAGGACGAGCTCAATTCGTACGGGGGCCAAAACGTGGTCACCCTGGTGCCGCTTGGCCCGGACACCATGTACTTCCCCTTGGGCTTCCCAATGGACCCTGAACGCCGCTTCGAGGAGCACGAGCTGGCGCCGATGGTCCTGAAGGAGCTTGAGGAGTTCACCGCGCCCATCTTCGACCGGTTGCGGCCGTCCATCAGCAAGGACAGCTACATCGTCGCTCGCCCGATCACCGAGCTGCTTGTTCCCGCACCCTGGAACGTCGGTCGGACGATGCTGATCGGAGACGCCGCGCACGCCTTCGCGCCGCACCTGGGCAACGGCGCGGGCATGGCGATCGAGGACGCCGCCGTGCTCGCCGAGGTGCTCGTCAAGCACGATGACGTGGAAAGCGCTTTCGCCGAGTTCATGCAGCGTCGGTTCGACCGGGTGCACATGGTGTGGAAGAACGCCAACCAGATTTGCCGCTGGGAAGTCGAGGGGGCGGACCCGAAGCCGCGCGAAGAGCTCCGGCGCGACAGCATCGAGGCTCTGACTGCGACGCCGTTCTGATACCCGCTTGAAACCCCGCGCACTTAGACAATCCAGTTGAGGAGGAACGAGTGGCCTCGGCGATCCAGCAACTCAAGGACCTGCAGAACAGGCCCGACATCTATGACATCCCCGAGGCGGAGCTTCGTCCGCTCCACATCGCCGCGGCGCAGGAGGCGCTGGAGACCCAGCGGCAGTCCATCTCCATCCTGGACAAGCGGGCCAAGGAGATGGGCGTCGACAAGATCCGGTCGCTGGACGACATGGTCCCGCTGCTGTTCGCCCACACCAATTACAAGAGCTACCCGGCCACCTTCCTGAGCCAGGGCCGGTGGAAGCAGCTCCTGCAGTGGCTGTCGATGATCTCCACGCCCGAC
>Ga0207703_10004552_pt1 | contig 11366 bp, 11 predicted proteins | sample KBSSwiS12_FD_184304 | JGI IMG/M metagenome (GOLD analysis project Ga0207703, IMG submission 184304) | Switchgrass rhizosphere microbial communities from Kellogg Biological Station, Michigan, USA - KBS Switchgrass S1-2 (SPAdes) (version 2) | ecosystem: Host-associated > Plants > Roots >... | reverse complement strand
GGTGAAGAAGTAGGACGGGGCGTTACTGGTCGCTGGTCACTGGTCGCTGGGCGCTGGGCGCTGGGCACCGGTCGTCGGTCAGATGGCGTCCGCCAATGCCCGGGCGAAGCCGTTGAGCGACGGGTCCCACAGCCCCGACTCGACGAAGGGCTGCATCTTCGGGTTGGGAACGCTCTCGTAATGCACGAGCGACTTCACCGCGCGCTCGAGCCCCGCGTCGGCGAGCTTCTGGATCTCGGCCGGCGTGCCGCCGAACCCCGCGTGCGTCAGCAGATGCGCCGCGCGATCGTAGTTCCAGTCGGCGGCGCCGATCGGCGTGAGGTCGTCCTTCCAGGCCGGCGGTCCGGGAGTCCAGGGCGTGCGAGCAGCCATTGATTCCTCCCGTCGCTAGGCGCGGAACAGGCCCATCGTCGGGAACGATTGGCCCAGCACCTTCGCCGCGTCCGCGCCCATCCAGTCCTGGATCAGCGACGCATAGACCTGCCGGAAATCGGTGGTGGTTTCGAGGTTGTCGCCGAGCACGAGATTCGTGAGGCTCGGCGGCGTGCCGTACATCCCGCCCTTTACGGCGTTGCCGATCACGAAGTTCACCTGCGCGGTGCCGTGGTCGGTGCCCAGGCTCGTGTTCTCGGGCACGCGGCGGCCGAACTCGCTGTGGACGTACATCACGACGTCGTCGGCGCGGCCGATGCGCTTCATCTCCTGGAAGAAGCCGGCGATCGCGTCGGAGCAGTAGAGGAGCTGCCGATCGTGCGGCGACGCCTGGTTCACGTGCGTGTCGAAGAGGCTGCCGCGCAGCGGTACGTAATAGAGCCGGGTGGGGAAGTCGGCTTCGATGAGCGCCGCCACCTTGTCGAGATCGAGCAGACGCAGGTCAGGATTCTCCTTCCCCTTGTACTTGCCCCACGCCGCGCGCACCACTTCCGACGCCTGTGCGGCGCTCCGCGTGACCTCCTGGACGTACTTGTGCGCGTCGCTCACCGGCGCCCGCGCCGCGCCGAGTGCATCGAGCACCACCTTCTCCTGCGCGAACACGCCGCGCTGGAACCGGGTGGGGTCGATGAACACGAGCGGCACGTGCTTCTCGGCCTTCACCGCCAGCGTCTGGCTGTCCGAGACGTTGACGATCAGGTTCTGGCGCGCGCCGGCGGCGTCGATCGCCGACGCCGTGCGTCCAATCCACCCGTACTCGTTGCCGCTGTTTGGCGCGCCCGTGTGCCAGAAGGAGATCGAGGTGAAGTGCGAGAACGACGGCTGGTCGTAGCCGACACCTTGGATGACGGCGACCTTGCCGTCGTCGTAGAGCTGCTTCATCCCGCTCATCGACTTGTGCCAGCCGACGTGCGCGTCGATCTTGAGAAGGTCCTTCTCCTTGATGCCGATGGTGGGCCGATGCTTGTAGTACGTCGCATCGCCGTACGGCACGATCGTGTTCAGCCCGTCGTTTCCGCCGAACCACTCGAAGACGACGAGGATGCGGCCCGACGTGTTGGTGGCGGCGGCCAGGCTTGCCTGGTTCAGGACGTACGGCACCGGGCCGAGCCCGCCGAAGAGTCCGAATCCGATGCCGCCGGCGCCGAGCCGCATCATGTCGCGACGGGAGACGCCGGAGGAGTCGCTCAGTCGATCCTTGGTCGTCACAGGCAGTCCACCTTTTCGGCGCCAAGGATACTGCCGCCCGGGCGGGGGCGCCATAACTCAGCGAGGTGCCGCAGTTAAGCCGCGGTTCAGAGGACTTTAATCCCCACCCCATCGCCCGCTCATCTCGAGGCGACATAAACCACGGGAGCGCCTGCGGGTCGGAAGGAGTACGTCATGGAGAAGGTCCTACAAGGATGGTGTCTGGCGGCGGCCGTGGTTGGGATGACGGCCGTGCCTGCGTTCGCACAAGAGGCCCGAGTGCCGGAGACGAAGGCTTACGTGAGCCTGTTCGGCGGCACGGTGTGGGCCGGCGACTCGACCAGCAGTGTCGTCATCGAAGGCGGCGCACGGGTGGCGCCGCACGTGCTGGTGTTTGGGAACATCGGGCACTTCAAAGATCTGCAGAACGATCTGACGCCGTCGCTCAGCGCGGAAACCGCCACGCTGTCCGGTCAGGGGATCGACGTCAACGGCATGGGCACGCTGCCAGCCTGGTACACGCTCGGCGGCCTGCGCGCCGAGTTCCCCGCCAACAAGCACGCGCTGCCGTATGTCCTCGGCGGGCTCGGGACCGCGCGGCTCAAGCCGAACGAGCAGTTCATGTTCAGCAACGGCGCGCTGCCCGACGGCACCGTGCCTGCCGTGGGCACGGATGTGACGTCATCGCTCGAGACGTCCGGCGCGCTGCTGGCGCCGGCGAGGACGAACGCGTTCATGTACATGCTCGGCGGCGGCGTCCAAGTGCCGGTGGCACAGCACTGGGCCGCCGACCTCGGCTACCGCTACTCGCGCATCGGCGCCGACACGGCGTTGAGTACGGGCGCACTCGGCACCAACGCGATGACCTTCGGGTTCGGCTATCGCTTCTAGAGTGTCCACCACAGGGCTCAGCCTTCGTACCCGTAGCAGGCAGTGCAAGAGGCGCGTTGTCTACCTGAGGCGTCTATCTATCGTGAATGCAATCAGTTCGCGGGTCTGTGCCGCGGCTGGGCCGAATTGGTCCGCTGCTTGCTCCATCAGACCGCAGAGAGGAGGACCAAGTGAAGAGACTCATCTCAACGCTGGCTCTGACATCCCTGCTGCTGTCCGGTGGCGTGGCTTCGGCGGCGCAGGTGTCCTTCGACGTTCGCCTCGGACCACCGCCGGCACCGCGCGTGGTGCGTGTGCAGCCTCATCGTCCAGGCCCGAACTACGTGTGGGTGGACGGCTACTGGTATCCGGAGCGGGGCCGGTACGTGTGGCACAACGGCTACTGGTCGTTGCCGCCGTATCGAACTGCGCGCTGGGTCCAGCCGCGGTGGGACCGTGGCCGGTACTATGACGGCTTCTGGGACGGCGATCGCGGCCGTTGGGACCGCAACAACCGCCGGGTCGATCGTGACGACCGCGATCGGTACCGCGGTGACCGCGACAACAATCGCCGTCGCTTCTAGCGGGCTTCGACGGGAGTTCGACGGGAGGGGCGGACATCGTCCGCCTCTCCCATTCTCGTCATGGCTGTGGCGGCTGTGGCGTGGGCCGCGTGCCGTTGGGTGCCCGCGTGTGCGTCCGCGTCTTGAAGCGCCATCCTTCGGCCGTCTTCACGTAGACGTCCTCGTAGTTGCCGAGGCGCTGAATCCGGTTCGGGTCGCGCCCTCCCAGCTCCACGAGATATGAGCTGCCGCGCGCACCCTCGGGCGACGGCGTGATCACGAGGTTCAGAATCAGGTGGCTGACGCTGCCGTTGAACCGCGTGCTCGTGCACCCGGGGCCGCCGAAGTTCGCGCCGGACGCGATCTCACGCAGCTTCTCGCGCCCCTGCCATCTGGTGCCGCCCTGCTTGATGGCGTCGTCGCTCCACATGTCGATGAAGACACCGTCGGGCGTGTACAGGCGCGCATAGTCGTAGCCGTTGTCGGAGCAGCTGTCGATCGCCTGGCCGTATTGAGCGCTGAGGCGTTGAATCTCCGCGTAGTCGGTGCCGGTCAGCTGGGTGCCTCCCCTGCGCTGCTGGGCGTAGACGCCCGCAAGCGCGGCGAGCATCAGCCCCAGCGCCAGCGCCGTGGTTGCCCGGGCTTTCATAGTCATGATCCCTACTTCGCGGGCGCGTGCGGCAGGTGCAGCGACATCAGCACCACGGTGCCGTCGATCGCGCTGAACCAGTGAGCCTGCCCTTCGGGCACCATGACGAAGTCGCCCTTGGCCACTTTGCGCGACTGGCCGCCCTGGATCGCCTTGCCCGTGAGGTTGGCGCCGTTGCGCGTGGACTCCGTGAGGGTGCCGCCGGTCACCAGCGTGGCGGATCCGTCGACGACGTAGAAGAGCTCGGCTTCGGTTTCGTGGACCGCCGCTGGACCGACCGAGGCACGATACTCGAGGCTCACGTTGTACGGGGCGAGCTGGATCATCGACTGCGCGATGTTCGGCTGATCCTTCCGCTCCGCCTTTGCCTTGGCGATCATCGCCGCGACATCGCTGGCCGACACCATGGTGCGCGACGCCGCCGGAGCCGCAGGCGCCTGCGCCTGCAACGCGACCGTGACCGTTCCTGATACGAGCACTGCCAAAAGCACCTTCATGTGCGCCTCCTGCGCGCGATTCTAGTCTCAGAGGGCCCGCATTTGTCGGGCTTGGCCGATCTGGCTCCGCCTTTGCACCCCGCGTGTCGTGCCCATTCTTCCAGCGTTCGCGCCAACGCTCGAGCTTCCGCTCCGCGGCTCGTGGGCCGTCGTGCGGTCGCCAGGACACCACCGTTATGCGTACGACTTCGCGGCAGTGACCAGCCCGTCGGGCGGCTTCTTCAGGAAGCCGATGTGGAACCGGCTGTGGTCGGGCGTGTCCGTGGAGGATTCGCACAGCTGGGCCCGCACGGTGCGCGCCCCGCTCGACGCCACGGTGGCCGAGCTGTGCGACGACGTCCCCGACCGCGCCACCGTGAAGACGTTGCAGCGGCGGCTGCGCGTGTTCCGCGGCAAGCCGCAGCCGAAGGATCTGCGAGCGCTGGCGGGCAACTACGTGCTCCTCAAGTGCCAGCGATGGTTCGTGCTGTTGGCGCATCTACGGCACGGCTCGATTCGCGTCGCCGTCGGAGACACCGTGACCAAGGGGCAGGCGGTGGCCGAAGTCGGCAACTCCGGGAGCTCGATGACGCCGCACCTGCACCTGCAGGTGATGGACGCGCCAGATCCGCGGCGCGCACTGCCGATCGGGTTTCTCGTGACCGAGTACGAGCGATGGAGCGGTGGGCGATGGCAGCCCGCACGCTATCGCGAGCTGGTGAAGGGGGAGCGCATCCGGTTCGGCGAGGACTGATAGACTGGCCGCCGATGGCTGCCAGACTCGGTACGGCGTTGCTGATGGTGCTCGTTGCCGCGTCCGCGTCCACGTGGGCGCAGCGCGGGCCCGCGCCCGACCCGCTCGTGCGCGAGGGCTTCACCGTGATGCTCGGCCCGCACACCTGGGCCATCCCGGACGGCAACGTTCCGCTGGTGCCGAACATCGGGATCGTCGTCGGCTCCGGCGCCACGCTCGTGGTCGACACCGGACTGGGGCGCCGCAACGGCGAGACCGTGCTGCGCGAAGTGGCCAAGGTCAGTAAGAACACCGAGCTCTACATCGTCACCACGCACTTTCACGTCGAGCACACCGTGGGCTACGTGGCGTTTCCGCCCGCGGCGAAGTACGTGAACTCGACGATTCAGGAAGCGGAATTCGCCGAGGCCGGTCCGCGCCAGATCGAGACCTTCGCCTCGCGCTCGCCGCTCTCGGCCGAACTGCTGAAGGACGCCGCGGGGCGCAAGGCGGACATCACCTTCGATCGCGAGCACACGCTCGATCTGGGCGGCGTGCGCGTGCGCCTGTCCGTCGTCGGGCCGACGCACACCAAGGGCGACACGCTCGTGTTCGTCGAGGGCGATGGCGTGCTGTTCGCCGGCGACGTGGTGATGAACAAGTCGTTCGTGGCGGCGAACCAGAATTCCAGCACCAAGGCGTGGCTGGCCGCCTTCGATCGCATCGCGGCGATGAAGCCCGTGACGATCGTGCCGGCGCACGGCGACATCGGACCAGGCGCCATCCTCGCCCCGCTGCAGGCTGCCGTGCTGGGGATCCAGACGCGCGCGCGTGCCCTGAAAGCGCAGGGGCGGTCGGCCGACGAAACCGCGTCGATCGTGCAGATGGAGATCCAGGCGCAGCAGCCGTCGTGGGCTCGCCCCAACGGCATCACCGCGCTGGCGCGCTCGGCTTACGCCGAAGCGCCGTAGAGGTTTTCGTGGGGGCCGCCTTCAGGCGGCCCATGAGTACGTAGAGGCGGACCTTCAGGTCCGCCTGCAGGGCGGTCTGAAGACCGCCCTCTACAAGGACAGCGGTTCGGTGCTGTCGCCGATGCGGTCCACCGGCGCGCCCATCTTGTGCAGCATCGCCAGCAGCAGGTTCGACATCGGCGTGTGCGGCGCGTGGCGCAGGTGGCGTCCACCCGCCAGCCGTCCCGACGCGCCGCCGGCGAGCACCACGGGCAGCGGATCGAAGTTGTGCTCGTTGCCGTCGCTCAGGCTGCTGCCGTAGAGGATCATCGAGTGATCGAGCAGGGTGCCGTCGCCATCGGGCGTCGCCTTCAGCCGCTCCAGGAAGTAGCCGAGCATCTTCACGTGGTAGCGGTTGATCACGGCGAACTGGTCCATGTTCTTCCGCTCGTTCGAGTGGTGCGACGCATTGTGGAAGCCGTCGCGCACCCCGGTGGCGGCGTAGACCGCGTTGCTGTTCTCGCGCGCGAACATCAGCGTGGAGATGCGCGTCACCTCCGACTTGTAGGCCAGCACCTGCAGGTCGAACATCAGCTTCAGGTGCGTCTCGAAGTCGGCGGGGATGCCCACCGGCGCGTCGGGCAGATCGAGATTACGCGAGAGCGTGGCGTCCACCTGCTTCACGCGGCGCTCGATTTCGCGCACTTCATCGAGATACTCGCGCAGACGGCGGCGGTCGCCGGCGGGTAGCTCCTTTTCGAGCGCCGGCACTTCGCTCCGGATCGAATCGAGCAGGCTCTTGGCCTGATTGCGACGCTCCTGCCGCTGCGCGTCCGTGCTGCCGTCGCCGAACAGCCGCTGGAAGACGATCTGCGGGTTGTTCTCCATCGGCAGCGGCAGCGACGCGTTCTTCCACGACAGCGTGTTGCGATACGCGCAGGTGAAGCCGGCGTCGCCGCAGGTGAGGTTCACCGGTTCCATCGAGAGCTCGATCGACGGCAGCGGCGTGTCCTGACCGACGTGCTGCGCGGCGAGCTGATCCACGGTGACGCCCACGTGCGCTTCGTTCTTCTTCACCGGATGGGCGCCGCTCAGGAACACGGCCGCCGCGCGCACGTGATTCTCGGCGCCGCCCGTGTCCTCGCCGGTGGCGGGCGCTACCGGCGCGTGCGCAAGATCGCTCACCACCACGAGCCGGTCGCGGAACGGTTCGAGCGGCTGCAGGATCTCCGAGAACTGGAACGACGTGCCTTGGCCGGCCGGCGTCCACTTGTCCATGGTGGCGCCGTGCGGGATGTAGATGCAGCCGAGGCGCGTCTTCGGCGCCGCCGCGGTCTGTGCCAGCAGCGTCCCGGCGGGAATCATCGAGTCGAGCAGCGGCAGCGCCAGCGACACGCCGGTGCCGCGCAGGAACGTGCGCCGCGAGAGGTGTTTCTTCGTGATGAAGCTCACGGCTGTGCCCCTCCCTCGTACCTCTTCATCTGGAACGGCGTGCTCGTCACGATGCCGGTCACGAGCGACGAAAACTTGTCCCCGTCCTTGGCCGCGTCGCGCGCCACGGCGCGAACGGCGGGCATGTCGTAGTACTCGACCCGCCGCCCCAGCGCGTAGGTTAACAGCTTCTCGGCCGCCGTCGCGACGAACGCCTCGCGCCGGTCGAGGAGCGCCTTGCGCAGGCTGCTGGGGCCGTCGAGCGGCGTTCCATCCACCAGTTTTCCCGCGGCGTTCACCGGCACGCCGTCGTCGGTGTCGCGCAGCTTCCCGATGAGATCGAACGGCTCGAGCGAGAAGCCGATCGGATCCATCACCGCGTGGCACGCGGCGCAGCTCGGGTTGGCGCGGTGCTGCTCGAGCCGCTGCCGCACCGAGGTGGGCGTGGGGCCGTGCGCCACCGACTTCTCGAGATTCGTCTCGACGCCGGGCGGTGGCGACGGCACCGGGGCGCCAAGCAGGTTCTCGAGAATCCACTTGCCGCGCTTGACGGGCGAGGTGCGGTTGCCCGCCGAGGTCACGGTGAGGAAGCTGCCCTGACCAAGCAGGCCGCGCCGCGGTCCGTCGCCCAGCTCCACGCGGCGGAACCGGCTGCCGCGCACGTTCGGGATGCCGTAGTGACGCGCCAGCCGCTCGTCCACGAACGTGTAGTTCGCGTCGATCAGATCCAGAAGGCTGCGGTCCTCATGGACGATCGTCTCGAACAGGAGCTCGGTCTCGCGCTTGAACGAGTAGCGCAGGTTGCCGTCGAACTCCTTCGTGCCCACCGACACGTCGTCGAGCTGCCGCAGCTGCAGCCACTGGCCCGCCAGGTTGTCCACCAGGGCATCGGCGCGTGGATCGGCCAGCATGCGGCGCGTCTGCTGGGCCAGCACGGTGGCGTCGCTCAGGCGCCCCTTCGCCGCGACTCCGAGCAGCTCGTCGTCCGGGATGCTGCTCCACAGGAAGAACGACAGCCGCGAGGCGAGCTCGACATCGCTGATGCGGTACACCGCGCCGGCTTTCAGCCCGGCAGGCTCTTTCTCGAAGCGGTAGATGAACTGCGGATCGACCAGGATGCGCGCGAGCGCGTACTGAATACCGGCGTCGAACCCCCGCAGCTCGTGCCCCGACTTGTAGAAGCCGAGCAGCGTATCGATGCGCGGATCCTTTTCGCTCACCGGCCGCCGCGTCGCTCGCGTGGCGAGCGACGCCAGGATGCGGCGCGCGCACGGGACTTCTTCGGCCGCCGACGCCGGCTTGCAAATGAAGATGCGGCGGCGGCTCGGCGTATCGCCAGGGCCGGTGGCGTTGATCGGACCGTTGATGCCCAGGTTGTTCACGCCGGCCGTGCCGGCGAGCTCGGAGAACAGGTCGTCCACGCCGCGTGCGTTCGCCTTGCGGATGACCGCGACGCCGATGGCATGCGGTCCGGCCGGTACCTTCAGCTTGATGCCGCCGCGCGGCGGCGTGCGGCCGACGACCTGCACGCGCTGCCCGTCGATCGTGAGCTCGACCTCGTCCTCGACGCCGACGGCCGCCAGGCCGAAAAACCCGGCACCGGCGCGTCCGATGCGGAACTCGTACTCCGCGTCGAGCGGAAACACGTGCGTCACGAGCAGCCCGCCGCGTGTGCCAAGCGGCATCCCTTCGCGTTGGGTCGCCTGCGACATGCCGCGCGGCGCCTGATAGGTGGTGAGGTCGGTGCTGATCGTGGGATCGCCGACGGCCAGACGCGAGATCTTCGCGGCCGCCGTTACGTAGGCCTGCATCAGCGCCGGCGACACGCTGAGCGTGCTCGACATGTTGTCGAAGCCCTCGCTCGAGTCGTCGCCCGGCAGGAGGGCGTTGGCGTCGACCGGCAGTTCGAGCAGATCGCGGATGGCGTTGGCGTACTCGGTGCGGTTCAACCGGTGCAGCGACGGCGCGCCGGGGTTTGGCGCCGCGGCGGCCGCCCGGTCGATGGTGGCTTCAACGGTCGCCGCCAGGCCGTCGAGCGTGGCGCGATCCGGGCGCGGCGCGTTGGCCGGCGGCATCATGCCGGTGCGCAGCTTGCGCGCCACCTTCTCCCACACCTGTGGCTGCTGCCCGGCCTGTGCGACCGGCAGCCCGTCGAGCACGAGGCCGCCCGTCTTCAACCGCGCGTTGTGGCAGGTGACGCAGTAGCGCGTGACGACCGCCTGGGAATCTTGTGCCGCCGCCGGCGCCGGGAGGAGCGAGAGCGCCGCGACGACGAAGCCGGTCTGAAGACCGGCAGCTACGTACCGGTTCATGGCTTGGCGCCCAGCTTCTCGAGCAGCGCGATCGTCGATGGCTTCTTCTCGGCGCCCACCGCTGCCAGGAAGACGCCCTCGGCCCAACGCAGCGCCGTGCGCCCTTCCTTGTCCTTCACGTCCACTCGCGCGCCGCGCTTCACGAGCAGCTCGATGATGTCGTTCGACCCGCGGTTCGCCGCCCCGAGCAGGGCCGTGAGCCCCATCGAGTTCGTCGCGTTCACGTCGGCACCGAGCTCGAGGCACAGCGCCACGGCCTCGTAGCGCGCCTGCAGCGACTCGGTGTAGGTCTGCGCCACCACCCAGTTCACGCCGGCGGCCGCCATCAACGGCGTCGTGCCGGCCAGCGTCGGCAGGTTGGGATCCGCGCCGCGCGAGACGAGCAGCTTCATCGTCGTGGTGTCGCCCGAGAGCGCCGCGCGCAGGAACGGGGTCTGGCCGGTGAAGTCCACCCACGACACGTCGTTCAGCGAATAGAGCCAGCGGCGCGGCGGCGGCAGTTCGCGCGTGCGCGCGTTGACGTTGGCCCCCTTGTCGATGAGCAGCTGGATGAGCGGGAGGAACGGCGGCCGGTCCACACCGTTGTCGGTCGGCGAGTCCTGGTCGTTGTTGTTCATGTCCAGGTTGCGGTACTCGACCGCGGCCCAGAGCGGGGTGCGCCCCCAGAAGTCGTCGGCGTTGACGTTGGCGCCCTTGTCGATGAGCAGGCGCGCGACCGCGATCTGGCCGTTGAGCGAGGCCATCAGGAGCGGGCGGATCGCGTTGGCGTCGCCCAGTTCGAGGTCCGCACCGGCGGCGACGAGCAGACGCGCGGGTTCCAGTTTGCCGTCGCGCGCCGCGTAGAGCAGCGGCGTCATGCCGCCCTTGATCTCCGCGCGCCGGCCGCGGTCCGGCAGGCCGCCGCGGTTGATCCCGACGCCTTCAGAGCCGCAGCCGGTGCCCTTGCACGGCGGCACGAAGTTCGGCGTCGGCCCCTTCCGCGTCTGCGCGTTCACCGAGGCGCCGGCTTTGAGCAGGACGTCCACCGCCGCGGCGTGATCCTCGCGCACGGCGATCATCAGCGCGGTCTGCTGGAACTCCGGCTCGCGTGCGTCCACTTTGGCGCCGCGGTCGATGAGCAGCCGCATCGCCGCCACGGCGCCCGTGCGCGTGGCGGTCATGAGCGCGGTCTCGCCGCCGGGGTCGGTGGTGTTCGGGTCGGCACCCGCGTCGAGCAGGCGCTGGAGCAGCGGCGCGCTGCCGTTGAGCGCCGCGAGATAGAGAGGTGTGATGCCGTAGCGATCTTTCGCGGATGCGCTGGCGCCGGCGTTCAGGAGCGCGTCGGCGACGTCGAGCCGGTCCGCGTTCACCGCGGCGTGCAGCGCGGTGAGGCCGTCTTCACGCGCCGCGGCGACGTCTGTTTTCTGGGTCAGCAGCGTCCGCACCGCTGCCAGATCGCCACGCTCGGCGGCGTCCACGAGCGGCACCCGGCCGGCGGCGGCGGCGGGAGTTGCCGCGAGCAGCACCGCAATCAGGACTCGCTCCAACATGGGCGAATTCTAACGTAGCGGTCTAAAGACAGGGCGGTCTGAAGACCGCCCTCTACAAAAGCGAGCTGAGCCGCGTGTATCCCGCGCGGCTCACCGGCAGGCGGCGTCCGTCGGTGAGCACCGCCACGCGGTTCTCGCGCTCGTCCTGATCCACCCGCACCAGGCGCGACAGGTTGAGCAAGTACGACCGGTGGATCCGCACGAACACCGCCGGATCGAGCGCGGCCTCCGTC
>Ga0207703_10004551_pt1 | contig 11366 bp, 10 predicted proteins | sample KBSSwiS12_FD_184304 | JGI IMG/M metagenome (GOLD analysis project Ga0207703, IMG submission 184304) | Switchgrass rhizosphere microbial communities from Kellogg Biological Station, Michigan, USA - KBS Switchgrass S1-2 (SPAdes) (version 2) | ecosystem: Host-associated > Plants > Roots >... | reverse complement strand
GGTGAAAAGCATGTTCAATACCCGCTTGTTTATCCATTGTCTGGTGCAGGTATTTTGAAAGATGTTTTGACATTTCCTTTAATATGGGTTAGTGATGTATTTATATAATTAAGTTATACGGGCAAATTTTAAAAAATAAGGCCAATAAGTTAGCTGGCCAGTATCTTCACAATTCTCATCCACTGATCGCCGATTTTTTGTTTTGCTTTTACAGCTTTTTCCAACGGGGTGTATAGAATCTTATTGTTTAAAATTCCCACCATCACATTGTATCGTCCTTCAAGCAGGGTTTCTACGGCATGATAGCCCATCCGGCTGGCAATCAGCCTGTCCAGGCAACTGGGCGATCCGCCCCGCTGTATATGACCCAGTATGCAGACCCTTACATCGGCATTTGGCAGGCGCTCTTTTATTACCTTGCTTACTTCTTCGGCACCGCCAAAACCATCGCCTTCTGCCACTACAATCATGTTCACCAGTTTTTTGCGCTTTTCTTTTTCCAGCAAAGAGGCAACTACCAGTTCAATATCGGTCTTACGTTCCGGTATCAGTATATGTTCTGCGCCTGTAGCTATTCCGCTGTGGAGGGCGATATACCCGGCATCGCGGCCCATTACCTCTATTACAAAAAGCCGGTCGTGCGCATCGGCGGTATCGCGTATTTTGTCGATGGCCTCTACGGCCGTATTCACTGCTGTATCAAAACCGATGGTAAAATCTGTACCTGCAATATCCTTGTCGATAGTCCCCGGCAGTCCAATACATGGAATATCAAAGTCCTGGCTGAATTTTAAAGCGCCTTTAAAAGAACCATCGCCGCCAATTATCACCAGCGCATTAATACCTTTTTTCTTCAGGTTATTATAAGCTTTCTGCCTTCCCTCCAGTTCAAAAAATTCTTTACAGCGGGCCGTTTTTAAAATAGTTCCACCCCTTTGAATAATATTGGCTACTGATCTGGACTCCATTTTTACTATGTCGTCTTCTATCATGCCACTATAACCCCTCAAAATGCCATACATATCCAGTCCGTGGTAAAGTCCCGTGCGTACTACTGCCCGGATGGCTGCATTCATGCCCGGCGAATCTCCGCCAGAAGTTAGCACGCCGATACTCGTGATTTTTCTTTGCTCGCTCATTAATTTAAAACAGTCGGTTTTTGTTTAAAAAATTTTAAACATATAGCAGTAAACGTTCAATTTTTTCTATCTAATCGTAAAGCTAAGTCCCAAAAATAAGGATTTGATCCCATACGGCAAGATTAAGACAATCCATTAATAATTTGTATCCGGGCGCCAACTAATTTGATGTTTTTAGTCACAATAAACGATGTTGATCATATAAAAATGCGGTAACGATTTGATAACATGGAGACTTTTATGGTGGCTGTAACGCGGTTAACGAACGCCTGTTGTTCATATATCCCGTCCGGGGCCGGTAACAGGTGCAATAAAAGAAAAGCATTCGCTAATATTGCCGGTGCAATAGAAAAAACTATTGTTGTATTACATGAAGCATGTTCTGATTACAGGCGCCAACGGATTTTTGGGCCAGCACCTGGTAAACCTGTTGCTACAAAAAAAATATTCAGTAATTGCCGTTGCAAAAGGCAGCAGCCGGCTTCCTTTTGAGGCTTCGGATAATTTCAGGTATTACGATATTGATATTACCAACGACTTTCTGCTGCACAGTGTGCTGGAAAAGGAAAAACCGCACACCATTGTACATGCGGCTGCCATGACCCAGGCCGATGAATGCCAGGTAAACCAGGCGGAATGTGAAGCCATCAATGTTCGGGCTACCGCGCAGTTGCTGCTAAGCGCTGAAGCATACAGCCGGCATTTTATTTATGTATCTACAGATTTTGTTTTTGACGGAGAAAGAGGCGATTACAATGAAGAAGATGCGATGAACCCGGTAAACTGGTATGGGTTTACCAAAATGCAGGCCGAAAGCATTGTTGAAACCAGTGAACTGCCTTTTGCCATTGTACGCACCTGCCTGGTGTATGGTAACACGTTAACGGGTACACGAAATAATATTGTTAACTGGGTAAAGGATAGTTTGCTGGCAAAAAAACAAATAAAAGTTGTAACCGACCAATGGCGTACACCCACGTACGTAGAAGATTTGGCAAAAGGTATCTTATTGGTCATTGAAAAGCAGGCAACCGGTATTTATCATATTTCCGGTAAGGAAAAACTAACGCCCTACCACATGGCATTACAAACCGCCGCTTTTTGCCGGCTGGATAGTTCATTGATTGAAAAAGTGGATGCGGCCAGTTTTTCCCAACCCGCCAAACGGCCGCCAAAAACAGGTTTTGATATCAGCAAAGCCATAAAGGAACTGGGTTATGAGCCAATGACATTCAAAGAGGGACTGGTAAAGATGCTGGGTGGTTGACCATTGACCATTGGCCATTGACCATTGACAGTTGACCATTGTCGATTGTCGATGGTCAATGGTCAATCGTCAGGGCCCGTCATTCAATTCAATAAAATTTAAACGTAGCTTAGTGCCCATCTAAAATTTTTTTTATGCGCGTTAATAAATACCTGGTAATGCTGATGGTAACAATGACTGGTTTTTGTTCTTTAGCATACCCGCAAGACAGTACTGTTATACCACTCTGGCAAAATGGTGCACCGGGTTTTGAAAGCAAAAAGAATATACCCGAAGATGCAAAGGAATGGTGGGTAAGAAGTATTCACAATCCTTCGCTGGTAGTATATCCTGCACCAGCAAACATTGCTACCGGAGTTGCGGTGGTTATTTGTCCGGGTGGCGGATTTCGCAGTCTTGTATTTAATGCCGAAGGCAGCGATCCCGCCAGGTACCTTAACAGCCTGGGCATCACGGCTTTTGTTCTTAAGTATCGTTTGTTCAGGGCAGATTCCATGTTGTATACAGAGGAAAATCCCAAACAGGATATTTTCCGTGCCATGCGCCTGGTTCGCAGCCGTGCAAAAGAATTCAAAATCGACACCGCAAGAATTGGGGTAATGGGTTTTTCGGCCGGTGGGGAAGTGGCGGGATGGGTTGCCTATCATTACCAGGAAAGCCATGCCCTGAAACCAGACGCGGTGGATGCCTTATCAGCCCGGCCTTCTTTTCAAATATTGATTTATCCCGGCCCGTTGGCTGTACCCGATGCAGTTGCACCCACCGCGCCGCCCACCTTCATGCTGGTATCCAACAACGATGAATGCTGTTCTGAACCGGTGATTAAATTGCTGCAGATGCACCGCAAGGCAAAAGTGCCGGTAGAAGCACATATCTATACAGAAGGCAGTCATGGGTTTAATATGGGGAAGCGTTCTACCTTCAACAGCCTTAAAACCTGGCCCGATAGGCTGACGGATTGGATAAAGGACACCGGAATCCTGAAATAAAATGTGACAAATGTGATGAATGTGAAAATGAGATAAATGGGCTAATGGCCGAACAAAAGACATCAGACATCGTCACATCAGACATCAGACATTAACCAGACATCAGACATTAAAACATGCAACAAATAATCCACATGGCCCTGGTTGTAAAAGACTACGACGAAGCCATTGCATTTTATACGGAAAAAATTGGATTTGAACTGGCAGAAGATACTGTGCTCAGCGAAACAAAACGTTGGGTGCTGGTAAAACCCAGGGGATCTGCAGGGCCCTGCCTTTTACTGGCAAAAGCTGCTACAGAAGAACAAAGCAGCAGGGTGGGGAACCAAACTGGCGGACGCGTTTTTTTATTTCTGCAAACAGATGATTTTTGGAATGATTATAGAAACATGCTGCAGAAAGGCGTTGTTTTTGTACGGGAACCGGCAAACGAACCCTACGGTACCGTGGCCGTATTTAAAGATTTGTATGGTAATTTGTGGGATTTGATTGGGAGGAAGTAGTAATGGCTGATGTCTGATGTGATGATGTCTGATTTCCCTGGCCGGTCATACGCTCACATTTTCACATTCACCACACTTCCACATTTGTCACGTTAGCACATTCATCACATTTACCTCATTTTCACATTTGTCCCACATTTATTATTGATAATTTTGCCGCTAAATCATTTTCATTTTGAGCGCAACGGTTTTCTTTATTACGCCGCCTTTTACACAATTGAATACGCCCTATCCGGCCACGGCTTATTTAAAAGGATTCCTGAACACAAAAAACATCAGCGCTTTTCAGGCCGATTTGGGTATTGAAGTAACCTTGGCGCTTTTTAGCCAAACAGGATTGACAAAATTATTCGCCGGGGTAAATGATCAAATCCCCTTGTCTGAAAATGCAGCGCGCATTTTTGGCCTGCGGGATGACTATATAAACACCATTGATGCTGTTATCTCATTTCTGCAGGGCAGGAATCCAACATTGGCACACCTGCTGGCAAAAAGAGATTTTTTACCGGAGGCAGAACGGTTTAAACAGTCGGATGATCTTAGCTGGGCCTTTGGCAGTATGGGGAAACAGGATATGGCTAAGCACCTGGCTACCATGTACCTGGAAGATTTGTCTGACTTTATTAAAGAAGTGGTGGATGAGCATTTTGGATTTAGCCGTTATGCAGAAAAACTGGGCCGTTCTGCCAGTAGCTTTGACGAATTGTACAGCGCCCTGGGCAAAGCGCCCTCTCATATAGACACTATCCTGACCGATTTACTGCAACAACACATGGCCAGGGTGCAGCCAAAAATGGTGGCCATTTCAGTCCCTTTCCCGGGCAATTTATACAGCGCTTTTCGCTGTGCGCAATGGATAAAAAAGCATTACCCCGAAACAAAAACGGTAATGGGCGGGGGATTTCCCAATACAGAATTGCGCTCACTAAGCGAGGTCAGGGTGTTTGAGTTCTTCGATTTTATTACACTCGATGACGGGGAGGCGCCGGTTGAAAACCTGCTGAAATATATGGAAGGAGCGGTTGACAGTACCGGCCTTAAACGCACTTATCTTTTGCAGCATGGTGCCGTTACTTATATAAATAATCCTGCCATAAAAGACTACCGGCAGGGTGAAGTGGGCACCCCCGATTACAGCGATTTTTTACTGGACTGCTATATTTCAGCCATAGAAGTGGTTAATCCCATGCACAGCCTCTGGAGCGACGGGCGCTGGAATAAACTAACGATGGCGCATGGTTGCTATTGGGGCAAATGCACTTTTTGCGATATTTCACTGGACTATATAAAGTTGTACGAGCCGGTGGCTGCCAGCCTGCTTTGCGACAGGATGGAAACCATCATTGCCCAAACCGGCCAGAATGGTTTTCATTTTGTGGATGAAGCGGCACCGCCCGCGCTGATGCGTGCATTGGCCATCGAAATAATAAAAAGAAAGCTGGTAGTAAGCTGGTGGACCAATATCAGGTTTGAAAAAAGTTTTACCAGGGATATCTGTCTTATACTGAAAGCATCGGGTTGTATTGCGGTATCGGGCGGGCTGGAAGTGGCATCCGATCGTTTGTTGCAACTGATCCAGAAAGGGATTACCGTGGCGCAGGTAGCCAGGGTGAACCGGCATTTTACCGAAGCCGGCATTATGGTACACGCTTACCTGATGTATGGTTTCCCAACGCAAACCGCACAGGAAACCATCGATTCGCTGGAAATGGTGCGGCAACTATTTAAAGCAGGTATTTTGCAATCAGCTTTCTGGCACCAGTTCACCATGACGGCCCATAGCCCTGTTGGACTGGAGCCGGCAAAATTTAACGTACAAAAACAATCTGCCAGTACCGGCAGTTTTGCCAATAACGATATTGAGCACATTGATTCCACAGGTGCGGATCACGCCATGTTTGTGTATGGACTAAAAAAGTCTTTGCACAACTACATGCACGGAATGTGTTTTGATGAACCGTTGCAAAAATGGTTCGATTTTAAAACACCAAAGACTAAAATTGCACCCGACTATATTATTAATTCGCTGAAAGAAGAAGAGCTACCCGTATTTAAACCTGCCGCAAAGATTGTGTGGCTGGGAGGCGCTCCGGTACTGGAATATTTTACCCAATCCAAAAATGGACAGCAGCGTGCAATGGCCACTCTTCGCTTCACTACAAAAAAAGAAACAGGCAAAATTCAACTACCCGCCGAACAGGCCAAATGGCTGGCGGACATGTTGCCGTTATGGTCGCCACTAAATAAGAAATCATTTACATTGCAGGAGGTAATGGAAGGATATGAGGCTGCCGGATTAGAGGATTTTGAACTTTTTTGGGATAATAAACCCATCAGCACCATGTATAAATTTGGCTTGCTGCGGCTTTAATGGTTACTGCCTGTACCAGCATATTACCTGTCAATTTCATTGGGCCTTTTTTCCTGCACCATTACCTTCTCAATTCTTTTATCGGGTATAAACCACATGGCCGCTACTACTACATAGCAGGAAAATCCAAGCCAGTTGTTAACAAAAGCAAGCGTAATGCCAACGGCATATAAAACCAGTGACAAATACCCTTTTTTGTCTTTGCCAATGGCCCGGGCAATGGTAGAACCAGGGCCATGCAGTTTGCGAAGCTGAATAGTTAAAATAGTATATGCCAGCCCGCACAGCAGTAAAACCATTCCGTACAATGCAACGGGCCATGTAGCAAAATGATTTTCACCCATCCAGCCGGTAACAAAAGGAATAATGGACAACCAAAAAAGCAGGTGTACATTGGCCCACAAAACACTGCCATTTACATGCTGGGCGGCATGCATAAGGTGGTGGTGATTGTTCCAGTAAATGGCCACAAAGATAAAGCTCAGTATATAGCTTGTCAGGACCGGCAGCATGGGTTTTAGTAAGTCAAGCGTTTCTCCGTGGGGAACTTTTAATTCCAATACCATAATGGTGATGATGATAGCTATTACGCCATCGCTAAATGCCTCCAGCCTTCCCTTGCCCATAAAAAACTGCTTTAACAGGTTATGATTGAAATGGACGTAATATAATTCAAAATCCCTAAGTTATTTTCTTACCTCACAGTATTACAGAATATGCAGTTGAGTGAAATGCGGCAAAAAAACATAATTGTTACCGGCAAAGAAAACTTTTCGTCACCTAATTGTGTTTTACTTTGCAATCAAATAAAAGCCAATGGCATACAGTTCGCTGGAAGCATGTTTACTGGATTTGGAGAAGAACGGGCAACTGGCCAGGGTAAAGGAAGAAGTAGATCCTTTTCTTGAAATGGCGGCTGTTCACCTTCGTGTGCATGAAGCAGGCGGGCCGGCTTTGTTGTTCGAAAATGTAAAAGGCAGCCGCTTCAGGGCGGCTTCGAATATTTTTGGTACGCTTAACAGAAGCAAATTCATCTTCAGGCACACCCTGGCATTGGTGCAGCAGCTTATTGATTTGAAAAATAACCCCGTAAAAGCGTTTAAGCATCCCATTGATAATTTTGCCGCAGGGCTGGCAGGCATTAAAGCGTTGCCGTTAAAAAATCCTTTAAACAGGCCGGTGCTGGCGCAGCAAATCCAAATAGGCGATATTCCACAGATACAACATTGGCCCAAAGACGGTGGTGCCTTCGTTACATTGCCGCAGGTATATACAGAAGATGCTGATAAGCCGGGTATCATGAATGCCAATCTGGGCATGTACCGCATACAGCTTTCAGGTAATGCGTATGAAAAAAACAAGGAAATTGGCCTGCATTATCAGCTGCATCGCGGAATTGGTGTACACCAGTCCAAAGCAAATGCAAAAGGGTTGCCGCTAAAAGTAAGTGTGTTTGCAGGAGGCCCGCCCGCACACAGCGTGGCGGCTGTGATGCCTTTGCCCGAAGGCATCAGCGAAATGACTTTTGCGGGCGTATTGGCCGGCAGGCGTTTCAGGTATTGTTATGAAGATGGATTCTGTATCAGTACGGATGCAGATTTTGTGATTACAGGCGAGGTACAGCCGGAACAAAATAAACCCGAAGGCCCTTTTGGCGATCACCTCGGTTATTACAGCCTGCAGCACCCGTTTCCGCTGATGAAAGTGCATAAAGTATATGCCAAAAAAAATGCCATCTGGCCATTTACGGTAGTGGGCCGTCCGCCGCAGGAAGACACCAGTTTTGGACAGCTCATTCACGAAATAGCCGGCACTGCCCTGCAACAGGAAATTCCCGGTCTGAAAGAGGTGCATGCGGTGGATGCAGCCGGCGTTCACCCATTGCTGTTAGCTATTGGAAGCGAACGCTACACGCCTTACATGCCGGTGAAACAGCCTGCAGAAATCCTAACCATCGCCAACCATATACTCGGTACCGGACAGTTAAGCCTTGCCAAATTTCTGTTTATTACGGCTGCCGATGAAGCCGGGCTAAATACACATGATATTGAAAATTATTTTCAATATGTGCTGCTGCGCATTAACCTGGCAAGGGATATTCATTTTTATACAAATACCACGATTGATACCCTTGATTATTCCGGTACGTCTATCAACAGCGGCAGCAAAGTGGTACTGGCGGCGTACGGCCCATCGCTAAGAACCCTTGCCACCCAATTACCGGACTTTCTGGACCAGGTGCCAGGTTTTGAAAATGCCCGGTTGGTCATGCCGGGGATAGTGGCCCTGCAGGCAAAAGCCTTCGTAACTTATGAAAAGGCGCAGCAGGAAATGAAGTTACTGGACGAAGCGCTTGCCGAAAAAGATAAAACTATACTGCAGACCCTGCCTTTTATTATTATTTGTGACGATGCCGGATTTGTAGCGGAAAACCTGCGCAATTTTTTGTGGGTTTGTTTTACCAGGTGCAACCCCTCTCACGATGTATACGGCATTGATAGTTTTATTGAAAACAAACACTGGGGATGCCGCGGCCCCCTGGTTTTTGATGCCAGGGTAAAACCACATCATGCGCCACCCGTGGAAAAAGACAGGGCAACAGAAAATAAAATAGAAAGGCTATTCAATAAAGGCGGAAGTTTGTATGGGAAACTGTAAGCTTTGGTACTGGGCTATTAGCTGTTAGTAGCAACGGGTCATTTTCTTTAGCATATTAAGTTATTATTTATTAAAAATATTTTGTGCCTGCGGCCAATGCCTTAGGGCTAAAAAAAAGTAGATGAAAAAAATATCGGTTATTATCTTTCTGGTAGTGGCGGCGTTAAGCGCATCGGCACAAAAAGCGGCGGTTGCTAAAAAGAACGCAAAGGAAAAACAGTCGCCGGTAGTGCTTGAAAACACACTGCTTTGGGAAATCAGCGGCAATCATCTTACCAACCCTTCTTACTTGTTTGGAACGATGCATTTGCTTTGCGCAGCAGACGCACAACTGAGCGATTCCCTGCGGTATGCCATTTCAAATGCAAAACAGATTTATTTTGAAATAGATCTGGACAATATGATGGAGACCCTGGGCGCCATGCGCTACCTGAATATGAACAATAATACCAAACTAAGTGATTTGCTAACGGAAGAAGAATATGCACGTGTAACCGCTTATTTTAAGAAAAATAAAACCATGCTGCCGATGAGTATGATGGAGCGTCTTAAACCTTATTTCATTACATCATTGATTTCGGAAAGCAAATTTCCCTGTGCGGAAAAGGATGGTATGGAGCAGGTAATTATGAAAGAAGCTAAAAAAGATCAAAAACCCATCAATGGGTTGGAGACGGTGCAGTTCCAGGCAAGTGTGTTTGACAGCATTCCGTATAAACGCCAGGCAAAAGATTTGCTGAAGATGATAGACAGTGCCGGCGTAGCAGGCGACAGCAGCGACATACAGCTGATAGAAGTGTATAAAAAGCAGGATTTGAATAAAATGCAGGAACTAACGGCAGACGAAGAGGGGATGCGCGAATTCCTGGATTTACTGTTGTACAACCGCAATGCCAACTGGGTAAAAAAGATGCCCGCCATTATGCGCGATGCACCTGCCTTATTTGCGGTAGGAGCGGGGCACCTGGGCGGCGAAAAAGGAGTTATAAATTTACTGCGCAAATCTGGATTCAACGTAAGGCCAATGAAGCATGTCCCCGGGTTGGAGATGATGGTTAATTAACCATCGGTTATTTAATGAAGCCTACTGCGTTCTTTGCTGTCTTTGCGTGAAACCCGCCGCGTTCGCGTGTGGCTGCAAAGAAAATGCGGCCAGCCCATGTAAAGGCCGGCCGCATTAGATAACCAGTATTTGAATTATTTTAATACAGATAGTTAAGCGCTGTTACATCATTTGAATTAAATGTTCTGTTACCACCATTGGAACAGGCCAGCATCCAGGAATTGGCATCGGGCCCGGAAGGTGTGCCGGGAATTAGAATGGCTCCCACATTGGAAGCACCTTCATTAACGGCAGAACCTCCGCAACTGTAAGAACGATCCATATAATCGGTGTGACGCATACCAATGCAATGGCCAATTTCATGTTGTATTACCGAGCCTACATAATTTACATCTGGATTGCTGCCATATGCAGCAGGATTGGTATTCATTTTTATCGTGCTGTAAGGGCTACCATTATTTGTAGGAAACCCCGATGAGCCAAGTGTTATATACCCACCGCTTGGCCCCTGGTTAAAGCCCCTGATGGTAATAGCAGCAGAACCCGAGGTTACACGCTGAAAATGAAGCTGGAGGTTCAGCGCATTGTACCTTGAAATGGCAAGATCTGCACCCTGTATAAATGCAGTACCCAGGTTGGTCACTTTTATGGTTATCGACCTTGGCAAACCTGTTACCAGGTTGGTAGTCCGGTACTGCTCCGTATTGGCAATACGTAGCAATTTTTGATCGTTAATGCCGCTTAATAATTCATCAGACAAAACAATATCTCCCTCTACCAGGTATCCATCCTCATCTTTGCGTACATTCTGATCACTAAAACCAAGTGCTTTAATTTGTGAAAGTGTTTGGGCTGAGATTTCCTGATCATTAACCGCAACTGTACTTTGCTTCTTACATGAAACAACAAAAATAATCAGGGCGGCTGCAAGCAGCAGGGCAATGTAATTTTTTCTCATGACGGTTGTTTTTTAAGTTTTAATAAATACGGGCGCTGATGGGTAAGCTGCACCAGTATTGTAATTTAATAAGATTTTTGCTCCTTTGAAAAATATTTATTGAAGTGTGTATATATAAACACTTAACAACGTAGATTTTACCCATTTGCCATAAAATGCCGTATTATAAACATAGTAAAATCCCTAAGCCAGAAATTAAAGACAAAATTTTTATAAGCCAATCATATGCAATTTTTTGAATATATTCATATTGATGAAACCGGTATTGCTGCTGGCACTGTATTGTTCCTGTTTTTTTTTGGTGAGCGGCCAGGTTCATCCAAAAGAAAATTTACTGCAAAAATATATAGCCAAAGACCCGGTGGTTTCAACCTGCTGGCTGGTAAAAATTAAAACCGATTCAGTAGATGCCTATTTA
>Ga0207703_10004543_pt1 | contig 11378 bp, 8 predicted proteins | sample KBSSwiS12_FD_184304 | JGI IMG/M metagenome (GOLD analysis project Ga0207703, IMG submission 184304) | Switchgrass rhizosphere microbial communities from Kellogg Biological Station, Michigan, USA - KBS Switchgrass S1-2 (SPAdes) (version 2) | ecosystem: Host-associated > Plants > Roots >... | reverse complement strand
GACCTCGGCCATCACGCGCAACCAGGTGGTGGCGTTCATCATCGCCGTGGTGCTGTGCATGCTGCTCATCCTGGTGGGCTTCTCGCCCATCACCGACCTGATGTCGCGCTACCTGTCGCCGCGCGTGATCGAGTCCATCGCCGGCTTCTCGGTGATGACGCACTACGACGGCTTCCAGAAAGGCGTGCTGGACACCCGCGACGTGCTGTACTTCCTGTCGGTGATCGGCTTCGCGCTGTTCACCACCGGCGTGATCATCCGCAGCCATCGCGCGGGTTAGGCCAGAGCAATGCAAAACAACAAAATCCTCTATTCCGCCGGCGGCGTGATCATTCTCGCCGTCATCCTCATCCTCGCCAATTTCGTGCTGGGCGCGTTCCCCAAGCGCGTCGACCTCACCGACGGGAAGCTGTACACCCTGTCGTCGGGCACGCATTCCATCCTCGACAAGATGGACCAGCCGCTGCGCATACGCTTTTATTTCTCGCAGGGCGACGCCAACGTGCCGCTGCCCCTCAAGGCCTTCGGCCGGCGCGTGGAAGACCTGCTCAATGAATACCGCCAGGCCGGCAAGGGCAGGATCACGGTGGAGAAGTTCGATCCCCAGCCCGACTCGGACGCCGAGGATGCCGCCGCGCTGGACGGCGTGGAGGCGCAGCAGATGCCCGACGGCAACCGCTTCTACCTGGGCCTCGCCCTGTCCTACGGCGAGCGCCGCCTGGCGCTGCCCGCGCTGTCGCTGGACCGCGAGCAACTGCTGGAATACGACCTGTCGCGCGCCATTGCCCAGGCCGAGACCAAGACCAAGCCCATCATCGGCGTGATGACGCCCACCAGCATTTTCGGCTCGCCCGGCATGCCCATGATGGGCGTGCCGCCGTCGCAGAAGCAGGTGTTCATCGGCGAACTGGAGCGCGACTTCAACCTGCGCCGCGTGCGCATGGACGCCGACCGCATCGACGACGACATCAAGGTGCTGCTGGTGGTGCACCCCAAGGAGATTTCCGACCGCGCCCAGTACGCCATCGACCAGTTCGTCATGCGCGGCGGCAAGCTCATCGCCATGGTCGATCCGTTCAGCTACTTCGACGGCGCCGCGGCCAACCCGCGCGGCGGCGGCAGCGGCACGGCCTCCACCATGGACAAGCTGTTCCGCGCCTGGGGCATCAGCTTCGACGCCACGCGCGTGGTGCAGGACACCAAGTACGTGTCGGGCGATGGCCAGAACGCCATGCCCACGGTGCTGTCGCTGGTGGGCCCGGCCTTCAACAACGACGACGTGAGCACCAGCAAGATCGGCAGCGCGCTGCTGCCGTTCGCGGGCGTGTTCACCGGCACGCCGACCGCCGGCCTGAAAGAGACGGTGCTGCTGCGCACCTCCAAGTTCTCGCGCCTGGTGGACTCGGCCAAGGCCGCCGACCGCGGCAGCTCGGCCATGCAGGACTTCAAGCCCTCGGACACCGAGTACCCCCTGGCCATCAAGCTCACGGGTAAGTTCAAGACCGCCTATCCGGACGGTCAGCCGGCCGACAAGCCCAAGGATGCCAAGGACACAGGGGCTAAAGGACCGGCTGGTCCAGGCCCGGCGGCGCCTGCCAAGGTGGCGGCCAAGGCTGAGACGCCTTCGGCTCCCGCGGCAGCGCAGCCGGCCTCGCTGAGGGAAAGCCCGGACACTGCCGTGATCCTGATCGGCGACGTGGACTTCGTCAACGACGGCGCCGCGGTGCAGATCCAGAACGTGTTCGGCCAGCGCGTGGTGGTGCCGGCCAACGGCAACCTGGCGTTCGCCCAGGCCGTGGTGGAGCAGTTCGCCGGCGACCCGGCGCTCATCAGCCTGCGCAGCCGCGCGGTGGCGGCGCGCCCCTTTACCGTCATCCGCGACATGGAAGCGCGTGCCCAGCAGGCCTACGTCGGCAAGATACAGGCGCTGGAGACCACGCTGCAGCAGACCCAGCAGAAGCTGCAGGCCATGCAAATGGCGCGCGGGCCGGGGCAGGAGACTTCCACCATTCTCACGCCGCAGCAGCAAAGCGAGATCGAGAACTTCCGCAAGATCACGGCCGACACGCGGCGCGAGTTGAAGAACGTGCGCAAGGAGCTGCGCCGCGAAAGCGAGGGCCTGGAATTCTGGACCAAGCTGATCAATATCGGCGCGGTGCCGCTGCTGGTGGCCATGGTGGGCATCTTGTTGGCGGTGTCCCGCCGCCGCAAGACCGTCAAGCTCTGAGAAAAACAACATGAACCGCAAGCAGTTTCTGATTCTCATCGTGGTGCTGGCCGTGTTGCTGGGCGTGGGCGCCTGGGTGCAGTGGTCCGACAACGGCGCCTGGAAAGAGGCCGACTCCATGGCCGGCAAGAAGCTGCTGCCGGCGGTGGCGGCCACTTCGGTGGCCCAGATCGCGTTGCGCGACGGCGCGGGCGAAGTGCACCTGGTAAAAAAAGGCGACGACTGGACGGTGCCTGAGCGCGCCGACTTTCCGGCCGACGTGTCGCGCATTGCCGACCTGCTGGCCAAGGTGGTGGAACTGCGCATCATTCAGACCGAGAAGATCAGCGACGACAAGCGCGCCGGCTTTGAGCTGGCCGCGCCCAAGCCGGGCTCGGGCGCGAATGGCGGCACAGGGCAGGGCACGCAGGTCGAACTCAAGGACGCCGCCGGCAAGCCGCTCGCCACCCTGCTGCTCGGCAAGGTGCTAACCAAGCGCGGCATGGTGCCCAGCAACGACGGCTCGCCGCCGCGCGAAGGCGACGTGCCTTACGGCCGCTACGTGCAGGCCACGGGGCTCGACACCGTGGCCGTGGTGTCCGAGCCGCTGGCCAACGCCCAGGCCAAGCCCGCCTTCTGGCTGGCCAACGAGCTGGTGCGCGTCGACCCGGCCAAATCCATCACCGCCATCGGACCGAATGGCGATACCCGCTGGACGCTGACCAAGGATGAAAAGCGCGGGGTGTGGGGCTGGAAAGGCGATCCCCAGCCCGATCCGCAAAAGGCACAGGATGTGGTGAGTTCGCTGTACTTGATCTCGATCAAGGACGTCGTCGTCGATCCCTCTAAGCTCGACACCGGCCTGGCCAAGCCGGTCACCATCCGCGCCGACACGCCCGAAGGGCCGGTTTACACCCTGAAAATCGGCTCCAAGGCGGATGAAGAGAGCTACTACATGACCCTGGCGGTGTCGGGCGAGCTGTCCAAGACCCGGCCGCCGGTGAAGGATGAGAAGCCCGAGGACAAGGCGAAGAACGACAAGATTTATGAGGATGAGCTGCCCAAGATGGTTCAGCGCGTGGAAAAAGAAAAGAAGTATTCAAACTGGACGTACAAATTGCCCAAGTACAACGCGGAGCTGTTGATCCGGGACCATGCGCAGTTGCTCCCGGAAAAGAAGCCCGACGCAAAGAAGAAGTAGGGTAAAAATTCTGTACATTCGTTCCTAGCGGGGTTTTAGCGTTTCTCCCTGGGGCGGGGATGGGAGAGGGCGGACCTCCCTTCAAACTCGAAAATTCGAGCTTCCCGTGATTTTCTTGTGCTTATTTCCAAAACTCGGTAAGTTTTAGCGCAAGCAGGCGCCCCGGCGTCGTAAACAGGAGAAGCACATGTCCGGCACCATTGAATCGGTCCTTCAGGAGGATCGTCTCTTCACCCCTTCGCCTGAGTTCGTCAAGCAGGCGAATATCTCGGGCATGGCCGCCTACCAGGCGCTGTGCGACGAAGCCGCCAAGGATTTCGAAGGCTTCTGGGCGCGGCTGGCGCGCGAGAACCTGCTGTGGAAGAAGCCCTTCACCAAGGTGCTGGACGAGTCTACCGCGCCGTTTTACAAGTGGTTCCACGACGGCGAGCTGAACGCCTCGTACAACTGCCTGGACCGCCACCTCAAGACCCAGCCAGACAAGACCGCGCTCATTTTCGAGGCCGACGACGGCAAGGTCACGAAGATCTCCTACAAGCACCTGTACCACCGCGTCTGCACCTTTTCCAACGCGCTCAAGGCCAGGGGCATCCAGAAGGGCGACCGCGTCCTCATCTACATGCCCATGTCCATCGAGGCCGTGGTGGCCATGCAGGCCTGCGCGCGCATCGCGGCCACGCACTCGGTGGTGTTCGGCGGCTTCTCGGCCAAGAGCCTGCAGGAGCGCATCATCGACGCCGGCGCGGTGGCCGTGATCACGGCCGACGGCCAGTTCCGCGGCGGCAAGGAAATCCCGCTCAAGCCGGTGGTGGATGAGGGCCTGGGCATGGGCGGCTGCGACAGCATCAAGACGGTGATCGTGTACAAGCGCTCGGGCTCGGCCGTCAAGATGGAGGCGCCGCGCGACCTGTGGTGGCACGACGCCGAAAAAGGCCAGCCCAACGAGTGCGAGCCCACCTGGGTGAATGCCGAGCACCCGCTGTTCATCCTCTACACCTCGGGCTCCACGGGCAAGCCCAAGGGCGTGCAGCATTCCACGGCCGGGTTCCTGCTGCAGGCCATCCTGACCATGAAGTGGACCTTCGACTACAAGGCCACGGACGTGTTCTGGTGCACGGCCGACGTGGGCTGGGTCACCGGCCACACCTACATCACCTACGGGCCGCTGGCCGTGGGCGCCACCGAAATCGTGTTCGAGGGCGTGCCCACCTACCCGGATGCCGGGCGCTTCTGGAAAATGATCCAGGACCACAAGGTCAACGTCTTCTACACCGCGCCCACGGCCATCCGCTCCCTCATCAAGGCGGGCGGCGACCTGCCGAAGAAATACGACCTCTCCAGCCTGCGCATCCTGGGCTCGGTGGGCGAACCCATCAATCCCGAAGCCTGGATGTGGTACTACACCACCGTGGGCAACTCGCGCTGCCCCATCGTCGACACCTGGTGGCAGACCGAGACCGGCGGCCACATGATCACCCCGCTGCCCGGCGTCACGGCGCTCAAGCCCGGCTCGTGCACGCTGCCGCTGCCCGGCATCATGGCCGCCATCGTGGACGAAACCGGCCACGACGTCGAGAAGGGCAAGGGCGGCATCCTGGTGATCAAGCGCCCCTGGCCGTCCATGATCCGCACCATCTGGGGCGACCCCGAGCGCTTCAAGAAGAGCTACTACCCCGAGGACTTCCAGGGCAAGTATTATCTGGCCGGCGACGGCGCCAGCCGCGACCTGGACGGCTACTACCGCATCATGGGCCGCATCGACGACGTGCTGAACGTCTCGGGCCACCGCCTGGGCACCATGGAAATCGAGTCCGCCCTGGTGGCCAACACCAAACTGGTGGCCGAGGCCGCCGTGGTGGGCCGCCCCGACGACCTGACCGGCGAGGCGGTGTGCGCCTTCGTGGTGCTGAAGGGGCCGCGCCCCTCGGGCGACGAGGCGAAAAAGATTGCCGCCGAGCTGCGCGACTGGGTGGGCAAGGAAATCGGCGCCATCGCCAAGCCCAAGGAAATTCGCTTTGGGGAAAACCTTCCCAAGACGCGATCTGGCAAAATCATGCGCCGGCTGCTGCGTGCCATCGCCAAGGGCGAGGAAATCACCCAAGATGTGTCCACGCTGGAGAACCCGCAGATTCTGGAGCAGCTCAAGCAGGCGATCTGAGCCCTCCAACAAGCGGGCCAACGCATTCGGGCAACGCAACCAACCGGAGGAGGTGGGGGCATGAAGACGATCAAGAAACTGACGGTCCTGGCCGCGTCGGCCGCCGCGCTGGCCCTGGCGGGCACGGCGGCGGCGCAGAACTATCCCAACCGGCCCATCAAGTTCGTCTACCCCTTTCCGGCCGGCAGCGCCTCGGACGTGACCTACCGGCCGGTCATCGAACTGGTGTCGAAGACCGTGGGCCAGCCCATCATCATGGATGGCAAGCCGGGCGGCGGTTCCATGGTGGCGTCGCTGTACGTCAAGACCCAGCCTGCCGACGGCTACACCATCTACGCCGTTTCCAATTCGGTTACGGTCAAGTCGGTCATACCGAACGCGCAGATCGACATCCGCAAGGACTTCACGCCCATCGTGCTGGGCAGTTTCTCGCCGCTGTTGATCCTGGTCAATCCCGAGCAGGTCAAGGCCACCACCATGGGCGAGTTGATCGCCGAGGCCAAGGCCAACCCCGGCAAGCTCAACTACGGCAGCTACGGCGTGGGCTCGGGCGCGCACATGTTCATGGCGCTGTGGCTGAACGATGCCAAAGCAGACATGGTGCACGTGCCCTATCAGGGTACCGCCCAGGCCGTGTCGGAGACGGCGGCCGGACGGGTTCAGGTCACGGCCACCATTCTCGCCACGGCGCGCGCCTTCGTCAGCGAGTTCGGCGGCAGTGGCAAGCTGCGCCTGATCGGCGAGTCATTCGAGGATCGCACGCCGCTCCTGCCCAATACCCCGGGCATGAAGGAGGCGGGCTTCGCCAACGATGCCTACCAGCTGTGGGGTGGTTATGTCGGCCCCGCGGGCACGCCGCGCGAAGCCGTGGACGTGCTCAACCGCGCTTTCAACGCGGCGTTGAAGGATCCCTTTATCGTCGACGCCTACAAGCGCTTCGGCCTCATTCCCACAGGCGGGACGCCGGAAGACCTGACCCGCGTCATCGACAGGGAATTCGACGACTACGTGAAGCTGATCCGGGAGACCGGACTGAAGCTGGAGTAGGGAGGCCCGTTCCCGGGCCATTACCGCAGACAAGGAGGGAAGGAAAGCATGAAAAAACTGATCACATTGTCCCTGACCGCATCGCTGACGGCGGCGCTGCTCGGCCTGGCCGGCACGGCCGCGGCGCAGAACTATCCCAGCCGGCCCATCAAGCTGGTCTATCCCTTTCCCGGCGGCGGCGCTTCGGACCTGACTTACCGCCCCGTTCAGGATTACCTGACCAAGTCGCTGGGGCAGCCCATCATCCTCGACGGTCGCCCGGGTGGCGGCACCATGGTGGCGTCGCTCTACGTGAAAGCGCAGCCGGCCGACGGCTACACCATCTACGCGGCATCCGACACCGTGGCGGTGAAATCGGTCCTTCCCAACGCGCAGATCGACATCCGCAAGGATTTCACGCCCATCGCGCCCTCCAATACCGCGCCGCTGGTGGTGCTGGTGAACCCCGAGCAGGTCAAGGCCACCACGCTGCCCGAGCTGATCGCGGAAGCCAAGGCCAACCCCGGCAAGCTCAACTACGGCAGCTACGGCGTCGGCTCGGGCTCGCACCTGTTCATGGCGATTTTCTGCAACGACGCCAAGATCGACATGGTCCACGTGCCCTACCAGGGCACGGCACAGGCCGTGCAGGAAACCGCCGCCGGCCGCGTGCAGGTGACCGCCACCATTGTTTCCACGGCGCGCGCCTTCGTCACCGACTTCGGCGGCAGCGGCAAGCTGCGCATGATCGGCCAGTCGTCGGTCGACCGCTCGCCGTTGGTGCCCACGGCGCAGAGCATGCGCGAAGCGGGCATGGCCGGTTCCGGCCTCGAGCTATGGGGCGGCTATTTCGGCCCCGCCGGCCTGCCCAAGGACATCGTGGACATTCTCAACAAGAACATCAACGCCGCGCTGAAGGATCCGCAGCTTATCGAAATCTACAAGCGGTTTGGGATCACGCCCGTTGGCGGGACGCCGGAGGAACTGGTGAAGCTGGTGAACAACGCCTACAACAACTATTCCAAGCTGATCAAAGAGACCGGGCTTAAGCTGGAGTAACGGGGCGTCACTTGAAGAAATGAGTTGTTCCCGCGCGAGCGGGGACGGGGAAGGGCGGGAAAACGCAGGTTTTTCCGCCCTTTTTCTTTAAGCATTTCAGGAAGATGAGGTAAAATGCGCCCCGACCCGGAGAGGTGGATGAGCGGTTTAAGTCGCACGCCTGGAAAGCGTGTTTACGTGAAAACGTAACGCGGGTTCGAATCCCGCCCTCTCCGCCACCCTTCGCGGTAAAGCTGCTTCGGGTGGCATGCCACCTAGAGATTGCATTGCAGAGCGTGGTGTTCAGTCTTGCGAGGCGAAGGGTGTCTCCCGAAGCTCCGCAGGAGCGTAGGGAGACCGGCTCCAACGTGTGGTAAATCCGCACGAGCGTAGGGAGGCCTGCCCAACGTGTGGTACGTGTATCTCCTGGAACTGAACAATGGCGACATATACGTTGGTTCCACCAACGACCTTCGACGCCGTTTCACTTCGCACCAGCAGGGGCAAATCTCCTCAACCAGCAAGTATCGGCCGGTGATGCTGCGCTCTTATGTCGCAGTTCAAGATGAGAAGACTGCTCGAAGCTTGGAGCTGTATTTCAAGTCGGGTTCCGGCAAAGCATTTGCCAAGAAGCGCTTCTTGACTGCTGGGGCATAAACTAGCCGATGTCCCGCCTCGCCTTGCCCCGCAATTTTCCCTGTCCCTGCCGCAGCGAAGAACAGGATCCGCCACCCTACTCAGCCTGCTGCCAGCCCTGGCACGACGGCCTTGCTCAGACCCGGCACGCCGCCACGCCCGAGGAGCTGATGCGCTCCCGCTACAGCGCTTACGTGCTGGGTCTGATCGACTATCTGCTGGCGACCTGGTATCCGGCCACCGCACCGGGGGAACTGGAGCTGCCGCCGATGAAATGGCTGGGGCTGGAAGTGCGCAGCGCGGAAATGGCCGGCGATGTTGGGGTTGTGGAGTTCGTGGCGCGCTGCCGCGCCCCCGGCGGGAAGGCCCAGCGCCTGCATGAGGTCAGCCGCTTCCTGCGCGAGCAGGGACGCTGGTATTACATCGACGGCCAGGCACCTGCCGAAGCCGGCACGTGAGGCCGCGCGCGCGGCCGGCGACTTCGGCACGGCCGCCGGCATCAGCACCATGTCGAGCGTGGCGATCGAGGAGATCACGGCCGCCTCGAAAGGCCCGGTGTGGTGGCAGGTCTATTTCGCGGGCGGCCGCCAGGGCGCCGAGATCGCGATCGACCGCGCGCGGCGCGCCGGCTGCAGCGCGCTGCTCGTCACGGTCGACACCGCGGCGGTATGGTCGCGCGACGCGCTGCACATCAACGATGCCGGGCAGGTTACCACCTCCACTTGTCGTAAGCCGCGAACGGTCTGTTGCTTGCTCCGCTTGTGCAATAGGACAATAATTGGTCGATGGACGAACCCGCGGTTTCCCCGGCAGGCGACGGCCCACTGCTCCCGTCAAAAGGCCCCGTCGTGGTGGGGATTGGCGCGTCGGCGGGAGGACTCGCGGCGCTCAAGACTTTTTTTCTGCACACGCCGGAAAAGACCGGCCTCGCCTTCGTCGTCGTCGTCCACCTGGCGCCCGGTCACGAGAGCCATCTCGCGGACCTTCTCCAGCCCAACGCCAAGATGCCGGTTCAGCAAGTCAACGCGACCATACCGCTGGAACCCGATCGGATTTATGTCATTCCACCCGGGTGCAACCTTTCGGCCGTCGATACCCATCTGCGGCTCTCTGATCTACCGGCGCACCGCGGTGCGCGCTTGCCCATCGACCATTTTTTCAGCACCCTTGCCAAAGTTCATGACGGCGCTTCGGTTGGCATTGTCCTGACAGGAACCGGAGCCGACGGCACGCTCGGCATCCAGGAAATCAAGGCCAACGGCGGCATAGTTATCGTGCAGGACCCGGTCGAAGCCGAATTCGACGGGATGCCCCGAAGCGCAGTCGCCACCGGCCTCGCCGACCTTGTCTTGCCCCTGAAGAAGATCCCGGCGGCGCTGCTGCAGACTCTGCGCACCGAGCCGAAGTTGCCGTTGAGCGAAGATAAACTGGAGGCTGATGGGGATGCCGAGCGGACGCTGCGCGGCATATTCACCCTGCTTCGCAAGTGGACGGGACGGGATTTCAGCCGTTACAAGCGCTCCACGATCCTGCGCCGAATTCAGCGGCGCATGCAACTGCAGCAGATGACCGATCTGGACGCCTATCGGGAACAGTTGCGCGACCAGGCCGACGAAGCGCGGTTGCTGGCGGACGACCTGCTGGTGACGGTGAGCAGCTTTTTCCGCGACCCGGCGATCTTTGAGAAGCTCCAAACCGATATCATCCCGCGCATATTCGACGACAAGCAGGCCGAAGATGACGTGCGCGTGTGGAGCGTCGGTTGCGCCACGGGCGAAGAAGCCTATTCGCTGGCCATCCTTTTCCGGGAGGAGGCCGGTCGGCATGCGCCTTCGCCCGCTCTTCAGATTTTTGCCACCGACCTGCACCCCATTTCCCTGCAACATGCCCGCGAAGGGCGTTACCTGGTGGGCGAAATCGAACCGGTTGTAAGCCCGGAACGCATCGCCGGACCTGAATAGCGCGCTCGAGGACGTGTTGGATGCAACCATAGAGGTCACCGGCGCGGCCAAAGGCCACATCCAGCTGCTCAACCCGGCAGGCGACGCGCTTGAGATCGTGGCGCAAAGGGGTTTTTCGCGGGAATTCATCGAGCACTTCGCCTCGGTGAGGGTGGACGACGGCTCGGCCTGCGCGGAGGCATGGCGCACCGGCCAGCAAAAGGTGATCAAGGACGTCAGCACCGACCCCTCCTACGCCCGCCACCGGGACATCGCCTCGCGTGCCGGGTACAGTTCCGTGCAGTCGACGCCGCTGCTCAGCCGCAACAATGAGGTTCTGGGGATGCTGTCCACGCACTACGCCCAGACCTCCCAGCCGTCGGAAACCGACCTGCGCATGCTCTACCTGTACGCGCGCCAGGCGGCCGACACCATCGAGTACGTGCGCGCCCGCGACGCCCAGCGCGAAATGGACCTTCGTAAAGACGAGTTTCTGGCCATGCTTGGCCACGAACTTCGGAATCCGCTTGCCGCCATTCACAATACCCTGGAGGCACTCCGTCGCGATCCGTCAAACGACCCCAAGGCGAATCAGTTTCGGGATGTCATCGAGCGCCAGACCCATAGCCTGCTGCGGCTTGTCGACGATCTGCTGCAGATTTCGCGCGTCACCCAGGGCAAGATTCAACTGCAGAAGCGTGCGGTCGCGCTTCGTGCCATTCTCGCCAACGCCATGGATGAGTCGCGAGGCCCGGGAGGCGAACACCAACAGGAAGTGAACCTTCACCTGACGAAGCCCGACATCTGGGTGCTGGGCGACGCCACGCGGCTTACCCAGGTGTTCGCCAACCTGCTCAACAATGCCCGGCGCTATACGCCAAGCGAGGGCCATATTGAAATAACGGCAAGCGTCGAAGGCAGTGAGGCCGTCGTGTCGGTGCGGGACTCGGGCGTGGGCATCGCCGCGGAGCATCTGCCGCGCATTTTTGACATGTTCTACCAGGCCGCGGACGCCGTGCGGCGTTCGCGCGAAGGTTTGGGCATAGGGCTCGCGCTGGTGAAGTCGCTGGTGGAGTTGCACGGCGGCCGGGTGGAGGCACGAAGCGCGGGCCTGGGTTACGGCAGTGAATTGATCGTGCGGCTGCCGCTGGCCGAGGCGCAGGCAGAGACGGA
>Ga0207703_10004539_pt1 | contig 11385 bp, 8 predicted proteins | sample KBSSwiS12_FD_184304 | JGI IMG/M metagenome (GOLD analysis project Ga0207703, IMG submission 184304) | Switchgrass rhizosphere microbial communities from Kellogg Biological Station, Michigan, USA - KBS Switchgrass S1-2 (SPAdes) (version 2) | ecosystem: Host-associated > Plants > Roots >... | reverse complement strand
CCGACAGAACCGGCCAGGGCACCGCCCAACAGGCCAGAACCACGAACACTTGGATCGATCACGCGATCAGCGCCAACCAGGAGCCACGGCCACGATCACACCAAAGCGCGAACGTGCCGGAGCCCTGGGGTTGGCTCTAGTCGTCACCGACTGTTCGATCCGCGACAAGTGGAGCCTTCGCGGCAGAGTCGGAGTTGTCGATGGCTTTCTTCAGCTCGTTCACGGTGCTGAGGATGGATGTGGCGATGAGGCCGAGGAAGATCTGGGTCGCTGCGTCCATCCGGCTCAGAGTGGCCGAACCGAAGGTGACGGTAGAGGCGAACTGGGTGTGTGCGGCAAGTACGATACCGGCGATTCCAGCCACCCAGGCGATTACTTGCGTCACAATTCCGTTCCAGTTCTTCGACTTGATGTAGGTGAGGAAGTTTACGAAGGTGAAGACCAGTGTGCCGACCGCCACCAGTGGCGCGAAGCTCATAGCTGGTACGCCTTTCCTTTCAGCCGCCGGTCAGGTGGCGGTAAGTCGGCGAGCGGAGCCGTCCTGCATGAACGTCACCTGAGTGGATTGATCCGAATCGGCGTTCTCCGGGAAGAACTGGTACAGGTCGTCTAACTGAATAACGAAACACTAGTCGACTCGGTAGGTGACATAGTAGTACGAGCTCTCCACGTCCGACTTTGCGAGTTTAGCGATTTCACCCTGTCCCTGTTCCGATTCGAACATCGTGATTGACCCGAGCAGGTCGTCGTCGGAAACGGTGTCATGGTCCCACAGGGAGATGTTCAGAGAGTAGTCGAAAGGTACCTTGACTTGAGGCGTCCGCGACTGGCCAGCCTGCATGTCGATGGTTGTGCCGCCTCCTGGCCAGATGGCGTTGTCCAGCTTACCCGCGGTGTCGACGGTGAGGTAGAGTTCGTCCGGGTCGGATCTAGCGGAGTCGATCGCGCCGATCACTCCGGGCAGATTCCGGACGAAGTCCTCCAGCGGTGCACCAAGCTGACCGAGCGCAAGGGATGGAGCCAGCCCAGCAAGGGCGTTGTTCACTTCGAAGTCGGTCCCGGTAGCCTGCCGAAGACACCAGACGTTGAGCACTGTCGCGATTGCGGACATGGCGTTCTCCTTCAGCATCAGACCGCTCAGAGAGGCGGCACGACAGTTGTGTTTAGTCTGGCCCCAAGGGATCCGACAGTGCCACGACCCGGGTGTTCGGGTCGCCCTGCCGATGCCCCAGCAGGCTCCGGGCTTGGTAGGAGCCTCGGTGATGAGCCTGCGGTAGGTCAATTCTGGGAGAAGGCTAGCGCCACCAGCCCACCGCCGCGAGGCAAGCACTCCGCGGGCTACCTATGGTCGCCGCTGGTAGATGGCGAGTGCGTAGTGGCCTCGGCGAATGTTCTGTGTGAAGGCGCCGCCCGGAGCCGATGATGACCTGGGCGGAGCGGAGCTGCATGGGCCTGCCCCGCCCGGCGAGCCCCTGGCCCGGTCAGTGCAGCAGAGCCTTCCTCTTCGCCTTCGGCAACGTTGCGATCCTCGGCATCCATCTGTGGGCGCCGACCTAGGCCGAGTTTCGGTGCCGCGCCCGAATTCGGCGGTGAACCACGGGCCGCGACGGCCACCGCGGACCGATAGCGAAGAGAAGCGGCGGATCGCTCGATCAGAATGCAGGATACCAGGTTTCGTATTCAGGAATCTCGATGTGCGGCTCGTGCTCATGGAACAGCCCCTCCAAGATCTCCCGCTGCTCGCGCAGAGCGTCGTCGAGCGGGATGCTCCCGTTCGGGACCGGGCCGATGGTCGGATATTTGGACGGAGGCTCGCCCCCATACTCTTCGGCCTTCTTCTCTTCGAAGTCAAGGCGGGCGTTACCGCCGTCCTCGACCCCGGTGAAGTACAGCTTCAGGGTCTCGTCGTTCAATGGGGCCGGGGCCTCGGCGGTGCACTGGGGCGCCTCCCAGCCGAAAATCAGGCCAGCCAGGTACCAGTCCGTCGGTGCGGTGGGTGTGCTTGCCATCGAGGTCATCCCTTCAGTTGCGAGCCGATGTAGCGCCAAACGTCACCGTTGGGACAGGTCGGCGGGGGCCGCCGGAGGTTCTGGGCTGTGGTCGACGGGTCGGTGCCGTCAGATGATGCCTGATCCGGCCGGCCGTCAAACCACAAAGTCTCCCGCCCAGGCCGCCGCCCTGACCCACGTTGTGGAGCGTGTCAGGCAGTTCGGGCGATCGGGGTGAGGGAATCCCGAAACGCCCTACCACCGGGGCTAGGTGAAGACCAGGGATGAGTGGCGTCTTCGAGGGCGAAGCGGTAGCTGGTGCTATTCCGCTGTCCTCAGCGCCAAGTTCTGACCTGGCATCCGTGGCGAACGTGTGTCTAGCCTGTCGCCGAACCTCAAGCGCGGTACAGTCGCCGTCGCGGCCGGGCGATTTTTCCAGGCCTCAGGCAGTCGATCTCCGCGAGCTGCGGTAGTATTTCCGATTTGTTGCGGCTAGAAACCGGGACAAGACATGGCTAAGTTCCTCGTTGTGCGTTCCGACGATCTTGTCGCGCTAGGCGTATCGCTTCATGGTTTCAACTATTATGCCGACGGAAATTCTAATTCGGACTTCGTTGTAGCGGCCAGCGCTTCAGCCCGGCTGGTCGTGGTATTTCCGCCCCAACATATCGGTGAGCAAGCTGAAACGAGTGACGGGGCAGTCGAGTCCATACGGCTTTCGGCCGGTGAAACCGTACCGGTGTGGGCGGCTGTCCTGGCCGGGCCGAGCCGAGTCACCTGCCGGGTTCCGGCGGGCACGTGGGTAGGGCTGACCACTGAAGGAATTCTCGACGCTCTCGCCGACGCCGAGCTCATCGCGCCCGAGCAGCTTCCCGGGCCGACGGACACCGAACTGGAACTGCCCTGGCACCTGCGGGTGTGTCCCGTTGGCGCGGACTGGACGCCGACCCATCCGGGCCGCGCCGTAGCCTGCGCTCATCCCGCCGAACCGGTGTATTCGCGGAGTGGCGCGGCCGGCCTCTGGCGCACTCGAATACTCCCGGCGCCGGGCGGGAAAGGCATCGCGCTGCGGGTATTCGGAAGCCCGGAGGACGCCGCCGACCCGGGCTTTGGCCTGCCGCTGGGGCTGGCCAACCGAAACACGATCCGCGCGGCAGCGCTGACCGCACCGGCGTCGACGCGCCGCCTTGAGCTGAGCACGCTCGGCGCCTCGCTGTCGGTGGCGGGCGTCTGGCCGGGCGTCACCTGGCGGCACGAGGCCGCGCTCGGACGGGACATGTCGGTCGAGGTCGTGCGGGAAGGGGTGCTGTATCCGTTCGGGCATCGGGCGGTATTCACCGAGCTGACGGAACGGCGAGCCGAACCGTCCGAGTCGGGGCAGGTGGCCGCGCTCCGGACAGTGGGCACGATAGTCGTGGCGGAACCCGACCGCGACCTGGGTGAACACACCGCCTTCCCCTTCGGCCACGTCAGCTTCCCATCGACCGTGTTCACGGTCGATGACCCGAGCAAAGGTTCGGGCTGGAAGATGCTGTCATCGCCGGCTCAGGAGACGGTCGCGTCACTCCAGCATCAATACGACCAGGCGTCCCACCGGCTGGCTGATGCAGAAGCAGCGCTTAAGGCTTACATGATTTCGTGCGGTTGGCATGAGTCTCCCGATCTCGACCATTTGTTCGAAGACGAGTGTTATTCACCCCGATATCATGGGGTCGCCCAGGACAAGTGTCGGGCAGTTCTGGAAGTGGTGCAGGAGCTCGCAGGGAAGCTGGCTGAGGCAAATTTCTGGGAAAATCAGGCGCCGATACCGGCCTGCTTTGCGGTCCGAGCGAACGGCCAGCCTCTACTTTTCCCGGTTCGTCTCGGCGCGGCAAACCCGATCGACGTCCGGACGCCGCTGGTGTTCGTCGTGGACCTGACGGTGGGCCCGCTCTCCACGCTTGGTAACGGGCGAGTGGATGCCTTGGCCAAGCAAGCATTCCAGGATATCAAGGGCGGCGAGATGGACCTTCCGGCGGTCTCGGTCAACTTGGTCCCGTCGTCTGATCCACTGCCGGGCGACACCCATGAAGTCCACGGCCTGACGATCGAAGGCTCGATGGCTGGCAACGGCTTCGAGCCCCGGCTGACGTCGTTTCGGGCGAGGCTGCCGGCGCTGGCCCGGCTCCGGCCCGACAAGTTCCGCGGTCCCGTCAGTCTCACGTTTACCGACGACTACCTCGTGCACGGAGACAGTGTCGATGTGGCCTTCCGCCCGACTTCCGATACGGGTGCGCTGGACATCGATCTCACTGATCACGCCGACCGGTCCGGCGGCCTGGTCGGAGTCAAGATCGTGGCAGATGGGCTGTCGCGCCGGCACGGCCCGGTCCAGGCGGAAGGCGCGGCGCTGGCCGGTGCCGCGGCCGCGGCGGCGATCGACCCGGCGAAGCTGTTCAGCCCAGACGCGACTGTCCTCGGGTTCCCGCTGGCTGACCTTCTGAGCGAGCTCGACGCACCACCGTCCATCATCGCCAGCGTGGACGACATGGGTCTTCCGGGCTCACGACTGGTATTCCCGACCGTCAAGATGAAGGATTTTCCGCCGTTTCAGGCGGGCGAGGGCTCGGAGCTGTCACTCAACGTCGAGATGAGCCCCGAAAAGACAGATATATCATGTACGATGCGTGATTTCTCTCTGGTTCTGCCGCCGGGAGCGGATGCCGACCAAAGCCTTATCCGACTCGACTTCGGATCCCTCACCTACCAGCAGCGAAACGGTACGGCGCCTACGGTCAACGTCGAGGGAATGAAGACGACGCTCCTCGGCGCGCTACGCCTGCTCAAGGATCTGGAGAGCTTCATCAACCCCTCCGGCGATGGTCCGGGCGGGGTCAGCACGCCGGTCCCCCAGGTGACGGTGTCCGAGACGGAGATTGTCGCGCGCTGGTTCCAGCCGATACCGAGCGTGCCGGCGGGTGCCTTCATCCTGAGTGGCCTCGAGTTCCGGTCGGCGGTCCTCGTGCCGTTCGATGGCCGCCCGGTCAGTATTGAATTCGGCCTGTCGAGCTGCCAGAAGCCGTTTAACCTCTCGGTGCTGATGTTCGGCGGCGGGGGCTATGTCGACCTGGTCATCGACCATTCGGGGCTGCGTAGCCTGGATGCGGCGCTGGAGTTCGGCGCGTCCATGGCCGTCGATTTCGGAGTGGCCGCCGGCGAGGTGCATGCCCTAGGTGGTGTGACGTTCACCGAAGGACCGGGTGGGGTGGAACTCACCGGGTACCTCCGGATAGGCGGCTGCGTCGAGGTTCTCGGACTCGTGTCAGTCTCGATCGAGCTGATGCTCGCCCTGACCTACGACTTCGAAAGCGGTCGGCTCTTGGGGCACGCCACCATGGTCTTGGCGATCGACCTCACCTTGTACTCGGACACTGTGACCATCGACAGCGGTGTCTGGTCGTTCAGCGGCTCCCAGCCGGCCGCCCACGGACTAGCCGAAGCGGGTGCTGATGACTTCACGGCGTGGCAGAATTATCGGAAGGCATTCGCGGAATGAGTGAAATGTTGTGGGTGGCCTGCCCCGGCGGCCGGCTGGAAAACGGCACGAATGCCGTGCTCCGCGTCGTGGTCGTACCCCGGTTGACAGCGGAACTGGCCGACACCGGATTCGCGGACTGGCCGGCCCAGCTCAAAGGCCTGACGCCAGTGATACAAGCGCGCCCAGGTATGGCGGAACCGGTGCCCGTAGCGCCGAGACATGGCTCTGACTCGAACATCTGGCGGACCTTCTTCGAAGATACCACTGTCCAGCCGTTTATTCCAGCCGATGTATACGGCCTGCCCGATGTGACGCCGAGTACCAACAGGAACAATCTTATTAACGATCACTACAAGGACGTGGCGACCGATCTGGCGGAGAAGAAGGGGCAGGGAGATGGGGCGACCCACAAGCTGATCCGCCGTCATCTGAGCTCATGGGAGTCCATGCCGACGGCCGTTGCGCCGATTGCCGTGCCGCCGGACGAGGTCCGGAACGACCGTGCGGACTTCCATCGGATAGCGTCGTTGCTGCGGGAGCATCCGTCGGTCATGTGGGCGCTCGGGCTGACATTCGACCTGGTGTTTTCCGCGGACGTCCTGCCGCAACCCGACTCGCCTGTCCCGGCGGTGCCGCCAGCCGTTCGAGTATTCTGCCCCGGCACGAGCATCCCCATCGTGTCGCCGTGGACCCGGTACGAGCTGGGGGCGAAGGGTTTCTTCGCCGCGTCGACGGACACGGTGCGGGCCGGAATGCTCGACCTGGCAGTGCGCGGCGGCGACGATAACAGCGCGGCAGTGTGGGATGTAGCCACGGTCGACATCGACGGCGCCGTCCTGCGCCTCGGCGCGGCCGCGCGGGCTGGCCGGGACAATGGTTCACACGTCGTCCCGGAAGCGGAGGGAGGGGACGGCGACGCGGACGGGGACGGTCCGACAGGCGGCGCGGCGGCCAGCGGACCCGGTCTTCCCGGCCTGCGCAGCGCCGGGCTGGCGCTTCTGCACGGCGACCGGGCCGGGTTCCTGTCTCGGCGGCTGGAGGCGGCGGCCGGCCGGGCCGGTGACGGCGCGCTGGCCGTAGCCGAGCTGGACGCCGACGACCTGACCCTGGGCTACCGCTTCGATATCCAGATAGTCGGTCAGAACACCTGGTATTCGCTCTGCCGACGCATCACGACGTATCGCGTCGGCGACACGGTTATCGGGCTACCTCGGCAAGAGGAAGAAGGACACGTCAAGCCATTCACCGGCCGTATGAGTGGAAACGGCGAGATGTTGCCGGGCGACGAGGTGGTGACCCGCTGGAACGGGTGGAGTCTCGCGGTTTCCCCGCCCACCTTCGGAGGCTTGCCTGAAGCCGCGCGCCGCCGGGCGACGCAACCCTCGCCGTTCGGTTTCAGCTGGGATCCCTACGAGGTTCCCGCTGGTTCCCTGCCCAAGCTCCGTTACGGCCAGAACTATTACCTTCGCGGCCGGGTCGTCGACATGGCAGGCGGCGGCCTCACGGTGACCGATGCTGACGACGACGGTGCCTCTCAAGCCCGCCTCTACCGCCGGTGGGATCCAGTGCCGCCGCCGCTCATTCCGCCGCCGGCCGGTGCCATCTCCGGCGACGGCCGGGTGACGCCAGCCGGATTCGGACCGGCGGGCGCCGCAGACCGTCTCGTCGTCCGATCCGGGTCAGCGGCGGGTCCGACGCCGACCTATCCCGACACCCATCTGCGGGCATTGCTGCCGCCGCCAGTGAGTGTGGCGGTGGCCGAATACCACGGTAGTTTTGATCAGGGCACGGACGAGGAGACCTGGGCACTGCTCGGTCGGGCGATGGCGACGACCGAACCGCTGCCAGCGGGTCCAGACGGCTCCGCGACGTACGGTTGGCTGGCTGATCCAGGGTCAGCCGGAGTGGCGCTGCACCTAGTCCCGGCACCGGCGACAGTTGGAGAAGCCCGACACGCGCTTCTCGCCTGGAAGACGCACGATGAAGGTGGGCCCGTGCCACTGCCCAAGCTGCTCACCTTGATACCCGTCGGGCAGGGGGAACCCGCCGGACTTCGCAAGACCAGCGACCGATCCTTTGAGGTCAGTCTGCCGCCAGCCGGTCAGGCGACCCTGAGGGTCTCCTCCTTCGTTTCGTCCACAGATCTCGATTCGTTCGTCATCTTCGACATGGTCGGCGAGCACAATTCAACGGTGCTGACCGACGGCCTGCACCCGATGCTCACCCCGGCGGTGAAGCTCACCCTCGTCCACGCTGTGCGGGCGCCCGTCACACCCGACGCGGCGCGCATGGTGTGCGACGACCGGAGCCCGGCCGACACATTCGTTGACCTGCGGGCGGAGTCCGATTCACCCCCCCTCGGTATCGACAGCGCCAGCACCGTCCAGCTTGACGTCGATGTGACGTGGACGGAGCCGGTCGACCGGCTGGACGTTTCTGGTCCGCGGTTGTGGCCTTGCTCAGCTCACGTCCAATCGGTGCCGATTGGCCTCGCTGATGACTGGCAGCTTGCGCCGATACGGCACGAGTTTGCCGATACTCGCCACCGCACGGTCACGTACCACCTGACCGCTCTCAGCCGGTTCCGGTCATACTTTGATGCGGGGGAGCTCGAGGAGGACTTTCAACGGACCGACTCGACGACGGTCGTCGTCCCGAGTTCGGCCCGGCCGCCGGCGCCGGTCGTGACCGGCGTCGTCCCGGCGTTCCACTGGGATAGCGGGGAAACAACCACCGGTTGGTCGGAACTTAGGCGTACCCGTCGTGGTGGCCTGGTCCGCGTCGAGCTCGACCGCCCCTGGCTCGCCTCGGGCGAAGGTGAGCAGCTCGCCGTCCTAGTCTCGCCGACCGGATCCGCCCCGACGAACTCCGATGCGCTGGAGCCGTACCTCAGTCTGGCTCTGCGCGACCCCATTAGAGCCACCCCCGACCCCGTCGCCGTGCTCGGCGCCGACCGCTTCCCCGGCGCCGCCCCACCGGTCACGGTCTGCCTGGCCGAAACCGCTCTCACCGTCAGCGCGCTCCCCTACGACGTCGCGTACGACGGGAGTCATTGGTACGCCGACATTGCCGTCGACACCTCCGCCATGTCCGCCTACTGCCCCTTTGTTCGACTCGTGCTCGCCCGCTATCAGCGCAACAGCCTGCGCGGCCTCGAGCTGTCCACCGTCGCGCGGGCCGAGATGGCTCCGCTGCTGCCCGAACGGACCCTCACCGTCTATCGGGACGGAGAGACCGTCCAGATCACGCTGCGCGGCCTCGGCCCAGAGGCCCCGCACAATGTCGTCCGAGCGACCCTGGAGATCTGTCTGCACAGCTATGCGCATGGGGCCGCCACCGCCCTGACCTGTCTTGACGATGACGATCTGGGGTCCAGCTTCGCCGGGTGGTCTGAGGTCCAGTCGGTGGTCGGTGGCCTGAATGAGCCGCTCGGCCAATTGACTGTGCCTACCAACAGGTCGGCCCGGCTGGTCATCCGTGAGATCGAGCCGTTCCCCGCCTCCGCTAGCTCCGGCGGGACCACCAACTTCCATTTTCCCTATCTCGACGAACGAGTCGTCTTCCTCGACGTCGTCCCCCTTCCAGTATAGAGGCGCGGGAGTGTAAGAACATCTGACACGCTCCGTTCCGGTCCTGCTACGGTCTCGAGGCTTTCTACTGCCTGCCCGGCCAGGAGGGCGCCCACGAGAAAGGCGGTGGAGGGGGAGGTCGGCCGGTTCCGCCGAAACCGGCTGGTCCCGGTCTGTTGACTGAACTACTGGGAGGCTCGTCGTGTCGATCACGAGCAGGTCCCGGCGGCCGTGGTTGTTTCCTGTTCATGGTTGATCGGGAGTCAGCTCGAGACCTGGGCGCGCTGATCGTGTCCCTGGCTGGGTCGTTGGTGGAGACCGGTGATCCCTGGGAGCCTGTCCGGCTGGTTGATCCGTCAGGCGAGCCGGTGACGGCGGTGGCCGCCTTCCTGGCGGATCTGCTGGCCGCGGGCCGATCAACGGCGACGCAGCGGTCATATGGGATGGCGTTACTGCGCTGGTTCCGGTTCTTATGGGCGGTGGAGATCCCCTGGCGGGAGGCGACTCGAGCTGAGGCTCGGGACTTCGCGCGGTGGATCCAGGTGACGGTGAAGCCTGCCCGGCCGCATTGGCGGGCGCCGGACAGCCTGCCGGTGGTGAAGCCGAAGACGGTCAACCCGATGAGCGGCAAGTGTCCGCCGGGCCGGCACTACGCGCCCTCGACGGTGACGCATTGCGAGACGGTGCTGCGCGGCTTCTATGCCTATCATCTGGAAGCCGGGACCGGGCCGTTGGTCAACCCGTTCCCGCTGGCCAGGGTTGGTCGTGCGCATGCGCACCACAATCCGATGGACCTGTTCGAGCGGCGGCGCGCCGGGTTGTATCGGCCTCGGCAGCCCAAGCGGATCCCGCGGCAGATCCCGGACGAGGTGTTCAACGAGCTGTTCGCGCGGTTGTCCAGCGACCGGGACAGGGCTTTGGTGGCGTTCTGGGTCTCGACTGGAGCGCGGGCATCGGAGCTGCTCGGGGTCCCGCGCTCCGGCGCCGATCCAGGGCAACAGCTGGTCACGGTCGTTCGCAAGGGATCACGGGCGATGCAGCAACTTCCCGCGTCACCGGACGCCTTCGTGTGGCTGCGGCTCTACCAGCAGCAGAGCCAAGGCATGGTCCCGGCAGGCCCGGACGACGGATTGTGGTGGACGCTGCGGCGACCGTTTCGGCCGCTGAACTATCACGCGGCCAGGGCGATGTTCGGGCGTGCCAACGCGTTGCTGGGCGCGAACTGGTCGCTGCACGATTTGCGACACACGGCGGCTTACCGGCTCGCCCGCGACCCAGACATGCCGATCAGTGATGTCCAATGGGTCCTCGGTCACGCATCGTTGACCACCACGCAGCTCTATACGACCCCGACAGCCGCTGACGTGATCGACGCCGTTGTCGCCCACCATCGGCGACGCGCCGAGCCGCGGCCGGTCCCGGAACCCCCGGCCCCGCGCTATCGCCCGGAGAGCCTGGACGTGCTGTTCGGCCGGCGGAAGGCATGACCATCGGGACGACCATCCAGGCGCAGCGCAGGCGTCGGCGCGGACGTGGCGGATCAGCGGCGAGGCGCGGACGCTGCTGGAGAGGTTCCCGCCTCGTCCCGTTCCGGCGAGCTGGCCGCGGACCCGGCAGGACCGTCCCAACGTGGAGGACAGGCTGGCGAGGGCACCGTTCCGCGGCGACGATTCCCGTGTCCGCTGCCACCGCAAGCTGTCGCTGCGGGCGGTGCTCGACTGGCTGGAGCTCTATCCCGGCCAGAGCTGGCAGCAGCCCTGGGACGCCACCGGAGCCGGGCGCGACGGTCACCGCGACTGGCGCGGCCAGCTGGCCGCCGATCTCGACGCGGCCGGCCTGCTGAACCAGCACCGGGACTACGTCCACAAGGTGCTGGGCATGGGCATGATCCAGCTCGTCGGCGGCGACTACGTCCGTCCGTCACTGGGCTGGCTGATGGTGACGTCCTCGCCGGTGCGGATCGCCAATGAGATGGCCAAGGTGCGTGATCCCCACGGCATCGCCGGTCTGCGGACGGTCCGGATGACGAACACGGTCGGCGACTCGACCATGCTGCCGGCGATCGAGAAGATCGCACTGATCATGGCGGCGAAGGGCGGCTCCGTCGCTGAGGTCACCGTCGGCGACTGCCTCGAGCTGATGCGGATCAGCAGGGAGGTGTTTCCCCAGGGCTCCGGCACGTTCGCGTTATGACCGGCCTGTCCGCGCCCCGGCGGGACGGCCTGGATGTCCGTATCGTCAGGGAAAGCCGTACAGGTCGAGCGCGGCGGTGGCGGTCTTGCAGGCCCGGCGCCCGGCCGGAACGTAGCGG
>Ga0207703_10004538_pt1 | contig 11386 bp, 16 predicted proteins | sample KBSSwiS12_FD_184304 | JGI IMG/M metagenome (GOLD analysis project Ga0207703, IMG submission 184304) | Switchgrass rhizosphere microbial communities from Kellogg Biological Station, Michigan, USA - KBS Switchgrass S1-2 (SPAdes) (version 2) | ecosystem: Host-associated > Plants > Roots >... | reverse complement strand
TCGGCGCCGCCGGCGTCGAGCTCGTTCACCTCGAGATACGCCGGGATCGGCAGTCCTTGCCGTTTGAGCTCAGCGCGCATCGATGCCCGAGTGTCGACGAGCTCGGCGCGAGACGGCGCCGGCGCCGCTTCGACGGGACCGCCCCCCTGCGGCACGTAGGGAGCGATTCCGAGCCCGGAGCGTGCTTCCCAGCGTCGGGTTTGAGGGTTCCAGTCGAGATCGCCAGTAGTGTTGGGCATGGGCTGATTTTACTCCTTTTTCGGACGGTGGGCCAGCGCCGGGAAGGCCGCTGGAAGGCGCTAGGATGCGTCGGCAGTGTCGGGCGTCTCACACTTCACCGATGAAGATGAACTGACCACCGCCGCCGTCTCCGCCGTCTCCGCTGGTCACTGTCCCCCCTGCCGAGGTGGTGCCAGCGCCACCGCCGCCGCCGCCACCACCGCCACCCATCCCGCCGTTGCCTCCGTTTCCAGCGACCTGCGGCGAGACGCCACCTGCGCCAGCTCCACCGCCGCCGCCACTGGCTCCGGCGGTTTCCGACGCGGCGATGCCGTTGGATCCGTTCTTCGTGCCAGCGTTCGTGCCGGCGGCGCCACCACCGCCGGCCGTAACGCCACCTGCAGCGTTCTCACCCCCCTTGCCACCTGCAGCCCCGTCGATGCCAGCGCCGATGCCGCCTGTCGTCAATGAGCAGCCGCCAGGACCACCACCGCCGGAAGCATACAGCGACGAGCCGCCTGGCGTGCCTGGCGTCGTTCCGTTGCCTGCAGCTCCACCGCCGCCGCCACCCTGGATCGCGTTGCCGACCGCTTGCGATCCTGCTTGCCCGCCACCGAACCCGCCACCGAGAGACAGGTTTGTCGATGCCGTGGAAGTGCCGCCCACCCCCGAGCTCGCCGGCTGTCCGCCGTTCGCTCCATTGTTGTTCGCGCTGGTGACGCCAGCGCCGAGGATGCCACCGCCACCGCCGGCGCCGCCCCCAGCGCCGATCACGACGTGCCCGCCGCATCCGCCGCCGCCCTGAAACGCACTCGATGAAAAGCCAGTGCCCACCATCTTGGTCGGGCCTGTCGCCGCGGAGCCGTTTCCGCCGTCGTTGCTGCCAGCGCCGGAGCTGCCGAGGCCCTTGGATCCACCCAACGGCATCGTGAGAGTGAACGGCATCATTGCGACCAGCGCCGCGCGGCTCAGCCGAAACTGCTTGCGCGCTCCACCGCCACCGCATCCGCCGCCGGACGCTGCGTTGGCTTGGTTGTTCACGCGAGCGCCGCCGCCACCGCCACCGCCGGGGCCGTCCTGGATGATGTTGAAGTAATTTCCCGACCCGAGGTCGGCAGAGACGGCAAAAACCTTCGTCGTCGATCCCACCGTGGTGGCGTTGTAAACGTTGATCGACAGGTAGCCCGTCACGGGCAGGAGCGAATTGAAGGCCGTTTGTAGCGCGTTCAGCGCTGCAGTGACCGTCGCGCCTGCAACGGCGGACAGGTTCGCGATGTCGCTCGAGTCGAGCGCCGCGATCACAGCGAGCGCCGCCGTAACTTGCGCCTGCAGGCTGTCTAGCGCAGCCGTGACCGTCGCTCCGGGAACACCGGAAGCGTTCGCGATCGAGCTCGAAGTCAGCGCCGCGATCACGGCCAGCGCCGCCGCAATCTGTGCCTGCAGGTTGTCCAGTGCGGACGTTGCGGTAGCGCCTGGAACGCTGGAAACGTTCGTGACCTGGCTCGTGTTGACCGACAGCTCGAGCGTCGTGGAGTCGACCGACTGCACGAGCTGAGCGCTTTGCCCGTTCGTCGGAAGCTCGAGCACTTCGAGCGGCTGACCGCGGAGCGGCGACAGAACGAGCGTCACTTAGGCGGGTCGGGTAGTACCGGCTGAGGCGGTATCCAGTTGTCTTCCGGCTGAGGCCCTTCGGGCACTTTCCACGTGGGCGAGCTCGACGAGCTCGTACGCCGCTTCGACAGCGCGAGCAGCAGCAGCAGCCAACCGATGTCCCGAGACTTCATACGAAGTGCCTCGTGATCGCGTACGCGACGCCGGCGACGCAGAGCAGGAGCAAGCCGCGCACGAACCACGGCCGAGCTCGAAACTCGAACAGAGTGCGCATGCTGCTCGACCGCCGCGGCTCCTGCATCAGCTCATCTCACGGGGCGGAGCGGGAACGCGCGCCGGTGGAGGTGGAGGAGGTGGCGGCTTGCGATTCATCCACGCCCACAACGCGAGCAGCCAGAAGATCTCTTTCTCGAGCAGTGGATCGCGAGCGCCGCCGCGCGGCGCACGAATGGCCATTTCAGGTCGCCAGGTTCGCTGGTCCGACGTGGACATTCCACGCCGTCAGCCCAGCGCCGGTGCTGATCTTGTCGAGCTCGCGCCAGGTGTTGTCGCCGATCACGCCGTCCTGAGCGAGTGTCTTCGCCTTCTGGAAGGCCTTCACGGCGTCAAACATCTTGGGCCCGAACTGACCGTCGATCTTGCCGGTGTAGAGCTTCACCGTCGCGAGCTTGCCCTGTGCTTCGGTCACGAACGGCTTGAGAGCGATCAGCGCTCCGGAGCCAGCGCCGCGGTGCAGCCACGGCTTGCCCGTCTCGTCGGTTCGCCGCACGTCCGGAACCGCCGGCGCCGGCGAGCTCGGCGAGCTCGTCGAGGTCTTGTAGCCCTGCGGCTGCGGTAGACCGGGGGACGTAGTGCGCGGAGCTGCAGCGGTGCGACCCGGCGCGGGCTTGGCCGCCGGCGCCGCTTTGGCGCCCTGCTTCACGCGGTACGCAACGACGCCGCGTTTCCCGCCGGTGGTGATCTCCGCTCGGTAGGTCTTCCAGGTGCCCGCGGTGAGCTCGGTAGCCGTCGAGCCCTGCCCCTGCTTCCACAGCGAGTCGAGCAGCTGCCACGCACGCGTGCGCACGGCCGCGCTCGGAGGGTTGTCGTACTCCCAGCCGCCGGGGAACGCTGGCAGTCCGTCGGGGATGGCCTGCGGCCACGGCTTCGGGGCTTGCGTCGAGGTGTTGTGCGCCTGAGCAGCTCGGCGAGCTCGTTCGGCTTCCTCGGCAGCGCGCCGAGCTCGTTCCTCTGCTTCTCGTGCGTTCTGCTCGGGAGTCGACAGCGCCGGCGACGTCGCGCCGCGGCCCTGTGCGATCGAGTAGAGCGCGAGAATGAACATGATCATTTCGATCATCACGCTTGGCCCTTTCCGTTGCTCGTGCTCGGAGCTACAGGCGCCTTGGGCGCTGCAGCAGCAGCCTTGCCTTGCATGATGCCCCCGAGCGCGCTGGACACGAGAGCACCCATCAGATCGTTGGGCTGCTCTGCAGGCTCCTCACCCATCGCCTTGATTTGCTCCTCGAGCATTTTCACGTGGGCGCGGTTGACGGCTTCCCGAGCTCGGTCCCCGGCCTCAGCGCGCCGAGCCATCGCTTCTACGATGTCGGAGAGCTTCTCGAACGCTACTTGCGTCGAGTGCTTGTAGGCTTCGCTGATCAGCCGAGCGAACAGCACGAAGCGCGCCGACTCCGGATCCATCGCAGCAGCAGGGATTCCGAAGTCGGGCGCCGGCGGAGGTGGAGGCCGGCGCGCGGGAGCTTGGTCTTCGGGCGACCAATCCTCGGAGAGATCGGCGACGCGCAGCGCGCGGATCGTCTGCTTCTCGGCGTTGAGCGCCTGGAGGTGCTCGGGCTGCAGCGATGCGACCGTGTCAGCGCAGTTGGTCCACGGCGTTCCACACACGACGTCGTGTACGCCGCCGTCGAGCGAGGTGACGCGCACAGAGTGCGGCCGCGGCTGCTGCATCAACCATTTTCGCAGCTGCTCGGTGTCGGTCTCAGCGCTCATTTTTCCTCACCACCGGGGAACGTGTGCAAGTGCCACTCGGGGCGGACGTGCACGATCGGGGAGAACATGGCCGACAGCTCGATCGTGACGGGAGCCGTTGGGATCGAGAGCTCCTGCAGGAAGCAGCGCACGGTGCACTGAATGTCCTGGGCGACAAACTGGTCGCACACGCCGGGCAGCGTCGAGGTGGCCGGAGCGACGAAGCGCCGACCCGGCGAAGCGCTTTGGCTGGACCAGATCATGCGGTCCTGCGGGAAGGCTTGCCCGTCGCTCCATTCGAAAAAGTACACCTCGAAATCGGGGATGATCATCACCGACCGCCCGACGCCGATCGACAGGTCGAAGTGAATCCCGAGCGTGACGTGCTCGCCGACGTTGGCGGTGTCGGGCCCGGCGAGCAGCTTCGCCGAGAACATCCAGTGCCACGCCTCGGGGCGACCGTAGGCGATGCGGGTGATCTGCCCCGGGGTCGGCACGAGCGGCGACGTCGCGCCGCCGGCGGACTCCGGGATCGCCATCGTTTGGGTGTTCCCCCACATGTGCCATGGAGGGACGCCGGCGCCGTGCTTGGGCGGAGCTGCCTGCATCTGCTGCTCTCGTTTGAGCAGCTTCTCGATACGAAGCAGCGACTGGAGGACCGCGTCAGCCATCAGTGGAAGTGCACGATCGTCGTGCGCCCTTGCTGGTCCACCGCGGCGAACGGTTCAGGAGGTGCAGGAGCCCGCGGCGCCGGCGCCGGCGCCGCGGGTCGAGTGGGTGAAGCTTGCCGAGGCGCCGCGCCCGGGGTGGGGGAAGTGCGATGCCCCGGCAAAATCGATTTGGCTGCTCGGAGTGCGGCGCTGCCGCCTGGCACGAACGAAGCAGCCATCGGCAGCGCGGTACGGGTGACGCCTCGAGCGACGCCCTTCGCGAGCTTGCCGAATTTGGAGAAGAACGAGCCGACGACAGCCGACGCCGCCTCAGCGTGATCGGTGCCGTACACCTCGGCGAGCTCGTCGAAGCTCGCGCCCTCGCAAGCGTCAGCGATCGCGCACAGCCGGTCTATGTGGCTCGGGTCGGCGCCGCACACCATGCCGAGCCTGCAGGCATCGGTGATGGCTCCGGTGAGCGCAGTACTCGCGACGGGCGCCGTGTGCAGCGCGGCCATGGCGATGTCAGCGTTCGACGGCTTGTCGCGCATCGTGTGCTCGCGCCAGTGCCAGGGCAGATCGGCTCGCGCCTGGACCTGCCCGTAGTGCTCTCGAAGCGCGATTTGCGGGCGGTACAGATACGCCCCAACGCCACCCACCTCAGAGCGCCGCGGCGCAAGCATCACGGGGAGAACGGCACCCATGACGCCGTGAGGCATCGGTGAAACGCCAGGGCCCATGCCTGCGCGCAAACTCGGATCGTCAATCGAGCCATCGCTTCGCTGCACGACTGCGTGCCAGCGCTTCGGTCCGCTCCGTCTCACGACCGCCAGAGCGCCCGGGTCTTCTCCCGAGTGTCTCAGCGACGCTGCGTGCCAAGGCGCTAAATCATCACAGTCGCCAGCCTTCCGACGCAGTACGCGATCGGCGGAGTCGAAGTGTTCGTCTCCCGGTGGCTCGGGTCGCCATTTGACCCCGTAGCGCAAGCCGCGCTCGAAGCTCGGAACCTCTCCCGTCTCGAGCAGCTGCTCGTTGAGGCGAGTAACGGATTCGAGCGCAGCGTCCAGCACAGGTGCTGAAACGTGCGCCTCGGGAATGGCGACTTTTACTCTCATGCGTTGCCCCGAAGCGCTCGCGCGCTCAGTGGATGATCCGACCCATGAAGGTCAGATTCGCGAAAATCGTATCGGTGCCGGTGAGCGCATTGCTCAGCGTCACCACCGCGCGGATGAAAACACCGGGCTCTGCAGCCTTGCAGGTCAGACGAGTACCGAACGCCGTAGCGGCGCCGACGAGCTCGGCATCCCAGCCGGTGATCTCCGCTTGCTGCAGGTCGGTTCCTACGTACAGCACGGTGAGCAGTCGACCTACTGCGCTCGCGCCGGTTCGCACCGTCGAGCACAGCAAGCGTTCTGCGCGATACGGCTTCTGCAGCTGGCCTTGAAACGTGATCGTCGAAACGGTCGCGCTGAAAGTGCCTGCAGGTGAGCCGCTCTGACCCGTGAGAGTCAGCGGAACCATGCCTTCGTCGGGCTGGATCACGCCCGGCGCGAGCTGATTTCGCCAGTCGGGCCGATTCGGCAGTCGTGCGAGACGATGGCCCCGGCGCGCAGCGCCGACACCCATCACGTCTCCCATCACATCACCACCGCGCACGAGCTCGTGCGAGTAGATCGGTTCCCCGTCTAGATCGTGGCCTACAACGTCCATTTGCTACTTGCCTTCCAGTCTGAGTTGCCCACCCCGGGCAAAACTGAGGCGACCGGCGCGTTGAGCTAGCGCCGGTGTGGGGTGGGGTGCTCAGACCTGGGCAGCGACGCCGCCGTGCACTTGATCGGGAACGTCGCCCGAAATCTTGCCGGTGGTGCCGAGCTCGTAGCCCGCGAGCCCTGCTGCGACGATCGCCACGTCACGCAGGATCGACGGCCCATGGCCGCCCTTGGAGAGGTAGTAGGCGCCGACCGCGATCGTGCCCTTGCGCCCGAGAATCGGAATCGTCGGCAGCTGCGGAATCGCTTTCTCGATGAAGCCGAGCGCCATGCCCCCGAGCCCCATAGCCATCAAGCGCTGAACGCTGAGAGCCGAGCCACCGCCGCCGCCGCCGCTGCTTTTGCGCCGGCGGTGACGTACGGGAGAGCTCCGGGGAGCGGAAACGCGGATGACCTGCGCGGGCGCGCGCACGGTCCTGACGATTGATGCGCTGGGTGCGCGCCTGCGGGTTCGACGTTTGGCCATAGGGATGCTCCAAGCTTAACAGAACCTGAACGGCCGACAAACCGCTTGATCAGTGGACCGATTTACAGCGATCCTCCCGGCCGGGTTCAGGGAGTGGGACCGAGCTTCACAACGGCAGCCGGCGCGTGGCGGAAATACCCCCGCCCGGCGGAAGTGTTTTCTCCGGGCAAAACCGTTGCTCGGATGCTCGAGAAGCTGAGGCGAGGTCAGGCGCAAACCGACAAAGAGCGCCAAATCCGGCAGAAATTGCTCACTGGCTTCCCGGGTGCGTGTAGCGAGCTCGGGCACATGGTCGTGGATGCGCTGCTGCAGCGCGGCTATCCGCGTACGTATGCCCTGCTCGCCGGACACTACGTCTCGACCGGCGGCGAGTGGAATTTCCAGGGCAACCCGCGTCTCGCCGGCTGGATCCGGGTGAGCGAGCGGACCATTCGACGAGCTCGCGCCCGGCTCGAGCGGGACGGATGGATCAAGTCGTTCGTGCTGCTCGTCGGTGATCAAGTTGCGGGGCAACGCGCGCCGGTCGCCCGAGTGCGAGTAGTGCGGGACGTCTCAAAGCTGCAGCGTCTCGCGCGTACCCGGATGGCCGCGCGTGCTCCGCACAAGCGCTCAAAGGAGGGTCGCGGCGGTTCCCCCCCTGCCGCCGCGACCCGTCCGCCTAGCGCTGCCGAGCTCGTGCCCGCCGAGCACTTCGACGAGCTCGCCAGCCGTGCCCCCGAGTGGCTGCGTGGATCCATTGCCTCGATCGCCACGGCGACGCGCGAGAGCATGAAGCGCAGCGAGCCACGGCGCGAGCCAGCGCCGCCGGTGCCGCCGGTCGAGCTCGACGCGATCGATCGCGAGCTCCGCGAGCAGGACGAAGCGCTCGGCGCTCGTCAGCGCCCGCCACGCCCGCCGGATTGAGCTGCCGAGCTCCGCGACGCCGGGTGTTCTGAGGCATCACCCGGGCGTAGCTGCGTCCGCCGGACGGTCATACACCAGGGTGCTTGTGCGCAGTGGTCGCCAGAGCGCCCCATTTGGGCGGATCCGGGTGCCGTGCGGGGCGTTTTGCTGAACACGGGTGCAGCACTTTAGGGGTGCTGTCCATACGGTCAGCGGACAGAGTGTCCGGTAGATGATCCCAACCTGCCAAATCTATCTAAAGAATCTGATAGGTTACGCGCGCGTAGCGACGCTCTCGATCCGGATGAAACGAGCTCGGCAGCCGAGCGCTCAGCCCCGGCGCCTTTGATGCGCTGACGCGCGGCGCCGGCAGCAAGCGCCCGACCGGCCTGGAGGTGTTACGCTCTCGGATCCGTGGAGAGTCAAAAAAGGGTCGGAGGGCTTTCGGTCGTGACGTCCGAGCCCCCCGCGATTGCTGCCGCGTACATCCGGGTGAGCTCACGAAGCCAGGACTACGCATACCAACGTCACGCGATCGAGAGTTGCGCCCGGGGCCGCGGCGAGCTCGTGCACCTCTGGTACGGAGACGTGGCCACTGGCTCCAAAATGGAGCGCCCGAAGCTGCGCAAGCTGCGAGACGATATCCGCGCCGGCAAGATTCAGCGGCTTTGGGTGTGGCGTCTCGACAGGCTCACGCGTTCCGGCATCGTTGACGCTGTCAGTTGCATCGGTGAGATACGCTCTGCAGGCTGCGCCATTCAGAGCGTTGCGGACGGCTTCCCGTTGGACGGGCCCACCGCCGATCTCTACATCGCCATGATTGCCTGGGCTGCGCAGCACGAGCGCGAGAAGCTGCGGGAGAACCAACAAGCGGCGCGGCTCCGCATGGAGCAAACGGGACGACATTGGGGCAGACCGCCGGCGACGTACGAGCAGCGCGCACTAGTGCGCGAGCTGGCGACGCTCGGTTACAGCGTCCGCAAGATTGCGCGCGAGGTGGGGCTTTCTAAGTCGTGCTGCTGGAACATTCTACAGGAGCAAGGAGAGCAAAAAGTCGCTAGTTGAGCCACCAGGCCGCAGCGGAAATCATGCTATTCCGTGAAGCGAAAAGCGCCGTCCAAATAGTACACGACTGGACAGTCGTTCATGGCATAATGCTTGCCATGTCGAGAGCACTTCGGAGAGCGGCTGAAGCCGCCAACCGGCAGCGGCCGAAAAAAATCACAGAGCGTCGGATGCGACCGCCGCCGGGGCCTGACGTCTTCGAGCAGCTGCTCGCGTCAGCGCTCGAATCGCGACCCGCGCCGGTGCAGTGCGCCGAGGGTGAGGTGCAGTGCCCGACCTGCGGTCAAGTGTTCAAAAAGATCGAGCTGCTGAGGCTCGTAATCTACGAACCCGAGAGCGAACCGGGCCCCGCAACGGTCGTCACAAAGGGTCTGCTCTGCGTCGAAGCGTCTTGCATGCAACCGATCTGGATCGATATCGACCCGCCGCCGTTGGTGGACGGTGCAGCTCAAGGTTGACCTGCGGCCGGTGGCTGGCGTGTTGGAGACTCAGCCACGGCTCTGCAAGCGCTACTGCAGTGCGCTCCTGCTCGCCGGCGAGCAGGGGCCGCGGTGCCCACACTGCGCGCAATGCGAATGGATCCTCGAGCTGTTTGGGCGCCGGCCGTGACCGTCGATGCTCCGGCAGGAGTCGAAGATCCATTCATCTACGACGGGCCCAAGGTGCTCGCGCGGATCGTGCCGCCGCGCTCCGGCGAGCTCGTGCGCTACTACATCTACCCAACGAAGGACTCGCATCCCTTCCACGGTGAGTCGCGACGGATCGCGCTCCTGCGTGGCGCTCCGTTCGACATTCTGCAGCCTGCGGGCTGGTCCGTTGTGGCGATCGTCGAAGCGGACGGCAGCCGGTGGTGCCTGCCATTCGTCGAGGTGAAGCCGTGATCGGGGTGTTCTGCACGAGCTGCGGGGTGATGCACGCTGACGCGCCGCCGATCGTGTCGCCGGCGGCGTTGTCCGTGCAGCAGGTTCGGATCATCCGGAACATCTGCCAGCTGCGGGCGCGAGGCACGGACCGCGATCGACAGCTCGGCTTGGTTGAGATCTGCGCGCTGCTCGGGGTCGAGTGGCAACGGCCGCGCGAGCTCGCTTTGGTTCCGAACGTCGAGGAGGTGGGCAGATGATCGCTGGAAAAAAGTTGTTTGTGTCGGTGCTGACGTACGACCTGCACCGGCGGCTCGGAGACGCCGCTGCAGCGGCGTTCCTCGAGCAGGTGCAGTCTCCGTCGCGCACGTCGCTTCCGTGCGCCCGAGTCGTTGCGCGGCTCGCTGCCATGACCGAGCTGCAGCTGTACCACGGCGCGAGCTCGTGCTTGCCCAAGGCACGATCGCGAGCAGCCGACGCAGCGTGGAGAGCAGCGCCGGACTACTGGATCATGCTCGACGATGACGTCGAGGCACCTACCGCGACGATCGCAGATTTGATCACGATCGCAGGCCGACCGAGCCAAGCACGTATCGCGGTGCTGCCGTGCTTGCTGCGGGGCCAGAAGGACAGCGAGCACAAACTCAATTGCGAGTTTTCTGGTCCGTCGAGGCTGAACGTCGAGGCTGCAGCGTGGGTGCGACCCGTGAAGTACGCCGGGTGCGGCATGGTCGTTGTGACGCGGCACGCTCTCGAGCTGCTCGTCGGAAAGTACACGCCGGGCCTGCGCTTCACCGACGACGATGGGATCGACCGGCTCGCGCTGTTTCAAATGCTGCTCGACGACACCCAGGGCGACGAGCGACAGCCGCCGCGCCGATCGTGGCTCGGCGAAGACTTCTCATTCTTCCGTCGCGCCGAGCTCGCCGGCGTCGAGCTCGTCGGGCTCGTGCAGGGAATCAGCCAGCACGCGGGCCAGGGCCTCGAGCTCGACAGCCTGCGTGATATCGTTGGGGCGTGAGAGTCGATCTCTGTCCCGACAGTTGGTGCAAGGTCGAGGCCCTGCTCAGCCGAGCGGCATGGGACGAAGCCGAGCACTTGCGCACGATCGCGCGCAAGCTGACGAGCTGCAGGTGCCAGCGCTGCCGACGAGCCGTCGAGCAGCTCCGCGCCGCGGCGCGTGCGCGCGGTGCAGACCCGTGGAACTGGTTTCAGGAGGTGCTGAAGTGAAGCTGCCCGCCAACTACAAACGCGACGCTGAAGCTCTAGCGCTCGCGTTCCGCGAATGGATCGAGCTGCAGAGCGCGACGCGAGCCGTCGATCTGCGCTGGCGGGAGTGGGGTGGGATCGTGATCGCTGGTCCGCTCGCGGGTGATGCGCTGGAAATGCTGTGCGACAGCGCCGACGCGCGGGAAATGTGCGAGTGGGCGGACAAGCGCACGGGGCACCGGTGCACGCTGCTGATGGGAATGGCCGCGGCGGAGACGCTCGGTCTGAAAACCCCCGGCAGGGGAACGCCGCCGCCGCTCGCTCAGCGGCGGGGCGTTGCAGCGAACTAGGGCTTGCTCGGTGGCTCAGTGTCGCGGTTCCGACGCTCGAGCTCGGCGAGCCGATCCACCGCGTACTCGCCTTGCTCCGGTTCGGAGTACTCGGCATCGATGACGTCCCGCCCTTCCACCAGGTGCCGGGTGCTGCCGAGCGAAACGACCGTCGGAGCTTCGCCCTGCTCGGCGCTCGTGCTCGATTCCTGCTGACCGCCGGCGCCGAGCTCGGCGCCGCCGGCGTCGAGCTCGTTCACCTCGAGATACGCCGGGATCGGCAGTCCTTGCCGTTTGAGCTCAGCGCGCATCGATGCCCGAGTGTCGACGAGCTCGGCGCGAGACGGCGCCGGCGCCG
>Ga0207703_10004537_pt1 | contig 11387 bp, 9 predicted proteins | sample KBSSwiS12_FD_184304 | JGI IMG/M metagenome (GOLD analysis project Ga0207703, IMG submission 184304) | Switchgrass rhizosphere microbial communities from Kellogg Biological Station, Michigan, USA - KBS Switchgrass S1-2 (SPAdes) (version 2) | ecosystem: Host-associated > Plants > Roots >... | reverse complement strand
CGGGCCGGACGACGGGCTCGCCGCGCCCCGCCAGATCGACGACGGTGGCGTCGACGAGGACCTCGACCGTCTCGCGCCCGTGGCCGCCCGCGTTCATGCGCACCGCGCCGCCGACCGAGCCGGGTACGCCGACCGCCCACTCGAGGCCCGTGAGGCCGGCGGCGACCGTGCGCCGCGCCAGCACCGGAAGGGCGACGCCGCCGCCGGCTCGCACGAGCGTCCCCTCGATCGTGATCGCCGCGAACGCGTCGCCGAGCGCGATGGCGAGGCCGTCGAAGCCGCGGTCCGCGACGAGGAGGTTCGACCCCTTGCCGACGACGAGGACGTCGACACCCGATGCCCGTACGGCGTCGGCGACCAAGCGGAGATCGTCCTCGCCCTCGACCTCGACGAACAAGGCCGCCACGCCCCCCACGCGATACGTCGTCATCGCCCCGATCGACACGTCGCGCCGCGCTCGCGAACCGAGGACCTGGGCCGCCGCCTCCGTTGCCGTCACGAGATCCTCGGGACGTCCGAGGCGAGCGTGACGAGAAGCTCGTCGGGGAGGGTGGTGAGGTCGCCGGCACCCAAGGTCAGGCACAGGTCGCCGGGGCGAAGGGTGGCGAGGAGCCACTTCCTCAACGACTCGCGCCGCGGGAGCCACGCGACGCTCGCACGGGGGTGGGCGTCGAGCACGGCGTCGACGATGAGCTTGCCGGTCACGCCTTCGATCGGTTGCTGACCCGCGGCGTAGATCGACGTCACCGCCAGGAGGTCGGCGTCGACGAACGCATCCGCGAAGTCGCGCCACAGCGCCGCCGTGCGCGTGTAGCGGTGCGGCTGGAAGACGCACACGACGCGGGGCCAGCCGCCTTCTCTCGCGGCGGCCAGCACGGCCGCGACCTCTGTCGGCAGGTGGTCGTAGGAATCGACGAACGTGACACCACGCGCCTCGCCGCGGTGCTCGAAGCGGCGACCGACGCCGCCGAAGGAACCGAGCGCGTCGATCACGGCGTCGACATCGACACCGAGCTCGCGGCACAAGGCGATCACCGCGGTCGCGTTGCGCGCGTTGTGCACGCCTGGCACGCGGAGCACGACGTCGCGACCGTCGGCGCGGAACCGCACGCCGTCGCGGCTCGATGCGACGTCGGTGATTCGCACATCGGCGCCCTCGCTCGTCCCGTACGTGATGCACCGGTCGACCGACGCCGCCAATGCCGCCGCGCCCGCGTCATCCGCACACACGACGCGCGGTCCCGGCGCGTCCGCGACGAACCGCACGAACGCGGCGCGCAGCGCGTCGAAGGAGCCCCAGTGATCGAGGTGGTCGGGCTCGACGTTCGTCACCACGACGCCGTGGCGGGGCAGCTCGACGAAGGTGCCGTCGCTCTCGTCCGCCTCGACGACGAACCACTCCCCCGAGTCCCACGCCGCGCCGCCACCCACCCCGACGATGTCGCCACCCACGATGAACGACGGCGCCGCCCCCGCTCCCCGCAGTGCCATCGCGAGCATCGCGGTGGTCGTCGTCTTTCCATGCGTGCCGCTGACGGCGAGGGTCCGCCGCATCGCGCAGATGGCGCCGAGCACCTCCGCTCGGCGCAGCACGGGGATGCCGGCGGCCCGCGCGGCGACCACCTCGGCATCGTCGGCCGGGATCGCCGTCGACACCGCCACGACATCCGCGCCGGACACCGACGCCGGATCGTGGCCCGTGTGGACGTCGGCGCCCGCCGCCCGCAGTCGGTCGAGCACGGCCGATTCGGCGGCGTCGCTGCCCGACACGGCGTGGCCCATCGCCAGCAGGACGCCCGCGATGGCGCTCATGCCCGACCCTCCCGCTCCGACGACGTGGATGCGGCGGGGGGTCGACAGGTCGAGCAGCGGCGCAGCGATGGGCGGTGACGTTAGAGGTCCGCGCGAGACTGCCGTACTCATGGCTGGAGGTCCCGACGTCGTGATCGCCGCCGGCGGGACCGGAGGCCACATCTATCCCGGCTTGGCGCTGGCCGAGGCGCTGGCCGCGGCCGCGCCCCAGGCGACGATCACCTTCACGGGCACCCCGGTGGGCCTCGAGCGAGAGTTGATCCCCGCCGCCGGCCACACCCTCGACCTCTACAACATGGTGCAGTTCGCCGGGACCGGCTGGCGGAAGGCCACCGTGCCCCTCTCCCTCGCCCGCGCGTCGTTGCAGGCACGGCGCATCCTGCGCCGGCGCCGGGCCGCCGTGGCCGTGAGCATGGGCGGCTACAGCGGCATCCCGCTCATCATCGGCGCCCGCCTCGCCGGCGTCCCCTCCCTGATCCACGAGCCCGGCGCGGTGCCGGGCAAGGCGAACCGGCTCGCCGCCCGGTTCACCGACCACCTCGCCACGTCGTTCCCCGACACGCGCTTCCCCGGCAAGCAGGTGCGCCACGTCGGCTACCCGCTCGGTCGGGCCATCACGACGTTCGACCGCGCTGCGCTGCGCCCCGAGGCCCGCGCCGCGTTCGGGCTCGACGATCGCACCGCCATGGTGCTCGTGAACGGCGGAAGCCAGGGTGCGGCCTCGCTCAACCGCTTGGCCCTCGGCCTCGCCGAGCGGTGGGCGGGGCGCGACGACATCCGCATCGTGCTCAAGGCCGGTGCCCGCAACCACGAGCAGGTCGCGGCCGAGCTGGCGACGAACCCGGGAGCGGCGATCGTCGACCTGGTGCGCTACCTCGACCGCATGGACCACGCCTACGCAGCCGCCGATATGACGGTGTGCCGGTCCGGCGCGGGCACGGTCTCCGAGCTCGCGGTGGTCGAGCTCCCGGCCATCCTCGTTCCGTTCCCGCACGACGAGCACGATGAGCAGGTGCACAACGCCGAACCCCTCGTCCGTTCGGGCGGCGCGCTGCTCGTCCGCGACCACGAGGCGACCGCCGCGGTGATCGGCCCGCTGGTCGAGGAACGCGTCGCCGACCGCTCCCTCCTCGACGACATGCGCAAGGGCATGCGCGAGAACGCGCGGCCTCATGCCGCCGACGACCTGGCGGCCTGGGCGTTGGAGCTCGCTCGATGACGATCTCACCGGACGACCTCGTCATCGATGCGCTCGCCGAGCTGCGCGCCGGACGCGGCACCGTCACAGGTGGCGGCGTCCTCGACGACGTGGCGATCAGGCGGGCGCTGCTCGCCACCGACGACCCGCTGACCTTGCGCGTCGCAGACGTGCTCGCCCGAGGCGACGTCGGCGAGCGTCCGGCGCCGCCCCCGGCGACCGTCGTCGTGATGGCCGGCGGCCGCGGCGAACGCCTCCGCCCGCTCACCGACCACCTGCCGAAGCCCTTGCTCGCCGTCGGCCGAACGACCATCCTCGAGCGCCTGCTCGAGCGCCTCTACGAGTCCGGCTTCAACGACGTGTGGCTCGCCGTCAACTACATGGCCGACAAGATCGAGGAGACCATCGGCGACGGTTCGCGTTGGGGCATGCACGTCCGCTACCTCCGCGAGGACCAACCGCTGCACACGGCCGGCGCGCTCTCGCTCCTGCCGCAGCGACCGACCGGCCCGATCGTCGTGCTGAACGCCGATCAGGTGACGCAGCTCAGCTTCGCTCGGATGGTCGACTTCCACGTGGCGGAGTCGGCCGCCGTCACGGTGGGCGTGTTCTTCCACGAGGAGCAGATGAAGTACGGCGTCGTCGACCTCGACGGCATCGCCGTGACCGGTGTCCGCGAGAAGCCCACCCTGCGGTGGCCGTGCAACGCCGGCTTCTACGTGATCGATCCGGCGATGCTCGAGCTCGTTCCCGCCGGCGAGCCGTTCACGATGCCGCAGCTGACCGACGCGGCGCTGGGGGCGGGGCACCGGGTCGTGGCGTTCCCGATCGTCGAGACGTGGCTCGACATCGGCAACTTCGAAGACCTGAACCACGCGTTGATGTGGTTCGTCACGGGAGAAGAGCTCTAGGTGGAGTGGTCCGGCAAGCGCGTGCTCGTCACCGGCGGCGAAGGTTTCATCGGCTCGCACCTCGTCGAGCGCCTCGTGCGCGACGGCGCCGACGTGCGCGTGCTCGCGCTGTACAACCCGTTCGGGCGCTACGGCTGGCTCGATCCGGCGGTGCATCGCGAGGTCGAGCTCCTCCCGGGCGACGTGCGCGACGTCGAGCGCGTGGCCGACGCCGTCGCCGGATGTGAGGTGGTCTTCCACCTCGCCGCGCTGATCGGCATCCCGTACAGCTACGTCGCGCCCGAGAGCTACGTGCAGGTCAACGTGCAGGGCACCATCAACGTCGCCACCGCGTGCCGTCGCCACGGAGCCCGCATGGTGCACACGTCGACCAGCGAGACGTACGGAACGGCGATCACCGTGCCGATCAGCGAGAGCCATCCGATGCAACCGCAGTCGCCGTACTCGGCATCGAAGATCGGCGCCGACATGATGGCGCTGTCGTTCCACCACGCGTTCGAGCTCCCGGTCGCGGTCGTGCGGCCCTTCAACACCTATGGACCGCGCCAGTCGACCCGTGCCGTGATCCCGACGGTGCTCGCCCAGCTCCACAAGGGCGCGACCCAGCTCCACCTCGGCGCCACGTCGCCCACTCGCGACTTCAACTACGTCGAGGACACCGTCGCCGGGTTCCTCGCCGTCGCCGCGTGCGACCGGGCGCTCGGCGAGGTCGTGAACATCGGTTCGGGACGCGAGATCAGCATCGGCGACCTCGTTCGCCTGCTCGTTCAGATCACGGGAACCAGCGCCGAGATCGTGACGGAGGAGGCGCGCCTGCGTCCCCGTGGCAGCGAGGTCGAGCGGTTGCTGTGCGACAACACACGAGCACGCGAGTGGACGGGCTGGACGCCGCAGGTGTCGCTCGAGGACGGCCTCACTCGGACATCCGAGTGGATCTCGGAGCACTTGGACGAGCTCGACACCGCCGGGTACGCCGTCTGAGGGCAGTGACCATTTCTTGTCATGGCACGGGCACGCCATTGCCCGCGCCCGCGGTTCCGGCGACGGTGGGGTGATGGGGAGGAGGGGCTTCGTCGCGGGCGCGCTCGCGGTCGTCACGATCGTCATCGCGGGTGCGTCCTCGGTCGCGCCCGGTCACGCCGCCGAATCGGACGCCGCGGCGCCCAGGCTCGTGGAAGCCGCCGTCTGCGCCGAGCCGACACCGTTGCCGCCCGTCGTCGACACCCGCACCGACGGCGCGACCCGGGTGTCGTTCGCCGTGCCGAACGAGACACGGCTCCGGATCGATGCCGCCGGCGACGAGGTCGCGGCCAGCACCAACACCGGATGCCGGCCCCGTGCCATCGACCGCGTGATCGTCGTGGGTGACGACGGCGCCGTGCGCGCGGCGACGCCGGCCGAGATCGAACGCGCCGTGGCGCGCTTCCAGTCGGGCGACTGGCGCCAAGCCGGCGCCTGGCACCAGGCCGACTGACCGACGTGGCCCTGACCCTCGACCCAGACCCGCGCGCGAGCGCGTACGCGACGCTCGCCACGCCCGTCGTCGTGGCGGCGCCGCGTCGGCGGCCACTGCGGGACGCGGCCACCGCGACCCTGCCGGCATGGATCGCGGCGCGCATCGCCGTCGGCTTCGGCGTCGTGCTGGCCACCGTCACGACCGACCAGCTGGGTGTGCGCCACCCCGCACCGCTCGTCGACAAGCTCCTCGCCTGGGACGCCCACCACTACCGCGACCTCGCCGATCACGGCTATCGGGCGGTGCCCTACGGCTTTCGCTTCTTCCCGCTGTTCCCGCTCATCGTGCGCGCCCTCGGCACGGCGTTCGCGGGGCACACCGACGTCGCCGCCATCGTGCTGGCCAACGGATGTGCGTTCGGCCTCGGCATGGCGGCGTATCGACTCGTGCTCCTCGAGACCGCCAACGCACGCGTCGCCCGCCTGACGACCTGGCTGCTCCTGGCGTCCCCGGCCGCCGTGCCGCTGGCCATGGGCTACGCCGAGTCCCTCGGGTTGCTGGCCGCGGTCCTCGCGTTCCTCGCCGTCCGGCAGTCCCGTTGGGGGTGGGCGGCGGTGGCCGCCGCCATCGTGGGCGCGACGTGGTCGATCGGCGCGCTCCTCGCCATCCCGATGGCGTTCGAGGCGTGGCGAGGCTGGCGCGACGCGTCGCGACGCGAACGCGTGCTGCGGGCCGGAACGGTCGTCGCGCCCCTGGTCACCACCACCTCGTACCTGCTGTGGGTGCAGTGGGAGACAGGCCACTGGTACGAGGACGTGTTCGGCGTGCAGGCGCACATCTACCACCGGGGCTTCGCCGAGCCCGTGAGTCGTCTGCTGCAGGCCGCCCACGACCTGCTCAGTGGGCACCACGCCGAAGGCATCGCGTTCCCGTGGGCCGTCGTCGCCATCGTCCTGCTCGTGGTCGTCTTCCGGCGCCTCCCGCTGAGCTACGCGGCGTGGTCGGCGGCGATCGTGGTGATCGACCTCGGGGCCCACAACCTCGACTCGTTCGAGCGGTACGCGCTGCGGGCGTTCCCGCTGGTGATCGGCGGCGCCCTGTGCATCCGCACCGAGCGGGAGGAGTGGCTGACCCTGTCGGTCGCCCTCGCCGGCCTCGTCGTGTACACCACCGCGATCCTCGTCGGCGCGAAGGTGCCCTAGTGACCGGCACCGCACCAGCCGCACCGCACCGCACCTTCGAGGTGTGGTGGGTCAGCGCGTGCGCTTGCGGGTGGGCGTCGCGCCTTGGCTGGCGATGTTGAGCAGCAGCCCGGTGGCCGCCATGGTGACGAGCAGGGAGGTCCCGCCGAAGGAGATGAACGGCAACGTGAGACCGGTGATCGGCAGGATGCCGACCACGCCGCCGATGTTCACGAACGCCTGGGCGAGGATCCACGCCGTGATGCCGGCGGCGACCAGCGTGCCGAACCGATCCGGTGCGTGGAGCGCGGCTCGCATGCCGAAGACGGCGAACGCCAGGAACAGGCCGATCACGAGCGCGGCGCCGACCAACCCCAGCTCCTCGGCGATGATGGCGAAGATGAAGTCGGAGTAGGCGTTCGGCAGGAAGCCCCATTTGGCGCGGCTCTCGCCCAGCCCGACGCCGAAGAGCTTCCCGGAGGCCACGCCCATGAGCGACTGGTTGATCTGGTAGCCGGTGTTGGTGGGGTCCTTCGACGGGTGCAGGAACGCGAGCAGGCGGTTGCGCCGGTAGGTCTTGCCCAACGCGAGGACGAGGGCGCCGGCCGACCCGACGCCGAACACCACGCTCAACCGCCCGAGCGGGATGCCGGCGACGAACAGGACGGCGAGCACGATCGTGCCCATCACGATCGTGGAACCGAGGTCGGGCTGCAGCATCATCAGGATGACCGTGGCGCCGACGACGACCAGGACCGGGTTGAGCGTCAATCGGGCGTCGTGCAGCTTGTCGGCGCGGCGCGACAGCAGGTCGGCGCAGAACAGCAGCAACGCCAGCTTGACGACCTCGGACGGCTGGAGCCGGATGGGGCCGAACACGAGCCACGACCGCGCGCCGTTGGCCAGGACCCCGATGCCGGGCACGAGCACGACCAGGAGCAGCACGAACGACACGACGAGCGATGCCGGGATGAGCTGGCGCCATCGCCGGTAGTCGACCCGCGCCACGATGGCGATGACGCCCACGCTGATGGCGGCCCAGAGCGCCTGGCGCATGAAGTACACCCACGTCGAGCCGTACTCGCGCTCCGATTGCACCGACGAGGCGGACAGCACCATCACGAGCCCGATGACGACGAGCACGCCGACGACCGCGACCAGCAGGTACCAGGTCGCCGGCTTGGCGACCGGCGCGCCCTTCGGCTGGCGGGCCTTCGGCAGCGGCTGGCGCGGCGCCTGGGCGCGCGGTCGGATCGTCTTCACGCGAACGCCTCGCGCACGGCGCGGGCGAAGTCGTCGCCGCGCTGCCCGTAGTTCCGGTACCAGTCGAAGGACGCACACGCCGGCGACAGCACGACCACGTCGCCGGGCTGGGCGAGCGAGCGAGCGGCGGCGACCGCGGCGTCCATCGATGCCGCCGTCGTCACCGGCACCTTGCCGGCGAACGCGGCGGCGACCTCGGGCGCCGCTTCGCCGATGGCGACGACGGCGCGCACGTGATCGGCTTCGTCGGCGAGCACCGACAGGTCGAGGCCCTTGTTTCGTCCTCCGGCAATGAGCACGGCCGACTCGAAGGCGCGCAGCGCGGCGACTGCCGCATGCGGGTCGGTCGCCTTCGAGTCGTCGTAGTACCGCACCCCTCCATGGTCCCCGACCAGGGCGAGCCGGTGGGGGAGCCCTCGAAACGATCGCAGCGCATCGCTCACGCCGTCCTCGGTCGCGCCGGCCGCCAGCGCGGCAGCCGACGCCGCCAAGGCGTTCGCGCAGTCGTGCGGCAACGATCGCCACAGCTCGTCGACCGGCAGCAAGGAGCGCCCGTCGGGCATGCGCAACTGGCCACCTTCGACCCGCCAGTCACCCGTCGACAGGCCGAACGTCACGACCTTCGACGGCGCCGACGCGGCGTGCACCATGACGATCGGGTCCTCGGCGTTCACGACCGCGACGTCGTCAGCGCGCTGGGCCGCCCAGATGCGCGCCTTGGCCGCCGCGTACGCCTCCATCGACGGGTGCCAGTCGAGATGGTCCTCCGCCAGGTTCAGCCACACGGCGACGACCGGTCGGAACGTCTCGGTGAACTCGAGCCGGAACGACGATGCTTCGACGACGATCACGTCGAGGTCATCCTCGATGGCATCGACGAGCGGCACGTCGGTGTTGCCGGCCGCGATCGTGCGCAACCCGCTGGCGCGCAGCATCGACTCGACGAGCGTGGTGACCGTCGTCTTCCCGTTCGTGCCCGTGATGGCGACCATCGGCACGGACGACCATCGAGACGCGAGCTCGAACTCCGTCCACACCGTGCGCCCGGTCAGCAGCGCGCGCTGGATCGCCGGGTGCGCGATCGGCACGCCCGGGCTCGGCACGACGACGTCGGTGGCGTCGACGTAGGTCGCGACATCGGGCGGCGACTCGACCACCGTGGCCAGCAGCCCCTCCGCACGCGAGCGCGACGCGTCGGACGGATGATCTTCGACGACCGTCACCTCCCAGCCGCGCTCGGACAGCCGCCTGGCCGCCGACGCGCCGGCGACGCCGAGCCCGATGACCAGCGCTCGCTCAGCCACGGATCCCGGGGATCGACAGGTAGTCGGCGTAGAAGAGCCCGACGCCCATCGCGGTGACGAGAGCGGCCACGATCCAGAAGCGGATGATCACGGTGGTCTCCGGCCAGCCGAGCAGCTCGTAGTGGTGGTGCAACGGCGCCATTCGGAAGACCCGCCGATGGAACAGGCGGAAGCTCGCCACCTGCATCATCACCGACAGCGTCTCGACGACGTAGATGCCGCCGACGATCGGAAGGAGCAACTGCGTGTTGGTCAGCAGGGCCATCGCCGCCAGGCCGGCGCCGATGGCGAGCGCGCCCGTGTCCCCCATGAAGATCTGCGCCGGCGCCGCGTTCCACCAGAGGAACCCGGCACACGCGCCGACCATCGAGGCCGCCACCACGGCAAGATCGAGCGCCTGGGGGATGTGGTACACGCCCTCGTGCCGGAAGGCCCAGAACGCGATGACCACGTAGGCCGAGTACGAGAACGACGCCGAGCCGCCCGCGAGCCCGTCGAGCCCGTCGGTGAGGTTGACCGCGTTGGTCGAGCCCACGATCAGGAGGATCGCCCAGATGCCCCAGACCATCGGCGACAGGTGGATGCCCGACGTTCCGGAGCGCGTGAACGACAGATCGGTGTTGACGTTGACCTTCTGGGTCGCGATCCACGCGAACGCGACGCCGACGAGGATGAGGCCGGCGAACTTGGTGCGCTTGTTGAGGCCGAGGTTGCGGGCGTTGCGGACCTTGATGACGTCGTCGAGCAGGCCGACGCCGCCGGCGCAGATGACGACCGCCATCGTGAGCATCCCGCCCCACGTGAAGATCGCGACGCGCCCGAGGTGGGCGGCGACGTAGCCCGCCGCCGCGCCCCCGACGATCGCGACGCCGCCCATCGTCGGCGTTCCCGCCTTGGTGAGGTGGCCCTGCGGTCCCTCCTCACGGATCGGTTGGCCGATGCCACGAGCACGCAACCACCGGATCAGCAAGGGCGTCCCGACGAGCGAGACGATCATGGCGACGCCCGCGGCGATCAGCAGGCCGATCACCGGTGCAGCTCCTCGCGCACGACGGTGCGATCGTCGAAGGGGATCACGCGATCGCCGATGAGCTGCTCGGTCTCGTGGCCCTTGCCGGCGACGACGACGATGTCGCCGGGTCGCGCCTCGGCGAGCGCCATACCGATGGCGGCCCGCCGATCGAGCTCCACGCGCACGTCGGCGGCGGTGCCCGACGCGCCGCGAGCGACGGCGTCGGCGATGGCGGCCGGCTCCTCGTGGCGCGGGTTGTCGGACGTGATGATCACGACGTCGGCGAGGCGCGCCGCCGCGTCGCCCATGAGCGGTCGCTTCTCGCGGTCCTTGTTGCCGCCCGCACCGAACACGACGAGCACGCGCCCGGACGGCGTGACGGCCCTCGCCGCCCGCAGCACCTGCTCGAGACCGTCGGGCGTGTGGGCGAAGTCGACGACGACCCGGAACGGCTGACCTTCGTCGATCGACTCGAACCGACCGGGCACGGCCGGCGCCGTCGCCAACGCCGCAACCGCGTCGCCTTCGCCGAAGCCGAGCTCGACGACCGTGGTCAACGCCGCGAGCGCGTTGGCGACGTTGAACGCGCCGCCCAACGGAACGAGCAACCGGTGGCCGCGCCACGTGCCGGTGCTCGAGGTGGACCCGACGTCGAGGCCCGACACCTCGCGCACGGAGTAGGTCTGAGTCGGAATGCGTGCCGCGTCGGCGAGGAGCGACCCGTGCGGGTCGTCGGCGTTGACGACCGCGGCCGCCGCGTACTCCGGTTCGAAGAGACGAGCCTTGGCGGCGAAGTACTGCTCCATCGTCCCGTGGAAGTCGAGGTGGTCCTGGCTGAGGTTGGTGAACACGGCGACGCGGAACGACGTGCCGGCGACCCGATCGAGCACCAAGGCGTGCGACGACACCTCCATCGCGACGGCTCGCATGCCCTCGTCGCGGAACGCGGCCAGCCGCGCCTGCAGGTCCGTCGCTTCCGGCGTCGTGCGCAGGCCGGCGAGCGTCCCGATGGCGCCCGTCGGTCGACCGAGCGTCGTCAGGACGTGCTGGAGCAGCAACGTCGTCGTGGTCTTGCCGTTGGTGCCGGTGACGCCGATGACGTCGAGCGCGTGCGATGGGTGGCCGTGGAACGCGGCGGCGACCGGGCCCATCGTGGCCCGGGCGTCGTCGACGACGACCTCGGCGGACGCCACGTCGAGCGGGCGCTCGCAGAGCAGCGCCACCGCGCCCGCCGCGACGGCGGCGGCCGC
>Ga0207703_10004530_pt1 | contig 11396 bp, 9 predicted proteins | sample KBSSwiS12_FD_184304 | JGI IMG/M metagenome (GOLD analysis project Ga0207703, IMG submission 184304) | Switchgrass rhizosphere microbial communities from Kellogg Biological Station, Michigan, USA - KBS Switchgrass S1-2 (SPAdes) (version 2) | ecosystem: Host-associated > Plants > Roots >... | reverse complement strand
GTTGGCGCGAAACGTGCCGTCGATGAGCCCCACGGTCGGGAAGTTCTGCACTCCCGAGAAGCCGAGCGCGATGAGCCGGCGCAGGAACTCGTCGGCGATCAGGAACGGATCGGTGCCGTTGACGCCGGCCAGGACCGGCGTGTGTCGCACGACCGGAAGCACCTCGCGCGCCATCTCGCAGACGATCTCGTTGGCGTTGCCGTAGGCGAGCAGGCCGGCGAGCGAGCCGCGGCCGGCCATGCGATAGCGGCCGGAGTTGTAGATGACGATGAGGTCGATGCCGCCGGCCTCTTCGCACTTCGCCGACAGGCCCGTGCCTGCGCCGCCGCCGATCAGCGGCCGACCGGCGGCGATCTTGGCGCGGAAGCGCTCGAGGAGCGCCTGCCTAGCGATGCGCGGCATGGGCCCTCCCGGGAGCGCGGCGCGCGGCGCTCGCCGCGGCGTCGCGCCAGGCGGCGACGAGCGCGTCGGCGAACGCCTCGTCGTTGACGTGCAGCGGCAACCGGACGAGCTTCTTGTCGGCGCTCGTGCGAAAGCCGGCCTCGATCGCGGCGAAGAGCGCGCGGTCGGCGTCGGGGTCGTGGAACGGCTGGCCCTCGCGGTCGATCGCCGAGACGCCGCCTTCGGGAACGAGAAAGCGGACCGGACCCACCATCGCGTTCAGCTTGCCGGCGATGAACGCGCCGATCGCCTTGCACTCGTCGACCGTCGTGCGCATCAGCGTGACGTTCGGGTTGTGGCGATAGAGGTTTCGCGCCCGGAACCGTTCGGGCACGGTGTCCCAGGCGCCGAAGTTGACCATGTCGAGCGCGCCGCACGAGCCGACGTACGGGAGCGAGTGGCGCGCGAAGACGTCGAGTCGCGTCGGCCCCGCCGAGAGCACGCCGCCGCCGATCTCGTCGGCGATCTCGGTCGTCGAGACGTCGATGACGCCGGCGAGCAGCCCCGAATCGGCGAGCTTTTCCATCGACTGCCCGCCGACGCCGGTGGCGTGGAAGACGATGCAGTCGACCTCGTCGGCGAGCCGCTTGGTCACCGCCTGCACGCACGCCGTCGTGACGCCGAACATCGTCAGCCCGACCGCGGGCTTGTCGAGCGCCGAGACCACCGGCGGGTGCGCCATCATCCCGGCAAGCGCGTTCGCCGCGTTGGCAAGCACCTGCTCGCTGATGCGGTGGATGCCCTGGACGTCGGTGACCGAATACATCATGCAGATGTCGCTCGGACCGACGTACGGGCGGGTGTCGCCGCTCGCCATCGTCGAGACCATCACCTTCGGGATGCCGATCGGCAGCGCGCGCATGCCGCTCGTCGCGAGCGACGTTCCGCCCGAGCCACCGGCGCCGATCAGCCCGCCGACGTCGCCGCGCGTCTGCACGAAGCGCGCGAACGCCGTCGCCATCGCGGTCACGGCGCTGCCGCGATCGCCGCTGAAGACCGCGGCCTCGCCCTCGGGATGGTGGCGCGCGACCTCGCGCGGATGGACGCTCGCGGTCGACGGCTTCCCCGAGGTCGCGAGGTCGACGGTGACGACGCGCAGGCCGCGCCGCTCGAGCTGCTGGCGGAGGAACAGCAGCTCGCGGCCCTTGGTGTCGAACGTGCCGGCGACGTAGGCGGCGCGGCCGCCGGTCGATGCGACCGGAAACTCGAACACCTGCGCGCCCGCTGTGCCCGCTGCCGCGAGCGGCGGCGCTGCGGAAGACGCCGCAGCGGAGGCCGCCGCGGCGCCGGCCGACGTCGCCGTCTCGATCCCTGCGCGCGCGATGTCGGCGATGTGGCCCGCGGTGCCACCCGCGTTCCAGCGGTTGAAGCCGCGCACCGTGCGCGGCGCGAGATCGGCGAGCGTCGGCGCGCCGTCGCCGTGCGCGCGCCGCACCGTCAGCACCTGCAACGGCGCCGCTTCGGCGGCCACCGTCGCCGCCGCATCGCTGCCGTCGTCCGCATCGCTGCCGGCACGCAGGCCGAGCAGACGCTCCTGCAGCGCGCGGTCGGCGCCGAGCTCATCCGCTGCCATCTCGCGGGCGATGCGGCCGTTCACCATCACGCCGACGCGGTCGGCGACGTCGATGGCGACGCCGAGGTTCTGTTCGATCAGCAGCACCGCGATCTCGCTCTCGGCGGCGAGGTCGCGCAGCGCGTCGACGACCTGCTCGACGATGAGCGGCGCGAGGCCTTCGGTCGGCTCGTCCATGACGAGGAGCCTGGGTGCGAGCAGGAGCGCGCGACCGATCGCAAGCATCTGCGCCTCGCCGCCGGAGAGCTGGGCGCCGCCGTGGCCGCGCCGCTCGGCGAGGCGCGGGAACATCGCATAGATGCGGTCGACGTCGCGCCGCTGCGGCGCGACGAGGCGCAGCGTCTCGTCGACGCTGAGCGAAGGCCAGACGCGCCGGCCCTGCGGCACGTACGCGACGCCGCGCCGCGTGATCCGGTGCGGCGCAAGGCCGCGGATCTCGTCGCCGCGCAGGCGAATGCTGCCGCCGGACGGCACCAGCCCGGTGATCGCGTTGCACAGCGTCGTCTTGCCCATGCCGTTGCGGCCGACGATCGCCAGCACGCCGCGGTCGAGGACGAGATCGATCCCCTGCAGCACGTGGGCGTGGCCGTAGTGGACGTCGAGGCCGGCGATCTCGAGCACCGGCGCCCCGGGCCGCAGGTGCTCGCGGGCGGAGGCGCGTGCCATCAGTGGCGGCCTCCCATGTAGATGTCCTGCACCTCGGCGTCGTCCTCGATCTGCTCGGGAGTTCCGGTCTTCAGGACGCGGCCGTTGTGCATCACGGTGACGCGCGTCGCGGCGCGCATCGCGATTTCGAGGTCGTGCTCGATCAGGAGGTAGCTCATGTGCGCCGGCAGCGACGCGAGCAGCGCGACGAGCTCGCGCCGCTCGGCGGGCGACAGCCCCGCGGCCGGCTCGTCGAACAGGATCAGGCGTGGCGCGCCGGCGAGCGCCATGCCGATCTCGAGCTGACGCTGCTGGCCGTGCGCGAGGTTGGCGACGCGCTCGTCGGCGACGTGCGCGAGGCGGGCGCGCTCGAGCAGGTCGGCGGTCGCGACGCTCGCCGGATGCGCGGGGCCGGGGCGGCGAAAGCTGAAGCGCCCGTTCGCGACGCCGCGCACCGCGAGGAACAGGTTGTCGCGAACCGTCAGCTCGCGAAAGAGGAGCGAGGACTGGTAGGTGCGGCGCAGCCCCTTCCTGATCCGCTCGTGCGGCGGCAGCGCCGTGATGTCCTCGCCGAAGAAGAGGATCCGCCCGGCCGTGGGCGGAAAGTCGCCGGTGATGGCGTTGAAGAGCGTCGTCTTGCCGGCGCCGTTGGAACCGAGGATCGCCGCCTTCTCGCCGGCGGCGACCGAGAGTGTCACGTCGTCGACGGCGCGCAGCGCACCGAACGTGCGCGACACGCTCTCGAGCTGCAGCGCGTCGCCCGACAGCAGCACGCTGCCGGGCGGCGCACCCGCCCGCGCCGCCGCGGCGGCGGCCTGCGGGTGGAGCGACGTGATCGATGCCATCGGCGCCGACGGCGGCCTACTTGCGGCAGTCGGGGACGTCGCGCGAGCCGAGGCCCATCTTCTTGAACTCGGCTTCCGACAGGCCGAGCGTCTGCGAGATGTTCGGCACCGTCTTGACGACCTTGTTGTAGAACGAGCCGTCGGGCGCCTTCGTCACCTCGGTGATGTAGGTCGTGCCGACGCCGTTGCGGTTGGCGTCGATCTTGACCTCGCCCGCCGGACCGTTGAAGCTCGTCTTCTGCAGCGCATCGCGATATGCCTTCTGGCCGTTCGAGAGGTCGCCCTTGACCGCGTCGAGCGCCTCGAGCGTGGCCCGCGTGTTGATGTAGTACAGGTAGGCGAACAGCGACGGGCTCGGGAAGCCGTCCTTGAACTGCGCCTTGTAGTCGGCGACGAACTTCTTCCACTCGGGCGTGTCGATCGAATCGGCCATCGGCCCCGCCGACGCGGTGCCGAGCAGCGACTCGCGGCGCTTGCCCTTGTAGTTGAGGACCGTCTGGTCGACCGTGATCGAGCCGCCGACCATCGGCTTGGCGCCGCCGGCCTGCTCGTACTGGTTGAGGAAGTTCACCGCGTCGCTGCCGCCGAGGACGACGACGACGGCGTCGATGTCCTTCGGGATCTTGGCGACGATCGAAGAGTAGTCCTTGGTGCCGAGCGGCACCCAGGCCTTGTCGACGACCTTGCCGCCCTTGGCGCAGTAGCTCGCCATGAAGCCCTGCACCTGCGAGTACGGGAAGCCGTAGTCCTCGGCGACGAGGAACACCTTCTTGTAGCCCTTGCCGAGCGCGTGCTCGCCGAGGCCGACCATCCACTGCGCGCCTTCGGTGTTGAAGCGGTAGAAGTTCGGCGCCGGGTCGACCAGCGTCGTCGCCTGGGCACCCGACGAGCCGTTGACGAAGGTGACGTCGGGGTGCGACTTGGCGTAGTTCTTGACGGCGATGCCTTCGTCGCCCGACAGCGGCCCGATCATGATCTGGACCTTGTCCTGCTCGACGGCCTTTCGCGTCGCGGCGACCGCCTTGTCGGGAGTCGCGTCGGACGACAGCTTGATGAACTCGATCTTCTTGCCGCCGGCCATGCCGTTCTTTTCCTTGAGCGCCATGTCGGCGCCGCGGAAGCCGTCCTGCCCGGGCACCGCGAACGGTCCCTCGAGGTTCGTCAGCAGGCCGATCTTGAGCGTCTCCTGGCCCCACGCCGTGCCCATCAGGGCCGCCGTGGCGGCCGCACCTACGACGCTGCGCAGCCAGATCCTTCTTTTCGTCTCTCTCACGGTTGTCTCCTTGTTTGCTGGGGGGTCTGGGTCTTGACCAGGCTGGAGCGAAGCTTCGCCCACAGCCCGAGCAGACCGTCGGGGGAAAACAGCACGATGGCGAGGAACCCTGCGCCGATGACGAGGTTGAAGCGCTCGCGCACGAACAGGTCGATCGCGAAGTTCTGCAGCAGCACGTAGACGATCGCGCCGACGAAGGCGCCGATCGGATGCTTCATGCCGCCGAGCACGGCGATGATCAGGATCGAGATCATCGCGCCGAGGTTGACGGTGCCGGGCGAGATGCGGCCGTTGTACCAGACCATCAGCACGCCGCCGACCGCGGCGAGCAGGCCCGAGACGGCATACGCGGCGACGCGGTGCGCGGTGACGGCGTAGCCGAGCGACGCCATCCGGCGCGGGTTGTCGCGAATCCCCTGCAGCGCGATTCCGAACGGCGCGCGCACGAGGTGACGAACCAGGAAATAGCCGGCGAGCGCGCAGACGAGCGTCGCGAAATAGAACGGCACCGGATCGCGCGACTCGACGCCGAGCACCTCGGGCGCACCGGCGCGGTTGAAGCCCTGGAAGCCGTTGAAGACGGTGTAGTTCTGCTGCGCGAGATAGAAGAACGCGACGCCGATCGCGAGCGTGATCATGATCGTGTAGATGCCCTCGGTGCGCACCGAGAGCCAGCCGACGGCGGCGGCGAACGCGGTCGCGAGGACGATCGCGACCGCCGACGCGAGCCACCACGGCCAGCCGAGGCTGATGGCCGCCGCGCTGCTGGTGCCGAAGACGGCGACACCGTAGCCGGCGACGCCGGCGACCGTCATCTGCGCGAGCGAGACCATGCCGCCATAGCCGCCGAGGAACGTGAGCGAGAGCGCGATGAGGCCGAGCGCGAGCGCCTGCGCGCCGATCTGGTAGGTGAAGAACGGCGACGCGACGAACGGATAGGCGACGAGCGCGGCGAGGACGACGACGTGGCGGGCGCGGATCCGCGCGACGAAGCGCGCCGGCCACGAAGGCGCCGTGCTGGCACGGGGCGCGTCCGCGGCCGGCTGCGCGCGTCGCGGCAGCGGCGCGAGCGTCGGCGCCGCGGCCGTCGCCGCCGAGTTCATCGCCCGCCGCCACTGCGCCGCGCTCACTGCCGAGCCCCTCTCATGCCGCGCGCCCCATGATCCCGCGCGGCCGGAACGCGAGCGCGACGACCATGATCACGAACGTGAACACGACGCTGTAGGTCGGCGCGTAGGCGAGGCCGAACTGCTCGGCGGTGCCGATCAGGAGCGCCCCGATGGAGGCACCGACGATGCTGCCCATGCCGCCGACGATGACGACGACGAGCGAGGCGAGCAGGTAGCGCGTGTCCTCGCCGGGCGAGATCGAGAGCGCGGTGCCGCCGACGACGCCGGCGAGGCCGGCGAGACCGGCGCCGATCGCGAACGTCACCGCGAAGACGAGCTGGACGTTGACTCCCGACGCCGCGAGCATGCCGCGGTCGTCGACGCCGGCGCGGATCATCATGCCGACGCGCGTGCGCGCGAGGAACGTCCACAGGCCGATGCCGATCGCGATCGCGGCGACCAGCACCGCGATCCGGTAGGTGGGAAACTTCTCGACCACCGGCAGCACCGTCGAGCCGTAGATCAGCGGCGGCGGATCGAAGGTGTAGATCTCGCCGCCGAAGCCCCACAGCATGAGGTCGGCGAGGACGATCGAGAGGCCGATCGTCACCAGCGTCTGGCGCAGGTCCTGGCCCTCCATGTGGCGAAAGATCAGCACCTGCATGACGAGGCCGACGACGGCGGCCGAGAGGAATCCGGCGGCGACCGCGAGCAGCCACGAGCCGGTCTGCTCGCCGACGATCCAGCCGACGTAGGCGCCGAGCAGGTAAAGCGAGCCGTGCGCGAGGTTGACGTTCCGCATCAGGCCGAACACGAGCGTGAAGCCGCTCGCGACGAGGAAGTAGAGCGACGCCAGCGTCAGGCCGTTCAGCAGCGTCTTGAAGTAGAGCGACGCGTTGTCGGCGATCGCCCACGCCGAGAAGACGACGACCGCGATCGCCAGCGCGGCGAGGAGGACGCGCGAGCTCCGGTTCACTGGCCCGCCCTCGTCACGCCGCGCGTTCCCAGCGGCGCTGAGACGCGATCTCGGGCGACTTCGCGAACGCGCCGTCCTTCATCACTGCGAGGATCCGCTTCGGATCGCGCAGGACCTGGAGGTTGGCGAGCGGATCGCCGTCGACGAGCAGGAGGTCGGCGAGAAAGCCTTCCTTGACGACGCCGAGCTCGTCCGGCTTCATCATGATCTGGCCGCCGTAGAGCGTCGTCGAGCGGATCGCCTCCATCGGCGTGAAGCCGAGGTACTTGACGAAGAACTCGAGATCGCGCGCGTTCTGGCAGTGCGGCGTGAAGGCGAAGCCGTAGTCGCCGCCCGGCAGGATGCGAACGCCGCGGCGATGCATCGCGCGCAGCGACTCGAGCGCGGCGTCCCACTCGTGCTGGTAGCCCATCGCGACCGCCTTGGCGTGCGTGATCCCCCACGGCTCTGCCTCGTGCAGCATCGCATAGAGGATCGCGATTCCGGGCGCGACGAAGACGCGGTCCTTCGCCGCCTCGAGCATGTCGAGCGTCTCGGTGTCGCTGTAGCTCGCGTGGTAGATGACATCGATGCCGTGGCGCAGCGCCTGCTTGACGCTCGCCGCCGAGCGCGCGTGCGCCGTGCCGCGCTTGCCGCGCACGCGCACTTCGTCCATCGCCGCGGCGACCTCGGCGTCGCTCATCCAGTTCGTCTCGGCCGGCGAATCGGGAGTGAAGTTGTCGCCCGAGAGGTTGAGCTTGATCGAGTCGACGCCGTACTTGAGGAACATGCGCACGGCCTTCCTCATCTCGTCGGCCGAGTTCACGTTGACGCCGAAGCTGAACTCCGGAAACGGCAGGTGCGGCAGGGTCTCGTCGCCGAGCGCGCCGGGGACGGTGATCTCCTGGCTCGCGGCGAGATAGCGCGGCCCGGGGATCTGGCCCGAGTTGATGGCGTTCCTGATGACGACGTCGAGGCGCGGCTTGGCGCATGCTGCGCCGACGCACGACGTGAAGCCGGCGAGCAGATAGCGCTTCGCGACCTTGCGGCACCAGAGGACGTGCTCCTCGAGCGGCATCGTCTGAATCGCGCCGAGCGTCGCCGCGTCGTTCCACGAGAAGTGCGTGTGCGCCTCGCACATGCCGGGCATGAGCGTCGCGCCGGCGCCGTCGATCACCGTCGCGCCGGTCGGCGCCAGCGCTGCGCTCGAGCGCGACACGGTTCGGATCCGGTTGCCGTCGACGAGGACGCTGCCGGCATACGGCAGGGTGCCGGCGCCGTCGAGGATGCGGACGTTGGTGAAGAGGGTCGTGGCCATCGCGTTGTCCTCCAGGGCCTAGGCCGCCCAGCGCGTCGTGCGCATCGCGCGCACCGGCGGCGCGCGGTGGAACTCGCCGCCCTTCATGACCGAGAGGATCCGCGACTTGTCCTGCAGCACCGTGATGTCGGCGAGCGGATCGCCGTCGATCAGGAGCAGGTCGGCGTAGCAGCCCTCGCGGATGTAGCCGATCGACTTGCCCTGCCGCATCATCGGGCCGCCCCACGCGGTCGCCGAGAGCAGCGCTTCCATCGGGCTCATGCCGACGTACCTGACGAAGTACTCGAGGTCCTTGGCGTTGGTGCCGTGCGGCGTCCACGCGAAGCCGTAGTCGCCGCCGGGCAGGATGCGAACGCCGCGCTTGCGGAGCGCCTTCATCGTCTCGAGCGCCGCCTCGAGCTCGCGGTGGTAGCCCATCTTCTTCGTCACTTCGGGCGTCAGCCCCCACTCGCTCGCGTGGTGGCAGGTGTTGATGAGCCACGCCAGCCCGGGTGCGATGAAGTGCTCCATCTTGTGCTCTTCGAGCAGGTCGAGCGTTTCGCTGTCGGTGAAGCTCGCGTGGTAGATCACCTCGATGCCGTGGCGAACGCACCGCTTGATCGAGTTGCACGAGCGGGCGTGCGCCGAGACGCGCTTGCCCCAGGCCTTCGCCTCCTCGACGCAGACCGCGATCTCGGCGTCGGTGAACTGGCAGCGGTCGCTCGGCATGCCGGTGATCGACTCGCCCGAGAGGTTGATCTTCAGCGAATCGACGCCCCACTTGACGAACATGCGCACGCACCGGCGCATCTCCTCGACGCCGCTGACGATCGCGCCGAACGCGAACTCGGGCTGCGGCAGGTGCGGCGCCGTCGTGTCGCCGAGGCCGCCGGGCACCGTGATCTCCTGGCTCGCCGCGAGGTAGCGCGGGCCGACGATCGTGCCGTCTTCGATGGCGTTGCGGATGACGACGTCGAGGCGCGGCTTGGCGGTCGCGGCGCCGACGCAGCTCGTCCAGCCCATGTCGAGGTAGAGCTCGGCCACCTGCGCGCACCAGAGGATGTGTTCTTCCGGGGGCATGCGCTGGATCGCGTCGAGGCTCGGCTGGTCGTTCCACGAGAAGTGCGTGTGCGCCTCGACCATCCCCGGCATGAGGAAGGCGCCGGCGCCGTCGACGACCTGGGCGCCGCCGACCGGCGCCGCGCGGACGCCCTGGGCGGCGCGCACGACGCGCGCGATGCGGTCGCCCTGGACGAGGACCTCGCCCATGAACGGCGCCTCGCCGCCGCCGTCGAAGATGCGAACGTTGGTGTAGTGGACGTCGGCCATGGCAGCTCCTGCTCGCTCGGGCGCTCAGCGCACCGTCGCGAGGAATTCGCGCAGCTCGCGCGCGCACTCTTCGGGACGCTCGATCGGCGTCCAGTGGCCGCAGCGCGGCAGGACGACGACGCGCGTCGACTTCGCGCCGTGCAGCTTCTCGGCGAGCGCGCGCACCTGCTGCGGCGGCGCGACGCCGTCGTCGTCGCCGGTGACGAGCAGCACCGGCGCTGCGATCCGCTCGACGGGCGCCGGCTCGGCGTCGGCGAGCGCGTCGCACGTGCGCGCATAGCCTTCGGGGTCCTGGCGCATCAGGCTCTCGCGGACGAACGCGACCGCGAGCGGCGAGCGCTGCCGGGTGTCGGCCGAGAGCGCGGCGTTGACGAGCCCGATCGCGATCTCGTGCATCCCCGCGACGCCCTCGCTCCTCGCCTTTGCGCCGCGCGCGCGGATCGCGGTGCGTGCGGCCTCGGGCGGCGCGAGCAACGGCCCGAACAGCGCGACCGAGCGGACGAGCTTCGGCGCGGCGACGGCGAGGTGCTGGCAGACGATCGTGCCGAGCGAGTGGCCGATCCAGTGGGCGTGGGCGACGCCGAGCCGCGCGCAGACCGACTGCAGCGCGTCGACGAAGCGCGCGATCGAAAGCGCCCCTTCGACGCGGGCCGAGCGCGCGCTGCCCGGCATGTCGACGCGCACGACGCGGTGTCGCGCCAACGTCGCCATCAGCGGGCTGAACGTGTTGCTGCTGCCGCCGAGCCCGTGCACGCAGACGACGGCGTCGCCGTCGCCTTCGTCCTCGACCGCGATGCGGTCGATCGAGTGCAGCGTCATCGGAACGTGTTCTCGATCGCGCCGATGCCGTCGATCTCGATCCTGACGACGTCGCCGGCGGCGAGCCAGCGCGGCGGCGAGAAGCCCATGCCGACGCCCGACGGCGTCCCGGTCGCGATGACGTCGCCCGGATAGAGCGTGATGCCGCGCGAGCACGTCTCGATCAGCGTCGGGATGTCGAAGATCATGTCCTTCGTCCGCGCGTCCTGGCGCAGCTCGCCGTTGACCCAGCCGCGCACCCGCGTGTCGAGCGCGTCGAGCTCGTCGGCAGTGACGATCCACGGGCCCATCGGGCAGAAGGTGTCGAAGCTCTTGCCGAGGTCCCACTGCTGATGGCGGACCTGGACGTCGCGCGCGGTGACGTCGTTGACGATCGTGTAGCCGAAGACGTGGTCCATCGCGCGCGCCTTGGCGATGTCGCGGCCGCCGCGCCCGATGACGACGGCGAGCTCGCTCTCGTAGTCGATCTGGGCCGAGATCGCGGCCCCGGGCAGGCGCACCTCGTCGTGCGGGCCGACGACGCATTCGGGCACCTTGGTGAAGACGATCGGCCAGCCCTGCTCGACCGGCGGGCTGGCGCGAAAGACGCTGTCGGCGAGCTCGGCGGCGTGCGCGTGGTAGTTGCGGCCGACGCACCAGACGTTGCGCAACGGCCGCGGCAGCGGCGCGCGCAGCTCGACGGACTCGATCGGCAGCCGCGCGCCGGCGGCGCTCGGCATCGCCTCGCCGCGCGCGAGCGACTCGATCAGCGCGAGCGCTCCCCGGGTGGCGTCCGGGACGGCGATCGGCGTCAGCTCGCTGCCCGACGGCGAGACCGTGCCGACGTGCAGTCGGCCGCCCCAGCTCCAGCTGGCGATCCTCATGGCGGCTGCTCTCCTTCCCGTTCCGGCGGTCGCCGGCAGCCGGCCCCGCGAGATCGTCGGTTCAGTTTGGGACTTGCGTCTCAAATCGTGATCGACGCATCATAGGCGTCGGCCCGAGATCGTCACAAGCGCGGCGCCGGCCGCCCCGCTCCGGACAAACCCGCATGGCGCGCCTCAAGCATCGTCTCACCGAACCGCCGCATCCGCCAGAGCGAGGCGTCAAGGCGGCGACGTTCCGGCTGCTGCT
>Ga0207703_10004521_pt1 | contig 11408 bp, 13 predicted proteins | sample KBSSwiS12_FD_184304 | JGI IMG/M metagenome (GOLD analysis project Ga0207703, IMG submission 184304) | Switchgrass rhizosphere microbial communities from Kellogg Biological Station, Michigan, USA - KBS Switchgrass S1-2 (SPAdes) (version 2) | ecosystem: Host-associated > Plants > Roots >... | reverse complement strand
TCGATGTTCGGCCTGGTCTTCGAATTTCCGCTCCAGGCAATAGACCTGATAGCGGACCGCCTGAGCAGCGCGCAATGAGGTTTGGTTATCGGCGCGGCTGGTGTGAAAATAGCTGTTGTAGCGCGTCAATAGATCGGCCGTCATGCGCGAAGAAGAAACCGCGACCGGGGAAGTAAGAGCCAGAACCGTCGTACCGCTCATCTCATCACTCCGCAAACCTTGTGTGCAAAGGATGCGCGGGCAGAGTCACCGACTGGTTAACCGAAGTTCCGCGGACACAGCCTGCACCGCAGGCGGCAGATTCGAAAATTACTTGATTCACCTGAAAGATTTGCGGTTTTCGGCGGAAAGCGAAAAGAAGTTGCTAGGTAGAAATACGGATGCCGCGCGCTGTCCCTATTTCCGCCATGGGCTGTGCATTTCAGATCATGTTTGACGCCGTTGCTCCAATCTTAGAGCGGGCGGCGGCTTTTGGGAACGGAACTTGCCAGAAGCTTGTGCGGCTATGGTTTTGCGCTCATCGGAGCACCGCTTTTGGATCGAGATTAATCGTCAAAGTCTGCGTCTTCTCATACCGCACACCCGGAATCTGGATCGGCGATGCCAGCAAGGTGGCGTCCCGCGCCGACAGCGCCATGTTGCGGAAGGCCTTGTCCAAATAGAAGCGTCTTTGATCGACGATTGTGACATCGTCAATCACCCCGCTTTTCAACAGCCGCACTTTAACCAGCACCGGCATGTCGCGCGCGCCCGGTATTGATAGGTCGGGCAGCCAGCGCCGCAGAATTTGGGCGCGAATATAATCCTTCAGCGCATAATTGCCTTCGCCGCCGCCCTCGCCACCGCCGCCCGGCGCCGCCGCATTGTCGGCATTGGGCAAAGCGGCATCCGGTGTTTTCAATTGCGCCAGGGCCCGAAGCTTGGCGGAAAGTTCATCCTGCGGTTCCTTGGTGCCTTGCGGGCTTGTGCCTTCCGGCACGGGCGCGCTTTCCGGATGCGGCCGCGCCACTTGAACGCGGGTGGCGGGGGCTGCGCCGGTTTCCTGGCCCTGGCTTCCCCCGATCACCAGATCCACCGGCAAGGCGCGCAATTGTTCCGGCGTCACCGCCGGGCGGTGGCCCATATACCAGAGCGCCAAAAACAGCAGCAGCCCATGCAACAACACCGACAACAGGACGCCGGGGGCGGTGTCCTTTCTGGATTGTGCGTGATCCCGGTTGGAGGGGGCCTGCATGGCGCCACTCTATTAATTTACCCCCTGCTGCGCTATTGGAGCCCCATGAAGATCAAACTGTATCAGGGCGATCTGCCGGCCGGGCTCAATCTGGGCCCGTTGGTGGCCATCGATACCGAGACCTTGGGCCTTAACCCCCAGCGCGACCGGCTTTGCCTGGCGCAATTGTCGTCGGGAGACGGGGTCTGCCATGCGGTGCAGTTCGCCGCCGGCCAGTATCAAGCCCCCAATCTCAAGGCGCTGCTGGCCGACGCCAAGGTGACCAAGCTGTTTCATTTCGCCCGCTTCGACATCGCTATGTTCCGGCAATATCTGGGGGTGGAGTGCAAGCCGGTCTATTGCACCAAGATCGCCTCCAAGCTGGTGCGCACCTATACCGACAAGCATGGGCTGAAGGATTTGGTGCGCGAATTGCTCAATGTGGAATTGTCCAAGGAGCAGCAATCCTCCGATTGGGGCGCAGCGGAATTGAGCGAGCGCCAGTTGGCCTATGCCGCCAATGACGTGGCCTATCTGCACCAGCTCAAGAGCGCGCTGGATCAGATGCTGGCGCGCGAGGGCCGCACCCAATTGGCGCAAGCCTGTTTTGATTTCCTGCCAAGCCGCGCGGCGCTGGATCTGGCCGGCTGGGAAGAAGTCGACATCTTCGCACATTAGCGAGTGGCAGCGGCAACCTAGTACCCCGTCGTAGGCCTGGAACTCGCCCGCCTTGCGGTCCACCCCCCTTTTGGGCGAAACTTGGCACGAAATTCGCTTAACGGCTCCGTAACCCGGCGCTCCTAAGTTTGACTATCGAAAATATTGTTTTACACCAAGGGCTTAAATGGCGTACAGCAAGACCCCTTTGCGCAGCCTGTCCGGCGACCCCGCCGCCGGGGACCTGGCAGCTGCCCGGCGGGTGCTTGCCGCCGCCAGTGGAGCACTAACGGCCTTGGCAGACACGCTGGACGGGGACTTCATCCGGGCCGTGGACGTGATGCTGGCGTCCCAAGATCACCAACGGCCGGGCCGGGTGATTGTCAGCGGCATGGGCAAGTCCGGCCATGTCGCGCGCAAGATCGCCGCCACTTTGTCGTCCACCGGCACGCCCGCTTATTTCGTCCATCCCGCCGAAGCCTCGCACGGCGACATGGGCGCCATCACCCGCCAGGACGTGCTGTTGCTTTTGTCCTGGGGCGGCGAGACGGCGGAGCTGTCGGATCTCATCACTTATGCCAAGCGCTGCGGCATTCCCATTATCGCCATCGGCGCCAATCCCGACTCCACCTTGATCAAGGCGGCGGATGTGAAGTTGCTGTTGCCGCATGCGCCGGAAGCCTGTCCCATGGGGCTGGCGCCCACCACCTCCACCACCATGATGCTGAGCCTGGGCGATGCCTTGGCGGTGGCGTTGATGGAACGCAAAGGCTTTTCCGCCGACCAGTATCGCGATTTTCATCCCGGCGGCAGTTTAGGCCGCGCTTTGATCCGGGTCTCCGATTTGATGCATAGCGGCGATCAGGTGCCTCTGGCGCGCGAGATCACCGGCATGAGTGATCTGCTTTTGGTCATGGCCTCCGGACGGCTGGGTTGCGTGGGTATCGTGGATCAGGCGGGCGCGCTGATCGGTATTGTCACCGATGGCGACATCCGCCGCCATGTCGCCAGCGGCATCGAAAACCGCACCGCCGCGGAAGTGATGACGTCCGGCCCCAAGATCGCGCGTCCCGGACAATTGGCGGCCGAAGCCTTGGCCCTGATGACGGAAAAGAAGATCACCCAGCTTTTTGTGCTGGCGGAAGGCGACGCCAAGCCGCTGGGCGTGATCCATATCCATGACTGTCTTCGCGCCGGGCTGGCATGAGCATGGCTTCGGACCCTCCCACTTCAGGTTATGACTGGTCGGCGCGGGTACGCACCACCACGGGCGAGGCGTTGCGCTATTCCAAATTCGTGGCGCTGATGAAGCGGCTGTTGTCACTGGGCGCCTTCCTGATCATCGCCGCGGTGCTGGCGTTTTTCTTCGTCCAGCGCATGCCGCGCCAGTTGCAAATGTCTTATGAGCGGCTGGGCAATATCAAAAACGACCTCACCATGGTCAAGCCGCGACTGGCGGGCGCCGATGCCAAGGGCAATCCCTTTGTCATCACCGCCGATTCCGCGGTTCAGGACGCCCACAATCCCAAGCGCGCCAGCCTGAAGAATCTGGAAGCCGATTTGAGCTTGGACAAACAAAATTGGGTCAATGCCCGCGCCAAGACCGGCTTGGTGGACATGGATACCGGCCAGCTGGAGCTTGGCGGCGGCATCGATGTCTTCACCGCTACCGGTTATGAGCTGCATTCCAACAGCGCTTCGGCCAACATCAAGCAGAGCGTGATTCACGGCCATGAAGAAGTGACCGGCCAAGGACCGCAGGGCAATTTGCGCGCCGATGAATTCCATGCCGACCGCGGCACCGCCATCCTCACCCTCAGCGGTCATGTTCAGATGACGCTCATAGGAGCCAAGAAATGAAGCAAGCCGCAATCGCTCTTGCGTTTCTGCTCTTTCCCGCCGGCAGTTTTGCGGCCCAGCCCGCGGTTGCGCCGGCGACAGCACCGGCCAAACCAGCGCCGGCCCCAGCCAAGCCAACGCCCGCCAAGCCGGCGGCTGACAACAAGCCGATCCTTGGGCAGCACAACAACAACGCCAGTATCACCATCGATTCCGACAGTTTCCAGGCCGACCTCAATGGCAAGACCGGCACCTGGTCGGGCAATGTCGTCGTGGTTCAAGAGGACACCAAGATGCGCGCCAACACGGTGCGGATGACCACCGTCAATGGCAAGGCGGACAAGATCATGGCCAACGGCAATGTGGTGGTGGATTCACCCAAGACCGGAACCGTCACCGGCGATAGCGGTGTTTACAATGTGGTGCCGCGCACCGTGGTGATGACCGGCAATGTGGTGATGAAGAAGGGCAAGGACGTGATGCGCGGCGCGCAGCTCACCGTCAATTTGGCAACTGGCCAGGCGGTGCTGGGGGGCGGGGTCAAGGGCCAGGTTGCGGGCCAGGCTCAGACCAACACGCGTGTGCAGGCCGTATTTACGCCCAATTCCCAATGAGGAGATGAACGCTTTTCACAGTTCTTTAAACACAAACAGGCATGGTTTTTGCCAGGGACCGACATGACAGACAGATCCACCGAGAACGACGCTGAAATCCAGCAAAATGACGGCAATCCCGCCGAGGACGGCCTGCGCCTGGTCGAAGGCGGCAAAGGCCTGGTGGTTTCGCGCATCGGCAAAAGCTTCAACAAGCGTCCGGTGGTGCGGTCCGTTAGTCTTTCGTTAAAGCGTGGCGAAGCGGTCGGGCTGCTGGGCCCCAACGGCGCCGGCAAGACCACCTGCTTCTATATGATCACCGGGCTGATCCCCGCCGACACAGGCTCGATCGAAGTCGACGGTCACGATGTCACCAAGCTGCCTATGTACCGCCGCGCGCGGCTGGGCATCGGTTATCTGCCGCAAGAAGCCTCCATCTTCCGCGGCCTCACCGCCGAACAGAATATCCGCGCCACCGCCGAATTGCTGGAACCCGATGGGGCCCGCCTGGAAGCCATGGTGGAAGCGCTGCTGGCGGAATTCGGCATCACCCATATCCGCAACACGCCCTCGGTGGCGCTGTCGGGCGGCGAGCGCCGCCGGGTGGAGATCGCCCGCTGCCTGGCGACGCATCCGTCTTATATTCTTTTGGACGAACCTTTCGCCGGCATCGATCCCATCGCGGTGGGCGAAATCCGCGACCTGGTCAAGCATCTCAAGGATCGCGGCATCGGTGTGTTGATCACCGATCACAATGTCCGTGATGCGCTGGATGTCATAGACCGCGCTTATATCCTTCACGATGGCCGCGTGCTGAAGGAAGGCACGCCGGCCGAGATCGTCGCCGATCGCGATGTGCGTCGCGTCTATCTTGGGGAGAAGTTTTCCTTATAACAGCCATGGCGGGGGTCGGTCCAAAATTAGAACTGCGTCAGGGCCAATCGCTGGTCATGACGCCCCAATTGCAGCAGGCGATCAAGCTGCTGCAATTGTCGAATATCGAACTGGCGGAATACTGCGAAGCCGAGCTGGAGAAGAATCCGCTGCTGGAACGCGACGATCGCGAGGCGGCGCCGCTCAGTGATACGCCGGAAAGTGCGGCCGAAGGCGGCAGCAATGAACGCGCCGATGTCGCGCTGAGCCGCGATGACTTTTCCAAAACCTCGGATATGGACGAGGCAGCGCACGACAATGTGTATGACAGCGGCGAAACGCCCCGCAAAAGCGCTGAGGGGCCGCAATCCGGTTCCCTGACCGATTGGACCACGGTCAAGTCCGGCAATGTCTATGACGGTGAAGACGGGCTGGAAGCTTCCGTTGCCGCCGATGCCACCCTCAAGGACCACCTGGAAAAGCAGCTCTCCATCGCCGCCCTGCTGCCGGAAGATCGCATGATCCTCTTGGCGCTGATCGATGTGGTCGATGAGACCGGCTATCTGCGCGCCGATCTGACTGATGTCGCCGACCGGCTGGGCTGCGAGATCGAAGATGTTCAGGCCGTGTTGGGTGTGCTGCAGGGGTTTGATCCGGTGGGCGTCGGCGCCCGCGATCTGGCGGAATGTTTGAGCCTGCAATTGCAGGCCAAGGACCGGCTGGATCCAGCGATGCAGGCCATGCTGACGCGCCTCGATCTGGTGGCGCGGCGCGACATGCCGCAATTGACGCACTTGTGCGGCGTGGACGCGGAAGACATTTCCGACATGATCGCGGAAATCCGCCAGCTCAATCCCAAGCCCGGCCTGGCTTTCGGTTCCGAACCGGTGACGCCGGTGGTGCCGGATGTCTTTGTCAAGGAAGGCCCGGATGGCGGCTGGCTGGTCGAACTCAACAGCGATACCCTGCCGCGGCTTTTGGTCAACAACCAATATTACGGCACGGTGGCCAAGGGCGCCCGCGACAAGGATAGCAAGAATTATCTCAGCGACTGCCTCAACAACGCCAACTGGCTGGTCAAGAGCCTGGACCAGCGCGCCAGGACCATCCTGAAAGTGGCCAGCGAGATCGTGCGCCATCAGGATGCCTTCCTCACCCATGGCGTGCGCCATCTGCGCCCGCTCAACTTGCGCATCATAGCCGATGCGATCTCGATGCATGAGTCCACGGTCAGCCGTGTCACCTCCAACAAATATGTCGCCACACCGCGCGGGCTGTTTGAGCTGAAATATTTCTTCACCGCCTCGATCCAGTCGGTGGGCGGCGCCGAATCACACAGCGCCGAAGCGGTACGCGACCGCATCCGTGAGATGATCGAGAATGAGGAACCGCGCGAGATCCTCTCCGACGATCGCATTGTCTCGCTGCTGACCGCGGATGGGGTGAATATCGCGCGCCGCACGGTGGCGAAATATCGCGAAGCCCTGCGAATCCCATCCTCTGTGGAGCGCCGCCGGCTGAAGGCCGGGGGATAGTTGAAGGGTGGTCTGATCAGGCCGCCCAAATGTTTAATCTTGGGTTTTAGTCAAGATTGACATTGCCTGGGCACCGGCCTATGAACCCGCCGCTTTTGGACAGGCCCCCCGGACGGGGCCGCCGCTTTTTCCGCGACACGTCACCGGGATACTTAATGAACATCGCCGATCTGCTCGCGCCCGATGCCGTCCTCCCAGGCCTCAAGGCGCAGTCCAAGAAGCAATTGCTGCAAGAGCTTGCGGTGCGCGCCCATGGCCTGACCCGGCTGTCGGAGCGGCGGATTTTCGAGACCTTGGTGGAACGGGAACGGCTGGGGACCACCGGGGTGGGCGCCGGCATCGCCATCCCGCATGGCCGCATGACCGAAGCCAAGACCATTACCGGCATTTTCGCCCGGCTGGAAAACAGCATCGATTATGAAGCGGTGGACAGCCAGCCGGTGGATTTGGTGTTCATGCTATTGGCGCCGGAAAATGCCGGCGCCGATCATCTCAAGGCCTTGGCGCGGGTATCACGTTTGCTGCGCGACAAGGCGACTTGCGAGAAGCTGCGCGCCGCGAAATCGGCGGAAGCGCTATACTCCATTTTGACCGGCGATAAGAACGGCGCCGCGACGGCGGCCTGACCGCTACTTCAATACGGTTACCTTCTTCACGACAATGGGCGTCACCGGCGCTTGTCCCGGCATCGGGCCATTGTCGCCGGTCGGCACTTGGCCGATAGCGTCCACCACATCCATGCCGGAAATCACTTGGCCGAAGACGGCATAGCCGGTGTTGTTGCCGGGGTCGGCCGCCTCATGATTCAACGGTGTGTTGTCGGCCAAGTTGATAAAGAATTCCGCCGTGGCGCTGTCAGGCGCTTCGGCGCGCGCCATGGCGACGGTGCCGCGCAGATTGGAAAGACCGTTATTGGCCTCCAACGGCACAGGTCCGGGATGAATGCCGCGCCCTTTGCCATTGGCGTCGAAGCTGCCCATCTGGATCACAAAGCCATGCGCCACCCGGTAAAAGGCGGTGTTGTCGTAATGCTTCTCCCGTGCATAGCGCAGGACATTGGCCACGCTTTTGGGCGCGCGCACCGAATCCAGCTGCAAGGTGATGTCGCCCATCGAAGTGGCGATCAGCAGCTTGGGTCCCGTCATCTCCGGGTTTGCCGGTGCCGGGGTTACCGCCTCGGGCACAGGCCCCGGCGGGGCGGCGCCATTGGCATCGGCAGGCGGCGGAGCGGGTGAAGGCTCCTGCGCAAGAACAGGTGTGGCGAAGAAAAGGGAGGCGGCGAGGGCGAGATTTATAGAGCGCATGCCCTCACTTTAATCAGAACCGGAGACAAACAAAAAGCCGCGGGGGGAACCCGCGGCTTTCTGTTTTCGCAAGGATTTGACTTAGTGCAGGCTGACCGGGGTAAACTGGTTCTGGACAGCCGCGCCATAAGCGCTGGCATAACCATCGGTGAAGCCCAGCACACTGCCATCTTCGGCATGCAGCACATAAAGCTTCATGCCATCGGGCAGATCGATATTGGCCGGAAGCAGGCCAAGGCGGTGGGCCTCGTCGCTGTCGGTAGGCTTGATGTAAGCCAAACGGTTGCCCGCAAACTGCTGCTGGTCCTCGAAGTCTTCCGTTTCAAATCTGTCCGTCATGTTATGCCTCCAGTCTTGATGTCTACGACCCGCACACTGGGCTGGACCTGCTTGCGGGCTAAATCGATCTTCAGCAATCCATTTTCCAACGCGGCAGCAGTGACTTCGATGCCATCCGCCAGGACAAAGCTGCGCAAAAATTGTCGCGCTGCAATGCCCCGGTGAAGGAACGTTTTGCCGTTTGCTTCCGCTTGGCGTCCGCGAACCACCAATTGGCGGTCCTCTTCACTGACGCTGAGTTCCTCTTTGGCGAAGCCCGCCACCGCCAGGGTGATGCGGATTCCGCCATCTTCCAGCTCTTCGATATTGTAGGGCGGATAGGAGTCACCGGCCGTGCGGGCGGTGCGTTCCAGCAGCCTTTCCAAATGCTCAAAGCCCAGAAGATAAGGGCTTCCAAAGCTCGTATGCCTGTTCATGTCCAGCCCTCCTTTGAGCGGCTGTCCGGCTCCCCTCCAGGGCCGCCGGTAGAATAAAAATAGGTCGCAGGAACCGGTATTCAAGGTGTGGGAACCGGGCAAATTCAATCAAAGGTTGTATTGGCTTCCGGTTGAACCGGGACCATCCCCCAGGCACAAACCCGCCCATGCTGGTCATCCTGGACGACACCCCCCGCCGGGTCTTTTCCACTCCCTCAAAAGTTATTGAGGCCAATAACGCCGCCGAGGTGCCAAAAGCCCTGGCGGCCATGGAAGCGGCTCTGGCCCAAGGCCATTACCTGGCCGGATGGCTGGGTTATGAACTGGGCTATGCCTTGGAGCCCCGGCTGAAGGGCCGCCTCAAGCCGGGGCCTTTGCTGCGGATGGGGGTGTTCGGCCCGCCTGCCGGTGAAGCCCCTTCCGTTTCGGGCCGCGCCTATGCCGGACCGCTCAAGCCCGAATGGGACCAAGCCCAATATGCCGCCCGCTTTGACCGGGTGAAGGATTACATCGCGGCGGGCGACATCTATCAGGCCAATCTGAGTTTCCGCGCCCGCTTCGCTTTCGTGGGAGCGCCGCGCGCTTTGTATGAGCAGCTGCGTGGCCAAAGCGGTGCGGCGCATTGTGCTTATGTCAATTGCGGATGGGAAATCCTCAGCCTGTCGCCGGAATTGTTTTTCGATCTGGGGACGGACGGCCGGATCACGGTGCGCCCCATGAAGGGCACCCGCGCGCGAAGCCGGGACGACGAAGCGGCGCGCGCCGCGCTGGCCGCTTCACCCAAGGACCGCGCCGAAAATCTGATGATTGTGGATCTGATCCGCAATGATCTCAGCCGCATCGCGGAAGGCCGCAGTGTGGAGGTCAGCGACCTGTTCAAGGTCGAGACCTATCCCACCCTGCACACCATGGTTTCCACCGTCACGGCAAAAAAGCGCAAAGATGCCGGCGTGGCGGACATCCTGCGGGCATTGTTTCCCTGTGGCTCGGTGACTGGCGCGCCCAAAATCCGCGCCATGGAAATTTTGCAGGAATTGGAAGCCAGCCCGCGCGGTGTTTATTGCGGCGCCATTGGCCACTTTGCCCCGGATGGCAGCGCGCGGTTCAATGTGGCGATCCGCACCTTGACGGTATGGAAAGGGGATCAAGGCGAGTTGGGGATCGGCGGCGGCGTGGTGCAGGATTCCCGGGCCGACAGTGAATATGCCGAATGCCTGTTGAAGGCGCAGTTCTTTGAAACTGCGCGCAAACCGCTGGAGCTAATTGAAACATTGCGGTGGCAAAGCGGTTTTACCCGGCTGACTTCGCACCTCGCACGGATGGAGGAGTCGGCGCGGATTTTCGGCTTGGCCTTTGACCGGGCGGCAGCGCTGGACGCGCTGGAAGAAGCAGTGGCGGGGCGAACAGGGGCTTTGCGGGTGCGTCTGACCCTGAATGAGATGGGCCAGCACGAAGCAACCGCTCATGATTTGCCCTTCAATCCGCCGCACTGGACTTATGCGATTTCTTCCCAGCGTACCGACAGCCGTGATCCGTTCCTGCGCCATAAAACCAATTGGCGCGAACTCTATGAAAGCGAGGTCAAGCGGCTGGGCACCAATGAGGTGGTTTTCATGAACGAACGCGGTGAAATCACGGAAGGCGCCCGCAGCAATATTTTTATCCGGCGCGGCGACACTACTCTCACGCCCGCGTTGATGTCGGGGCTTTTGAATGGGTGCCTCCGTGCCGAAATGCTGGCACGCGGGCTGGCGCATGAGGCGGTCCTCACGCCGGACGATTTGAAAGGCGAAGTCTATTTCGGCAATTCGCTGCGGGAATTGATAGAGGCGAAACCTGTCTAAACCTTCGCGGCCAACGCCGACAGCAAGGCCACGCTCTCCGGCACCACCCAGCCGCCCACTTCCGTCAGCCGTCCGCTTGCCGTGTCGGCCCTGGCCGCAGCCGCCAGACCGGGCTTGATGGCGCCCCGCAGTTTCGTGGCCAACGCCTGTGGCGCGGGCGCGTCCGAAACAAGCGCGCCCAACTTGGCTGCCTGTTGGCGGTCGGCGAGCGCCACCAGCACATCGTCATAAGGCGTGGGCGCATAATGTTTCACGAACACGTCGGTGAAGCGGTAAAGCCCCACCACCACCGCCGCGCTGGCCGCTGCCGCGCCCGCAATCAGGGTTCTCCGCGAAGGGGCGCCTTGGGGGTTCTGAGCCTTAAAAAAAGTCATGCCACCGCCTTTTTCAAATGATCCGCGAGGCGCAAGGTCAGCGCGATCAGATTCAAGGTGGGATTGGACGCGCCATAGGTAGGAAACACTGAGCTGCCCGCGACATAGAGATTGTTCACGCCATGCACCTGGCCATCGGCATTGACCACACCTTGTTTGGGGTCGTCATGCATGCGGGTGGTGCCAAGATGGTGATTGCCCCAGTCCATGCTCTTGGACCAGTCTTCGCGGCGGTTGATCTTCAACACGCCGGTGCCGGACGCCAGCAATTGCCGTCCCAGTTCCCGCAAGGTCTGGTGATAAAGGGTGAAATCCTTTTCCGCCATCCGCATATTGAGTTTCAGGCGCGGCAGGCCCAAAGCGTCCTTTTCATCCGTCAAAGTCAGCCGCCGCTCCGGATCGGGCGACAGCTCCATGCCGC
>Ga0207703_10004520_pt1 | contig 11409 bp, 10 predicted proteins | sample KBSSwiS12_FD_184304 | JGI IMG/M metagenome (GOLD analysis project Ga0207703, IMG submission 184304) | Switchgrass rhizosphere microbial communities from Kellogg Biological Station, Michigan, USA - KBS Switchgrass S1-2 (SPAdes) (version 2) | ecosystem: Host-associated > Plants > Roots >... | reverse complement strand
GTTCCGCTGGTTCACCCGTTCTTTTGCTTTCCTGGTGCTGGCAATCCTGCTCGGGATCATCGTCTCGTTGATCTACGGCAGCCTGCCGGCGATGCAGAAATTCGGCTTCGGATTTCTCGTCAATGCCGAGTGGAATCCCGTCACCGAGAAGTTCGGCGCGCTGGTACCGATCGTCGGAACGCTCGTGACGTCCTTCATTGCGTTGCTGATCGGCGTGCCGGTGAGCTTCGGCATCGCGCTCTTCCTGACCGAGATGTCGCCGCTTTGGCTCAAGCGTCCTCTCGGAACCGCGATCGAGTTGCTCGCCGCGATTCCAAGCATCATTTACGGGATGTGGGGGCTGTTCGTTCTTGCGCCCCTTTTCGCCGATTACCTGCAGCCGTGGCTGATTGCAACACTCGGCGCAGTACCGCTGCTCGGCGCGATGTTCAAAGGGCCTCCTCAAGGCATCGGCGTTCTTACCGCGGGATTCGTTCTTGCGATCATGGTGATCCCCTTCATCGCATCGGTGATGCGCGATGTGTTCGAGATTGTTCCCCCGGTGCTGAAGGAGTCGGCGTATGGCATCGGGTGCACGACCTGGGAGGTGGTTCGCAACGTCGTGCTGCCGTATACCAAGGTCGGCGTCATCGGCGGAATCATGCTCGGTCTCGGGCGGGCACTCGGCGAAACGATGGCCGTGACGTTTCTGATCGGCAATGCCCACCGCCTGACGGCGTCGATCCTCGCGCCGGGAAACAGCATTGCGTCGGCGCTGGCGAATGAATTCACCGAGGCCGTCGGCGATCTGTACACGTCGGCGTTGATCGAGCTCGGGTTGATCCTTTTCGTGATCACCTTCATCGTGCTCGGGCTGGCCAAGCTGCTTCTGCTTCAGCTGGCCAGAGGCGAAGGCAGAAAGACCTGACGAGGTCGATGCGATGAAGTCGCTCTACTCCCGCCGGCTGCTGGTGAATCGCTTCAATCTCGCCATGTCGATGATGACGATGGCGTTCGGGTTGTTTTTTCTGCTGTGGATTCTGTACACGCTGTTCGCAGCGGGCTTTCAGGCTTTCAGCATCGCGCTTTTCACACAGATGACGCCCCCGCCGGGCAGCAAAGGCGGGCTGCTCAATGCGGTCATGGGCAGCCTGCTGATGGCGACGATGGGCACGCTCATCGGTACGCCCATCGGGATCTTCGCCGGGATCTACCTTGCCGAATACGGCAATCGGGGCTGGCTGGCGCCAGTCACCCGGTTTATCAACGACATCCTGCTGTCGGCGCCGTCGATCGTCATCGGGCTGTTCATCTACGAGATCTACGTTTTCCAGGTCGGCCATTTTTCTGCGTGGGCGGGGTCCCTGGCGCTGGCGTTGATCGTGATTCCGGTGGTCGTTCGCACGACCGAGAACATGCTCAGACTCGTTCCCGACAGCCTGCGCGAAGCGGCGGTCGCTCTCGGTACGCCGCAATGGAAAATGATCCTGATGGTGACCCTGAAGGCGGTCCGCGCCGGCGTCATCACCGGAATCCTGCTCGCGATCGCGAGAATCTCGGGCGAAACCGCGCCGCTGCTGTTCACCGCCTTGAACAACCAGTTCTGGACAACCAACCTCAACGCGCCGATGTCGAATCTGCCGGTGGTCATTTTCCAGTTCGCGATGAGTCCGTACAGCGACTGGCAGGAGCTCGCCTGGGCTGGTGCGCTGTTTATCACACTGACAGTGCTGGTGCTCAACATCGTGGCGCGCCTGTTCTTTCGACAGACGGCAGCCAAGTGAAATCCGGAGCCTCTAGATGAACCTCGAAGCTGTCGCGACTCGCGCCGAGGCGGGCGCCAAGGATGCCGCATCCTTGCCGGTCAAGATATCGATCCGGCACCTGGATTTCTTCTATGGAAAATTCCATGCGCTGAAGGACATCAACCTGGACATCGCCGCCGGTCGCATCACGGCATTCATCGGTCCGTCCGGTTGCGGCAAGTCGACATTGCTTCGGACAATGAACCGCATGTATTCGCTTTATCCCGGCCAGCGCGCGACCGGCGAGATCCAGTTCGGCGGCAGGAACCTTCTTCATTCGCGCGTCGACCTCAATATGCTTCGCGCCAAGATCGGGATGGTGTTCCAGAAGCCGACCCCGTTTCCGATGTCGATCTACGACAACATAGCGTTCGGCGTGAGGTTGTACGAGACCATGAGCTCGCGCGCGATGGACGAACGCGTCGAATGGGCTCTGACCAAGGCGGCGATGTGGGACGAAGCCAAGGACAAGCTGAAACAGAGCGGCATGGCGCTTTCCGGCGGCCAGCAGCAGCGGCTGTGCATCGCGCGCGCAGTCGCGGTCAAGCCCGAAATTCTCCTGCTCGACGAGCCGACGTCCGCGCTGGATCCGATATCGACCGCCAAGATCGAGGAGCTTTTGAGCGAGCTCAAGGCCGACTATACGATCGTCATCGTGACGCACAACATGCAACAAGCCGCGCGCGTCTCGGATTACACTGCCTACATGTACCTGGGCGAGCTGATCGAGTTTGGCGCGACCGACGAGATATTTCTGAAGCCGAAGCGCAAGGAAACCGAGGATTACATCACCGGCCGGTTTGGCTGATCCGCCGGCGCCGCGAAACGAGGACAGGACAATGAGCGATCACACGCACAAGCAGTTCGACGCCGAGATGGAGGAAATACGCTCCGGCGTGCTGGCGATGGGCGGACTGGTCGAGACGCAGCTCACGCGCGCGATCGATGCGCTCAAGCATCCCGACAATATCGACCTTATCGCTTCGGTAGCGGCCGACGAGCGGGCGATCAATCAGATGCAGGTCAGCATCGATCAGCAGTGCAGCCAGATCATCGCCAAGCGTCAGCCGGCGGCAATCGACCTGCGCATGGTGCTGACGGTGGTGAAAATCGTCAACGAGCTGGAACGGATCGGCGACGAGATCAAGAAAATCGCCTACAAGGCGCAGCAGATGCAGCGTCCCGAGCGCCTGTCGAACGTCCGCTTCCACGAGATCACGCGCGCCGCCGAGCTCGCCGAAAGCAATCTGCAGCTCGCGCTGGACGCGTTCGCCCGCCTCGACGTCAACGCCGCCGCGCAGGTCGTCAGCAACGACGAGGCGATCGACTCCGCATTCCTGTCGATCCTGCGCCAGCTGATCAGCTACATGATGGAAGACCCGCGCACGATTACTCCTGCGCTCGAGATCGTCTTCATTGCCAAATCGATCGAACGCATCGGCGACCACGCGAAGAACGTCGCCGAAAATGTCGTTCACGTCGTCAAGGGCAAGGATGTCCGCCACGCGACCGCCGAGCAGATCCGCGCCGAGGTGGCGGAATGAGCCGATGGCCGCGCGCTTAGGCACTTCGATTCTGGTCGTCGAGGACGAGCCGGCGATCCAGGAGCTGCTGCGGCTGAGCCTGGGTGACGCGGGCTTTGACGTGCACGCGGTCGCCGACGCCGAGGGAGCGCACGCGGAGATCCGCCGCGCGCTGCCCGACCTGGTCCTGCTCGACTGGATGCTGCCCGGCCAGTCCGGACTGGCCCTGGCACGCACGCTGCGCGCCGATGCGCGCACGCGCGAGCTGCCGATCATCATGCTGACCGCACGCGGGGACGAGACGGACAGGATCGCCGGACTCGAGGCCTGGGTCGACGACTACGTGACCAAGCCGTTTTCCCCGCGCGAGCTGCGGGCGCGGATCAAGTCGGTGCTGCGCCGGCGCGCACCCGAGGCAGCGCAGGAAATGCTGGCGATCGGCGCGTTGCAGCTCGACCCCGCCGCCCATCGCGTCACTGCCGCCGGAACGGCGGTCGATCTCGGGCCGACGGAGTTTCGCCTGCTCAAGTTCCTGATGGCCCGGCCGGACCGCGTGCATACACGCACGCAACTGCTCGATCAAGTCTGGGGTGATCACGTGTACATCGAGGAGCGCACGATCGATGTCCACATCCGCCGGCTGCGGCTCGCGCTCGAGCCGCACGGACAGGAGCACATGATCGAAACCGTGCGCGGCACCGGATATCGGCTTGCCGCGGCCAAGCGTCCGTAGGCGGGCCGCGGACGTCGGTGCGCTGCGCGCGTTGCCGCGGCGGGAGCGGCGATGAACCCGGTGTGGCTGAGCGGTCTCGCGGCAGTGGCGCTGGTGGCGCTCGCGGCGTTGATCGCGGGACTATCCGGCGGCGTGGGCGCCGCCTGTGCGGTGGTCGCCATCGGCGCGATCGTGGTCGTCGGGTGGCATCTGTTGCAGCTCGACCGCCTGCTGCGCTGGGCAGCGGGGCCGATCGATGCGCAGGTCCCCGAAGGCCGCGGCGCCTGGGGCACCGTCTTCACCGCGCTCTACCGAAGAATTCGCCTGCGCTCGGCGCGGCAGCGCGACTTGAGGCTCGCTCTCGAACGCTTCGAAAGCGGCGCGGAAGCGATGCCGGAAGGCGTCGTCGTGCTCGACGGCAACAACCGCATCGAGTGGGCCAACTCGCGCGCCGAGCGGCATCTGGGCATCGACGCCAGGAAGGACCGCGGCGCGCCTATTGTCAATCTCGTGCGCCAGCCTGCGTTCGTCCATTACCTGACCGGCGGCGAGACCGGCGAGCCGCTAGTGCTGCAGTCGGCACGCGAGACCGCGCTGACCTTGTCGCTGCAGATCGTTCCGTTCGGCGTCGAGGAAAAGCTGCTGATGAGCCGCGACATCACTCGCCTGGAGGCGGTGGCGCGCGTGCGCCGCGACTTCATCGCCAATGTCTCGCACGAGCTTAAAACGCCGCTGACGGTGCTGTCGGGCTTCATCGAGACGCTGGCCGACGTGCCGCTGGACGAGCCGCAGCGAAAGCGCTGTCTCGCCTTGATGGGCGACCAGGCGCAAAGCATGCAGCGCCTGGTCGACGACTTGCTGACCCTGTCGACGCTGGAAAGCGAGGAGAGTCCGCTACGCGAGACCGAGTTCGCGATCGTCCCGCTGCTGCTTGCGCTTTCGGCGGATGCGAAGGCCTTGTCCGCGGGCAGGCACGAAATTGCGTTGACGATCAATCATGCGGCGATGGTCCGCGGCAGCCGCGACGAACTGGCGAGTGCGTTCGGCAATCTGATCAGCAATGCGGTGCGATACACGCCCGAGGGCGGACGCATAGCGCTGGACTGGCGGGTAAGCGCAAACGGGGGCGAATTCAGTGTCGCCGACACTGGAATCGGCATCGCCGCCGAAGACATCCCGCGGGTGACCGAGCGATTCTATCGCGTCGATCACAGCCGTTCGCGCGCGACCGGTGGCACCGGCCTTGGCCTGGCCATTGTCAAGCACGTGCTGATGCGTCACCAGGGTGAGCTCAGGATCGAGAGCGAGCCGGAGCGAGGCAGCTGCTTCACGGCAAGGCTGCCGCTCCGCCGCGTCGTCGCCGAAAAGAGCGAGTTGCCCGCGCCGGTTGCCGACGGCACCGGCGAACCCTCTACCAATATTTCATCGCCGCGCTGAACAGGCTCTTCAGGTCGTCGCGCGAGACGTCCTTCGGCGCATTGCGGATCACGCGGTATTGCGGCTCGGCGCCGGTCGCCAGCGCGTCGACGTCGGCGGTGCCGAAGCCCAGCGCCGCCAAGCCGTTGGGCATGCCGGCGGAGCGCATCAGCTCGACCACGCGGCCGGCCAGCGCTTCGCCCGCGTCGTCTGCAGCGGCGTCGCGCGTGTCCCCGCCGAGACAGCTCGCGGCGCGCAGATGGCGCTCCGGGCACGACGGCGCCGTGTATCGCCAGACCGACGGATTGTTGAGCACGACCGCCATGCCGTGCGGAACCAGCGTCTTGCCGGCCGGGTAGCCGGGCACATGGAAATCGCGCGCGAGTCCGGAGACCGCGTACGACAGTCCGTGCGGTAAATGGCAGCCCGCGGCGTTGAATGCGATCCCTGCCTGCATCGCCGCATACATCATTTCAGTGCGCGCCTCGATGTCGGCCGCATCGCTGACCGCGCGCACCAGGAATTTGCCGACGGCGCGCAGCGCCTCCGAGGCCAGGCCGTCGGAAAACGGATTCGCTCCCTGCGACACCGGCCGGCTCGCACCGCGGGCCGGATTCAGGCGACGCGGCCACGCGCGCGCGGTCAGCGATTCGAGTGCGTGGCTCATGCAATCGAAGCCGCTGGACGCGACCACGTTCTTCGGAAGCGTCGCGGTCACGTTCGGATCGATCAGCGCGACGGTCGGAATCAGCCGGCGGGAAATGATGCCGGTCTTGGCGTTGATCTCGGTCAGATTGAAAATCGAGATGCCGGTCATCTCGGAACCTGTACCCGATGTCGTCGGACAGGCGATATGCGGGCGCAGCGCTCCGGGAACCCGCTGTCCGGCGCCGATGGGCGCATTAACGTAGGTCATGAATTCGGCAGGATACGTGGCGTAAAGATTCGCCGCCTTGCAGGTATCGAGCACCGAGCCGCCGCCGACCGAGACATAGCCGTCGAATTTGCCTTCGGCGGCGAAACGCGAGGCGGCCTGGAACGACGCGGTCGTCGGCTCGACCATCACCTCGTCGTAGATCGCCACGTCGATCTGCGCGGCGGACAGCGAGCTCATCACGGTCGCCAGGTGCTGCGACCTCGCAAGCGTCCCGTCGGTGAACAGCGCGACGCGCTTGAGTCCCAGGTCCTGCGCATGGCCGCCGGCTTCGGCCAGGCAACCGGCGCCGAAGGTGAACGTAGGCATCCCGACGGTAAAAGCCTTGTCGCTGTCCGCGGTCAGCGCGAAATCGGTGTGGCAGCAGCTCATCGAATCTCCTTTACGGACGGGCTGGAAGCGTTGGCATCGCGCAGGATCAGATCGGCCGCCTTTTCGGCGATCATGATGACGGGCACATTGGTGTTGCCGGACGTCAGGGTCGGCATGATGCTGCAGTCGACCACGCGCACGCCGTCGACGCCATGCACGCGCAATTCGGGATCGACCACTGCCTGGTGGTCGCTGGCGTCGCCCATCTTGCAGGTGCCGCTGGGATGGAAGATCGTTCCACCGGTGTTCCGGGCGAATTCCAGCAGATCCGCGTCGGACTCAGCCGCCGGCCCGGGCCTGTATTCGCACTTGACGTACGGCGAGAGCGCACCGGTTGCCACGAGGCGGCGCGCAAGCCGGATTCCGGCAATCAGCGTCTCCCGGTCGGCCTGCGTCGACAGGTAATTCGCTTGCATCGCGGGCGCGGTCAGCGGATCGGCCGAGCGGATGCGCACCCACCCTCGCGATTGCGGCCGAAGCTGGCAGACCGACATCGTGAACCCGGAAAAGGTGTGTGTCGGCGAGCCGGCCATGTCGGACGAAAGGGTAGCGATATGGAATTGCACGTCCGGCGTCGCCGCGTCCGGGCACGCGCGCGCGAATATGCCGCCCTGGTTGATGCCGACGGCCATCGGTCCGTCACGCGTGAACAGATAGTCGATACCCATGCCTATCGTGCGCCAGAAGCTGGCGAGGTCGTCGTTGGTCGTGATCGGCCTTGTGCATTCGTAGATGACGCGCGCCTGCAGGTGGTCCTGCAGGTTTTCGCCGACGCCGGGGAGATCGTGCATGACGGGAATGTCGAAGCTGTGCAGAAGAGCCTCCGGCCCCACGCCGGAGAGTTGCAGCAGCTGCGGAGTTTGCACCGCACCGGCGCAAAGCAGGACTTCGCGTCGAGCGCGCGCGATGTGCTCGGCGCCGCGTCGGCGATAGCTGACGCCACCGGCGCGGCGACCGTTGAACGCGATCCGCGCCGCCTGTGCGCCGGTCTCGATGCGGAGGTTCTGCCGCCGCCGCGCCGGCTTGAGATAGGCGACGGCGGTGCTGCAGCGCCATCCGCGGCGGGTCGACAAATGATAATAGCCGGCGCCTTCCTGCACGGCGCCGTTGAAATCGTCGTTGCGGGCGATGCCGAGCTCGCCGGCGCCGGCGATGACCGCGTCGATCAATTCGTGCCTGCGGCCGATCGGCGAGCACCACAGCGGTCCGTCGCGTCCGTGATATGCCGGATCGCCGCCAGCCGAGTGCTCGAGGCGCTTGAAATAGGGCAGCACCTCGCCATAGCTCCAGCCGGCGTTGCCCGCCGCTGCCCAGCGATCGTAGTCTTCCCGCTGACCGCGCACATAGATGAGCCCGTTGATCGAGCTCGAGCCGCCAAGCGTCTTGCCGCGCGGCCAGTAGATCTTCCGGCCGTTCATGCCGGGATCGGGCTCGGTGTAGAAGCACCAGTTGTAGCGTGCGTCGAACATCGTTTTGGCGTATCCGATCGGCACGTGGATCCAGGGATAAGTATCCGGCGGCCCCGCCTCGAGCAGCAGCACCGAGTAGCGGCCGTCGGCGGTCAGGCGGTTGGCGAGCACGCAACCGGCCGATCCCGCGCCCACGATGATGTAGTCGTACTGCATTCGGCGGATTCTACGCAAGCATGGCCGGGCGGGTGCCCGTAGGGCGCGCAGTAATCCGGGCAAAACGAGGCCTGGTTTGACACTTGGGAATGGAAATTGCTAAACTATGCGGTTTCCCGGTTTCGACGGAGGGGTTCCCGAGCGGTCAAAGGGAGCAGACTGTAAATCTGCCGGCTCTGCCTTCGAAGGTTCGAATCCTTCCCCCTCCACCAGCGAAGAATTCAGGGGTCAGAAGACAGGCGACGGACAGGCGACGGAAAGTCAAGGTTAAGCGGGCTTGGGTGCGGGCGGAACGGTTTTTCGGGTTGGCGACATCTGAATTCTCAATTCCTGAATCGCGGGTGTAGCTCAATGGTAGAGCAGAAGCCTTCCAAGCTTATGACGAGGGTTCGATTCCCTTCACCCGCTCCAGAATTTGCCCTTTTCCTTATCATCGGCGCGGCAAGGAGCGGTTCGACGGCATTCGCGGCAGCTCGCATGGGCGGGGTCGCTCGAAAGGTAGCAGGCGGCGCCCATGTAGCTCAGTGGTAGAGCACTCCCTTGGTAAGGGAGAGGTCGAGCGTTCAATCCGCTCCATGGGCACCACGGACTGTACGCGGAAGAAAAGCGCATCGGCGGGCGAAAGAACAGACAGCAAGGAGTAACAATCATGGCCAAAGGCAAATTCGAGCGGACGAAGCCGCACGTGAACGTGGGGACGATCGGGCACGTTGATCATGGGAAGACGACGCTGACGGCGGCGCTGACGCTGGTGCTGTCGAAGAAGTTTGGCGGGGAGGCAAAGGCGTACGACCAGATCGACAACGCGCCGGAAGAGAAGGCGCGGGGGATCACGATCAACACGGCGCACGTGGAATACGAGACGAAGAACCGGCACTACGCGCACGTGGATTGCCCGGGGCACGCCGACTATGTGAAAAACATGATCACGGGTGCGGCGCAGATGGACGGGGCGATTCTGGTGGTGAGTGCGGCGGACGGGCCGATGCCGCAGACGCGGGAGCACATTCTGCTGGCACGGCAGGTAGGGGTGCCCTACATCATCGTGTTCCTGAACAAGGCCGACATGGTCGACGACAAGGAGCTGTTGGAGCTGGTCGAGCTGGAGGTGCGGGAGTTGCTCTCCAAGTACGAGTTTCCGGGGGACAAGATCCCGATCGTGATCGGCAGTGCGAAGTTGGCGCTGGAAGGGGACAAGAGCGATCTGGGCGAGCCTTGCATCGACCGGCTGGCGGACGCTCTGGACAGTTATATTCCGCAGCCGAAGCGGGCCGTCGACGGGCCGTTTCTGATGCCGGTGGAAGACGTATTCAGCATTTCGGGGCGAGGCACGGTGGTGACCGGGCGGGTGGAGCGCGGGGTGGTGAAGGTGGGGGAGGAGCTGGAGATTGTCGGGTTGAAGCCGACGTTGAAGACGGTATGCACCGGGGTGGAGATGTTCCGGAAGCTGTTGGACCAGGGGCAGGCGGGAGACAACGTCGGGGTGCTGCTGCGGGGCACCAAGCGGGAAGAGGTGGAGCGTGGGCAGGTGCTGGCCAAGCCGGGGAGCATCACGCCGCACACCAAGTTCAGCTGCGAGGTGTACATCCTGAGCAAGGAAGAGGGCGGGCGGCATACGCCGTTCTTTCCGGGGTACCGGCCGCAGTTTTACTTTCGGACCACGGACGTGACCGGGAGTGTGGAGTTGCCGGCGGGGACGGAGATGGTGATGCCTGGGGACAACATCCAGATGACGGTGACCTTGATCGCGCCGATTGCGATGGAAGAGGGCTTGCGCTTTGCGATTCGCGAAGGCGGCCGCACCGTCGGTGCCGGCGTCGTGGCCAAAGTGCTCGAATAACTCATTAGGCCAGTAGCTCAATTGGCAGAGCGGCGGTCTCCAAAACCGCAGGTTGGGGGTTCGATTCCCTCCTGGCCTGCCACCGGAAGGTGGCGGCGCGGAGCAAGGGCGATGAATCGGGACGATGAACGTTGCAAAGACAGGTGCCGGCGGCCGGCGCCATGTTGAACGCGGGCCGCAGAATTCTGTCATCACAAAGGTAACGATGCTGGACAAGATCAAATTGGCCCTGGCGGCGGCGCTGGTTGTCGCAGGAGTGTGGGGCTTCTACCACTTCAGCGACGCCGCGTCGGTGTTGCGCGTGCTGATGGTGCTGGGCGGCCTCTTGGCCGCCGCCGGCGTTGCCTGGCTGAGCGAGCCGGGCAAGCAGCTGTTCGCTTTCGGCCAGGAGGCTTGGGCCGAGGCGGCCAAGGTTTCGTGGCCGACCCGCAAGGAAACGCTGCAGACGACGCTGATCGTTTTTGCCTTTGTCGTCGTCATGGCGATTTTCCTGTTCGCCGTCGATTCGTCGCTGGCGTGGATGGTCAAGCTGGCAACGGGGCGGAGCGAGGGATGAGCGACAAGAAATGGTTTGTCGTGCACGCCTACTCGGGCTTCGAGAAAAGCGTGCAGCGCGCGCTGACCGAGCGCATCAAGCGCTCGGAGCTGGGCGAGCAGTTCGGCAAGATCCTGGTGCCGGTCGAGGAAGTCGTCGAGATGAAGAACGGCGCCAAGGCGATCTCCGAGCGCAAGTTCTTTCCGGGTTATGTGCTGGTCGAGATGGAGATGACCGACGACACCTGGCATCTGGTGAAGAGCACGCCGAAGGTGACCGGTTTCGTCGGCGGCACGGCGAACAAGCCGACGCCGATCACGCAAAAGGAAGTCGACGCGATATTGCGGCAGGTGCAGGAAGGCGTCGAGAAGCCGCGCCCGAAGGTGCTGTTCGAAATGGGCGAGGCGGTGCGGGTCAAGGAAGGGCCGTTCACTGACTTTCACGGCAACGTGGAGGACGTGAACTACGAGAAGAGCAAGCTGCGTGTGTCGGTCACGATTTTTGGACGGTCGACGCCCGTGGAGCTCGATTTTTCGCAGGTTGAAAAGGCCTGATGAACGGGGAGGGCGCGAATCGCGTCCGCTAGCACCCACCAAGGAGTAGGCAATGGCAAAGAAAATCGTCGGTTACATCAAATTGCAGGTGCCGGCCGGCAAGGCGAATCCCAG
>Ga0207703_10004511_pt1 | contig 11424 bp, 7 predicted proteins | sample KBSSwiS12_FD_184304 | JGI IMG/M metagenome (GOLD analysis project Ga0207703, IMG submission 184304) | Switchgrass rhizosphere microbial communities from Kellogg Biological Station, Michigan, USA - KBS Switchgrass S1-2 (SPAdes) (version 2) | ecosystem: Host-associated > Plants > Roots >... | reverse complement strand
ATCCTGGCGTGCCGCCTTACCCATCCGTCTTCTTTGCGGCGGGTCGGCGATAAGGGTTTCCATAGCCTTAGCTAAGCCCGCAACATCGCCCGGAGCGACGAGGATGCCCGTCTTTCCATCGGTCACGACTTCCGGCCCGCCGCCGGCATCGCACGCGATCACGGGCTTTCCGAACATCATGGCTTCCAAAAATACGAGTCCGAATGATTCGTAACGCGAAGGGGCGACGAAGATGTCGCATTCACCGTAGAAGGCCCGCAGTTCGTTCTCCTCGACGCGGCCGTGGAATATAACTCGCTTCCTAACGGACGCCGGCAATTGGAGCTCGAGAAACTCTTCCTTATATGTTCGTCCGTCCGGCCGAATGATCGTATCGTCGCCAACGATATCCAGAACGGTATCCGGGAAACGCTCGAGTATTGTCGAGGCCGCTGCCAGGAGCACGTCGATCCCCTTGCGCGATTCCAGACGACCGACGAACAGCAGGCGTATTTTGCCGCGTTTTGCTTTGGCGCTTGGCCGCGCCTCCAGACCCACGGCCCAATCTTCCATGCCGTGCGGCGAATAATAAAGCCTGTCCGAGGCCAGGGAGATACCGTAGCGATCCTGGATATCGCGGACAATCGCCTGACTGTTCGCGTGCATAAGTGACGCTCGATCCAGAATTAGCCGCTCCATCGCGATGATTGGCTCGCCGAACCGCGTCATCCAGTCGTCGTCTGCGGCCTTCTCCATTTGGCTATCCAACCAGAACTTCATTGTCGTTTGTAGCGCCACGATCGTCGGGAAGCGGCCATCGAGCACGAAGGCGAGCGGCTCACAGTCCCAAAGCGGACAGTAAACCATATCAATCTTTCGCTTGGCGTCGATCGCCGCGATTTCCTCGAGCATCGTCTGGCTATGGTCCCAGATATGATGGGGCACCACGAGCGGCGCGATCGGCGATTGTTCAGGCGGCGGGAAATGGTGGATCGCAATCCGGTGCACCCAAACGCCGTCTTCATAGTCGACGCTCTCAGGCGCGCGCGCCTTGGTGAGCACATGAACGTGGTGTCCTGCCGCGGCCAACGACCGTGCCAGTTGCGAGATATTGCGTGCGATGCCCCCGTTCTGCCCCGGCGGATAATCTTGCGTCACAAAACAAACTACGCGCCGTTCCTCCACTGGAAGGATCAGCGGATAAGCCCGAAACGGTGCGTGAAATGCCGAGATCGTCTCCCCTGTGAGATATTTCGGCGCTGCCGCCCCTCTCGCCATCCCGTCCTGAATTGCCTTGTCTGCTTCGGCGTAAAAACGCTCTACGTCGGCCGGGGCGTAAAGGCTCCTCGCCGCGGTGTCCAAGATGCTGCGCTCCCACGATCGAACGTCCGCCAAGCCTGCGCCGATAACGTCCGCGACTGAATGGTGCATCAAACCATTCCTAAAACCAAAATAAATACGGTTTTTGAGCAGAGGGTACCAGTTCTTTACGATCCGCCCCTCATCACGCAAATGACTTGGTGCGTATTTGTGATGTACGAACGCGTTGGCGAGTTGAACGATATCATAGCCGGCGTCATTTAATCTGCAGCAAACATCGGTCTCATCGAGAAAATACTCATATTCCTCGTCGAAACCGCCAATCTCTAGTATCACCGAGCGTCGGAACGAACAATTGGTACCCAGTAGATGGGGCACATCCAATGAATATGGAAAATTGAGATGCGGGGCGGGGGTCGGCCAGTCCGCCGGATAACCTAGCCGGTTCGTCGTAACATAGCGGGCCTGGAAACGGACCCCCGTGTGGTCATAAACGAAACCGCCGACTGCCCCTACATTCTCACCATGATAACCGGTGGCTAGGTCCGTCAACCATTCCGGTTCAGGCACTGAGTCGTCGTCGATGAAGACCACGACTTCTCCATCCGCCATCGCGATGCCAATATTGCGTGAAATGGAGAGATTGCGCACAGGGCAATGAGCGAGTTTGATAGCGTCGCCCAAGCCAACGAGAAAGTTTCTGGTTCCATCCTCTGTTGGACCGGAAACCACACACACCTCGAAATTGGTGTACGTCAGATACTTAAGGGCAGATAAGGTGCGTTTGAGATGATCGATACGATTGTCAGTGTTGATAATCACAGAAAATTTTATCGGCACATTCATCTCAAGGCTTTCGGGCAACAGCTTTGAACTCGAAGCGCTTGCCATTTTTTTTCTCTGAATACAGCATTTCGATGTCAACGAATCCGGCCCGATGAAGAGCGTTACGATAACTGTCAGGCGTGATCAAATTGCGATGGAAATCGTCGCCGGAGTCCTTCCCACCAAACAGCACTTCTCTGAAGTCCTCGAATGACATCGCACCGCTATTCACGGCGCACAACATCGCAGCGCCGTCGGGTGCGACTGTGATCAAGTGGCCACCAGATTTGAGTAAACTCTTCCAGTAAGGCAGTAGCACGTGATCTAGAGTGTGTGCCGTAAAATGTTCTATGAGGTTTGTCGAAACTATTTCCGCGACTTCGCCAGTTTCGATCGGTATCCCGGTTGGTTCCGAAACTATGTCGATACCGGGACGTTCTCTCATGTCGACGTTTATATAATCATCGTGTTTAATGTGACCGCAGCCGATGTTGAGGCGAAGGCCCGACACGCGCATCTTATTGACCTTTTCCAGGTTTATGATTCTCCCTGTCTGGCCGCTTTTCTCGATATCATCGCCATCAACGCGACCTTTGCCGCCGCTCAAGCGACTGCGCCCCCCGAATCCTTTGCCCAGAGCGCTACGAAGTTCTTCTAACTCAGCTTCAATTACAGCCGCAATGGCTGTCATGTCTTCTTGTTTAACGAAGGAGGCCACTTCTACCTGCCGTTTGAACGTGGCTAGAGTCTTTGCGACACCCTTCAGCGCCGCTGCCATGGCGCTTATACCTTGGTCGGCGTGGCTCATTGCCTGCCAGGTACCGATCTGAATGCGCTGCTCGCTGCTTTCGCGGAGCGCATTTAGCAAGGGTTCAATGGCTGCAGCGTGTGCGGCATATGCTTGTTCCGTCGCAACCTGCACCCGATCCTCGACCCATTCACGAACAGCCTCAGGCACCTTCGTTCGCGGCGAGAACAGGTGCCCGATTTGCCATCCGCGGCCGCGACCTCGCTTCACGCGGCCCAACGCGTAAACTCGACCGAAAACACGACCAATTGGTGGATTTCGACCATTACTCCGCTTTCGACGAAGACGCGCGCTTCCAGTCGATCCGCTGCGTTCTGCAGCGTGAACCGCATGGCTATTTGCCCTGCAATGTTGGAGAACAATTCCGTATCGGCCAAACGCAGATGGGCAAGTCGTCCTATGCCTTCACCACTGACGTCCAGCTCGATCGTCGCACCGGTCGCCGGAGCGGTGCGTCGGATATAAAATGCGGCGACGTAGCTGCCCGGTTCCAATGCGAGATAGGGACCGAACGAAAGGTGCCCCCGCTCGCCCGTCGAGCGCCGCGTGTCTCCATCATCGACACCAACCTGTTTCAGCAGTTCGCTGCCCGAGAACTGCTTGTAAAATGGCAAGGCTCTATCCTTGGAGTTCGTTGACAGCGCAAAACGCGCGAGGCGCGGCCGGCACATTTTAATCTGGCCGTTGAACCGATTGGGTATCAGCGGCGAGCATTTTTTGGCAACCCCTAATATGGCCATGATATGGCCATGTGCCGGCTGGTCGCGTAGCACGCCGGTAGCTTGGCGGGTGGACGGCCGGAGGCGGCATGAAACCGTTCGGATATGCTTGGATTGAGGCCTGATTTGGGAAGCTGGCGATGGATCGTATCATGGAGGGTTGCGAACATGGATCCGCTGCAGCACCGGATGCTCCACGGCTACGTCGAAGGGCATCCTCAATAGATGGCCGGGCTAGGTCAGTCGCCGATAAGCACCCATGAACTGACTTCGCCCTCGACATTGTGCGGCAGCAAGTGCTCCCCTTGGCGCACTTCGTAGCGACCGTACTGGAACGTCACTCCGCCAGCGCCGATTCGCCTGCAATGTTCCATCGCCGCTTCCAGAGTGTCACTGTGCCGCGGGTTGAAGGGATCGTAACCTTCCGGATAACCGCGAAGGAAATAGCCCGGAATTGGAGCGGCGAAGCGCGTGCGCCGACGCACTCGCAGGATATTGAGCCGCAAGTGAGTGTTCGAGTCCTCGCCGCGGGTCGACGAACTTACTATCTCGTAGCCTGTTAACAGGAGCCGTGCGATCAACCGGTGTATACGGGTGCTGTCCGAAAGCGTGTTCGTTTCGAACAGAAGCTCGTGCGGGTAGAGGCAAGGATGGCAATGACGGAAATGATCCGTAAGAATGGTCTCATCGTGGCCTTCGGTATCGACTTTGAGCAAGTAAATGCCATCAACGCCGTGTTCGGCTATGATGCTTGCCAGTCGCCGCACTGGCACTCTGCGCTCGATTATCAGCCCGGGATCCAGGTTGCGATTTTCGAGACACCGTAACACTGTTGGGTGGGGGACGCCCAGACTGCTGCAGCCCCTGATCCAATCGGGCAACCGGTGCTGTGCGATCGTCGATGGCTCGACAAAGAATACGGTGGTTTCGCCATCATGGTCGGATACCCCGACGTTGAGCTTGCGGCAACGCGCAGGCGTCGGTAACATGTCAAGATAGGCAGACACCGGGTCGATCGATAGTCCGGCTACATTCGCGCCAGCGCCTTGGATCAGCGTGTCGAAATCCGAAGTTCCTATCTCGATGAAATCGAAAAACAAGCAGGTCCCACTCCCAATCGCGCCTGTCGATTGCGCTTGCGCCGAGGACTCAATCTAACGAATCGCGCTGTTTCAACAAGCTTGGCGGAACCACCGGCGTGCCCGGCTTCAAGGAGGCCCGCATTTATCACAGATCGCCCCTCCATTGGGACACGCAACGCACGCGAACTTTGTTCGAGCGACTGCCATTCCGACAAGGGGCGCGCCATTGACGATTTATTCCCAATTATTTAGGGCCGTTCGGCCTTGTCCGGTGTGATTTCAAGTCGAATGAGGGGAGCGCAAAAAGAGTAAAAGGCAAGATGCCCGAACTGACTGAAACCGAAGATAAGGTTCGCGGCACTGTTTGCTTCGTCACGCTGGAACTCTACCCAACTACCCCGGGCGGCACCGGCGTGTTGATCGCGCAAACCGCGAGCGTACTACTAGAGCAGGGCTACGAGGTTATATTCTTGTTCGGCGCGAGCAGGCAGGACGAAGACCGCTTTCGAAACACCGACCGCTTCCTCTTTCCCAACCCCGGCAATATTCGCTGCTATCACGTCTCGGACCTGTTGCCGGCCGAGGTTGAGTTGCCCGGCAATCTCCCCGACGACGTCTACGAGCTCTCGATCCGTTTCGCGCTTGCGCTGGTCGAGTTGAGCCAGCGCCACCACATCGATCTCGTCGAGTTCTACGATTACTGCGGCCCGGGCTTCCATGCCCTTGCTTGCCCGGAACTGATGGGTCAGGCGATGGCGGTACGACTGCACTCGACGATCGAGCTTATCGCACGCCGCGTGCGCCAGCCCCTGCCACCCGAGCGCATGCTGCATTTTCACCAGGAGCGCGAACAGCTGCGACTTGCCGATGGGCTGCTCTATTCGGGCAAGCATTTCTACGAGCGCGAAGTGTGCGACATCTACCCATTCCTCGGCGGCGAGGGTGCGTACGCATCGCCGCCTGTGCTGCTGGGTTTCGCGCCGTGCCCACCCCGCGCCGATGCGCGCGATGTGCTGTTTTACGGCCGCCTTTCGACGTTGAAAGGGCTGGACACTTTCTTGCGCGGGCTGGCGTTGGCGCTGGCTGATCCAGCGTTCGACAATTGGGTGGGGCGGATTTACATCGTCGGCGCGGAGGAAACCGTCGCCACGGGTCTGACACTTGACGAGATGCTTGCGGTTGTCCCCGAGCAGTACCGCGCGCGGTTGCGCTTCCTCGGCCACATCAGTCATGATGAACTGCAGAACTTACTGCCCGACGTCAGCTTCGCCGTATTCGCCAACAAACTCGAATCCTTTTGTTACGCTGCGCATGAGTTGCGTGTTTCGGGAACGCCACTCGTCCTGAATAGCCTACCAACTTTTCGCGATTTTTTCGCCGAAGGCCAATCAGCGGTGTTTTTTGACGGAACCGCTACTGATCTAGCCCGCCAGATGCGACGGTTCGCGGCGGATCCGGGCTTGCGCGAACGGCTCTCGCAGTCCGGCATCGCCGCCGCCGGTTCGTACCATAAGCACCACTATAGCCAGCACCTTGCAGCGATCCGCCCACGCCGCGTCGCTCGCCCTGCGAACGCGCTGGCGGTCACGGCGCTGATGTTCTCAACCGGGGATCCCGCTGCCGAGGCGCGGACGCTGGCTTCGCTGGAAGGATCGGGGCTGCGTGCGATCGTGCTGCGCCATGACCGCACTGTCGGTTGGCCGATAGCGGGCAGCCGTTGGCGGAATGATTTCGACCAATCCCGCGCCGAGGCCGACATGTCTCCGCTCGGCGAGGCGGTCATTGGCCTGCGCGCCGGGGAGGCCGTCGATGTGAGTTGGCTGGAAGCCGCGCGCATCGCCATGGCGAGTGACTCCCGGCTCGGTGCGATCGCCGGATGGCGGCTGACCTGTGAAGGGCTGCGCACCAGCGCCAGTCACCTGCTCCCCGAACTCGCCCTCAGCGAGCGAATCGGACTCGGCCGCCTGATCCGCATCCCGCCGGGACTGCTTTTCGCAGAACTGGCGGGCCTGATGAAGCACGCCGGCGAAGTCGGACTGCTGCTCGCCGCCCGCAAGGCCGGGCAGGCATTGGCCGAACTGCCACGTACTGCGCTCGATTCGCGCGAGGCCGTGGTCACTCCCGGCTTCGATGTTGGCATGGCAATGATCGCAGAAGCCGACCGGCTCGACAGCGCGCTGATGGCGCAATTGCCCGCCCTTGCCCGCAAGCACGCCATGGCCCCGGTGTTCTGGCGCGATGGTTTCACGCTTGGCGAGCCCGTGCGTGCGACGATGGCGCTGGAACGCGGACTTGGCCGGATCGCCGCGCGACCCGACCTTGCCGCCGGCGATGTCGCGGTGCTGCGCGCGGTCCCGACGCAGGGCGTGCTGCCGGCACCGAAATCCTGGTTCGTCTTTACGGGCAAGCGCCGCGTTATCGCCGCCACTCTACAGCCCGCAGCGGAACTTGTGCCAGAGCGCGGCTCGGTAACGTTCCCTGCAAGCGACGAGACCACGATCGAACTGCGGCAGGGGCCCCACGAGGGTGTGTGCGAAATCGAATATGACGGTCGTACGGTGTTGGTGGATCTGCGACGCGAGTGGGCGGCCAGCATCACGCTGCGGCTGGGCGATTTTGCCGTCTTGGACGAGCCGGAAGCGTTGCCGCAAACGGCCAATCGCCAGGTGGTCTTGCGGCTCGAGGCCAGGCTAGCTGATGCACCAGCGATCTCTACGCTGACGATTGCCGATCCGAAAAACTGGATCGCGCAGCGAGCCGTACCTTTCGGATGCCCCGTCATTGCTACGGAGGAGCTGCTCGCCGACGGGGTGCCCGCGGCAGTGGCAACGTTGTGTCGCTGGCAGCGGCAGCGTCGTGTCCGCTCACTGGCAATCGCCGTCGAGAGCGACGCGTCGTTCAAATTGCTCGACGCGTTGGTGAACGCGGGAACGCGCGAAGTGACAGCGTTGCTTCCCGGCCAAATCGACGGTTTCGCCGGTGAGGGCGGCTATTCCGCTGCAATGATGGCGGCGAGCGCAGTTGTGATGCTCGCCCGCCGGACCGCCGATCGTGGCCAGCCTCTGTCGGTCGCCGCCGAAGATGAAACGCTGGCCGAGGCGGTCGGACCCATGGGGGGGGCGTTCCATCGCCTTGCCTCATCGCTGCCAACACCGCGCTGGGCTTCCGGCGAGCGCTCCCCGACGATCGCGGTGATCGGCGGGTCGCAAATGGCACATGTCCGCACCCATCTCGTCGCTGCGGCGATGCTGCTGCGCCAGCGCCTCGGAAATGGCGTGCGTATTCTCCTTCCTGCCGACGAGACTGCCGGACGTGCACTGTTGGGCGAGTTTCAAGTGCTCGGGATCGAACGATTCGGAGATTTGGCGGAAATTGGTCAGGCGCGAGGCCCCGCGGTAGCGCTGGCAGTCTATCCGGATCCGATCGTCGTCGAAGCCGCGCTCAAAGTCTCGGCGCTAGGCTATGCACCGCTGATGGGACCGGCTTGCTTCCGCTGGGCGACCGATGGCACCGAAGCCGCAGACGCAGCGCGTTTCCGGGTCAACTATTGGGACGACGCACAGACCATCGCCGCCGCCGCGCAGGCCTTGCTGGATGACTGGTCGGCAGCGACCGCCGCCTGGGATCGCCTGCGCGATGGCGAATTGCAGCGCCTCTCTGCCATGCGCGCACATGTTTGGGGCATGGCCGCCACAGCCGAGCCGGCGGATTGAGCGCTATGCTGACCCTCCGTGTCGAAGTACTAGGCCAAAAATCGGAGCAGTCCGGCGGGTGCGAGCTCATCGTGCTTGGCTGGAGTGCGCCAGGCGACGGCATCCGCTTCGATCCGGATCATTTCGACGAGCGCTGGCACGGGCTCGCTGACGCCGATATCGGCAACTGGCGCAAGTCGCCGCTGGCGATGAAGTGCGAGGGCGGCGTTGCGGAATGGGCGTTTGCCAAAAGCTTGTCGCTGTTGGTGCTGGCGCACCCTTGGAGCGGAATCGCACGGTTTTCGGTCAACAACGTCGATGCCAAAATCGATTTCTACAGCGCGTACACCTGCGTGCGCCGCTTCGACACAGCGACGATGGCGCTGACGGAACTGACTCGGGTGGAGACCGACGAGCTGGGGTTGGCGTTGGCCCATGGTCAGGTCGGCGCTGGCTGGAAGCTCGCTCCCATCGGTCCCGTAGCCATTGCCGCGTTGCAGGAACACGGCGAACCCGTAAAGCCGACGACACGCCTGCTAGGCCCGCCGCCGCGCCCGTTCAAGGGCGAGCGCGCGGCCGTGATTGCGGACTCGAGCGGCGGCTGGGCGCTCTCCGGGGAGGTACGCCTGCAGCTCGCCAACGATGCAAGGCTGACGTTGCGCCGGGGACCGGGCCAGGGAACTTGCGTCGTCGACACCGGCCCGGGACCGCGTCGGGTGACGCTTGAAGCCGAGGCGCCCGGGCTCGTTGAACTGACCGCCGCAACGCTCGCAACGATGCCCGTCGAGCGCCATTTCCTGCTCTTCGACGAAGACCATTTTTACTACGATGCGTTGCTTGCGCGAATCGATCCGGCCCTGCCTGTGGCCCTGCACGTGCCGCGCTGGAAGGGTGTTGCAAGTTCGACGCTCAACCTGTTTGAGCAGCGCCTGCCGATTCCGCTGAACAGTGCTACACCGCCCGAAACCGTTACAGAGGCCGATATCACCCGCTATGCCCAACTGCTGCTCGCGACCGGTGCGCGCCATTTTGTGATTTCGGGAGGGGATTTGTTCTTCATCCAGCTGATTCGCGCGGTCCATGCGACCGCCCCAGCCGTGCGATTCGACCTTTTGTGGCACTCGAACTGGGTACAAATGGGTGAACCGGCCGACTGGGCGATACTGCGCCAATGGCTGGCCGCGTGGAACGAGGGATTGGTGACCCGCATCGGCATCGTCAAAACCGGCCTCGACACCTTCTTTCGTGCGCACGGGGTCGATGCCGTATTCATTCCCAATGTCATCATGACCAACCCGGACGAGATCCGCCCATCGGCGCATGATGGCGCGGTTGGCATCTGGCTTTCAGGGTCGAGCGACTACCGCAAGCTTCCGCATGCGTCGCTGCTCGCGCTCGCGCAATCGCGCAGCCACCCGTTGAAGGCGAGTGGGCTCAATTACGTCGCGCGCCGGTTAATCGGCACCCTCAACCTGCCGGTCCGCAAGGTCTGGGTCAACCCTATCCCGCGGGCGCAGCTCTACCGCGAAATGGCCGACACCGCTGCGACGCTTTACGTGACGCTGTCGGAATGTTCTCCGATGCTCCCGCTCGAAAGCTTCGCGCTGGGTGTGCCCTGCCTGGTCGGGCCGAGCAGCCACCTGTTCCGTGACGATCCCTGGTTGGCGCCGCGGCTGGTCGTGGAGGACCCACTCAACTCCGCGTTGATCGCGCGCAAACTTGATCGGTTGATCGCCGAGCGCGAGGCGGTCATTGCGCACTACCGTGACTATGCGCGCTCCGAACTGGCTCAGGCGAAACGGGGGATTGAGAGCCTGGTTGCTTGATTGCGGCCGACAGTTCCTTCAAATGACTCGTTGCTTTGGCTATGTTATTGCCCAATTTTTGACTGTATTTCAATTGAAAGAGGCCCATTGATGTCCGAAGATCAGAGCCTGGCAGCGTCCGTAGAGCCAGGCAAAACTCCTTTCGCCGGACAGAAATACCCCTGCTGCAACATGAAGCGCAGATGGTCGAGCACATCCTCGGGCGCCCCGCCGATCGCGCAGGCGGTACGATAGGAAGTTTTCGCTTCGGTATTGCGCCCTTGCTCCTTGAGCATATGGCCATGCTGGACCCAATATCCCCCCAAATGCGGCTCGAGCGCCAGGGCGGCCTCATAACCAACTTCGGCTTCGTGCCAGCGATGTGCATTCCGATCGGCGTCCGCCTTGCGGACGCGAGTCCAGAATTCGCTGCCGCGCGCAGGAGCGTCAGGCCGTGTGCCGGCGGCCGATTTGGCAGCGTTGGTGATGGATCGCGCCACGCGATCACGCGCACTACGGATTACTGACAAAATGACGGCCCCTTGCTTCGCCCGCGACGGGCGACCAGTCCTACGATAATGGCATAGCCTGCTGCGTTCTATGGTGAAGGTCTCGTGTCAAGCCACATTCCGGACCCATCGGCATGAAGGCGGATCGGCCGTCCTCTTCGCGCCACTCCTGCGGCCCGAACGCAAGTTGGGCCACCGAATAGGACAGGCCGATCAGCCTCAAAGCGATCCGCTTGATCTCAAGTGCGGAAATGGGGCCGGCTGGCTTCGAAAACGCCGGAGAGGGCGCCGGTGATTCGTCCGCAATCGGCGGGGCGGACGATGGGATAGCCGGCGACCGTCATCCCCTGGCTCTTCAGCGACGCGACGAGGCGTTCGGCCTCCCGGAAATCGACGAAGGCTGCCTCATCCAGAAATTTCGAGAGGAACTCGCCCGGGAGGCTCTGATCGGGCGGGATAGGCCGAAAATCCGTGTTCCCGGCGGCAAGCTGGTTCATGGGTATTTAGAGCCAATTATAAGCTGATAGTGGTCTGGATTCCATTGGCAGCACTATTACCCTGGGTAGTGTGCGGGATGTTCTGCAAAATCCCTTGAGGATGTGAGCGGCCATGGCAGGCTGGTGATGTTCAACGTCACCAACTCCATAGGAGCCCCACCATGACCAGGAATGAGAGTAAGCCATCG
>Ga0207703_10004509_pt1 | contig 11427 bp, 10 predicted proteins | sample KBSSwiS12_FD_184304 | JGI IMG/M metagenome (GOLD analysis project Ga0207703, IMG submission 184304) | Switchgrass rhizosphere microbial communities from Kellogg Biological Station, Michigan, USA - KBS Switchgrass S1-2 (SPAdes) (version 2) | ecosystem: Host-associated > Plants > Roots >... | reverse complement strand
GGTTACCACAACTCCGGACGGCCGAACGGACACGTGCTGTTGTCATGGCGGCGCAAGTGGATTCATTCCGCCCGAACGCGTGCGCCGCCTTGCGGGCTGAAAACCATCCGGCCTTGACCCGTGCTGCGCCCAGTCGATGGGCTCCCCGCTTCATCGTCGCAGCTCATCAGCGCTGCTCGCCGTGCGGTAGCATCTCCACCTGGCGAGCTCCGTACTGGCCGCACCGCAGCCGGCGGCCGACGCTGGGGAGATCGCGATCCCAAACGCGCTGCTTGCAGACCCGATCGAGCTCTATCCCCCTGAGGGAGCCTCATGGCCGCCGCCGCGGCAGCGCACCGTCAGCGGGATGCCGTGCCGGACCAGACCACCGGTCGTGTGGAGGCGCTTCGCGCTCACTGGCACTCATGAACATCCGTTTTACCAGGTTGCGAAAGGCCAAATTAAGCCAGTCCCTTCAGGTTGAAGGCATGTCCGCACAAACCACTTCCGCATGTCCTCTGACCTGCTTTGTCGAGGACCGGATCGGGGACGCCCATGATCGCTGGGACGCAGACTGCGTTGCACTCGATCTCAAGTTGGCAGATGCGGGCTTGCCGTTTGGCACCAGTGGATACAACCTTGCCGTCAGCCGCGGAGTGTATCGCCTGGTGGAAGGTGTCACCCTCGCATTAACGCACGTCGGCAAGAACGCCTCACCTCGAAAGCCTAGCTGGCCTATCGTTCACCGGGCGATTTTGGACGCGGTGGATGAGCGCTTCCTGGCCTCATCTCGGTTTGTGCCCACTCCGTTTGCCGATCCAGTGTTGGACGTGGCACGCCGCGGGATAAGGCAGCAGGTGGAGCGCCACTGCGACGAGTCGCTTCAAGTACGGACGGGCGGAATCGCACGGGTGATCGGTCGAGCACGGGCGCTTACCCGGCTCGGGTCCACCCGGCACCATACCCCGTTCGGCATTTTTCCGTGATATGCTGAACGACGGCGGGATGCAGCGAGCGATCAAACTGAACGCCCGCATCACCATTACGCATCCACTTGACTTCGCCCCACAGCGGTTCAAGGCCCTCGAGGCAAATGCGGATACGATCACCGATACGCCCGCCAGGCGGAAAGCCTCGGATTCGGCAGCCCTGTTCTGAGAGGTCAGCGACCTGACCAGGACCCACCAATCTCCGCGTCCGGTAGCGAGCCGGAAGCTCAACAGCCCGTCGTGTACAGTATCGATCCTGCTGCATGGCAAACATCCCTTGCGGATCAGACACTTGCGCGCGGCAGGTTAATGGCCGGTTATGCATGCGGTGGGTCGAGGACCAATCGGGACCTCCACGTAGCCCCCATCTACTTGGTCAGGCGTCGCATCCGCCTTGCCATGCGCTCGTGCTTAACCGCAACTTCGCGTAACCGCCGTGTCAGGTCAGCGTCCTGGCTTGCAGCCGCCCGCTGCCGTGCTGCCTGCGCTAGCCAGGCGTGATACTCGGAGTCGCCAACTGTTTCCATGAGCGGTAGTTTTGTGGCCCGGGGGTGCTGCGGTCAACATGCCGCATGGCTCAACCGAGGCGAACGCGATCCCGCAACGCCTTCGCAGGCCTGAAATGAGGGTAACGCTTGCCCCGAATTGCAACCACCTCTCCCGTGACCGGGTTGCGGCCAATTCGTGGCTCTCTGGCAACCGCCCGGAACGCGCCGAACCCGCGCATTTCCACCCGCTCGCCTGCTTTTAGGGATTGCGCAAGCTCATCGAAGAACACCTCGACGATGCGCGCGACGTCGTCGGCAAGCAGGCCGGGGTTCTCTCGGCGCAAGGCCTTGATCAGATCCGAGCGCCTCACCTGAATCTCCCACGAGAGTCGGAAGTGCCGATTAGGCGGCGACGTCCAGGCTCGCCCCGCCCAGCCGATCGATCCGGTCTCGATACAGCTGAGCCCACCGCCCGTGCAGTGCCCGCACTGTTGCGTCGACCTCGGTGGCCGATCTTGCCAGCTCCTCTCGGAGGCGGCGCTCGTAAAATTCCCGATCACTCATTGGAGACCCCCCGGTCGATCAACTTGGAGGGACGATGCTCACGACGGGCGAGTCGAGTCAATTAAGCGGAAATGCTCGGATCAGCGCCGTTCCATGAAGGGACAGGCCATCCCGCCGAAGTTACAGAGATGCCTACGTCACAGCCTGGGCTGGCGGGCCGCCATTCGCTGGTATCTACCCATTGGCGCCGATCACCATGGCAATCGCGCTCCAGCTCCATCGAGCGAGGCCGATCACCAGAGCCCAACTCACCGCACCGCAAACCAAAAGGATGAACCCTCGCTCAATACGTGGTAGTACATAATCCATGGGCAAGCACCTGCGACCGCTATTTCTTATGTAACGATGACGCGTTGAAACGCGAACCTGCCGCTGGCCCAAACGTGGGATGAGTGCGACAGGCTGCTGAGCATGCGGCTGCGTCCCCGCTCCGTCTATCGCAAATCCCGATCTGGTAAATGATATCGTAAGCCGCGGCTTGTATTCCGCAGCCATGAAGTTGCACTACTTGCTTTTGATCATCTGCTTCGCGACCCTGACTTACTGGGGGTTGTCCCAGCTCGTCTCGGCAGCGTGGGCAGTACTCGGAACGGCTTGGTTGAGCAGCCTGCCGGCGCTCCTCGGGTTATTGGCGTCGCAGCCCGGAGATCCGCCTACGAAGCCCGACGCCAGCACCACTCCAGATTCTGTAACGGCCGAGGAAGGCGAACCTACGCCTCGCCAGCGTCAGGCGGGGAGGTGATCCGGCCCGCTTGCGACGCTCAGGGCATGAAACTGCTTGCGATGGGAACGGACCGGATCGCTGCAACTCTTGCACATCGAACGCGCATTGGACAATCACCGTAAGGGTGGAAGAGGCGGCTGGGTCGCACTGACGGCCCATTCCGTACACGTCCTCCCGGAGTAGATCTGAATTGGCGACTTAACGACGGTGACTATTGCCGTCGATCTGCGGATTGAAGCGATCAAACGCAGCGGCGCGATGCACTAGAGGCGGGACCTCGGCGCCGAGCTTGTTACCTGGCCGGCTCCGCATTCCCCAGAGACGCCGAGATTAGCGTCCTGAGCCGCCGTTGGATTGATGGCCCTCTCAGGTGTTCGGCAACGCTCAAGTAACGTTCCGCATTCTGTTCGGCACTGATGTCGGCGACGGAGTGGCAGCTCCCGCTCCGAGCAAGTTCAAATGCCCGCTGAACGATCGAGATCTCATTCGTGGCAACCACTCAGCTCTGATCTGACTGGAGCTTATCTCAATGTCCGATATGTACTTGTTGCGGTCCTTAAGCTGCCGTTCCGGATCGTCCAACATTGCGGCCGGTCGGTCGGGGTCAGGATTCGTCGGATGGACGGCAACTTCCAACGAGGCAACCGCGGTGTCGGCGAAGGTCGCACTGCGAGGACGTGGAGAACCCGGTGCGGGCCATGGACGCGGTCCTGTCCACGCCAGTAGCGACGGGCCATGAGCATCAAGGCAACCATCATGAACTCGGCCACTGGCCAGCCGATCCAGACCATGATCTTCGGTCGGATGCCTAAACCCTGGGCCTCGTTCAATCTCGAGACCGGCGAGCTGGTCACAGCGGATCGTGTCCACGTCGGAAAGCCGGCTCCTGGAAATTTCCTCGCCCCCGTAGAGGCTTGGGTGACGCCAAGAGGCTAAACTGTGGCCGAATGCCCCTGGCGGGCAGGGGGATGATCATCGCGGTGACCACCATCGTGGTGGGCCTGGGCGGAACGATGGTGGCGGTCGCGAGCAAATCGGCTGGGCAAGACCACGCCGTCACGGTGGCAAACGGGTCTCTCCCGCACCTGGAACCCACGCAGGAATCCTCCGTGCCAGCGTCCGCTCTAGCGCCGGATGCGGACGACGCTGCTGCAGGGGCAGCAGCTGCCGAGCAGGCGGCGGGTGAGGCCGCCCTCGCAGCCGCCAGTGGCGTTGACGCGCAGCGCCGGAATGATGGCCCGTTTCCCCCCGCAACCGTGCAATACATCGCATACTACGAAGAGGCGCCTGGCCGTTGTGTGCCGGCCCTCGGTCATTCCGCGGCGGAGTTGGCGAAGGAGGTCGAGGGATCGCTGGGCATGCGGATTGCCGGTTACGAGGGGTTCCGGGACGGCGTCCTCGTCGAATTCAAGGCCGGGCCCAAGATCGCGGTGTGGCAGAACAAGATCGACTGCAAAGACCCGCCTTACGATCCGGATCATGCCCCGCGGCAATAACGCTGCAACCGAGCGGCACCTGAAGCAACGGGTGCTGCTGTACAGCTTCGCTCACGACGAAAAGGCTCCGCCCCGAAGGGCGGAGCAGTTCGGTCGTATCGTGTTGAAGATGCCAAGAACATGGCGAGGCCTCTGTCGCAGATTTTGTAATCTGCGCAATGGTTTGCCTGGCCGCGCCGGCCCTGCCGTGCCAGCCGCCGCCGCGGCGCACCCCGGGCGCGCTCGGGCAGGCCGGGCGCATGCGCTCGGGTTGCCGGTGTCGAACCCCGCTTGACCCCGAGGTGGTCGTGACCCGCGTGGCCGGGGCCGAATCCGCACGGCTGGCCCCGCTATCGCCCATGCCTTGGCAGCCGGCCAGGTTCGTTTGGCAAAACGCCGTCGCCGAACCGTCGCAGTCCGATTTTTCGCTTCCGATATCCAAGTCGTGACGGAACCTCGAATCGGGTCACCAACCCACGGGAGACCCGTTCATGACCACCACTATCGATCCCACCGAGACAGCCTTGCCGCTGCCCTGCCTCGCGGTCTTCACCCGCACCGGGCAGGACAAATCCGCGGTGGAGACGCTCATCGGCGCGCTCATCGCTGACCTTCGCCCGCGCAACCTCATGGAACGGGTGTGGATCCGGGACCTCGCCGTGCTCACCATCCGCTCCGAGGAGCTGCGGCTGGTGCAGGTGGCCGTGCACAAGCTGCTGGTCGAGCGCACGCAAACGAGCGCGGGCGCGTTGCCCGGGGCGAAGCCGGTCGCCGGCGCGCAGGACCAGCCGGCCGGGTGTGCCAGCACCCTCGAGCGCGTGCTGGCCATGACCTATGCCGAGCACCTGGCAGCACTCGAGGCTATCGCCACGATGGAAGCCGACGTCCGTCGCGACCGCGACCGGATAATCGCCGTGTTCGACCAGCGACGCAACATCGACATGCCTTCGGTGATCAAGGTCGTGCGCGAGGTCATGGAAGGCAAGCACGACAGTCGCGACGATGGCGACGCCTAGCCTGGCCGCGCAGGCGGCGAGCCGGCGCAACGGCGCGCGCAGCAAGGGGCCCAAGACCCGCAACGGGCGCAAGATCTCGGCGCGCAATGCGTTCAAGCACGGACTGCGCGCGCGCAGCGTGCTCGACCGCGGTGAGCTGCCGGACTGGCTGCTCGATGTCGAGGCCGAGCTGGCAGCGATGCTCCGTCGCGTGGACCCGATCCAGCGCGAGCGGCTCGACGACTTCCTGCTCGCCTGCTGGCAGGTGCAGACGGTCGACCGGCTGATCGAGGAGGCCCGGGAGCGGCTGTTCGCCGGCATGGCTGCTCCCGCCGGCGCAGAGCCGACGCCGGCATTCATGGCCGAGGGGAACCCGGTGGCCGCGCTGCGGGAACTGGCCCGGCTGCATGCCTATCGCCGCCGCTTCCGGGCCCGGCGTGACCGCTGCATCGCCCAGCTGTTCCGGTATGGTCTGGGCGATGTCCCGCGTTAACGGCTGAGCGGGTGAACCTTCACGCGCCCGCGACGAACCGGCGCTCCTGCTCAGCCCAGTCGAGCGGGATCGCGCCGGTGGCGATCAGCGCCGTGCTGTCGATCTCGGGCTTGAGAGCGCCGGCGAGCAAGGCCTCGATCACCGCCGGCGAGAGGAAGGCGAGGCGCAGGACCCGCAGCAGCCACGAGACCGTGACGTTCTCGGCCGTGGCGAGCGCCGCGGGCTGGGCCTGGCCCGAGGCGATCAAGCCCCACCACGCGCGCGCCCGGGCCACCAGGCGGATCAGGGCGAGATCCGGTTGTCCCGGGGCGCCGGTGCTGCCGCCGGGCTCGACCAGCCGCACCGCGCGCCCGGTGCGGGTCAGGCGGACCTCGCTGGTCAGGCTCAGGACGGCCGAAGCGCCGGGCGGGAGCCTGGAGCCAAGCGCCGCTGCGGCCGCGGCCTGGTCGATGCCGATCTCGATCCGCGCGTCGTGAACCTGCACCTGCGTGATCAGCTTACGCAGCAGCCCGCGGGCGTCGGCGCGCAGGTCGGCCGCCGCCTTGCCGGCCCTCGCGAGCAGCGGCTTGAGCTCGGCGGGGTGGATCGCCACGCCGCAGCGCTCGGCCAAGCCCAGCGGGTCGTCGAACAGGAGTGCGAGTTCGCTGGTGACCACTTGTTCGATCTCCTCGGCCGGGATGCGCCGGCCGGAACTGCGCTCGGCGAGCGTGCCGTGGTGTAGCGCCTTGCTCACGTAATAGCGGTAGCGCCGCGCACCCTTGCAGGCATGGCTGGCGATCAGCGGCTCACCCGCGGCGTCGACCAGCCGGCCGGCGAGCAGGCTCGGGCTCGCCTCGCGCTTGCGGCGGTGGCCGCGGGCTTTGGACGTGAGCTGGCGCTGGACCTTGTCCCACAGCTCGCGGGCGATGATCGGCTCGTGGAGCCCGGCATGGTGCTGGCCCTTGTGGACGATCTCGCCGACATAGATCGGGTTGCGCAAGATGGCATAGAGCTGGCCGCGGCTGAACGGCGCGCCGCCATAAGGGCTCCCGGCGAGCGACGTGCGCGGTGGGGTGGTCGTGCCGGCTGCCGCCAGTTCGTCCTGCAGCAGCCGCACCGCACCCAATGCGAGGTAGCGGGCATAGATGTGCCGCACGAGGTCGGCATGCTCGGCGATGATCGCAAGGCTGCGTCCCTCGGGGCGATAGCCGAGCGGCGGGGTCCCGCCCATCCACATGCCCTTGGCCTTGGAGGCCGCGACCTTGTCGCGGATCCGCTCGGCGGTGACCTCGCGCTCGAACTGGGCGAACGACAAGAGCATGTTGAGCGTGAGCCGGCCCATCGAGGTGGTGGTGTTGAACGACTGGGTGATCGAGACGAAGCTGGTCCTGGCCTTGTCGAGCGCCTCGACCAGCTTGGCGAAGTCGAGCAGCGAGCGGGTCAGGCGGTCGACCTTGTAGACGACGATGATGTCGATCTTGCCGGCTGCGACATCGCCGAGCAGCCGCTGCAGCGCCGGGCGTTCGAGCGTGCCGCCCGACAGGCCACCGTCGTCGTACTCTTCGGGCAGCAAGGTCCAGCCTTCGCTCGCCTGGCTCAGGATATAGGCGGCGCAAGCTTCGCGCTGGGCGTGGAGCGAATTGAACCCCTGCTCGAGCCCGTCCTCGCTCGACTTCCTCGTATAGATCGCGCAGCGCACCGGCGTCATGCCGCGGTCCGCCGCTTCGGCTTGAGCCCGAAGAACGCCGGGCCGGACCAGCGCGTGCCGGTGATCGCCCGGGCGACTTCGCTTAGCGAGTTCCAGGTCTGGCCGTTCCAACTGATCGAACCATCCGCCGTCACCAGCACCGTGTGGAGCGTGCCGTGCCACTCGCGGATCAGGCGCCTGGCCCGCGGCGGGGGCGCCTTGCGTTGCGGGGTGCCGGCGAGCTGGGCGAGCCGTTGCCGGGCCTGCAGCGGCAGGCCGCCATAGCACAGCGCCTGGAGCTCGGCGGCCAGCGCCATGCGCAGCAGGGTCTGGCGCACCTTTGGCAGCGGCTTGTCGATCAGCGCGCGCCAGCGCGCGCGCAATTGGGCGAGGTCGAGGCTGGCGAGCGCATCAAGCTCGGCGGCAAGGTCGAAGCCCGCGATCATGCCAGCGGGAGCGGGGCGACAAGTTATCATCGAAGTACCCTCGGATCAGTCCGCGCGCCAAGATCGGGCGCACCCCGAAAGGCCCCGGCAGCGCGACGGCTGCCGGGGCCGGGCCCCGGGGGAGGGTGGGGGAGGGCCCATGTGACTGCAGGTGAGTCGAGGCGACAGATGGCGCGAAGCCATGGCAGAGTCGATAAGAAAGATGCTCTTTCTTGAAATAATAATCCACCACGGCGAAAGGACTTGAAACTTCAGGCAAGCGATGGCCGACACGGCGTGCGCCGAGGCGAGTTGGCGCGCTCTCATGAAAGGACCTTGCCGATGCGCACCAGTGTTACCAACCCCCTGCAGATCGCTTCCGTCCGCGCAGGCCCGAGCTTCGGCCGGATCGGGCTCACCCTGTGTCCGGGCAAGCAGCAGCGCGGCGCGGCCACCGGTGCCTGGGCGCGAGACCTCGCGCTTGATCTCGATGCCATCGCCGAGTGGGGCGCGGCGGCCGTGCTGTCGCTGGTCGACAAGGAGGAACTTGCGCGGCTCGGGGTCGACCTCGTCGCGCTGCGCGAGGGTGTCGCCGCCCGGCACATGATCTGGCAGTACTATCCGCTGACCGATGGAGGCGTGCCCGAGGCGGTCTATGACGGGGCCTGGGGGGTCGTCGGTCCCGAGCTGCTCGCGCTGCTGCGCGACGGGTTCGATGTGCTGGTCCACTGCAAGGGCGGGCTCGGCCGCGCCGGCACGATGGCCGCCCAGCTCCTGGTCGAGCTCGGAGTGGACGACGAGCTGGCGGTCGAGCTGGTGCGGGAGGCGCGGCCGGGAGCCATCGAGAACACGGCGCAGGAGAACTATGTGCGCCACTGCCGGGCCGCGGGGGAGGAACTGCCCGGCACCCGCGAGGAGGACATTGCCGAACGGGCGCTCGGTTCGCTGCTCGGGCTGGCCATCGGTGATGCGCTCGGCACCACTCTCGAGTTCAGCCGCCGCGACAGCCAGCCCAGGCTCACCGACATCGTCGGTGGCGGGCCGTTCCGGCTCCAGCCGGGGCAGTGGACCGACGACACCGCGATGGCGCTGGCGCTCGCCGAGAGCCTCGCCGCCAACCCGCTGCTCGACGAAACCGACCTGATGCAGCGGTTCGTGGCCTGGCACGAGCGCGGCGAGTATTCGTGCACCGGGATCTGCTTTGACATCGGCCTCACCACCCGCGCCGCGCTCCAGCGGTTCAAGCTGACCGGCAATCCTATTGCTGGCTCGGCCGATCCGCTGAGCGCGGGCAATGGCAGCCTGATGCGGCTTGCGCCGTTGGCGATCCGCCACTGGCAGGATCGCGCCACCTCGCGCGATGTCGCGGCCCGCCAGAGCCGCACCACCCATGCCGCGCCAGAGGCGGTCGATGCCTGTGTCGCGTTTGCCGAGGTGCTCGCGGATGCTATCGAGGGGCGCCCGCGCAGCCAGGTCCTGCGCGAGCACCGGCCGAATTATGCCGGCAACATCGCAGCGATCATGGCCGGCTCGTGGCGCGGCAAGCACCGCGATGCGATCCGCTCATCCGGCTATGTCGCGCACGGCCTTGAGGCGGCACTGTGGTGCGTGGGGCGGACCAGTGATTTCCGGCAGGCTGTGCTGCTCGCTGCCAACCTCGGTGACGATGCCGACACGGTGGCGGCGATCACCGGGCAATTGGCCGGTGGGCTCCATGGGGCAGGGGCCATTCCTAAGGAGTGGCTAGAGAAGCTCGCGTGGAGGGAGAAGATCGAGGAGTTGGCCGACACGCTCACCAGAGCGACGATAGCGGAGGCTTGAGCAAGGGTGCGTCCTATGCCGGTGGCCGCAGGTCCGAATCCTGCCGCGCGCGCCAACCAGTCCAAAGAATGCCGGCCACGAAAGGTCTCTCCCGGTACATGGGGTGACACTCCCTCAGTTCCGGCGCCTTTTGGCAACCTGCCCGGCAATTCCGTGGCCACAGAGACGATTTGTCAGAGCGAAGGTCAGGAAGTTCCGCCGAGTTTCTCTGCCGGCAGTTTTGCGGCCACGAAAAATTCCTGTGAATCAGATTGCTGGGAAGCCGAGCATCCGGCGCTGCTCCACCCAGCCCAGCGGAAGGCTCCGGCAGCGCACAAGGTACCGCGCCGTCAGGTGTCGCGGCTGATGCCCTGCCATAATCGAGCGGATGATGTCAGGAGCGAGATAGGCCAAGCGCACATAGCGGACGAGGTGCCGCACGCGGGTGCTGGATGTAGGGACCATGTCCTCGTCGGTCATCGCGAGCAGCTCATCGCGCGCAGCAAAACCCCTCGCGATGACCTGCATCAGGGCCGGGTCCCCCGAGGCGCGTCCGACGGGCGGCTCAAGCCGCAGGCGCGGCTCGTGTCCGCGGCAGTTCGAAGTGAAGGTGATGGGCAGAGTGTACGTTTGATCGTGCTCAGCGCGCAAGCCAAGGCAGTCCAGCAGCCGCGCCGTGCTGATGGCGGCGCTCGCTCCCGGGGAGCTGAGCATAAGCTGCAGCCCCACGTCCAGGAGCAGGTCGCGGACACTCGCAATGCTCATTGCGTCCGGCCGGCTGGCGAGCCTGGCGGAAGCCTCGACCAGCACCTGCTGATCATGTGGCGCGAGATGCGATGCGATTCCGATGAGTTGCCGGGCATTCAGCAGCAGGGCAGCGAATGCGGTCCGGACCGCAGCATCGAGCTCTCCTGCCGGGAGCCGCAGGGCTGGTGATCTGCCCCCTTCTGAGTGGCCCATCGACTATCACAGTGTGGCCCACGAAGGAGGAATGGAATGGCTCGCAAGCACAAGCCCGAGGAGATCATCGGCAAGCTGCGTGAAGCGGAGAGCGTATCTGGCGGCGCGAGGGGCTCAAAGTGCCGCAGAAGCAGCCGAAGCGCGGCCGTCTCTGGCTCAATGACGGATCGTGCATCCGGCTACGACCTGAGTATCCCGGGCACGTGTGGTCCTACGACTTCGTCGAGGGTCGCACCCACGATGGCCGCAAGTTCCGCATCCTGTCGATCATCGACGAGGCTAGCCGGGAGTGCCTGGCCTTGCCTGTGGCACGGCGGCTCAGGAGCGAGGACGTACTGGCGGCGCTAGCCGAGCTGTTCGTCACGCGCGGAACGCCTGCGCATATAAGGTCGGACAATGGCCCCGGATTTATCACCACGGCCGTCCAGCAGTGGCTGGCCAAGATCGGCGTGAAGACGATCTACATCACTCCTGGCAGCCCGTGGGAGAACGGCTACTGCGAGTCCTTCAACGGCTCGATGCGCGACGAGCTGCTCAACGGAGAGATCTTCTACACGCTGGCCGAAGCCCGTATCCTGATCGAAGCGTGGCGGCGGCACTACAACACCGTCAGGCCGCATAGCTCGCTGGGCTATCGCCCGCCGGCCCCGGAAACGGTGACGCCGCCATGGCGGCCTTCCGATTCCGCTTCGCTCCACCTACGACCGACCATGGCGCCGGAGACGGAAATGCACTAACAATCAAACCGGACCACTCGGTAGGGGCCGATGACGGGTAGCGGCAGGACATGGCGGCCGTCTCGCTTGGCGGCATGGGCGAGAAAGACCCGTTGCAGGTCACTGGGCGTGAGGGTGCGGGGCATGGGATTG
>Ga0207703_10004503_pt1 | contig 11439 bp, 7 predicted proteins | sample KBSSwiS12_FD_184304 | JGI IMG/M metagenome (GOLD analysis project Ga0207703, IMG submission 184304) | Switchgrass rhizosphere microbial communities from Kellogg Biological Station, Michigan, USA - KBS Switchgrass S1-2 (SPAdes) (version 2) | ecosystem: Host-associated > Plants > Roots >... | reverse complement strand
GTGCACACGGTGGAGGAGGCCGGTTCAGGACCCGAGGCGGAGCTCGCGCGCAAAGCGGCGTCGCTGTCGGTGCGCGAGGGGCTCGATCACCTGCCGGTCGAATTCCGAGAAGTGCTGGTGCTGCGCGAGCTGGAGGGTCTGTCGTACAAGGAGATCGCCCAGGTCTCCGGCGTGCCGATAGGGACGGTAATGTCGCGCCTTGCTCGCGGGCGGAGGCAGCTCCAGCTCGCCTTGCGACCCGCGGGTACAGAGAAGGACGGCTGATGCGATGACGTGCAACGAGGTGCTGGACCGACTGTCGGCATTCCACGATGGCGAGCTCGACCCGGTGGGAAGCCGGGAAGTCGAGCAGCACCTGGACGCTTGCCCCGGCTGTGCCGATGCACTGGCACGCATGGCGGAGCTAGGCGAGCGGTTACGTGCGGAGGCGCCCTACCACCGCGCGCCGAATTCCCTCAGAGACCGCGCGAGCAGGGCCGCTTGGGATCATGCTAGCCGCGGCCGGTCCACGCGACGCCGCCGCGTGGACCTCTCGAGCCAGGCCTGGCTGAGCGCCGCCGCGGCGGTGTTGGTAGTCGCCGGCGGCGTAGGGATCTTCGCGATGCTTCAGAGTCAGGCGGGCTTCGGCTCTGTCGAGCGGGAGGTGGTGTCGAGCCATGTCCGCTCGCTCATGGCGAGCCACCTGACGGACGTTGCTTCCACCGATCAGCACACGGTGAAGCCGTGGTTCAACGGCAAGCTGGACTTCTCCCCCCCTGTGGTCGACCTCGTGACGTCGGGATTTCCCCTCATTGGCGGGCGGCTTGACTACCTGCGCGGACGCCCCGTTGCCGCCCTCGTCTACCAGCGTCGCAAACACTGGATCAACGTATTCGTCTGGCCGGAGGAAAGGAGCGGGAATTCAGGAGGACGCTTGCGGACGCGACAGGGCTATCACGTCATCCATGAGGCTCACGGTGGCATGACCTACTGGATCGTCTCGGATCTGAGCTCCGAGGAGCTTTCCCACTTTGCGCAGATGTTGGTGGCGGATCGGTAGACAAGATCCCCGCACCGGCGATGCGAGCCGCTGACTTGCTCACGACCTACACGCGGGAGAACGGTACGTTCGACCGAGCTTCCGTTACGTTCGTTTGGTGGGCCGTGTTGGACTCGAACCAACGACTCCCTGCTTAAAAGGCAGGTGCTCTACCGCCTGAGCTAACGGCCCATGCTGAGGCAGTAGAGTAACTTAGCATAGAGCACTGCCTAATACGCAGGTGACCTTCTTCTCTCCTCACTCATTCATCAATGGGCTCCCAAACCAGCTCGGCGATGTCTATCACCAGATCCGGCCCGGCCTGGTTGGGATCCGCGGCTCGGCGCACCTCTCCGACGGAAACGCACACGACATCGTTCAGCCGACGGTAGCGCTCGTGGTCACTAAGGTGGAACACGGCTCCCACAATCTGACGACGGCCCGGTGGGTAGGCTCGCCCGTATCCATGCCACTCGAACATGATCGTCGCGCCGTCCTCCGTCTCGATGACCGCCCGAAGGTCAGGTCGGAACGGCCCGGCCTCGCCCTGCCGGCGCGGGTAGTTGGCGCCACGAAACCGACCCCTGATCGACCCCTCGCAGCGCCCATCGGCCAGGTAGAAGTGCTGCTCCCAGCCGCCTTCGAGCTTGATGTCCCATCCTTCGGGGTAAGTGAAGCGGATTCGATAGAGCGCCTCGAGTCTCATGTAGTCAATCTCCCTTCACGTGGCCTACACCGCTCCCTCCGGGGCTCACACCCATCCCTTCCGCGCCAGTGGCGGAAGCACCAGACGTTCCCTTGTCGAGGTACTTCTCGTGTACTTCTTCAATGGTCTCATCTAGCAAGCCGAACAGCGGCTCCGTTCGACCCCTAGCACCCAAGAGCGCGTGCGTTCACCTCTAGCCGGCCCAGGACGATTAACGCTAGATCGTCACGCTGGGTGCCAGGCTTTCGGAGCTCGTGGGCCTCTGCTCGAGACCCGGCGCAGATTGCCGATTAGGGCCCAACGGCTAGCTTCCGTATCCAATGCGCCGAACAGCCACAGCGGGGCGGTCCCAGCTGCCGTTTCGAGACCTCCCGGCGGCTGTGTCACTGATGGGCGGTCATGATTCGAAGGACCGGGCGCCCCTGAACGCTCTGGAGCGGAAGGTAGACCGAGTGCGTACGAGGGTCGACCGCGATGCTGTGCGCGTGGGGGATCACGACGTCGCCCTCGGGAGCGATCCGATCGTGCCGGATCGCGAACACCGAGACGACACCCGACTCGGCTGCGACGTAGAGACGCTCCCACCGCGGGTCGAGGGCCAGCACATCGGGATCCTGCCCGACGGGGAGCCTCTCAACGATGCGCCTCGCCCCAAGATCCACGACCAACATCGTGGCGTTCCCCTCGTTGGCCACGAAGAGTAGGTTCCTTTCGGGATCCACGATCATGCCGTGGGGATGATCCGCACCAACGAGACTGATGTGTCCGACGACGCGATCAGTGTGCGGGTCGATCTCTGCAACCTCATTCCGCGTCTGCACTGCAACGAGCACATGCCCCGACACAGGGTCATAGACCGTGTTGCCCGCCTCTCCCCCGATCGGAATCGTGGTCACGACCGCATTGGTCTTCCCGTCGATGACCAGCTCTCCTCCGCCGGCCTCATCGGACACATAGATTTTTCCTGCGTCCGGCGCGTAGGCGATCCCGTCCGGAAACCCGATCTTCCCCACGCGAGATTCGACCCGCAAGGTGCGAGCATCGATAATCGCTACTTGTCGACGTCCAGGAATGGAGGCGTAGACCTTGCCCAGCGACGGGACCGCCCTCACGCCTGTGACCCGGGGCAAATCGCCTACCGTCCCTTCCACCCGGTTCGTCCCGAGATTGAAGACGAGCAGTTCCCCGGCATTCATGTGAGAGATGTAGAGACGGTTCGAGGCCGTATCGACGCTCTGGTAATCGAATCGAACCGCCGGCCCAGGAAGCGGGATATCCGCGCGACGTTCGAGCACGGGTCCCGAACGCGAGGGCGCACCAAGTCCGGGCCGAGTGGTCAGGGCCAGAACCGCGAGGACCGCGAAGGCGCGACGGCTCATCCCCGGCGCGTCCGATCGAGGGCTGCGCGCAGTCCCTTCGCAAGCGATTCTGTCGACCCCACGCCCCAAGAGCCTCTCAATGCGGGTGTCGGTGATGAACATCATGCGTGTGCGCGTGCGAATGGGCCAATGCCTCGTGCCGATGCGGATGGGCGTGCGGCACCTGTTCCAGCTCTCCGGGTCGGTGCTCGTGTTGATGGTGCTCGTCGTGCTCGTGTTCGTGGGCGTGCTCGAGGGCCTCATGAGTGTGTGCATGTTCGTGCACGTCGGTGCTGAGCAGGAGAGCGCCCCCGGTCATGCCCAGAAGGACCAGAAACGCCGACGGATGGACCGGTTCATGTAGGAAGATCCAGGAGAGCATGGCCGCGAGGCCGGGGGCCAGTGCGAAGAGGGCCCCGGTGTGCACGACCCCCAGTTCCCGTAGCCCCCGGATGAACAGGGCGATCGATAGGCCGTAGGACACCGATCCAACCAGGGTGACGAACAGAAGCGTCGTAGCGCCAATCCCTCGGATTGCCTGGCCAAAGAGGAACGCGAGCGTCAGGCTGATCGTGCCGCCCGCCAGTCCCTTTATCGCGACGATCTGACGGGCGTCCCGCAGGCTGACGCGCTGCGTGAAATTGTTATCCAGTCCCCAGCACGCGCAAGCCACCACGACGAGGATTGGCCCCAGGAGGTGACTGACTCCTGCTCCTTGGGATCCGAAGCCCGACAACAGGAAGGCGCCGGCGAGGATCAGCAGGATTCCGCCCACCCCTCGCCTTCCGACGCGCTCCCGCGAGATGAGCGCACCCAGGGTCACCGTGAACGCCGCTTCAAAATTGAGCAGGAGGCCCGCGACGTAGCCGCTGGTCGAGCGTAGGCCGTAGAAGAGGGCAAGGGGACCGAGAATGCCACCCGACACGACGGCGGCGCCGAGCCAAATCCATTCCCTTCCCTGAAGTCGATTTCCGGTCTGGTTTGGGTGCCGCAGGGATTCCAGACCGACCAGAACAGTACAGAAAAGCCCCGCGGACAGATAAAGCGCGCCCGAGAGGACGAGCGGCTGGAGCCCGTTGAGCAGGAGCTTGCCGGCCGGAACACTCGCCGCAAAGGCGAGCGCCCCGAGCAAGACCTCGATCCGCGCTCGTGTCTGCCTTCGGTTTCCTGTGACCGTATCCACAGTGAGCTTCGACTCAGGTCGGGTCGTGATAGACAGAAGCCCGATGGGACTGGGGTAGGAAGGCATACACCCTCTCGGCCTTCCCGAGACGCGTCCGGTTGTGGTTCAGGAACATGGCGTCAGGAGGTCCGGCCGAGCGGGCCTGATTTGAGTTTTCGTTCTTAAGAGGCAGTGCTCTATCACCTGAGCTAACGGCCCATGCTGAGGAAGTAGAGTAACTTAGCATAGAGCACCTGCCCAAGGGGCAGGTGCTCATTGGTAGGAATACGGCGCCACTGCTCGATTCCCGTTACGTGGCGTTCCCGCTTACCGTAGGTGCTCCGCTACGTCCACCCGCCTTGGGCCTGAGCGCTAGAGAATAGAGTATCGGCAAGACGATCAGGGTCAGCACGGTTGAGGACAGGATCCCACCGACTACAACGGTGGCCAGCGGCCGCTGGACCTCGGCGCCTGTCCCCGTAGCGAGCGCCATTGGGACGAATCCGAGCGCCGCCACGAGCGCCGTCATGAGAATGGGCCGAAGCCGCCGCGTGCAGCCGTCGATCAGCGCCAGCTCGACACTCAATCCATCCGCGAGGCGCTGACGGACGAAGGAGAGCAGGACGACACCGTTGAGCACGGCGACCCCGGAGAGGGCGATGAACCCGATCCCAGCCGTGATCGAGAGTGGCATCTGCCGCACGAACAAGGCGAGCACGCCACCCGTGAGGGCAAGGGGAACCCCGCTGAACACGACGAGCGCATCACGCAGCGAGCCGAACGCGAGCACGAGAAGCGTAAGGATCAACGCCAGGGCGATCGGCACCACGATCAGAAGGCGGTTGCGTGCCGCGACCAGGTTTTCGAATTGACCGCCCCAGCCGAGCCAGTAGCCGGCGGGCAAATGCACCGAGGATCCGATCCTCCCGCGTGCCTCACCCACGAAGGAGGCCAGATCTCGCCCACGCACGTTTGTCTGCACCACCACGCGGCGCTTGCCGTTCTCCCGGCTGACCTGGTTCGGGCCCTCCTCCAATCGGATCCGGGCGAGAGCGCTCAATGGTACGAACTCCGTGTGATTGCCAGTCGATGCCAAGCCCTCGTGCCGGCCGCCTTCGATCGGTATCGAGAGCAGCTCCAGCGCGCCGACGTCGTTTCTCGCCTGCTCCGGCAATCGCACGACGATGGGAAACCGGCGATCTCCCTCGAACAGTTCCCCAGCCTGCGTGCCCCCCACTGCCGTCCTCACGACGTCCTGAATGTCAGAGAGGCTCAGGCCATACCGAGCCGCCGCTCTGCGGTCGATGTCGATGGCCAGCGTCGGAAGCCCCGTCACCTGCTCCACTTTGACGTCGGTCGCGCCGGGCACCTTCCGGAGGACGCGAGCGATCTCGTTCGCCGTCGTGAGCATCGTGTCTAGATCATCCCCGAATACCTTGATACCAACGTCGCTGCGCACTCCCGCGATGAGCTCGTTGAAGCGCATTTGAATGGGCTGTGTGAACTCGTAGGCGTTCCCGGGCAGTAACGAGAGGCGATGCTCCATTTCCTCGATCAATTCGGACTTGGCGATCCGCGGATTCGGCCACTCGCGCCGAGGCTTGAGCATGACGTAGGTGTCACCCGTGCTTATCGGCATAGGGTCGTTCGCAACCTCCGCCGTCCCGAGGCGGGAGAACACGTCCCGCACCTGAGGCATCTTCGCGATCGTCGCGTCCACGGCATGCTGCATCGACACGGCCTGGTCGACGCTGATCCCGGGCAGCCGGACCGGCTGAACCAGGATGTCCTGCTCGTCGAGCGTCGGCACGAACTCACCGCCAAGGCGGCTCGCGACAACTGCGCACACCAGAAGCAGGGCGCCGGTCGCTACCATGACGATCCTCCGATGCCCGAGAGACCAGCGAAGGACGGGCAGGTAGGCGTGGCGGACACGCCGGACCACGACGCTCTCCGATTCGGCCAATCGTCCCCGCAAGAGAAGCGCGGTCATGGCTGGAACGAAGGTGAACGCGAGCAAGAGGGCGCCGGTGAGCGCGAGAAGAACGACCCCGGCGAGCGGCTGGAACATCTTCCCCTCGATCCCGGTCAGGGTCAGGATCGGCATATATACGATGAGGATGATGCTGGCGCCGAAGACCGTCGGCCGGGCGACCTCGCGTGCGCCGGAGTAGCTCTCCACGAGTCGCTCGGCGGTCGTCAGCGGGCGATTGAGCTCCTGCTGTCGCGAGCTCATGCGTCGGAGCATGTTCTCCACCATCACAACCGCGGCGTCGACGATGATCCCGAAGTCGATGGCCCCAAGGCTCAGTAGGTTGGCGCTGATGCGGCCCTCGATCATTCCGGTGGCGGCGATAAGCATGGAAAGCGGGATGACCGAGGCTACGATCAGCGCCGCGATCCAGTTCCCCAGCAGAGCAAAGAGGATGACAATCACGAGAAGGGCGCCTTCGAAGAGGTTCTTTCGAACCGTCTCGATCGTCGCGTCCACGAGCTTGGTACGGTCGTAAACTGCTCGGGCCGTCACGCCGGCTGGTAAGGAGCGACTGACCTCCGCCAGGCGATCTCCAACCCGTTTCGCCACCACGCGGCTATTCTCTCCGAACAGCATAATGGCGGTCCCGACCACGGTCTCTCGTCCGTGACTGGTCGCCGCTCCGGTGCGGAGCTCCTGCCCCAACCCGACCGTGGCCACATCCCCGACGTGAATCGCTACGCCGCCTCGGGAGGCCACGACGACCTGCTCGATCTCCGCCGGGTTCGAGAGCCGCCCGTCGGTGTGAACCAGATATTGCTCGCCCTTGCGAGGCAGATATCCAGCCCCGACGGCCTGGTTATTTCGACCTACCGACAGCAGAAGGTCCTCGAGCGTCAAGCCGTACGCTCGAAGCCGAGCGGGATCGGGCCGGATGTCGTATTGCTTCCGGTACCCGCCAATCGTGTTGACCTCCGTGACGCCCGAAACGGTTCGAAGTTGGGGCTTGATGATCCAGTCCTGGATCTCTCGGAGGTCGGTGACGTTGTAGGGCGTGCCGTCCGGCTTGCGTGCCTCGGGGGCCGCCTCGACCTCCCAGAGGAAGATGTCTCCGAGACCTGTGGAGATCGGCCCCATCATGGGCTCGGCGATGTCTTGGGGGAGTGTCTCCCGGGCCTCCTGCAGCCGCTCGTTCACGAGCTGCCGCGCAAAGTAGATGTTCGTGCCGTCGCGAAAGATGACGGTGACCTGGGAAAGGCCGTACCGCGATAGGGACCGAGTTTCGACGAGGCCCGGGAGTCCCGCCATGGCCGTCTCGATCGGAAACGTGACCTGACGCTCGATATCCAGTGGCGGCAGCCCTTCCACGACCGTGTTCACCTGGACCTGCACGTTCGTGATGTCCGGCACGGCATCGATCGGAAGGCGAGCGAGATTCAGAACCCCGAATATGGCAATGGCCACCGTGCCAACGGCGATCCACCCTCGGTGGAGGATCGAGAATCGGAGGATTCGCTCGAGGAGCGTTTGGGGATTCGGCAGAGACGGATCAGTCCTCATGACCCCCGGCCTCCTTCTCGAGCTCCGCTTTGACGAGGAAAGCGTTCCGGGTGACGATCCGGGCACCCCGTTCCAGGCCCGACAGGATCTCCGTCGTGGTCCCGTCGCTTCGCCCGGGAGTCACCGGCTGCATTTCGAACACGGTGGAGTCAGCCCGGAAAACGGCGGCTCCGCTCCCCATCCGAACAATGGCGTCCTCGGGAACAGCAGTCGGAACGGTGACGCGTTCCAAGATGACGGCGGCATTCACAAGACGCCCCGGCTGCCACTGGCCACCGCGATTCGGAAGAACGACGCGTCCGAATGTGGTTCGGGTGTCCACGTCGAGCACAGGTCCCACATAGCTGATCGTGCCAGTCGCCTCTCCCTCGTTCCCTCCTTCCGCGCGCACGTGAACGGGCTGTCCTCTGCGGATTCGGCCGAGCTGCTGGACGTAGATCGGGAAATCGAGCCAAACCGTGCTCAGATCGGCCAGTGTGTACAGCACGGACTCATGATCGACGGCCGCGCCGGGATTGACCGGGCGGGTCACCACGGTCCCCCTCATGGGAGCCTCTATGGTGTAGTCGCTCAGACTCTCGTTGCTGTAGATCACCGCCAGCGGTTGGCCCTTCTGGACGAAGGCGCCCAGCCCCGCATGCAACAACCGGACGCGGCCCGGATAGGTGGGCCGCACGTCGACACTACGCTCGGCGTTGAGCTTGATCTCGCCCGGAAGCTCGATCACGATTTCGATCGAACGGGGCCCGACGCTGTCCACCGCGATTCCCGCCGATCGGACGGCCTCTGGAGAAAGCTCGACGAGCTGGCCGCCATGGGGCCCTGTCTTGTGAGCCTCCTCGTGTTCTTCCTTCTCTGCGGTTCGCGTCCCGCAGCCGGCGGAAAGCAGGCCGGCCAACAGGGCGAAACATGCGAGCGTGGCACCCCGTGACAAGTGAAGGTTCATCGGCCGTCCTCCGGGCGCGAGCGCTCGCCTGTGAGAAGTTCGAGGCGCACGCGCGAGCGCCACAGGTCCGCCTGGGCGTCGACGAGCGCGAGATCCGTCTCGAGTAGATTGCGCTGCTCCGCGATGAGATCGAGATAGTTGAGCCGACCCGCGCGGTACGCGCGGAAAAGCTCGACGAGTAGTTCCTGGCGGGCCGGCCTCACCCGCAGCCGGAGGGTGTCGTAGACAGCCGCCGCCGATCTGAGCCGCTCGACCGAGTTGGTCCGTTCGACCTCGAGGCGCTGGGCTGTCGCTCGCTTGTCCGCGAGCGTCGCTTCGTAGTCGTGTTGGGTCGCCTCTATGGTTCCGCCCCCGCGGTTCCAGAGAGGCAAGGGGACCTCGACGGCGGCCACGAATCCGGTGCCGGGTACCTCACGGAGATGCCTGATACCCCCCGACACGGTGACATCAGGAACCCGCTCCGCGCGTGCCGCCCGGATGCGCGCCACCGCCAGCGTCTCGCTCGCGCCGGCTCGCTCCAGCTCAGGGTGGGAAGTCAGCTTGGGCTCGAAGTCCGTTTCGCCCAGGGAATCCGCTACCAGGGAGTCAAACGATGCCTGGCCGTCTCCCCAGCTCAGCGCCAGGATGCGACGGGCAATGGTCAGCTCGGCCTCGGTCCGTTGCCGATCCACGACCTGCGACAACGCTTGGCTTTCAGCCCTGGTGCGTTCCAGAATCGGAGATGCGCCGGCCCGATATCGTTGGGTGGCGGCCAGAATTGCCTGCTTCGTCAGTTCCTCTCCCTCACGAAGCCTCGCCACTTTTTCCTGAAGCGACCATGCTCCAATGAAGCGCTCTGCGACTAGCATCAACGCCTCTCGACGCAGCACGGACGCGTCCGCCGAGGCGAGGCGGTGCTCGCCCGCGGCGACCGCGGCCCGCGCGCCGCGGTCGCCTCCGAGCTCCAACGTCTGGGCGAGCTCGACGGTGCTTTCCAAATGCTCGGAGCTGAGTCCTCCTCCAAAATTCTCTCCAGCGCCCGTCAGAGTCGGATTGGGCGCTCGGCCGGCGTCGCGAATTCGCGCCTGGGCTGCGGCAACTCGCAGATCGGCCGCCCGGAGACCAAGCTGATACTTCCCCGCAAGCGTGAGCGCGCGCTCCAAGGTCAGAGGGCCAGAAACAACGGGAATACTGTCCGGCGATGTGGTTGCCGCGTGGACTGCTCCTGGACACAGGAATGCCAGGGCCATCAGCACGCTGCAGCTGCCGGCTCTCCACGACGAGAGCACAGAGGGATCTCCTTTTGAGCACGGTTTGATGTCAGGCGCACCAACGGTGCGTCTGTTCAGGCTGGGACGGCTTGAGGGATCAGCAGCGAAGAACTGCGAGGAGGCGTCCCGGTGGGTCCCCGGGATGCCGCGATTCGATCGAGGAAAGGCTAGGCTGCCCTATCTCTGGATAACCCACGTAACAATGAATGTCGCCAGCCAGCTGAACCGCAGGGGTGATTATCCGTGACGCGGCCAAGGCCGTGATCGTCAAATCTCGACAAGGGCCGCAGTCGGATGAAGTCAACTCCGAGAGGACCGGTCCACCTCCCGGTGCCGTCGCGCACACGCATGCGCAGGTCCCGAGTTCCAACGTAGCGGCCTCTCCATCACGGATACAGATGGACCCACCAAGCATCGAGGGAACGACGAGGAACGCCTGAAGAATCGTGGCCCACCGGAGTGCGAGCGGAAGAGATCGGAGTCTCATTGCTGCGTGAGTCTTCCCGAAGCGCGGGCCCAGGTCAAGGCGTTCCCGGTATTTCCGGTTTCAAGTCCCTCATGAGGGTTTCATAGGGCTGCAAAGGTCTTCAAAAGAGCAGCGCCCCGGAGGCCTATCTCGCGGGGGCGCTTCGCATTTCGGAGTACCTTGGCACGTTTCCCCCGAGGCGTTCCTGCTTGGCGCTGGTCGTTGAAACGGAATGCCCCGCCGCTCCGTCTATTCCACACGGAAGCATTCGATGTGAGCCAGAGGCCATTTCTCGGAGATACAGATGTTCCTACATCCTCCCGTTTCGTCCGTCACTGCCCGGCTCGCGACGTCCGTGCTGCTTGCGATCCTGGTTGCCGCGACTCCCGCACAGGCCAAGGACATAACCGGCCATTGGGAAGGACGCATGGAGCCGACCAATCTCTCTGCAGAGATCGGACTCGATCTCCAACGCGGCGGCTCTTCTTGGAAGGCTCGGCTGAGTTTTCGCACCGGCCCGGACGGAGGCGCTTTGCCGGTCGAGGAGCTGACCGTCGCCGGCGATAGCGTGCTCGTCCGAACGAGGATCGAGGGCGCGGACGTGAGCTTCGCCCTGAGGCTCCAGGACGATCTTCTGCTCGGGCTCGTCCGAGTGACGGAAAGCGGCCGCGTTCTCGCCGAAGGGCCCGCGGGCCTCGCGCTCGCGTCGGACACGAATGCCAAGGATCGCCTTGCGAGCTGGCTGAACGCGCAAGGCGTTCCGATCGCCCCGGCGCTCAGAACCGTGGTGATCGAGCGTTCGTTGGAGCTGCTATCGGATAATTACGTCTTCTCCGACCGCGCCCAACGCGCCATCGCGGACGTCCGAGCGCGCATGAAGCGCGGCGAGTACGATTCCATCACCACTCCCGCGCGGCTGGCGGAAGCTCTCGGCCGACATCTGGCGGATGCGACCGATGACCGCCACCTCCATGTGAAGGTCGGCGCCGTCGCGGCCT
>Ga0207703_10004499_pt1 | contig 11441 bp, 11 predicted proteins | sample KBSSwiS12_FD_184304 | JGI IMG/M metagenome (GOLD analysis project Ga0207703, IMG submission 184304) | Switchgrass rhizosphere microbial communities from Kellogg Biological Station, Michigan, USA - KBS Switchgrass S1-2 (SPAdes) (version 2) | ecosystem: Host-associated > Plants > Roots >... | reverse complement strand
ACCGGGCAGCGGCCCTCCGCTTCCCTTGCGACCTCCGCGAACTGCGACGCCTCCAGCCCTTTGAGCCCGTACGCGGTGACGGTCAGCTTCGACGAGACGATCTTGATCCCCGTGTCGCCCTTGTCCGCCGTGACCGTCGCGGTCACGTGGGTCCGATCCGCAGACGCGCTCTTGCGGCCCAGAGTGCCATTCAAGGCCATCGCGTAGCACGCGGCATGCGCGGCCGCCATCAGCTCTTCAGGGCTGGTCTTGCCGGCTGCGTCCCCAATCCGCGACGGGAAGGTGACCGGCAACGAGAATGCCCCGCTTCCCGCCCTGGCCTCGCCCTTTCCTTCCATCACCGAACCCTGCCAGTCCACGTCCACGTGCCGCTCGAATGTCGCCATCATTCCTCCAAGGTCCGGCCGAAGCCGGACACCACGTACAGTCGCCTCACACCAGGGTCCGCACGGCCGGCGTCACCTATGGTCCGCGTTTGCGGCCGACGGTCACGCCCAGTTGAATCGCCATCCCGACGAGCCCGAGCCCGATCCACGCGATCGGCACCCACCCCGCGCCGGGAATCGGCGTGAATGGATACAGGATCCACACATTGGAAGGAGCCGCCCGGGCCGCCGCGCGGGTGCTGGTGAGCGCCAGCGCGCCGAGGATGATCGTCCACGCGCCGGAAAACGCGGTGCTGACGACAATCACGTAGCGCTGCAGCACGAGCGCCGCAGCCGTCCCAAGCGCCGCAAACAGCAGCACGAGCGTCCACGGCGGATCGCTCGCTGAAAATCGTCCCCACCCGACGTGAATGATGAAGGCGCCGAGGCCGGCGCCTACCAGCGCAATCCCGAGGAAGTACGCGAAGAACATCACGACTGCCCCGACCACCCCGCCAACCAGCGCGGCCGTCAGCATCCCGAAGGTGTTGCTGCTGCCCATCATCGAACTCGCCAGCATCGCCCCGACGATGAATCCGTAGATCGCGAGGACGATGCGAAACAGCCGGTAGCCGGCAAAGCAGGCGACGGCGCCTCCGAGGACAAGCGCGATGGCCGCCGGCAGCTGATAGGACAGCGGCAGCATCACGTCCCCATCAGACTTCGCGGCGTCCTTCCATCGCCTTGTGCATGGTGACTTCGTCGGCGTACTCGAGGTCGCTGCCGACCGGCACTCCCATCGCGATGCGTGTCACTTTCACGCCGAGCGGCTTCAGCAGACGCGCCAGATAGATCGCCGTCGCTTCCCCTTCGACATTCGGGTTCGTCGCCAGAATCACTTCGGTCGCGCCGTCGGATACTCGCGCCAGCAGACCCTTGATCTTGAGGTCGTCCGGCCCGATCCCCTGCAGCGGCGAGAGCGCGCCCATCAGCACGTGGTAGACGCCCTTGAACTCGCGGGTCTTCTCGATCGCGGAAACGTTCGGCGCCTCCTCGACGACGCAGATCAGCCGGTGATCGCGGTCGGCACCGGTACAGAACGCACAGGGATCGACGTCCGTGATGTTGTTGCACGTCGAGCAGTACGTGACGCGCTCCTTGACGTCGCGAACAGCGTCCACGAGCCGGTCGGTGATGTCGCGAGGCGTCTTGAGGAGATGGAATGCCAGACGCTGCGCGCCTTTCGGGCCGATCCCGGGAAGACGCTGGAGCTCTTCGATCAGACGGATGAGAGGGTCGGGGAGACTCACAGGCCGGGCATCTTGAGTCCAGGCGGAAGCATGCCGCCCATCTGCTGCGCCATCGCCTCATCTGCCTTGCGCTGCGCGTCGTTGATGGCGGCGACGATCAGGTCCTGCAGCATCACGACGTCCTCTTTCGATACGACTTCGGGATCGATGGTGAGCGACTGCACCTGTTTGGCGCCGTTGATCACCACTGTGACCATGCCGCCGCCGGCGTTGCCTTCGACCCTCAGGTCGGCCATCTGCTTCTGCAGCCGCTCCTGCATCTGCTGGGCCTGCTTCATCATCTGCTGAATGTTCACATCTCCTCCACGTCGCGGATCTCGGCCGGGAACACTTCGAGCAGCGCCTGGACACCGGCGTCCGCGAGGGCCTGATCGCGGAGTGCCGTTTTTCTGATCGCTGCCGCGTCTGACGGAGACACGGGCGACGCTGCCGTCGACGCGTCGATCTGCACAGCCGTGACGCGCAGTTTCCGCCCGGCGAGCTTCTCGGCGGTCGACTCCAGCCAGGCGCGGTTCTGCTCGCAATTGGCGCAGAGGGCTCGCTGGGACGGCGAGAACGAGAACGTCACGCCATCCGCAGTCACTTCGATTTTCTGCGCCTGTGCGACGACGGTGTTGTAGAAGACGAACTTCGTCTTGCGGATCTCCGCGAGGAAGGCGTCCCTGGAAAAAAGTGAGGGCTCAGACGAAGCCGAAGACGCGAAAGGACCGGCGGACGTCTGCGTTCGCTGTTCAGGAGCCTCGGCGGGACCGACATCACGGGACCCGGACGGCGGCGGCGGTATCGCTCCCGGCACCGCGGACGGCGTGGACCTGGCCGGGGCAGATCGGGTGGGTTCAGCAGGCGGTCGCACCGCAGTCGATCCACGCTGGTTCGACGGACCGCTGCTGCCGGCGCCCGCGATCAACTCTTCAATCGACACCAGCTTTCGCAGATGGATCCAGCGCAACAGCGCCATCTCGAGGTGATACCGCGGCTGGGCCGCGCCCCGGATGTCGGCCTCGGCGCGAGTCAGGAGATCGAACGCGCGAAGCAGGTCTTCCCGCGAGAACCGGGCCGCCAGCCCGATCACCCTGTCGCGCTCGCTTTCCCCCGCGATCTCCGGGTCGCTCGCCCGCGACGGATCGACATTCAACACGAGCAGATCGCGCACGACACGCGACAACTCGCGGCAGACGAGTCGCAGGTCGTAGCCCATCTCGACCGCGCGTCCTGCGAGCGCAAACGCGGCCGGCGCGTCTTCTTCCGCCACCGCCTGCACGCTGTCCAGCAGCAGGTCGCGACCCACCAGGCCGAGCACCGTCGTCACATCGTCGGTGGCAATCGTGTTGCCGGTGAAAGCGAGGACCTGATCGAGCTTGCTCTGCGCGTCGCGCATGCTTCCGTCGGCGTCCCGGGCAATCAGATGCAGCGCGTCGTCGCCCACCGTAATCTGTTCAGCGTCGACGATCCGTCGAAGCTGATCGGCGATCAAGGGCGTGCTGATGATGCGAAATTCATACACCTGAGACCGCGACAGCACGGTCTCGGGAATCTTCTCGAGCTCGGTCGTCGCCATCATGAAGACGACATGCGGAGGCGGCTCCTCGATCGATTTCAGAAGCGCGTTGAAGGAGTGGCTCGAGAGCTGGTGCACTTCGTCGATGATGAAGACTTTGTAACGGTTTCGCACCGGCGCAATCGACAGCCCGGTGATGATGACGTCGCGGATGTTCTCGACCTGCGTGTGGGTCGCCGCGTCGATCTCGAGTACGTCGATGTCGCGCCCCTCGGCGATCTCCACGCAGGCGTCGCATGTCCCGCACGGGTCCGCCGTCGGTCCGTTCACGCAGCTCAAGGCCCGCGCCAGAATCCGTGCGGTGGTGGTCTTTCCCACGCCGCGTGGTCCCGCAAAGACGAACGCCTGCGCAATCCGGCGGCTCGTCAGCGCATTACGCAGGGTACGGGTGACCGCTTGCTGTCCGACGATATCGTCGAACCGCTGCGGTCGCCACTTGCGCGCGAGGACTTGGTACGACATGGAAAGCTAAAAGACAGAAGTCAAAAGGTAGAAGTCAAAGGCAAAGTCAAAAGGCAAAAGAGGTTGCGGACTGAACCGCGATCCGGAATGGCTGCGGCACATTTCAGGGTCTGTTGAGCGCTGCTGCCTTCCGGCCCTGACGCGGTTCGCAGGCTGAAATTGCACAGGTTCCGGACCGCGGTACAATCCGCAAAAATCGAGTGTACTACACGGGCACACGGGTCGCGAGCAGCAGATACTTCGCCAGCACTTCGCCGACCACCACCGTGAAGAAATCCACGTACAGAATCCCGGTGGCCGACTGCGTCGATCGAATTTTCGCCGTTTCCCAGGTGAGATAGGACAGCAGCGCCGGGCCGCCGAGTCCGAACAGGACCCGCTGCCAGAAGAAAATCCCGCCAACCGAGGTGATGTAGTACCGGAAGCTCGGCCCGAGCCCGGGCTGCCAGGTCTCGATGGCCACGAGCACGGCCGCCACGACGACGACGATACGCACGACCATCGACGCGATGTGTACCTTGACAATCGACTGCAGGTGCGACACCTGCATCGACGGAAGAATCAGGTACCAGTGTCCGAGGATCATCGCCGTCGACGCGCCGCCGAGCAGCGCCGCCGAACTGAGAAAGCTGGCAGTCGTCAGGACGCGGGCGCCGAAAGCGCCGCCGACAGTCGTGGCCACCGCCTGCGCAATCAAGGCGATCAGGCCGGCGATGCACGCCACCGCGACGATCGTCGGGCGAATGGAGGCGAGCGCGCGTCCAACGGTCGCCCAATAAATCACCGTCGCGATTTCCGCGACGGCCAGCGCAGCAACGGCGACGAGGTTCGCGCCTGAAAGCTCCTGGGTCGCCGGACGAAACGCAAACGCGACCGCGATCAGAATCGCCGCCAGGCCTGCGTTGAAGCGGAAGAACTTCACGCCCGCCTCGCGCGAGACGAGCACGAGCGTGAAGATGATCCCGAGACCGAGATGCGCCAGGAACAGGAAAAGAACCATTCGGACCGTTGGGTCGGGTAGGTCTGGTAGGTCAGGTGGGTCGGGTGGCTCGGATGGGTCTGGTCGGACAGGAAGGACTGGTGGGACCCGGCCTACCCGCCCGACCTGACCTACCTGACCTGCACTGACCTCAGGCGAGCCGCTTGTTGATGGCGCTCCAGTTGACCACGTTCCACCAGGCGCCGATGTAGTCGGGACGGCGGTTCTGGTACTTCAGGTAGTAGGCGTGCTCCCAGACATCGATGCCAAACACGACTTTCTTGCCTTCCATCAACGGGCTGTCCTGGTTCGGCGTGCTCTCGATCACGAGCTTGCCACCCTGGTCGATCACCCATGCCCACCCGCTGCCGAAGCGGCCGATACCCGCCTTTGCGAACTGTTCCTTGAACGTGTCGAAGGTGCCGAATGACGAGTTGATGGCATCGGCGATCGCTCCAGTCGGCGCCCCGCCGGCGTTCGGCCCCATGATCTTCCAGAACAGCGTGTGATTCGCGTGGCCGCCACCGTTGTTTCTCACCGCGGTGCGGATGTCGGCCGGCACGCTGTCGATGCTCCCGATCAGATCCTCAACACTCTTCGACTGCAGATCGGGATGTTTCTCGAGGGCGGCGTTCAGGTTGTTCACGTAAGCCTGATGATGCTTCCCGTGATGAATCTCCATCGTCTGCTTGTCGATGTGCGGTTCGAGCGCATCGAAGGGGTACGGGAGAGGCGGAAGCGCGTGAGCCATCGAAGGTCCTCCTTGTCGTCGGGCGAAGCGTTTAGTCTATTGAATCGTGAGCATGCGGTCGAGCGCGACCTTCGTCCAGTGCTTCTGATCGTCCGGCACAACGATGCGATTGTGCACCTCGCCGTCCACGAGCCCCTCGAGCACCCAGAGCAGATGATTCGGCGAGACACGGAACATGGTCGAGCAGAGGCAGCCGAACTGGTCGAGCGACAGCACGGTGCGTTCGGGGTGCAACTGGCGCGCCAGCCGATTGACGAGGTGGATCTCTGTGCCGACCGCCCAGATAGACCCTGCGGGACTGTCAGTCACCTGGTTGATGATGTACTCGGTGGACCCTGAATCGTCAGCCGCCTGAACAACGTCCAGGGGCACCTCGGGATGGACGATCACGCGCACGCCGGGATGCTCTTTGCGGATGTTCTCGATCTGCCGGACCGTAAAGCGTGCATGGACCGAGCAATGTCCTTTCCACAGGATCATGCGCGACCGCCTGACCGCGTCGGCATCCGCGCCGCCCCAAATCTCGTTCGGATCCCACACGACCATCTGGTCGAGCGGAACGCCCATCTTGTGCGCCGTGTTGCGGCCGAGGTGCTGATCAGGCAGGAAGAGAATGCGATCGCCGCGATCCCATGCCCAGCGAAGCGTCGCCGCCGCATTCGAGGAGGTGCAGACGACCCCGCCGTGCTCGCCGACGAATGCCTTCACGGCGACCGCCGAGTTGATGTAGGTGACCGGAACGATGCGCGAGACGCCCATCTGATCGAGGTCGTTCCAGCACATCTCCAGTTGATCGATATCCGCCATGTCCGCCATGGAACAGCCGGCAGCGAGATCCGGCAGGATCACCTGCTGATGGGCCGCACTCAGCACGTCCGCACTCTCGGCCATGAAGTGCACGCCGCAAAAGACAATGTAGTCGGCGTCGGGATGCTTGCTGACCTGCCGCGCGAGCTTGAAGGAGTCGCCCGTGTAATCAGCAAAGGCGATCACTTCGTCGCGCTGATAGTGATGTCCCAGGATCACGAGACGGCGACCGAGCGCGGTTTTGGCGGCGGTAATCCGGACGTTCATCTCCTCATCCGACAGCCCGAGGTATTTCTCCGGCAGCGGCTGCCGTTCGGAGATGTGCTCCTTTTCGTAGGCGGTCAGCACCGGCAAGAGCGTGCTCATATTGGTCATCCCTCAAGCGGCCTGCGTCCTCGACGCGCTTGTGAAATTTTTCTCAATCCAAGGACACGAAAAAGCCAAGCGCCCCCGGCGATCCCGAAACACGCTTGGCAGTCTTAAAGTATAACACCCGCCGCCGACGAATGATTCCTACAGACGTGAGCGAGTGGCGCGGGTAATGGCAGATGGCGAGAGTGAGCCCCCCTACGGACGGGTTGGGGTCGAGCGCGACCGTTACGCGTGGGCGACGACGTTGTACAGGGTGTCGCGCTGCACAGGTTCCCGCCCCGCCGCCGTGATCAGCCGCTCGATCTCGCCAGGCGTCATCGATTCCGGCGTCCGGGCGCCCGCCATGTGATAGATCTTCTCTTCCTGCACGGTCCCGTCGAGATCGTCCGCGCCGAACCAGAGCGCGGTCTGCGCGATCTCGACGCCGGTCGCAATCCAGAATGCTTTGACGTGCGGCACGTTGTCGAGCATCAGGCGCGAGACCGCGTGCACGCGCAGCGTATCGGTGGCGGTCGGCGCCGGCAGCCTGCGCATCTGGTTGTTGTCGGGATGAAACGCGAGCGGGATGAACGCCTGGAATCCTCCGGTCTCGTCCTGCAGCGCGCGGACGCGGAGCATGTGATCGACGCGCTCTTCGGCCGTCTCGATGTGTCCGTAGAGCATGGTGACATTGGAGCGCATGCCGAGGCGGTGCGTCAGCCGGTGGATGTCCAGATACCGATCGGTGCCGCATTTGTCGTGGCAGATCTTCCGGCGGACCCGCTCCGCGAAGATCTCGGCGCCGCCGCCGGGCAACGAATCGAGTCCGGCGGCCATGAGCTCGCGGAGCACCTGCTCGTCGGTCATCCCGTAGAGGTCCGCGAAAAACGCGATCTCAACCGCCGTGAAGCATTTCAGATGGATGGCCGGGCTGATGCGTTTGAACCCGCGCAGGAGCTCCGTGTAGTACTCGAACGGCAGGTCGGGATGCAGGCCGTTGACGACGTGGACCTCGGTGAGCGCCTGGCTCTTCCGGCGACGCAGCTTGTCCCACGCTTCTTCGAGCGACATCGTATACGCGTCGGCATCGCCGGGCTTCAAGCGCGCGAACGAGCAGAACAGGCAGCTCGCCACGCAGACATTGGTGGCTTCGATCCGGATGTTGTAGTTGTAAAAGGTGCGCCCGCCGTGCCGCTTCTCGCGCTCGCGGTTCGCCAGCCAGCCGACCGAGAGCAGATCGTCGCACTCGAACAGCCGCCGGCCGTCCTCGAGCGTCAGGCGCTCGCCGGACTCCAGCTTGTCGGCGATGTCGAGAAGGTGAGCATCCGCGAGGCGTGACAGCATTTGGTCATCTGGTCATCTAATCATCTGGTCATTGATGCGAGAGAAGTTGCCCTGTCTAGACGACGAAATGACCAGATGACCAGATGACCAGATGATGTGAGTGTCAGCTCAGGACGAAACGCCGAAGATTTGAATGCGCAGCGACCGGGCGCGCGGACCGTCGAGCTCCGCCATCAGAATCCGCTGCCACTGGCCGAGCACGACTTCCCCACCACTGACCTGCAGCGTGAGATTGTGGCCGAGGAGCAACGCCCGAAGGTGGGAGTCGGCGTTCATGCGATCGCAATCTGAATGTTCAGGATTGTTGTGCATCCATTCCGCATCGCGCGCGACCATCTGCTCCAGGAAACGGCGGATGTCCGAGAGCAGCGCCGTCTGAAACTCGTTGATGAAGAGCGCGCACGTCGTGTGCATCGACCAGAGGCTGACGAGCCCCTCGCGGATGTTGAACCGGCGAACGAACTCCATGACGCGATTCGTCAGATCGACCAGCTCGATGCGCTGATCGGTTGAAACAACAAACGTTTCGCCATGAATCGTGAGGCCGCCGGTCATCGCGGAAGCCACTTCTTCGACAGGCTTCTCACGGACGGTTACGGTCGAACTCTTACTCATGCGCTCTGCCCCTCATTGTCGCCCCGAGTCCCCATGGCTCGTGACGCACGGTGTGTCTCAAGTTGGAGTGTACGGCTGCCGGCACAAACCAAGCTATGTTACGCGCAAACCTTCACCCGAGGCAACAATCTGACCGTCGCGGTAGTGGGTCACTCTCGCGCCGGGCGAGATGGCCAATGGCCAGGCAGAACCCGAATGCTATACTCGCCGCATGGCACGGTCGACGCCGTGCCGCACAATCTGACGCTCGCCCCGGCGGCCACGCGAAGTGGGTGCAACACCCACACGGTCCCGCCACTGTAAGCGGGGAGCTACGCTTCGCTTGGAGACCTCAGGACTGAGTATCGGCTCTTGGTCCTCAGGGACCGTCACTGGGTTGCGACCTGGGAAGACGTGAGGCGCGGCGCTGATCCGCAAGTCAGGAAACCTGGTCGCCCGGGGGCGTCTTTTTTCGGCGCGCGAGACGCCGAAAGGAGCGTCGCCTTGCTTCAGGCGATAGACGTTTCTTTTTCCTATCGACGTTCCGGTCCGGATCCTGTAAGGGCCCGACACCAGGCATTGACGGCGGTGTCGCTCGCGGTCGAGCGGGGCGATCTGGTCGGCATCCTCGGACCCAACGGCTCGGGCAAGACGACGCTCTTGAACGTTCTCGCGGGCGGGCTGACGCCGCGAACCGGCTCGGTGACCCTCGACGGCCGCGCGATGACCGCATGGTCGCGGCGCGAGATCGCGCGGCGCCTCGCCTTCGTGCCGCAGGACACCCACGCGCCCTTTGACTTCACGGTCCTCGACCTCGTGCTGATGGGCCGCTTTCCACACCTTGGCGCCTTCGCGCTGGAGGGACCGGAAGATCTCGCCATCGCGCGGCGCGCGCTCGACGCCACGGGCACGGCCGCGTTCGAAACCCGTGCGTTCAGCACACTGAGCGGCGGAGAGAAACAGCGTGTCGCGATCGCCAGCGCACTGGCTCAGAGTCCACGCCTGCTGCTGCTCGACGAACCGACCGCGTCGCTCGACATCGGCTATCAAATCGAAGTGCAAACGCTTCTCGATCGCCTCAACGCCGACAACGGCGTGACGATGGTGCTGTCGACCCACGATCTGAACCTCGCGGCGGCGTTGTGCCGCCGACTCGTACTGTTGCGGAACGGCCGCGTGCTCGCCGCCGGACCGACCGAGGAGGTGCTGACGCCGCACGCGGTGCGCGAGCTGTACGGCGTGGACGCCGAGGTCGCACGCCACGCGCGATCCGGTCACCTCACCGTCGTTCCAATCGGGCGTGCCTGGTTCTAGCGGGCGTCCGGCTCAGCGAGGGCCTCGGCCCGCTATAGTTCACTGGCGACCCGGAACCTGACTCATTGAGCCGGGTTTCGGGTTCTCAATGCTTGTAGTGTCCTGTCTGCCGCGTTTATGAAGCCGATGCTGGCCACGAAGACACGGAATCACGAAGAAGAATCGATATCTTCAATGCGGCCGATTCGCACGCGACTCGCGATCACTGTCGCCTCGTTCGGCGCGGTGCTGGCCGCCACGTTACTCCTGGCGCCGGTCGTCGGCTCGACGCACGTCTCGATCAGGGGAGCGTTCGATCGCACGATTCCCTTCGCGGACAACCTGGACGCTCAGATCTTCTTCATCGCTCGACTGCCACGGGTGGTCGCCGCCGCTCTCGTCGGCGGATCGCTGGCAGCGGCCGGCGTGGTTTTTCAGGCGCTGCTGCGCAATCCGCTCGCGTCGCCCGACACGCTGGGCGTCTCGAGCGGGGCGGCCCTGGGCGCCATGGCCGCCATCACCTTTCATCTCGATGTGCCGCTGTTGGGGCTGCCCGCAGTCCCGTTATCCAGCGTCATCGGCTCGCTGGGTGCGCTCGGCGTGGTTTACGCGCTCGCCACGGCGCGTCGGCGGGGACTGTCGACCACCGTGCTGCTCCTGGCAGGCGTCACGATGACGGCGTTTCTGACCGCGCTCATCCTGTTCACGCAGTACCTGGCGGACTTCGCCGACACCTTCCGCACGGTTCGATGGTTGATGGGCACCCTCGACGTCGGCGGATACGCACCCATCGTCGCCGTGCTGCCGATGCTCGTCGTCGCGCTGGGGCTGTTCGCCTCGCTTCCGCGCGCGCTGGATCTCATCAGTTTCGGCGAACAGGCGGCCGCCTCTCGGGGCGTCAACGTGGTTCGTGCCGAACGCATGGCGCTCGTCAGCGCATCGCTGGCGACGGGCGCGGCGGTCGCGATTGGCGGACCGATTGGCTTCATCGGAATCATCGTGCCTCATCTCGTGCGTCTGCTGGTCGGCTCGGATCATCGCCTCGTTCTGCCAGCGTCGATTCTGTTCGGCGCCGCATTTCTAATCGCCTGTGATGTTGTCGCACGAACGGTGTTCGCTCCGCTCGAGGTGCCGGTCGGCGTCATTACGGCGCTCATCGGCGGACCCTTCTTCCTGTGGCTGTTGGTGAGGTCTTCACGATGATCAGGAGGCGACGCCGATGGATGCCGGCGGCGGTGGCGTTCCTGGCCGTGGCGATCTCACGTCCCGGCTCAGCCGCACCCCCCCAGCGGATCGTGTCGATCATTCCCGCCGTCACGGAAATGATCTTCGCGATGGGAGAGGGCGCGCGAGTGGCCGGCGTCAGCAGCTTCGACGCGTTTCCGCCGGAGGTGTCGCGCCTTCCACGGGTGGGTGCGCTGCTCGATCCTGACGTCGAGCGGATGCTGAGCCTCAAACCGGATCTGGTGGTGCTCTACGCCACCCAGTCCGAGTTGAAGCAGCGATTGGACCGCGCGAGCATTCCGTATTACTCGTACGAGCACCGCGCGCTGGCGGATATCACGTCGACCGTGCGCGCCGTGGGCGCACGCATCGGATCCCCAGGGCGCGCCGAGCAACTGGCGGC
>Ga0207703_10004492_pt1 | contig 11454 bp, 10 predicted proteins | sample KBSSwiS12_FD_184304 | JGI IMG/M metagenome (GOLD analysis project Ga0207703, IMG submission 184304) | Switchgrass rhizosphere microbial communities from Kellogg Biological Station, Michigan, USA - KBS Switchgrass S1-2 (SPAdes) (version 2) | ecosystem: Host-associated > Plants > Roots >... | reverse complement strand
CCCGCTCGACGTGAAGCGGATGGCCGCCGTGGCCGATCCGGCGCTGTACCGAAATCGTGGCTAAGCGCGCCATCCCGATCGCGCTTGCCGCGTGGCTGCTCCTGGCGCTGCCGGGCATCGCGCACGCGTACATCGGCCCGGGCGCCGGCTTCGCGCTGGTGTCGTCGTTCTTCGTCCTGCTCACCACGGTGGCCGTGGCGATGCTGTCGCTGCTCTTGTGGCCGCTGCGCGCGGCATGGCGACTGGTGACGGGCGCGCGGGCCCCGCGCGCGTCGATCGGCCGCTTCATCGTCCTCGGTCTCGACGGCCAGGATCCGGTGCTCACCGATCGGTTCATGCGCGAGGGGCTGCTGCCGAACTTCTCGCGCCTCGCCGCGCAGGGCTCGTACAGAAGGCTGCGGACGACGTTTCCGTCGGTGTCGCCCGTCGCCTGGTCGTCGTTCAGCACCGGCACCCACCCGGGCCGTCACAACATCTTCGATTTCCTCGATCGCGATCGGCACACCTATCTGCCGATGCTCTCGTCGGTGAAGATCGGGAAGGTCGAGCGCTTCCTCACCTGGGGGCGCTACCGGATTCCGCTCGAACGCCCCGAGCTCCGGCTGCTGCGCAAGTCGAAACCGTTCTGGGCGATCCTCGGCGAGCACCGCATCTGGAGCACCGTGCTGCGAGTGCCGGTGACGTTTCCGCCCGACCGCTTCTACGGAGCCGAGCTGAGCGCGATGTGCGTGCCGGACCTGCTCGGCACACAGGGGACGTTCCTGCTCTTCACCACACGGCCGGCGGGTGCGCGCTTCAAGGAGGGCGGCATCCGCGTCGCCATCACGCTCGACGGCGGGCGCGCGCAGTCGACCATCGAAGGGCCCGAGAACACGTTCGTCGTCGGCGGACCGCCGCTCACCGTGCCGTTGGCGCTCGACGTCGATCGTGCCGCGGGCGTGGTGCGCGCGCGGGTGGGCGACGAGTCGATCGAGCTCCGGCCGGGACAGCTCACCGGCTGGGTGACGCTCCGCTTCCACGCCGGGCCGGGCATCACGGTCACGGGGCTCACGCGGCTGCTCGTCACCGAGATGGGCGAGCACCTCTCGCTGTATCTCTCGCCGATCAACATCAACCCCGAGCGGCCGGCGATGCCGATTGCCCATCCGTCGTACTACGCGACCTATCTCTCGAAGCGCATCGGCAACTTCGCGACGCTCGGGCTCGCCGAGGACACCTGGGCACTGAACGAAGGCGTCATCGACGACGGCACGTTCCTGCAGCAGGCCTACGACATCGATCGCGAGCGCGAGTCGATGTTCTTCGCCGCGCTCGACCGGCTGACGCGCGGCACGCTCGTGTGCGTGTTCGACGCCACCGACCGTATCCAGCACATGTTCTGGCGCTACCTCGAGCCCGGCCATCCGGCCGCGGCTGGCCGCGAGGACGCCGAGCACAAGGACGCGATCAAGGCGCTCTATCAGCACAACGATCGCCTGGTCGGCCGCGTGCTCGATCGGCTCGGCGCCGACGACGTGCTGATGGTGATCTCGGACCACGGGTTCAGCTCGTTCCGCCGCGGCGTCAACCTGAACGCGTGGCTGCGGCGCGAGGGCTACTTGACGCTCAAGCCCGGCACCAGCGGCTGCGGCGAGTGGTTGCACGACGTGGACTGGTCGAAGACGCGGGCCTACTGCCTGGGGCTCACCGGCATGTTCCTCAACGTGCAGGGGCGCGAGGCGCACGGCATCGTCGCGCCCGAGGACACCGACGCGCTGAAGGCTGAGATCGTGGCCCGCCTCAGCGGGCTGAGAGACGACGGGAAGGACGCCATTGCCGTCCGCGAGGTGTTCGATACGGCGCGCCTCTACGACGGACCGTACGTGGGCAACGCGCCAGACCTGCTGATCGGCTACAACGCCGGCTACCGCGTGTCGTGGGATTGTGCGAGCGGCGTCGTCGCGGGTCCGGTGTGCGAGGACAACGTCAAAGCGTGGAGCGGCGACCACTGTATCGACCCGCGTCTGGTCCCCGGCGTGTTCTTCTGCAACCGGCGGACGACCACCGAAGACCCGTCGCTGATCGACATCGCGCCCACGGCGCTGCGGCTGTTCGGCATCGAGCCACCGCCCCACATGGACGGCCGCCCGCTCGAGGGGCTCGTATGACCCTCCGCGTGCGCGCGGCCGTGATGGCGCTCCTCATCGCAGCGAGCGCCTGCGGCCGTTCGGGCGTGCACGCCCCGCGCGTGGTCGTCCTCGGTTTCGACGGGATGGACTACGAGCTGACGCGCGAGCTGATCGGGCGCGGCCGGCTGCCGAACCTGGCGGCGCTGGCGGCCCGCGGATCCTTTGCGTCGCTCGCCACTGCGAATCCGCCCCAGAGTCCGGTGGCGTGGTCGACGTTCATCACCGGGCTCGATCCGGGGCGCCATGGCGTCTTCGACTTCATCCATCGCGATCCGAAGACGATGCAGCCGTATCTGTCGACCTCGCGCACGGTGCCGGCTAGCCGCGAGGTGCGCATCGGCGGCTGGCAGGTGCCGTTGTCGAGCGGGCGCGTCGAGCTGCTGCGGCGCGGCACCCCGTTCTGGGAAGTGCTGAAGTCGCACGGCATCGACACGACGATTCTGCGGATGCCGGCGAACTTCCCGCCCTCGGGCACCGCGACGCGTGAGCTGAGCGGCATGGGCACGCCGGACCTGCTCGGTGGCTACGGCACCTTCTCGTTCTTCACCTCCGATCCCGCCGCGGCCACCGACCGATCGCTCTCGGGCGGCGTCGTATATCGCGTGGACGCGACCGGCGGCGTGGTGCGCGGCGCGCTCGAAGGGCCCGACAACCCGTTTCGCAGCGAGCCCGAAAAGGTGACCGCGCCGTTCGCCGCCTACGTGGACGCGTCGCACCGGTTCGTGAAGCTGGTGGTCGGCGACGAGACGCGGCTCCTGACAGCGGGGGAGTGGAGCGACTGGGTGCCGGTGCGCTTTTCGCTCGGCGTCGGCCAGTCGCTGCAGGCGGAGTATCGCTTCTACCTGCGGCAGCTCGAGCCGTCGTTCCAGCTGTACGCGAGCCCGCCCAACATGGACCCGGTGTCGCCCGCGATGCCGATCTCGTCGCCCGCCTCGTACGCCACCGAGCTCGCGCGCGCCTCGGGGCGCTTCTACAGCCAGGGCATGCCTGAAGAGACCAAGGCGCTCAAGACCGGCATCCTCACGCCGGGCGAATTCCTGGCCCAGGCCGGGATTGCCGGGTCCGAGGTGGAGCAGCAGTACGACTACGTGCTCGACCGCTTCGAGCAGGGGCTGCTCTTCTACTACGTCGGCAACGTCGATCAGATCTCGCACATGATGTGGCGCGCCCGCGATCCGCATCATCCGGCCTACGATGCCACGCGCGACGAATCGTTCGCCCGCGTGATCGAAGAGCGCTACGTGGCGCTCGACGCGATGGTCGGCCGCACGATGAAGAAGCTGCGCCCCGAGGACCTGTTGGTGGTGATGTCCGACCACGGGTTCACCTCGTGGCGACGCTCGTTCAATCTCAACGGCTGGCTGCGCGACAACGGGTACCTGGCGCTGCGATCGTCGGACGCCACCGACGGCTCGGTGCCGTTCGAGAACGTCGACTGGTCCCGCACCCGCGCGTACGGGCTCGGGCTCAACGGTCTCTATCTGAACGTCCGCGGCCGCGAGGCGTGGGGCATCGTCAATCCGGACGACCGCGCCGCGCTCATGCGCGAGATCGCCGCCAAGCTCGAAGCGGCCCACGACCCGGCGAGCGGCGAGGCGCTGGTGTCGCACGTCTATCGCCGCGACGAGGCCTACAGCCCCGGCTTCGACGACGTGGCGCCCGATCTGGTCGTGGGCTACGCCAAGGGCATCCGCTCGTCCGACGAATCCTCCCTGGGCGGCGTGCCGGCCGGCGTGGTCTCGATCAACGAAGCGCCGTGGAACGGTGACCACTGCATGGACCCGGCGGCGGTGCCGGGTATCCTGTTCACGAGCCGCCGGCTCAAGACGCCGGCGCCGTCGCTGCAGCGCCTCGCCGGCGCGCTCCTCAGCGAGTTCGGCATCGACGGTTTTCCTTTCGTGGAGACGCACTGACATGTTCGGCACGTCGCGGATCAAGATCGACAAGGCGCTCCGGGCACGCGCGAAGCGGTGCGCCGATCTGGCAGGCTACTCGTCGGTCGACGAGTTCATCATCCACATCGTCGAGCGCGAGGTGTCGCGCGTGGAGCAGGCCGGCTCCGAGGACGAGATGAAGAAGCGTCTTCGCGGGCTCGGATACATCTCCTGACGGTGGCCACCCTCAACGCCGTGATCGGCTGGTCGTTCGACCGCCTGCTGGCGCCGCTGGCGATGCTGTCTCCGCTCGCCGGCCTGGCCGTCGTGTCGCTCGTCACGGCGGTGGCGATGCTCCTGTGCATCCGGGTGGCGTCGAATCAGGATCGGCTCGCCGACGTCAAACGGCAGATTCACGCCTGCATCTTCGAGTGCCGGCTGTTCCAGGACGATCTGCCGGCCGTCTTCCGCGCGCTCGGCGAAATGCTCCGGCGCAACGTCGTCTACCTGGGGCTGTCGCTGCGCCCACTGCTGTGGGCCGCGGTGCCGCTGGCGCTCCTGCTGACGCAACTCGATCTCTTCTTCGGCTACCGCGCGCCGGTGCGCGAGCCACGACTGCTCACGGTGCAGGTGACGGACCCGTCCGCGCTGACAAACGGCGCGGCGACGGCCGTGCTCGAGGCGCCCGCCGCCGTCCGCGTGCTGACGCCGCCCGTCTGGATTCCCGCGACGCGCGAACTGGTGTGGCGCGTCGAGCCGCAGCAGCCGGGCGCCTACGTGCTGCGCGTGCACGTCGGCGCGTGGACGTTCGACAAGACGCTCGTCGTCTCCGACGGTGCGGCGCGACGGTCGCCGGTGCGCCTGGCGGAGGGATGGATCGCACAAGCCATGCACCCTGGCGAGGACCCGCTGCCGAGCGGCGCGCCCGTGTCTGCCCTCCGACTCGACTATTCGGCGCGCTCCATCGACGTGCTCGGATGGCAGCTGTCGTGGGTCGTGCCGTATTTCGTGGCCAGCGTGCTGTGGGGCTTCGCGCTGAAGAAGCCGCTCAAAGTCAGGATGTAACCTTAGTCATGTACACCCGGTGGCTCGTGCTCCTTGGAACCCTCGCCTGTGCGGCCTGCCACGGCAATTCAGCCACGGGTCCCGCCCCCATCAGCGCGTCGGGCAACACCTACTACGTGGCGTCGCAAGAGAGCGGCGCCGACAACGAGAAGTGCGACGGCCTGGCGCCGACCAACCAGGGGAACGGCAAGTGCCCGTTCCGTGATTTCACCGGGACGAAGCCGCTGCACCTGCTCGACAACGCCAGGGGCGTGGCGCTCGTGATCCGCCAGGGCACCTACACGATTCCCGACGGGCTCAACATCAACGGCGCTGGGTCGTCGGAAGGCGATCGCGTCACCATCGCGTCGTACCAGAACGAGGCGGTGGTCCTGGACGGGCGCAACTCCTCGCGCGAGCTGCTCCAGATCTCCGGTCAATACGTGACCGTGCAGGGGCTCACCTTGCAGAACTCGGCCGGCTACAACCTCGAGGTGCGGGGCGGAAAGCAGATCGTCATCCAGAACAACCGGTTTCTCGCCAACGGCGCCAGCGACTCGCTCAAGGGCGACGGCGGCGCCTCCGACGTCAGCGTGCGGGACAACGACTTCTCGCAGTGGGATTCGCAGGCGATCGACATCACCGGCGTGTCGCGGTGGACGATCGAGCGCAACCGCATCCACGACTCGAAGGGCGTCGATGCCAAGGCGATCGGGATCAAGTTCGCCAGCCGCGACATCACGGTGGTCAACAACGAGATCTCCAACACCCAGGGGATGTCGCTCGGCGGCACGAGCTCGGCGCACTCGGAGCCGTTCGAGGCGTACAACCTGATGGTGCGGGACAACACGTTCACGAACGTCACCGCGTTCGCCGCGGAGTTCTATTCCTGCTCGAACTGTCAGTTCCAGAACAACAAGATCACGGCCGCCGGCGCCGGCATGCGCCTGCTCAGCGCGTCGACCGAGGGGACGAGCGGCTGCCCCGGCGGGTGCAAGCCGAGCGAGGGGGTGACCGTGACCGGTAACCAGCTGCGCGGCCTGGTGGGGGGCCACGGCGGGGTGCCCGACCTGTTCTGGGCGATCGAACCGACGGAGATTTCAGGGCTGTCGACCGGGAACAACACCTACTGCGAGGCGTCGTCGGGGGCGGCCCGGTTCTGGATTTCGGGAGTGTTCGTGCGGTGGGACGAGTGGCTCCGCACGGTCCCGAACGACGCGTCGTCGGCCGTGACCGGGCGGAACGATTCTCGCTGCTCCTGGTAGGCCAGGAGCCCTAGAGTTCTACGCCTTGCGGCGGCGGCGGATCGCGGCGCCGACGAGCCCAAGCCCCACCAGCCCCATCGACGCCGGTTCCGGCACGCGCATATCGTTCATCAGGAACGGCGCGTCGGGGTGCTGGCCGTCTTCGCCGAACGCGTTGATGACGATCGCGTCGATGCCCTGCGTGTAGTCCGCGAACCCGACGAAGGTGCGCTGGAACTTCGTGTCCACCACGAACGTGCCCGTCCCCGTCAGCACGCCATTCAGGAACGCGGAGATGATGAACTGCGTCTTGCTCGAATCCTGCGTGATGATTTCAAACCCCACCGCGCTTGCATGGGCAAAGCGGACGGTGATGTCCTGGCCGGCCGGCACCGCCGGATCGCCATTGGTGAGCGAGATGCCGAGCGGTGGCAACGCGTCGCTGGCCACCAGCCCCGCGCTGAAGTGGATGCCGTCGGCGGCGTACTGTTCGCCAATCAGCGTGTTGTTTGCGAGCTCATCGAAGGTGTACAGCTTCGCGAACGTGAAGGCTTCGAGCCCCACCATCACCGGGGCGGCATTGGCAGCGGGGGCGGTCGCAAGGCCCGCCACGAGCAAGGATGCGAGAACGAGGGCGCGCTTCATGGGCGTGTGACTCCTTCGACGAACGTACGGATCCCAGGCTGGAGGTTTGCCTTCCGTAAGCAACTTCGTAACCGTGTTTCGCGCGTAAGAAATTGCTCGACAAATGATCGAGTGTCTCGAAATAGATCGCGAAGAAGCCGCGTTCTGGAAGACTTATGGGCGGCCGAACGCGTGACTATTGTTGAGGCTGTACGGCGTTGATTGCAACCGACAACTGCGCTTCGATCTGCTCGATGATCGACGGCCACTCGTAGCGTCGGATCTCGAGAAGAGATGCGTTCGACATTTTCGTCCACAGCGACGCATCGCTCATCACCTCGCGAATGCGCGCCGCCAGTGCCGCGACGTCGCCAGGCTCCACGAGAAAACCGGTGACGCCGTCGCGAACCAGATCCGGCACGCCGCCGACGCGCGTCGCCACCACCGGAATGCCTTTCGCCATCGCTTCCATCACGGTGTTGGGCTGACCTTCCTGCAGCGACGGCTGCACGAGGAGCCGGGCGGACGAGAGTAGGCGATCGACTTCGGCGCGAGTGACCGCGCCGGCGAAACGCACGTTGGGGAGGTCTTTGGCGAGCGCCTCGAGACGCTGCCGCTCGGGGCCGTCGCCGACCACCGTCAACGACTCGCTCGGGCACGCACGCATCGCGTCGATCAAGAAGTTGACGCCCTTGGCGGTCGTCAGGCGCCCGATGAACAGAATTGTCCGCCCGTCTCCGCTCGCCGGCGTGGCGGCGGCGATCCCGTTCGGGACTGCCGCGAGCTTGGACCGGAGTGTTTCCACCGATGGCGTTCCCGGGCGGCGTTCGAAGACGTCGAGGAGCTCGGCGCCGAGACGCGGTGACTGCACCAGCAGCCGGTCGGCGTGGCGGAACACGAAAGGACTGAGCCACCGGCTCTGGGGAAACCGATCGAGCTGGTACTCGGTGTCGCAGCGGACCGACACGACCACCGGCAGGCCGAGCGCCTTCTTGGCGAGCACGCCGATCAGCCCGTCGATGACGGTCTGGTAGGCGAGGATCACGTCGATCTCGCGCCGCCTGGCGAACAGCAGGTGCAGGGTGGCGAGCACGTCGGCCGCGAAACGTACGCCTCGCACGGAGGTGGCCAGCCGCTGGACCACGGTGCAGCGCGGCGTGGCCGCGAGTTCGCCCGGCACCGTGGCCGTTCGCGTCAGGACGGTGACGTCGTGGCGCGCGGCGAGGTGCTGCGCCACGCGCGCGGCCTGCAGTTCGGCGCCGCCGATACGATCGGGCGGCAGCCCCGAGACCAGGATGGCGACGTTCATGCCGGGGTCATGCCGCCGCGCGCTGGCCCGACACGCGTTCGGCCAGAACCGATTGGTAGAGAGCGGCGGTGGCCGCCACCATGGAACCGAGATCGAAGTGGCGGCGCACGTGTGCCTGTCCGGCCAGGGCCATCCCGCGGGCCTCGTCCGGATGATCGAGGAGTCGTGCGATGCCCGCGGCGAGCGCGCCCGCGTCGTGCGGCGGCACGAGCACGCCGAGCGACGGATCGGTGACGACGTCCATGGTGCCCGGCACCGCGGTGGCCACCACGGGAAGTCCGGCCGCCATCGCCTCGAGCAGCGCCAGCGGAATGCCCTCGGCAAACGACGGGAGGACGAAGAGGGTGCTGGCGGCGAGCACGTCGGCCACGTCCTGACGTCGCGAGGCGAAGACGACGCGTGCGGCCACGCCGCGGGAGGCCGCGTGAGCGGCCAGCGCGTCGCGGTCGGGACCGTCACCGACCAGCAGCAGCACCAGGTCCGGGTGGGTGGTCTGCAGTTCGCCGAGGGCGTCCACCAGGAGCGCCTGCCCCTTGTTCGGCACCAGACGCCCCACGCACGTCACCACACGCCGCCCATCGAGGCCGAGCTCAGCGCGCACGCGAGTGCCGCCGCGCGCGCCGGCAAACGCGGCGGTATCGATGCCGTTGGTCAGCACGATCGTCGTGGCGGGCGAGAACCCCAGGGTCGAGCAGAGCAGATCGCGCACCGGCGATGAGACCGCGATGATGCGCGCCGCGTGCCTGGCCGCGAGGCGATAGAGCGCGCGCCGCAACGCGTTTCGCGGGTCGAGCGCGCCGCGCCCCGCCGGCATGATCCCGAGGCCGTGATAGGTCCCGACCACCGGCGTGCCGTGCAGGAATCCGGCGGCCGAGGCCCAGATGATCGGGTCGTGCAGATGGGCGTGGAGCAGCCGCACGTCGTGACGGTGGAGGACGCGCCGCAGGCGGGCCACCACGCGCGCGACGAAGATGCCGAAAGCCGGGCCTTCGGCGATGGTGCGGCGCGGCAGATCCAGGCTCTCGACGATGATGCCGTCACGCCGCATCGCCTCGCCCACCGGGCCGTCCTGGAGGCAGCACACCAGCGGCGCGAAGGGCGTGTCGCGCATACGCAGCGCCAGCTGGTGGACGAGCGTCTCGGCGCCGCCGTAGCCGAGCCCTTCGACGACGTGGCAGACGCGCGTGCAGGACTGTGTATCGCGCCCCGAGGGCATGCGTCTGCCAGTGTCTCACGCGGATGCTATAGTCGCAGCACGTCCCCACCGTGATGTCGTCATCGCTCAATCCGGTCCTTCAGCAGATCGCCGGCCGCCGCGTTCTCGTCATCGGCGACGTCGTTGCCGACGAGTATCTGGTGGGGGAGTCGACGCGCATTTCCGCCGAAGCCCCCGTGCCGGTGCTGCACTACACCGGCGAGCACGCGACGCTCGGCGGCGCCGGCAACACCGCCGCCAACGTGGCGAGCCTGGGCGGGGCGGCCACGCTCGTCGGCCTGGTGGGAGACGATGCCGCGGGCGCCGACATCGCCCGCCGCTGCGCGGAGATCGGCGTGCAGTTTGCGCCGCTGCGCGACGGCCGGCCCACCACGCGCAAGGTGCGCATCATCAGTCAGCAGCAGCAGCTCCTGCGGATCGACTACGAGCAGACGAGCGCGATCGATCGTCCGCACGAAGAGCAGCTGCTCGAGCTCGTGGCCGGGCAGCTCGGCGTGTGCGACGTCGTCGTCATCTCCGACTACGCGAAGGGGCTGCTGACCAACGACGTGTGCCGCGAGGTGATCAAGCGGGCGCACGCCGCCGGGCGCGAAGTGGTGATCGATCCACGGCCGCAGCACGCGGCGTACTACTGGTCGTGCGACTACCTGACCCCGAACTGGAAGGAGTCGCTCGGGCTGATCGGCGAGGACGATTCGAGCGCCAGCGCTGAAAACACCATCCGCGTCGGGACGCTCGTGAGCCGGCGATTCCGATCGAACGTGCTCCTCACACTTGGAGCGCGCGGGATCGCGTTCTTCCACCGTGATGGCGGCGAGCCGCTGGTCGTGCCCGCCGAGGCCAAGGAAGTGTTCGACGTGAGCGGCGCCGGCGACACCGTGGTGGCGGCCTTCTCGCTCGCGCGCGCCGCCGGCTGCGATCACGCCAGCGCGATCTCGCTCGCCAACCGCGCCGCCGCCGTGGTGGTCGGCAAGCGCGGGACGGCCACCGTGACGCCCGACGAGCTTCTCAGCCGCTAGAACAGCGTCTTTTCGATCAACTCGATCAGCAGGTGCACGATCTTGATGTGTACCTCCTGGATGCGGTCGGCTGTCGTGCCCGGCACCACGATGACGTGATCGCACTTCGCGCGGAGCGGTCCGCCGTCGCGACCGAGCAAGCCCACGACGCTCAACCCGCGTGCCCGTGCCGCCTCTACCGCCGCAATCAGGTTGGCGCTCTTTCCCGATGTGGAAAAGACGATCAGCGCGTCGCCCGTCTTGCCCCACGCCTCGACGCCGCGCGCGAACACGCGCTCGAAGCCGTAGTCGTTGGCCACGCAGGTGAGGTGCGCCGGGTCGGCCATGGCCTGCGCGGCCAGCGCCGGACGGTCGTCCCGGAAACGCCCGGACAGCTCCTCCGCGAAGTGCATCGCGTCGCAGAGCGATCCGCCGTTGCCGCAGGTGAGCAGGCGGCCGCCGGCACGCAGGCAATCTGCCAGGTGCTGGGCGATGGCGGCGATGGCGCCGGAGGCGCGCTCGGCGTCGCGCAGCCAGGTGGCCAGCGCGATGGCATCGTCGAGCCCCTGATCGATGGGCGAGAGGTTCCGGTCAGTCACGGCAGCGTCCCGTCATTCGGCAGCGATTATAGGCGGCGCCTTACCAGGGTCACGGGTTCTGAGCGGCTCTGGCCCGCCAGGTTCAGGCATTCGTCGAGCGCGTGATGCCGGAATTCGAAGATGCGCCCCGTATCGGGTGCCACCAGAACGCCTCGGCCAGCGGAACCAACCGCGCAGGCCGGGAGTCTTCCTGCGCGCCACTGCGCGAGGCGTACACGTTGGGTTTCTCGGGCAGGTATTTGGCGCCGAAACGGCTTTCGATCACATCGCGGCATTCCTTGAGCGCGTCGACGCTGATGCGGAATGAGTCGGTACGCATGTACGTGATGAGCGCGACCGGACCTTCCTCGCCTAGCGGCACGCCTTCGTACAACTGCT
>Ga0207703_10004490_pt1 | contig 11457 bp, 10 predicted proteins | sample KBSSwiS12_FD_184304 | JGI IMG/M metagenome (GOLD analysis project Ga0207703, IMG submission 184304) | Switchgrass rhizosphere microbial communities from Kellogg Biological Station, Michigan, USA - KBS Switchgrass S1-2 (SPAdes) (version 2) | ecosystem: Host-associated > Plants > Roots >... | reverse complement strand
GAACGACGTCGACATTCTCTGGAAATATCTTGGTATCAACCAGCGGGCTGTAGACGAGGTCGACATGCTTCACGACTTCGATCAGCCGCTCATCCATGTCGAGCAACGACATGTGGCAGCCGGAGCAGCCGTCCATCCAGACCGTGGCCAGGCGTACCTTGCTCATGGTTTCTCCTTCCGCTGCTGCACAAGGTAGGGCAGAAACTCGCGCTTCTTTTCCATTTCAGCCACCGACTTGCCCTTGGTCGACAAAGCGCCGGTGGGGCAAACCTGCACGCACTTGCTGCAACTCGTGCAGGTTTCCGATTCGCCCCACGGCTGATTGAGATCCGTGATCACCCGCGACTTGGCCCCCCGCCCCATCACGTCCCAAGTATGGGCGCCTTCGATTTCATCGCACACCCGGACGCAACGCGTGCAAAGGACGCATCGATTATGGTCCATCACAAACCAGTCGTGCGAGGCATCCACGGACAGCTCCGGATACTGATAAGCGTAGCGCACATGCGTCATGCCGTGTTCCGTCGCCAGGTTTTGAAGATCACAATGCCCGTTCGCCACGCAAACCGCACAGACGTGATTTCTTTCCGCAAACAGCAGCTCAAGGATCATCTTTCGATACTTCTGTATTCGCTCGGAAGTGGTTTTCACTTCCATGCCCCCCGCCACTTTGGTAACGCACGCAGGCAGGAGCTTGTTGGTTCCTGAAACCTCCGTGATGCAAAGGCGACAAGCCCCCACATCACCCAGTCCCTCGAGATGACAGAGCGTCGGAATCTTGATGCCCGCATCGGTCGCCGCCTGGAGGATTGTTTCATCCTCGTCCGCGCTGATCGACTTGCCATCGATGGTGAGTGTTTTTACGGCCATAAGATTGTTCAGTTAATGGACTGCCTCCGCATGGACTTCCTCGGGTTGAAGCAGCGCCAGATATTCGTCTCGAAAATAGCGTAGCGTACTCGTGACCGGATTCGGCGCAGTCTGCCCCAGCCCGCACAGGCTCGTATGCCGGACCATGTCACATAACTCCTCGAGTTGTTCGAGATCCTTGATCGTCGCCTTACGCTCCATGATCTTGTTCAGGAGTTGGTACATCTGCACCGTACCCGCGCGACAGGGAATGCATTTGCCACACGATTCCTCCATGCAGAACTGCATATAGAAGCGTGCCACGTCGACCATGTTTGTGCTGTCGTCCATGACGACCATGCCGCCCGACCCCATGATCGAACCCACCCCCATGAGGGACTCGTAATCGACCGGTGTATCGAATAAATGTGCGGGAATACAGCCGCCCGAAGGTCCACCTGTCTGGACCGCTTTGATCTTCGATCCATCCGGTGCGCCGCCGCCAAGGTCTTCGACAATCTCGCGGATTGTGATTCCCATCGGAACCTCAATCAGCCCATTGTTCTTGATCTTGCCCGTAAGCGCAAAGACCTTGGTTCCCTTGCTCTTTTCTGTTCCAAGGCTCGCATACCAATCCGCGCCCTTCGTCATAATCGGAACGATATTGGCAAAGGTCTCAACGTTGTTGATCAGGGTGGGAAAACTCCAGAGTCCGCTTTCCGCCGGAAAAGGCGGGCGGGGACGAGGCTGGCCGCGTCGTCCTTCAATGGACGCCATCAAAGCGGTTTCCTCTCCGCAGACAAAAGCCCCCGCACCAATACGCACCTCCACATTGAAGCTAAAGGTCGATTCAAAGAGTCCCTCGCCTAAAAATCCCTTCGTTTTCGCCTGTCGAATCGCAATTTGAAGGCGACTGATCGCCAGAGGATATTCCGCGCGAACATAGAGAAAGCCCTGCGTCGCTCCCACCGCATAGCCCGCGATGGCCATGCCTTCAATAACCGTATGCGGATCGCTCTCCAGAACACTTCGATCCATGAACGCGCCGGGATCGCCCTCGTCCCCGTTGCAGATTACATACTTTCGATCGCCCTTCGATTTGGCTACCATCGCCCATTTCAGACCGGTGGGAAATCCCGCGCCACCCCGTCCACGGAGTCCACTTTGGGTGATCGCCTTGACGACATCTTCCGGCTGCATCTCGTTCACGACATGCAGTAAGGTCTGGTATCCACCCAATTCGATGTAATCCTCGATTCGTTCCGGATCGATCCTGCCACCGTTGGCCCGCACCACATGCAGTTGTCTTGCAAAGAAAGGATGCTGCGGATCGCCCTGCTGCACCTCGGTCGCCCCGCCCGCCAATGCCCCGATGATCGAAGGCGCGCTCTGCGGCGTCACCTGCTCATAAAGAAGCCCCTTCGATTCCACGCTGACCATGGGTCCCTGCCCGCAAAACCCCATGCAGCCGACCCGGCGCACTTCCACGCTGTCACCGAGGTTCTGGTCCGCAACCGCCTTCTCCATCGCCTTCTTGATTTCATCGGCCTGGGAGGACATGCAACCAGCGGACATGCAACATCTCACGCAGGTCGATTTACGCCCGGCTTTTTCCTTCTCGGCAATTCCGTGTAGTTCTTCAAGCAGCATGGCTCAGGTATCCTTTCAATTTTTCGACCGCCTGGTCCGGCGTCATTCGGCCCGCCACGCTGCCGTCGTAGACGACCGTGGGTGCAATGCCGCATGCACCGATACATCGCGCCGTAAGTAGGGAAAGTTGCTTATCAGACGTCGTCTCGCCCGATTTGATCTTTGCGAATGCTTCGATGGCCTCGAGAATCTCGGCCGACCGTTTGACGTAACAAGCCGTCCCCAGGCACACCACGCAGGTGTGAGCTCCCTGGGGTTTGAGAGTGAAGAAATTATAAAAAGTCGCGACCCCGTAAACTTTGCTGGGCGGTACTCGCAGGGATTTGGCCACCCAAAGAAGCGCCACCTCGTCCAGATACCCGAACGCCTCCTGCACCGCATGTAAGGTCTCAATCAGGGCGTACGGCCGGTAACCCAGCTTGCGCATCTTCGCGTCGATGATCTTCCATCGTTTGTCCTGGGAAGGCAGGGGAGGCTTGACGATTTTCACCGTTTTTTCCTGCTTTCCCCGTCGCTTGGATGCGCCAGCTGGTTCAATTTCATGGTGACTTCAGCCCACTTGTTAAGCAGACCGTCCTTTCACTGTGAATGTATCGGGCATCCAGCCCCTCAGCCTCACGCGGATTGTCCAACGCTTATCCTTAATTGTTCAATCCTTCACCACGCCCCTCTCCGGATTTGAACAAGATCGGGCTACCTTCGGATAATCCGGGTGAAGCGCAAAACCGGAATTCGGATGATCATACGGTTTGGTAACAAGGATAAACCATGAACGATCCAAACATCATTGCGTCCCATCTCGACCATAGTCGAAGCTTCGATGATTTTGATTATGTCTACCCCGTCATTTCCCGGAGAGCCCACGGCGTATCCATTGGCATCAATCTGAATCCGGACAAGACCTGCAATTTTGACTGTATCTATTGCGAAGTCGATCGTGATACCCCTCCCCGTCGACTCGATATCGACGTCGATGGCGTCGCCCGGGAACTGCGTGCAATGCTGACGATTTTTCAGGAAGGGACCCTTTTCGAACGGGAACCTTTTGCGAGCGCTCCCCCGCAGTGGCGCCATTTGAAAGACATCGCCTTCAGTGGCGACGGCGAACCCACCTCCTGCCCGATCTTTGATCAAGTGGTCGACACCGTCTGGGCTGTCCGCGAATCCATGGGACTCGCCTCCACCAATCTTTTACTGATTACGAATGCCTCCTGCCTGCACCAGTCAAAAGTACGTCGAAGCATCCGCCGGATGAGCAAAGGACCTTATGAAATCTGGGCCAAGCTGGATGCAGGCACCTCGGACTACTTTCGATTGGTCAATCACAGTCCGTGTTCCTATGAACACATTTTAATGAATATCACCGAGACCGCGCGTTGGTGTCCCCTCATCATCCAATCGCTATTCATGCAGATTTATGGTCGCCCCCCTCCAGAAAGTGAAATCCTTGCCTATGCTGACCGATTGAATGAAATACGGGCGCAGGGCGGCCATATACTGGCGTTACAGATCTATACGCTCGCCCGTCCGCCCGCCTGTCCGGGTTTGACGCCTTTATCTTTTGAAGAGTTGAATCACATTGCTGCCGTGGTTCAACACCTGACCGGACTTCCCCCTCATTTTTCGGCGAAGGAAGCGGGATAGCGCGCCGCGGTTCAGGCTTCCGTCGCGTGCGCTCCCGCGCGAATCGGTTTTGGCGGCGGCGTATAAAGTGTCTTCTCATCCCGCCAATCGGGAACATCGATCAGGGAGTACCCTTGGAGCGCACGTCTATATTCTTCCCGCTCGATTTCTCCGGGTTGCTCTTTTATTCCGCGCGCCAGCTGTCCCCGGGCTTCCTTGAGCGAGGTGAGTTGGCAGGTTTCCATCCATTGCCGCAAATCTTGCTCAATGACCTCAAGCCACGGAATGCCCCGCTGCAACAGCACGGTGCACATCTGGGCGGCGTTGGCTCCGGATAGAATCATTTTGAGCACATCGCTGCCCGTTCGGATTCCCGTTCCCGCCACCATGTCCACTCTTAGTTGCCGATAAAGCATTGAAAGCCACCGGAGCGGCAGTCGGTTTTCCGCCGCTGTACTCAAACGCAGAGAGTATCCCGGCCCCATGGAAAGCAGGTCCACATCCGGTTGATAAAATCGGTTGAAAAGAACAAGCCCTCTGGCTCCCGCCTGTTCCAGTCGCGACGCCATCAGGGCGATATTCGTGAAAAAAGGCGGCATCTTGACCGCAACGGGAATCTTAACCGCCCGCGTCACCGACTCGACAATATCCACATAAGCCTGCTCGATCTCTGCCGATGGCATCTTCGGCGAAACGCTCAAGCTATAGATATTGAGCTCCAAGGCATCCGATCCCGCCTTTTCAAGCTCGCGCGCCAGCTCAACCCACCCCTTGAGAGTATCGGCATTCAAACTGGCGATAATGGGAATTTTGAGATGACGCTTGGCAATGATCACCTGGTCCAAATACCGCTCCACATGATTTGACTCCGCTTCGTAGGGAACTTCAAAAAGGGAATGCAGTACCACCGCGCCGGCACCGCATCGCTCCATCTCGGTCAGCCCCTGCAAATGCTCCGAAAGGGGACAGGCCGACGGGATGAACGGAGACTTGAGCGAAAGCCCCATATATGTGGTGGAAATGTCCAGGGCCTTTTTCATAAGGGGTACCCCACAGTGATCACGCTATCCTTAGGTACGGCACGTTGTCTGAGTCCAAAACCGCGGCAGAAATCGAGGATATCGTCATCCCATGGCAACGTCTCCTCACGCATGGAGTCAAATCCGGACGCGCGGGCGACAGAACTGAGGCGCTCGAAAAGTTCGTAAGCAATGCCTGTATCACGGACTTTTTCGGGCGTAACCAGGACCAAACCCGCAACACCAGGCTCATCCGTCGTGGTCAAGCGGCCCAGGGCGAGAATTCTCGATAGGCGAGACTCCTTCACTCGGCGCTCTGCCACCATCGAAAACGAGTCCTCCGAGTTGACGCATACGTTGCCCACTTTTTCCCGCAGCTTTCCAACGTCATGTGAGAGATTTTTAGGGTCACGCTTCCACAAGCTCCCTCTTAACAATCTCTTGTGGAATTGAATTATTTTCGCCGCATCCTCCGGCCGAACGGCGCGAAACGTGACCTCTCCAAAATATTTGAAATCGAGCTTCCGGTCAGAGTCAACCGGGCTAAGCCCGGCAAGAAAATGGGGTGAATATATTCTTCTTTGAGGTTGTTTGATGCAGATCATCATCTTCGTCTTTCCTGAGCCAACATAGTGTCACTTGAAAAATGGGACTACGCGCGGCTTGGCAAGGATCAACCCAATTTTGCGCTAATCTGATTGCCTGGTTTTCTCAACCGAGATATTATCAAGCCGTGATTAAATCGGATGAAATCATCCGGCAGCTGTCCGAGTCGCAAGTCTATCGCGATTACGAAAAAGCGTTTACGAGCGCCACCAAGCTTCCCTTGGCCCTGCGCACCGAAGTCATCTGGCAACCCGCCCTGCGCGGCAAGAAAAACGAAAATCCGTTCTGCGCCCTGATGGCTAAATCCAGTCGTAGTTGTGCCGCCTGTCTGCAAGTCCAGGATGAGTTGGTCCAGGGTGAGCCGAACGAAAGCCACACCGTCACCTGCTTTGCCGGTTTTTGTGATACAGCCATCCCCCTTTCGGTCGGCGGCAAACTTATCGGTTATTTGCAGACCGGTCAGGTTTCCCTCCGCCAACCCAATGAAGCCGGGTTCTCCCGGGTTGCCCGTCAGTTGCTGGCCTGGGGCAGCAAGGTCGACCTGACCAAACTGGAAGACGCCTATTTCCACAGCAGGGTTCTTTCCCGCGAACAATACGAGGCGATGGTCCGCCTGCTCGAAATCTTCGCGACTCACCTCTCGAGCACAGCCAATATGTGTCTCCTGCAAAAGGATCAGGAAGAGTCGCCGATGATTACCCGCGCCAAAAAGATCATCAAGGAGAACACGGAAGAGTCCCTCTCATTGGAGGAAATGGCCAGGATGCTCAATGTCAGTACCTTCTACTTTTGTAAAATGTTCAAGAAGGCCACCGGCCTGACCTTTACCGACTATCTCTCCCGAACCCGGATTGAAAAAGCGAAGGCCATTCTGCTGAATCCCAATGCGCGTATCAGCGAGGCTGCCTACGATTCCGGATTCGCTTCGATCACCCACTTCAACCGCGTGTTCAAGCGTGTCGTCGGCAAGTCGCCCAGCCAGTATCGCGAAGCGCTTCCCGCTTTCAACGGCGCTTCCTGATTCCTGGCCGTCAGGATGCCCGGAATACCCGCACCTAGTAGCTCATCGATTCCAGTTTGACCTTGCCGCGGAAGATCCAATAGATGCAGACCGTATAAGCCAGCACGATCGGCACGCCCATGCAGGCAATGATCAGCATGATACCCAGCGTCTTTTGCGATGATGCTGCATTGACGATATCGAGACTATTCGCCGGCTCCGTATGACAAAACACGAGATGCGGAAACATGCCCACGCCAAAGAGCGCCATCAGCGCAATCATGGCGGCGCACGATGAAAGAAACGCCTTGAATTCGTTTCCAAGATGGATCTCTCGAGGAATGTTGGCGATGGCGAGGACATTCAAGAGCGGAATGGCAAACAACCATGGATGCGTCTGCAGCGGAGCAGCCATGCGCGGAATGTAAAGCAGAGTCGCGAGCGAGGTTGCCGCGTACATGAGAACAAAGAAGATGATCGTATTGGTAATCCAACCCCGGGCGCGCGCCTGAAGTTCCCCCTCCGTTTTCATCACCACATAAATGGCGCCGTGCATGGCAAACAACGCAACCGTCGTGATTCCCAAAAGGATCGGATACGGTCCCAATAAGCCAAGAAAGCTCCCGGCGAATTCATGATCCTGGTCCAGTGGAATTCCCCACACGATATTTCCGATTGCCACACCAATCAGAAAACTCGACAGCACACTCCCCAGGCTGAAAAGAAAATCCCACGTCTTCCGCCACCAGGCCTCCGGTCGTTTGCTCCTGAACTCAATCGCCACCGCGCGAAAAATCAGCGAAAAGAGCAGCAGGACAAAAGCGAGATAGAATCCCGAGAAGATCGTCGCGTAAACTTCTGGAAACGCCGCGAACAGCGCGCCACCGCCCGTCACCAGCCAGACTTCGTTTCCATCCCAGACCGGGCCTATCGCGTTGAGCATGTACCGCCGCTCTTCGTCCGTCTTGGTAAAAAGATGCAGCGCTCCAACTCCCAGATCGAAACCATCCAGCATGACGTATCCCGTAAAGAGCACGCCCACGAGGACAAACCAGATTTCGTTGAGATAAGGCAAGGTTCCGTCGAAAGGCATTTGAGCAAAGAAAAAGTTCATGCGCGTGGTTGATCCAAAATTTGAGGCGGCGTGTAAGGATGAGGTTCCCCGGCATCCTTTTCATGATCCGGTCCATGTTGAATTTTTTCATTCAATAGAAAGATGAAGAGTCCAAAGAGCAGCAGATAAATCGTCGTGAACAGGATCAGCGAGGTCAGCACCGCATCCGCCTTGACTACCTTCGACAGCGCATCCGATGTCCGCAACAATCCGTAGACAATCCACGGTTGCCGCCCCACCTCGGCGGAAAACCACCCCAGTTGATTCGCAAATTGCGGACCAAGGACGGAAGCAACCATGAGAGGCAGCACCAACTTCCGCACCCAACCCACTTCCGCGAACAGCAGCCCGCGCCACCAAAGGAACATCCCTAAAAGACTCAAGCCAATCAGTCCAAAACCAATCGCCACCATCGCGTGGTAGGTCTGGAAAACAAAATTGATCGGAGGCCGGTCTTTCGGCGCAAATTCCTCCAGGCCGGTGACTGGCCTGTTGACATCGCCGTAGGTGAGATAACTCAACATCTTCGGTATCGCGAAGCCGAATTGGATCTTTTGCTCGTTCTCGTTGACCCAGCCGAACACATAAAGCGGCGCGACCTCCGTATGATAAAGACCCTCGTAGGCAGCCAGCTTGGCCGGTTGATTGACCGCAACGTGCTTGGCGCTGATATCGCCGGTCACAAGTTGCAATAGGGAACCTGCGAGCGCGAGCGCCAGTCCCACCTTCATGCATCTCTGCGCAAAATCGAGATGCCGACGCTTTAACAAATAATAGGCGCTGACGCTGACCACAAAAAAGGCCCCGGCCTGCCAGGCCCCAACCACCGTGTGACTTAATCGATCCATTGAAGAAGGACTAAACACCATGGCCCAGAAATCGGTGATTTCGGCCCGCGCATGCATCCCCTCCCCGACAATGTGATATCCTGCCGGAGTCTGCTGCCAGGAATTGGCCACCACGATCCAAACGGCGCTAAAATGAGCACCCAGGCATACCATGCACGTGGAGAAGAAGTGCATCTTGGGCCCCACTTTATTCCATCCAAAAAGAAGCACGGCCAAAAAGCCCGACTCCAGGAAGAAGGCAAAAATCCCTTCCGCCGCCAACGCGCTGCCAAAGACATCGCCGACGTAACGCGAGTAAGTCGCCCAATTCGTCCCAAACTCGAATTCCATGACGATCCCCGTCGCGACCCCCATTGCAAAAGTAAGGGCGAAAATCTTCGTCCAGAATCGTGCCATCTCATGGTAAGCCTTTTCGCCTGTCCGAATCCACATCCCCTCCATGATGACCAGCACCATGCCCAAGCCTATACTCAGCGGCGGATAGATGTAGTGAAAGGCTACCGTGAAGGCGAATTGAATTCGGGATAAAAGAAGAACGTCCATGCGGAACGGACTGTACCTTGATCCGAAAGCATCGTGCTTTACCGATCTTGGCTGAAGCTCTTCTGATTTTGTTCGAGTAGACTTCGATAGTCTTGATCCCGCCCCGTTGGCCGTGCACTCTTTGTCCGCCCAATGCTCGAAATCTTCCGCCGCCTCGCTCTTGGACTTGGACTCATCGCCGCTGCCTCGGCGTTGCTGCTTTTTTCTGATCTGGGATCGCGGGCCAAAACCAGCTCCCAGTCTTCTCGGATGGTATCCGTCGCCGTTCTTCAACAAGCGTCGCAATCCATTCTCGACCAGGGCCGCGAGGGAATGTTGTCAGGACTTGAAGAGCGGGGCTGGATTCCCGACAAGAATCTGCGCGTAAAAACCTTCAATGCCGAAGGCGATATGCCAACCTCGCAGACCATCGGACGCGAGATGGCCAATGGCGATTACGATATTCTCCTGACCATCAGCACGCCTTCTCTTCAGGCGGTGGCCAATGCAAACAAGACCACGAAAAAGAAACATGTCTTTGCCCTCGTCACCGATCCAGTGGCCGCCGGAGTCGGCGTCAATGCGGACAATCCCCTCGATCACCCGGCATGGCTCGCCGGCTACGGTACGATGCAGCCAGTCAGGCAGGCGTTTGAAACGGCCCGCTCGATGAATCCCAATTTGAAAACGGTTGGCGTCGTCTGGAACGCCGGGGAAGCCAATTCCGAAGCACAAGTCAAGTTGGCCCGCAAAGTCTGCGCAGACTTGGGCATCACGCTGCTCGAGGCGACGGTCGAAAATTCAGCCGGAGTCGGCGAAGCTGCGGCATCCCTGACCGCGCGCGGGGCCGAGGCCCTCTGGGTCGGCGGCGACGTGACCGTCATGACCGCGATCGATTCCGTCGTCGCCGCCGCCAACAAATCAGGTATCCCGGTATTCACCGTCATCCCGCCCAATGTCAAACGCGGCGCCTTGTTCGATCTCGGCGCCGACTATCGCGAAGTGGGTCGGCTCGCCGGCGTGCTCGCGGGCGACATCCTGAACGGTCGCGATCCGGCAAGTGTTCCCATCGAAAACGTAATGCCGGAAATTCTGACCCTTAATCTCCAGACCCTGGGACATCTCTCAAACGCATGGACCATTCCTGACGAGATTCGTCAAAAGGCGCACTTCGTGATCGACGAGAAAGGCCAGGAGATCACCGCAGTCGCCGCAACCCCGGTACGCCCCGCCGCCCCGAAAAAGAAATGGAAGATCGCCGTGGTGAACTACAACGAAACTCCCCCTGCGGAAGAGACCTTGGCCGGCATGGCGGAAGGCTGGCAGCACAGCGCGCTGAAGGAAGGCGTCGACTACGAGATCAAGACCCAGAGTGCACAGGGCGACATGTCTGCGCTCGGCGGAATGCTTGATGCCGCGATGACCAGCGGCGCGGACCTCATCGTTCCGCTTTCCACTCCCACGCTTCAGACCGCGCTGCATCGCGTCCGCAATACGCCGATCGTCTTTAGCATGGTCGCCAATCCCATGGCCGCGGGCGCAGGTAAAAGCTATACGGATCATCTCCCCAATGTCACCGGCGTCGCCGTCCTCAGCCCATACGGGAATATGCTCGATCTCCTGCAAAAATATTATCCCGACATCAAGCACATCGGGACCCTGTTCTGCCCCGCCGAAACCAACTCGGTCGATCTCAAGGACGCGCTCGATGTCTTATGCAAGAAGCGCGGCTTCGCCCTCGACGCCGTCGCTGCAAACTCTGCTGGCGAATTCCCCGATGCCGCCATGTCCCTGGCTTCGCGCAACATCGATGCCATCGTGCAGATTTCAGACAATCTCTCCTCCGCCGGATTCACTGCCATCACCAAGGCCGCCCGTCAGGCCCGTAAACCTCTCTTCAGCCTGAACAGCACCACAGTACCGATGGGCGCAGCTGTGTCGCTGGGGCGCGATTATCATGACGCAGGCATCACCACCGTGCACTTGATCGAGCAGGTCATCGCCGGCACTCCCACGAAAGACATCCCCTTCACGCTGCCCCCGAAGTGCAAGCTCACCGTCAGTCCCGCCAATGCGAAAGCGGTCGGCATGGAAATCCCCGATGGCCTGCTGAAGGAAGCTACCAACGTGAGTAATTGAGCATGAAAATCACGCGCGAAAAATCCAACGACCTGCTCGTCATCCGCTTGAACGGACGTCTTGACACCAGCTGGTGCGATACGGTCG
>Ga0207703_10004488_pt1 | contig 11458 bp, 9 predicted proteins | sample KBSSwiS12_FD_184304 | JGI IMG/M metagenome (GOLD analysis project Ga0207703, IMG submission 184304) | Switchgrass rhizosphere microbial communities from Kellogg Biological Station, Michigan, USA - KBS Switchgrass S1-2 (SPAdes) (version 2) | ecosystem: Host-associated > Plants > Roots >... | reverse complement strand
TCCACTGCACGTCGAGACGGCGCTCGTCGCTGCGCAGCACCAGCCGCGGCTTCAGGATGGCGCCCAGCTGCTCGCGCGTCCGCTCGGCCACGTCGTTCTCGAGCAGCCGTTCGGCCGGCGTGATCCCGAGCTCGTGCGCGGCGTCGATCACGTGCACGACCAGCGTGCCTTCGATGCCGCCGTTGCGGAACACGACATCGAGATAGCTGAAGGGTGAAGGATGCGCGGCGGCCGGCCGGGGCACGGCCAGCAGCGCTGCAACGACGGCCGTCATCAGGGCCGCGCGGATCGTCCGGCTCATGAAAACGCCGATCTTAGCAGCAGCCCCTGGTGGAACGGGTCGTCGTGGTCGAGGATCCAGGTCTCCTCTCCGATGGGCCACGGGCGCGCGTCGACCTCCACCACCAGCGCCGGCCGATCCTCGACCGTGGTACGCGACGACAGCCGTCCGACGAGATGCGCACCGCTCAAGCCTTCGTGCGTGAACGACACGGCGTCGCCGAGCAGCCCCATGGCGTCGAGCACCGCCATCACGGCGGCGGTGGCGCTGCCGCCGGGCGAGCAGTCCACGGCACCCTGCGCCGTCACGAGAACAGAGCGCAGGTGGGCCGCCTCGTCGCGTGACGGCCCTGTAAACAGCGTGCCCGCCACACCCTCGATGGAGCGATCGGCCGGATGCACCACCGCGTGGCCCTGGTTCGCGGCCGCGCACACCGCCTGCCCGATGCGGCGCAGCTCCGGCAGATGCGCGTCGTCGAGCGGCACGCCCGCCGATTCGCCGTCCACGAGCGCGTAGAACTCGCCGCTGAAGGCGATGTCCACCGGCACCGTGCGGCCCGGCAACGCCACGGGCACGCCGGCCGCGTGGACGAAGGACGGCACACCCCGTACGCGCACGTGCCCGGCCGCCGGTGCGCCCACATCCGCGATCGCCTCACCCGCCGGCGTGTCGAACGTCAGCCGCGTGCCGCCGTCGCGATCGCCCGTGGAGATCAGCCCATGGGCGACCGCCGCCGCGGCGGCGACCATCACGCCTGGCATCGAGAAGCGCGGGCAGCCTGCAGCGTCGAGAAACACGAGCCCCGCATCCGCGCCTGCCGACGACGGTTCGGTGAGCAGCACCGCGCTCATGTCCGCGTGGCCGCGCGGCGCCAGCACGATGCCGCGGCGGTAGCGATCGGCATGGCGCGCGAACCACACGGCCTTCTGCGCCTGCGTGCGCCCCTGCGGCGACGGCACACCCTCGACGATCACGCGCACCGGCTGGCCGCCCACGTGGTACTCCAAGCTCTTCATTCGATCGATCACGATTTCGAAAGCTAGCACGAGCGGGTCGGCACGCCTGTCCACTGGCGGGGACCCTCCTTTACTACGGACGCGCCGGAACTGCGGATTCACGCCAAATCCGCGGCATTTCGAGCTGGCCCGCCGCTTGCACAAAGGGCAGGCATGAAACGTGGCCCGCGACATGGGCCAGGAGGAGACAGATCATGCGCGCAGCATCTTTGACTCGACTCGTCATTGCCGCCGCCGTGGCGGGCTCGACGCTCGCGCTTCCGGTAACTGCGGCGGCGCAGTTCCGAGATCGCGACTATCGCGGCGACCGCGTGGGCAGCGAGGGCTTCCAGCGCGGTTTACAGGACGGCGTGCGGCTCGGCGAGGAAGACGCCCGCCGCGGGCGCGCGTTCAACGTGCAGGACCATCGCGAGTATCGCGAAGCCGACGCGGGCTACCAGCGCGCCAACGGCTCGCGCGATCTCTATCGCGACGAGTTCCGGCGCGGCTTCACCGAGGGCTATCGCAACGGCTACCGCCAGGATCGCGTGGAAGGCCGTGACGAGCGCCGCGACATTCGCCGCGACGACCGGTCCAACCGCGGTGACATCCGCAACCCGGGTCAGGCGCGCGGTTTCAGCGACGGCTACCGCAGGGGCATCGAGGATCGGCGCGCCAACCGTCGCTTCGATCCGAACCGCTTCAAGGAAGTGCGGCAGGGCACCGCGCCCGGCTACAACGGCGACTTCGGGTCGCGCGACCGCTACACGTTCGCGTATCGCGACGGGTTCCGCGACGGCTACGAGGACGGATTCCGGAGAGGTTACGCGCGGCGCTAGCCGAGCATCGTAGGAATGAGAGGGCGGTCTTCAGACTGCCCTGAATCTGAAGCCGGACACGGCCGGGTATTCCGGCGCGGCCGGCGGAGGGACGGCGGGGTGGGGCTCATCAGGGTGGGCCCGCCCCGCCGCTTTACTGTACGGCCCTTCGATCTAGTACAATTTGAAGGTTCGCCACCCCGCGTGCCGGTATCGTCTAGGGGTCAGGACACGTGGTTCTCAGCCACGGGACCGGGGTTCGAATCCCCGTACCGGTACCATCCTTCGCTCACGTGGATTGTGAGTGAGCTTCGGATGGCAAGCCCAGCGAACTCACTCGACCGCAGGCGAAGGATGTCCACCGTAGCTCGCACTGAATTCGGCGAGCGAAGGTGGACCGCAAGAACCTTCTCGTTCGCAGTCCGTTCGAATTGACGTTTCGACCACGTAGCGCGGTCGCTGACGCGATCTTCCTCGCGTTCGATGCGGTCGTCCGCTTGCTCACGCGAACGACGTGCAGAAGCGCTTTGTCTACGTGATTAGGAACAGCGCCGACCCGCCTCGCTACTATCTCGGGCTGACGTCAGACGTGAAGAGACGACTTGGGGAGCACAACGCTGGAAGCTGTACGCATACCGCGAAGTACCTTCCCTAGTACATCGACGTTGTAGTCGAATTCGCCGACGAGCGCCGGGCCGTCGCGCTAGAGCGTTACCTAAAGTCAGGATCCGGCGTAGCGTTCGCGCATCGTCATCTTCGGTAAACTCAAGCCGCGTTGCTGTTGCATGGCAAACACGGGTCGACAATTCCTCCTCGACGGGCTGCGGCAGATCGTGCAGTTGCTCGCTGCGCCTGCCGACGTGGCACTCGCCTATTACCCAGACGGCACCGTGAAGGCGGACGAACTTGCCTTGGATTTCGACAACATTGGCCGTGCTGCGCTTGAAAGTTCCGAATCGGACCTGACGGAAGTCCAGCGTGCGAGTCTCGTCATGATCGACCAGCTGCTGGGCGCGATCACCGAAAGCAGCGATGACGCCTTATGGACTGATGAAGCTGTACGCACACATCCGAAATGGCAGGCGGTTCGTAAGGCGGCAGGCCGCGCCCTCCAGGAGTTTGGCTGGCCGACCGGGCCGGACAACCGGACAACGCGAGGCTATGTGGTTTGACGGCTACGACCAAGGTCATGCAGCCGTTCGTTCGAACCTCACGTTCCTGCCTTTCTCACAACCCCGTACCGGTACCATCCTTCGCCAGAATTCAAGCGAAGGTCCCTCGCTAGACCAGGCGAGCTCACTCACCAACAGGCGACAGATCCAGGCGTGCGACGCTCCCGTCTCAGCGATCGTACTCGTCGCGCCGACGGACCCAGTACGGCCCCCGCCCGCTCTCGTCCCGGCCCTTCGGTACGAGATCCAGATAGTGGTAGTGGACGTTGAGTTGGTCGTTCCCGCGGTCGTAGCACGAATAGGTATGGAAGATGTGGCCGATGTCGTTCTTGTAGAAGATGCTGTGCCCCTCGCGTTCACGCGCCAGCGGCTCCTGCCACTTGTAGTTGTAGAAGACGCGCTTCGCGGCCATCTCCTCGGGAGTAAACGAAACGTAGTAATCGAAGTTGAAGTCGGACCCACCCGACGACAGCCACTTGAAAGTCCAGCCCATGCGCCGCTGGTAGTCCTGCAGTTTGTCGAATGGTGCCCGTGACACGACGACCATCGTCACATCCCGGCGATTGAGATGAGGGCCGATGCCGGCGAAGCCATCGGCCCGAAGTGAGCAATGCGGGCACCCAGCCTTGTCGTCCGGGTGGAACATGAAGTGATAGACGACGAGTTGACTGCGCCCCTCGAAGAGATCGGCAAACGTCTCTCGGCCTTTGGGGCCGTCGAACACATAGTCCTTCGTCACCCGCTCCCACGGCAGATCGCGCTGGCGTTGGGCCAGTTCCTCTCGCTGCCGCGTGAACGCCTTCTCCTGCTCCAGCAATGCCTGTCGCGCCGCGAGCCATTCTTCGTGCGACACCACGTGGTGTTCCATCGCCCTCTTCCTCCTCGCCCGACGACCGCCTCATTTCCGACCGGTCTGCTGATACTCGGGCGCCAGCTCCTTGCAGGCCTCGACCTTGAACGGTGCATCCGCCGGCAGGACGCTGTCGGAATCCACGTACTTGTCGACGAAGTAGACGGGGTCTTCCGCGACGATGCCGCGCGTGAGCTCGAGCGTCGTCGGATTCAGCGTGAAGCGCTCGACCACGTGCAGTTTGTCGCTGTGGGGGAAGTTGCCTGACAAGCTGCCGGGCGCGAAGCCGATCGTGTCGACGACCAGCGTGTCGCCGTCCCAGCGGCCGATCGAGTGACCGGCGCGGCTCGGGGTGATCTTGGCCGGGTGCGCGGTCACGTCCATATGGATGGTCCGGACCAGGCCCACCCCATATTCCATCTTGATCGTATTCGCGCTCTGCGTGATGCGGCCGACCGCGCCGTCGAACACCCAATCGAAGAGAATGCTCGTGGGCTGGCACGACAGCCGCGGGTTCTCCGACGTCGCCCGTTTGCTGAGCGCCTCTTGTGCGGCACGTCCAGCCGCCGTCAGCGTCACGGGTGGCGCAAACCAGCCGGCCGGACCTTTGGGCATCGGCACCTTACCGGCTCTGATCGCGGCGACCTGGCTGATCGGCACGAGGCCCATGCGCCCGCCGGGCGGCGCTGCCAGGATCTGTTGCTCCTGCGCCCATTCGCCAGCCAGGTTCGGCTTGCCGTTCGCCAGCCGGAACGGCCGCTTCGAACGATCGACGGGTTTCGCGTCGCTCAGCTGCTGATAGCGCTCGAGCGTCGGCTTGTCGCCGAGCGTCAACGTTTCCACCGTGCACGCCGTTGGATCGTCGCGATGCGGATGGCCCGCAACCTTGATGGTCGCGCCCGGCTTGAACATCTCCGGCGACCACCCCGATCGGCGCAGCACCGTGGCCGATCGCATCTCGCACTTCATGGCGACGACCTTGCCGTCGGCACCCACGACATCGAAATAGACATACGAATGCGGGTTGACGAAGTCGAGCCGTGTCATTTTGCCGACCAGCTCCACGTTCGTCCGCATGTCGTAGCGGCCGGCGCCGTGGTGCGCGGAGACGCGTTCGACGAGCACCGGCAGCGTGAGCAGGTTGGCAACGAGCACCGCATGAGTCACTCTTGTCATCTTTGTCCCCTCAGCGTCCCGGAGTATAAGGTCTGAAGGAGCGGCAGTGAGCGAGCAGGAAGAAGATTTCGCAACCATGTTCGAGGCGTCGATCAAGGCGCGACGACTCGAGCGGGGCCAGGCCATCGAAGGGACGATCGTCGCCTTCGGTTCGGAAGTGGCGTTCGTCAGCGTCGGTGGCAAGAGCGAGGCCCAGATCGTCTTGGCCGAGCTGAAGGACGCCGACGGCCATATGGAGGTGAAGGTCGGCGATCGCATTCACGCCGTCGTCGTCTCGACCAGTGGCGGCGTCACGCTGTCGCGCAAGGGCGTGCGCAACGCCGCGACGCAGCGCGAGCTCGAGAACGCATTCGAGGCCGGGCTCGCCGTGGAAGGCAAGGTCGAGAGCGTCAACAAGGGCGGCTACGAAGTACGCATCGCGCGCGAACGTGCCTTCTGTCCGCTCTCGCAGATCGACATCGCCCGCACCGTCGATCCCGCGGTGCACGTCGGCAAGACCTACACGTTCCGGATCATCGAGTACAAGGACGGCGGCAAGTCGATCGTCGTCTCGCGGCGGAAACAGCTCGAAGTCGAGCAGCAGGCCGATGCGGCTGCCGTGCGCGCGTCGATCGTGCCCGGCGCGGTGCTGAAGGGCCGCGTGGCCTCGGTGCTCGACTTCGGCGCCTTCGTCGACCTCGGTGGCGGCATCCAAGGCCTTCTTCACGTGTCCGAAATGAGCTGGTCGCGCACCACCACGCCTGGCGAAATGGTCGCTCATGGCGACCCGATCACCGTCAAGGTGCTGCGGGTCGACGAAGGCACCGGCAAGATTTCGCTCGGCCTGAAGCAGCTGCAAGACGACCCGTGGAGCACAGTAGGCGCAACATACGCGGTTGGCCAGGTGCGGAGCGGACGCGTGAGTCGCGTGGCAGAGTTCGGCGCCTTCGTCGAACTGGAACCCGGCATCGAGGGTCTGGCGCACGCGTCCACGTTCACGCCGACCGGCCGGCCCGGCGGCTGGGCCAAGTCGGTGCCCGTCGGCACCACCGCCGCGTTCCAGATTCTGAGCGTCGACCTCGCCCAGAAGCGCATCGGCGTCGCGCTCGTCGAGGAAGGATCCTCACGCGCCGCTGATTCGACGGCACCGCAGGGCGCCCTCGCCGCTGGCGCGATCGTGACCGGGAAAGTGGAGCGTCACGAAAAGTTCGGGGTGTTCGTGTTCCTGTCGCCAGGGCGAACCGGCCTGATGCCGCTCTCCGAAACCGGCCTGGACCGAGATGCGGATGTGGTGAAGGCGTTTCCCGTCGGGAGTGACGTGGAGGTCGCGGTCATCGAGTCCGATGCCAGCGGCAAGCGGATTCGCGTCAGCAAGAAAGCCGTGGCGCAGCAGCGGGAACAAGCGGAGTTGCGAGAGTACGCGGCGAGGCAGGATGCCACGCCCTCGACCTCGCTCGGGTCGCTTGCCGACGCGCTGCGAGACGCCCTCAAAGGTCGTTGAGCGTCCGTTCAGGGGCTCTACTTACCGACCAGGTGCGGAATGTCGAGGTTGTTCTCGCCGCACACGTACTCCAGCAACTCTCCGTCCGGAGCCAGGCGGAACTCCTGCGTGACGGTCCACGGTCTGGCGTACATCGCCGGATCGTCGATGGTGATCTCGTCGAGGAGATGCCAGAAGTCAGGACGGCGAATCTGCTCTCTCACCTTGGCGCCTTCGGACTGCGGATGCCCGTCGTCGTCCAGCCACGTCTTTCCGTTGAAGCCGGTCGTCTCGACAACGAGCGTGTCGCCATCCCAGCGTCCCTTTGAGTAGCCCATCCACGTGGGCTGCGGATCGGTGGCCACTGTGTGTTGCGCGTCGAGAAAGATCTGCCGAAACGTCGTGCGGGTTTCGTACAAGATCACCACGAGCCCTGGGGTCTGAACGATCTTCTCCGGGAACGGTACGCCATTGACTCGCGGCACCCCGGGTGCCAGACAGTAGCCCTCGGGATCGTCCTTGCCCAGGTTCCGCTGGCGCTCCTCGAACAGCGCGCGTCCGGCCGGCAACAGGGGAACATCGCCCGGCTTCAGATCTGCGGCGAGATTCGCGTTGTATTTGATGTCGGTCTGCCAGACTCCGGAGAGATCGACGGCGCCCCACGCCGTGCGGGGCGCTGGCGCCTTCATGTCGGGCTTGCCGTCTTTCGTTCGAGGAACGCCCGGGTTGCGGTAGCTCCACTGAGCCTCCAGGACCGTCATGGAAGCGAGCGACCAGACGGTAGCGGCGGCGATCATCAAGCGGCGGACGAACTGCGATGCCATCCGCCCATTGTGCGCCTCAAACGGCATTTCGCTTGCTCTGACAGCTCTGCGGACTGAATCGCCGTTGAATCTGCACGCTTCGGCGTTTCAGTTCTGACGACACATGCCAATTCTGTTCGACGACACACGTGTGAGCACCCGCTCGCCCGGCCGTTCGGTCAACGGCCTATGGCTCAGTGTCGGTGTCCACGTCATCGTCGTTCCGCTGATCGCCCTGTCGCTGGGCAAGCCCGGGAAACCGCCGGAGCCGCATGCACAACCGCTCAAGGTGTTCATCGCGCCAGTGACGTTGCCGAAGGCCCCCGTCGTCACGCCGCGACTTCCCGATCCGCCGCCGCCGCCGGCACGCCAACTCGCACGAGCGGAACCGCCAAAGCCACTTCCGCCGGCGCCCATCGCTCCCAAACCGGTCGAACCGGTACCGCCGCCGATCGTGCCCACGCCGACTCCGGCCCCCGAACGGCCGGTTGAAAAGCCGGCCCCGCAACGGCCTGTCGAGACCGGCCTCTTCGAGCGGAGCAACAGCGCGCGAACGAACCAGACAGACGCGGCGGTCACGACAGGTGGTTTTGGAAACGCGGCGGCCGCGGCGCGTAATGCCGCAAACGGCGCAGTGACGACCGGAGGATTCGGCAGCGCACCTGCGCCCCGCGCGGCGTCACACGGCGAAGTGCAGACGGCAGGGTTCGATCAACGGGCGAGCGCACCCGCCCAAACCACACAGGCGGCAACGAAGCCCGTCGATCGTCCGGTGGAGATCGTCTTCAAGCCCACACCGGAGTACACCGACGACGCGCGCAGCGCACGCATCGAAGGCACGGTATCGCTCGAACTCGAATTCACCGCCGCCGGCGACGTTCGCGTACTGCGCATCGTGCGCGGCCTCGGCCATGGGCTCGATGAAGCGGCCCAGCGGGCGGCCGTTCGCATTCGGTTCAAGCCCGCGCTGGCGGACGACCGTCCCATCGATTCACACGCCACGGTTCACATCACGTTCCGCTTGTCCTAGCCAGAGGCATCTATGCGACTCGCACGTCTTCCCTTGCTGATCGCTGCACTGCTCGCCGTCACCACGCCGGGTGCCCAGGCCGAGAAGAAAGACCGGAAAGGCCAAACCGCCCAGCGCGCGGGCCAGAGCGAAGCCGACGACATCGTCGACCGCATGACCAAGGCGGAAGCCGCGCTGCTCGAACGGTTGAGGACATCGCACCCGTTGATGGAGGTGTACGTCCAGAACGTGGCGCCGGACGAAGCGCGCGGCTGGGTGCCCACCGACGACAACTACTTCATCGGTCAGCTCCAGACCGACGACGGGCCCACGCTTCGTGCGTTCGGACAAAAGGAGCCCAAGAAGCAGAGCGGCGTGAGAGTGAACATCCTTTCGAATACGCCCAACCTGGGGAATGCCTTTGCCGCCACCGTGGCGCCCGACTGGCAGGTGCTCGATCGAAAGCACTATGAATTCACCTACGTGCGGCGGGAGTTCCTGGGTGAATCGCGCTGCTTCGTCTTCGACGTCCGGCCGAATCGCAACGGCAGGGACGGCTTCGTCGGCCGGATCTGGATCGAAGATCGCGACTACAACCTGGTGCGGTTCAACGGCGCCAACAGCGCATCGGAAGAAACCTTGTCCGGCCTGTTCAAGCGGAAGCTCGGACTCCACATGGACGGCTGGCGGGTGAACGCCGCCCCCGGCGTGTGGGTGCCGTCGTACGTCTACTCGGAAGAAACCGATCTGAACACCGGCTCACCCTCCAAGCCGTCCGCCAAATCGAAGACGCAGGTCCGGTTCAAGAGTCAGACGCGAATCTGGGGGTACGAGGCGCAGAACACCGACCGGACCGGCTCGTTGACGACGATCCGGATCGACGAACCCAATGTCGCCGACGCCACCGACAATGCTGCGCAGCTGTCGCCCGTGCTCAGCCAGCGCCGCTGGGAACAGGAGGCCGAGGCGAACGTGCTCGAACGGCTCGAGGCGATCGGCCTGCTCGCCCCGACGGGCGAAGCGGACAAGGTGCTCGAAACCGTCCTGAACAACCTGGTGGTCACCAACAAGCTGAATCTCGAACGGCCGCTGCACGCCCGGATCCTGCTGACGTCGCCGCTCGAGTCGTTCACGGTCGGCCACACGATCGTGATGAGCCGCGGCCTCATCGACGTGCTGCCCGACGAGGCGAGCCTGGCGACGATGCTCGCCCACGAATTGGGCCACGTGGCGCTCGGCCATCAGTTGATCGATACGAAGTTCTCGTTCGCCGATCGGCTGATGGTGTCCGACGGCGAGCTGCTGGAGACGCTTCGGTTCCGCCGCACGCCCAAGGAAGAGGCCGCGGCCGACGAGAAGGTCGTCGAGCTCCTCGGCAAGTCGCCCTATCGCGACAAGCTGGAAACCGCCAGCCTGTTCCTTCGCACGCTGTCGGAGGGGGCCAAGCAGCTGCCCCGCCTGATCCAGCCGCACATCGGCGACGACATGGCGGCCAACGGGCAGATGACACGGCTGGTGGAACTGATGAAACAGGCTCCGCCGCTCCTGCCCGACAGCCTCGAGCAGATCACCGCGCTGCAACTCGGGGCACGGCTCGTCGTGGACACGTGGAGCGGGCGGGTCACCCTCGATCGCTCGCCCAGCGTGCCGCTGGTGTCGGTGCGCGAGAAGGTGCCGTTTGCCGTGACGCCGCTGATGCCCGTCATCCGATATGCGGCGAAGCCGCCGGACGTCGGCACACCCGTCCGCACCGTCGGCGAACTGCGGTCCAACTGACTAGAATCTGACGTCGCGTCGGCATCCTTCGCCCGCGCGCGGAGGATGGCAGATGGGCAGCGTCCTGATCATCGGTGCCGGCGCCGCAGGAAGCGTCGCCGCACAGAAGTGCGCGCTGAACCGCGACGTGTTCACCGGCATCCATCTCGCGTCGCGAACCCTGACGAAGTGTGAAGCCGTCGCGCGCGCCTGCGCGTCTCCGATCACCATCTCGCAGGTCGATGCCGACGACACGTCGCAGGTGATCGGGCTCATTCAGCGCGTCACGCCCGAGATCGTCATCAACCTCGCCCTTCCCTACCAGGACCTCCCGATCATGGACGCCTGCCTGGAGACAGGCGTGCACTATCTGGACACCGCCAATTACGAACCGAAGCATGAAGCGCGCTTCACCTACGAATGGCAGTGGCCTTATCACGATCGGTACGCGCGCACGGGCATCATGGCGGTGCTCGGCTGCGGCTTCGATCCCGGAGTCATCAATGTGTATTGCGCCTGGGCGCAGAAGCATCTGTTCGACGACATCCGCTCCATCGACATCATCGACTGCAATGCCGGCGACCACGGCAAGGCGTTCGCCACCAACTTCAACCCCGAGATCAACATCCGCGAGGTGACGCAGCGGGGCCGCTTCTGGGAGAACGGGAAGTGGATCGAGGTGGACCCGCTGAGCGTCTCGAGGACCATCGACTTTCCCGGCGTCGGTCCGCGCCAGGCGTATCTGATCTATCACGAGGAAGAGGAATCGCTGGTCCGTCACATCCCCGGCCTCGAGCGCATCCGCTTCTGGATGACGTTCTCGGAGAGCTACATCCGGCACCTCGAAGTTTTGCAGAACGTCGGCATGACCCGCATCGATGAAGTGATCTATCAGGGCATTCCGATCGTTCCGCTGCAGTTCCTGAAGGCGCTGCTCCCGGAGCCCTCGTCCCTGGCCGAGCACTACACGGGCAAGACGTCGATCGGCGCGATCATCCAGGGCAGAAAGAACGGCCAGGCCAAGAAGGTGATCATCTACAACGTCAGCGACCACACGCAGACCTATCGCGAGGTGGGAGCGCAGGCGGTGTCCTACACGACCGGCGTTCCAGCGATGACCGGGGCGATGATGATGCTCAAG
>Ga0207703_10004479_pt1 | contig 11473 bp, 11 predicted proteins | sample KBSSwiS12_FD_184304 | JGI IMG/M metagenome (GOLD analysis project Ga0207703, IMG submission 184304) | Switchgrass rhizosphere microbial communities from Kellogg Biological Station, Michigan, USA - KBS Switchgrass S1-2 (SPAdes) (version 2) | ecosystem: Host-associated > Plants > Roots >... | reverse complement strand
GATGCGGCGCAGCTCGGCGTCGGAGACGGGGTCGGCGGTGAAGCCGTTGTGGGTGCGGGCGTCGTCGAAGAGCTGCTCGGTCGTGATGTCCATGGCGCGGGTCCGAAGGCCGATCACGCGATTGTCGCGAGCCGCTGCAGGGTTCGCCGCCGCCTGCCGACGCGGCCGCCGCGCCGCCGCGACAATCGCGACGTGTTCTCGCCGAGCCCCGCCGACGTCCGCCGCTTCTTCGTCGACGCGCGCCGCAAGCGCGTCGAGCGGCTGCCGCTCACCCCGCTCGAGACCATCGCGGCGGACTGGATCGACGCGCACCCCGAGTACCACGGCGACCTCGCCGACGCCGAGACCGCCGCCGGCGCGGTCTACACGGGAGAAGGTGGCCGCGAGAACCCGTTCCTGCACCTGTCGATGCACCTGTCGATCAGCGAGCAGGTCTCGATCGACCAGCCGCGCGGCATCCGCGCCGCAGTCGAGGCGCTGGCGAGCCGGCTCGGCTCGCTGCACGAAGCGCAGCACGCCGCGATGGAGTGCCTCGGCCGCATGCTCTGGGAGGCGCAGCGCAGCAGCGCGCCGCCCGACGGCGACGCCTACGTCGACTGCGTTCGCCGGCGCGCGACGCGCTGACGTCCTCGGCGGCGCATCAAGGCTCGGCGGCTGCCCGCCGCTCGGCGCGGGCGGCGCGCCAGACGTCGCGCGCCGCGTCGGCGTTGAGGATGGCGATGGCGATGCCGACGACGAGGTCGGGCCAGGCGTTGCCGACGATCGCGGTGGCGGCGCCCGCGGCGACGATCGCGACGTTGGCGACGGCGTCGTTGCGCGCCGACAGGAACGCCGCCTTCGAGAGGCTGCCGGCGTGGCCGCGGACGCGGGCGAGCAGCAGCGCGCACGCGAGGTTGACGACCAAGGCGCCGAGCCCGGTCGCGCCGAGCAACGCGGGGTCGGGCGCGACCGGCAGCTGCAGCTTCTGCCACGCCGTCACGACCGTCGCGATGCCGGGAACGAGCAGGATCAGCGCGAGCACGCTGCCGAGCGCGGCGCGCCGTCGCGCCGGCCAGCCGAGCGCGATCGCGATCAGGACGTTGAGCGAAGCGTCCTCGAGGAAGTCGATGCTGTCGGCGAAGAGCGAGACCGACCCGATCGCGCGCGCGACCGCGAACTCGACGCCGAAGTAGGCGAGGTTGAGAAGCGCGACCGCGACGACGGTGCGGCGCAGCGTGGCGCTGCTTGCCATCGGCCCGGCAGGTCGTCAGCTCCCGACCAGGCCCTGGCGGATCGCGTAGACCGTCATCTCGGAGTTGTTCGCGAGGCCGAGCTTCTCGAGCACGCGCGCGCGGTAGACGCTCACCGTCTTCGGGCTGAGCATCAGCTCCTCGGCGATGTCGGAGAGGCGCTTGCCGGAGGCGATCATGACCAGCGTCTGCATCTCGCGGTCCGACAGCTTGTCGTGCGCGTTCTCGACCGCCGGCGTCGTCAGGCTCTCGACCAGCATCTGCGCGATTTCGGGAGTGACGTACTTGCGGCCTTGCGCGACGGTGCGCACGGCGCTCACGATCAGCGCCGGGTCGCCGCCCTTGTTGACGTAGCCGAACGCGCCGGCGCGCAGCGCCCGGATCGCGTACTGGTCTTCCGGGTACATCGAGACGACGAGGACGCGCATCGCGGTGCCTTCGTCCTTCAGCGCATGCAGCACGTCGAGGCCGCTGCGACCGGGCAGGTTGATGTCGAGGACGAGGACGTCGGCGGTCCTGTCGCGCAGCAGCCCGCGCAGCTCGCCGTAGTCGCCCGCCTCGCCGACGACCTCGATGTCGGCGGCGTCCGAAAGCGTGTCGCGGATGCCGCGCCGGATCAGCGCGTGGTCGTCGCAGAGGATGACGCGGATCATCGTCAGGTCCTTCGAATCAGACGTCTGCCCATTGGCTGGGGTCGTACGACTTGTCGGGCGGCTCGGGAACGTACGTGCTCTCGGGCGTGTCGAGCGGCACCGAGAGGATGAGCGTCGTGCCGTGCGGCCCGCTCGACAGGTCGATCCAGCCGCCGACGGTCGTCGCCCGTTCCTGCAGGCCGCGGATGCCGAACGAGCGCGCCTTGGCGAGGTCTTCCTGGCTGACGCCGCGGCCGTTGTCGGTGATCTCGAGCGAGAGCACGCCGCCGGCGAGCGAGAGATCGATCTGCACGCGCGAGGCCTGCGCGTGCTTGCTGATGTTGGTCAGCGCCTCCTGCGCGGTGCGGTAGGCGACGAGCGGGACGCCCTGCGGCAGCTCGAGCGGCTGCTTGGGCAGGCGCAGATGGCAGACGACGCCGCTCCTGCGCTCGAAGCGCAGCGCGATCCAGTGCAGCGCCGCGACCAGGCCCTGCTCGAGGATCGCGGGCCTGAGGTTGTGCATGATCCGCTGGCTCGACTCGACCGCGTGCGAGACCGTCTCGAGCGCCGACTGCACGCGCGAGACGACCTGCGGCGAGCTCGAATGGCGCGCGATCCAGGCGAGGTCGAACTTGAGCGCCGTGAGCGAGCCGCCGACGTCGTCGTGGATCTCGCGCGCGATCGCGGCGCGCTCGTGCTCGACGCTCGTCTGCAGGTGCTGCGCGAGCTCGTGCAGCCGCTGCTTGGAGGCGATCAGGTCGCGGTCGGCCTTGATGCGCGCGCGCCGCGTCTCGGCGGCGTCGATCGCGTGCAGCAGCGCCGGCACGAGGCGAGCCAGGTGGCTCTTCTGCAGGTAGTCGTTGGCGCCGTTGCGCATCGCCTCGACCGCGGTCTCGTCGCCGATCTCGCCGGAGACGAGGATGAACGGGATCTCGCGCATGCTCGCCTTCAGCAGCTCGAGCGCGACGAGGCCCGAGAAGCCCGGCAGGTTGTAGTCGGAGACGACCGCGTCCCACGGCTCGTCGAGCGCTTCGAGGAAGGCGGCCTCCGAGTCGATCCGCCGCGTCTGCGTGTGCAGGCCGCCGCGCGCGAGATGGGCGACGAGCACCTCGTGGTCGGGCTCCGAGTCCTCGAGATGGAGGATGCGGTAGACGCGGTCGCGGACCGGGGCGGACATGGCGACGGAGTATGCCGACCGAGGCGCGCGTGTCGTCCCTCGTGCCGGTCGCGCGCTCGCGCGCAATGACAAACCTCACGAACGCAGGGTGGCGCTCGGACCAGGTTCGTTGCTGCTGGCTCGATGCACCGAGCGCGCTGGCGTTGCATACCGCGGTGCTCCACGGGCATCGCGGTGGGGTGGCTGGGTGGAGCGAAGTAAAGGAGGAGGACCGGCCGTTCAGGCCAGGTCCGGGGGACATGAGCGCAACCCAGCCACCCCGCCGCGATGCCCGCGCTCGGTTACCGAGTGCGCGTCGCTACAGATCCGCAGCCTGCCTGAGCGTTTGCACGACCGGCCGGCGAAGCACTTCGCGCAGTCCCCACCAGCCGGCGGCGAGCGCGAGCACCGCCCCTGCCATTGCGCCGGCGACCGGAACGACCGGCGACGGATTCCAGCTGAACTCGAACACCCAGCGCGCGAGCGCCCAGCTGACCGCGATCGCGGCGGCCGACGCCAGCAGCCCGGCGAGCGCGCCGACGCCGAGCAGCTCGGCGCGCTGCACCTGCGCGAGCAGCCGCCCGCTCGCGCCGAGCGCGCGCATCACCGCGAACTCGCGCGCGCGCGACTCGCGCGTTGCGCTGACCGCGGCGAAGAGGACGACGAGCCCGGCGGCGAGCGTGAATCCGAACAGGAACTCGACCGCGCGCACGACCTGGTCGAGCACGCGCTGCACCTGCGCGATCGACGCCGAGACGTCGATCGACGTGATGTTCGGGAAGTCGCGGCTGATCGCGTTGTCGAAGCCGGGCATGTCGGGCGCGCGGTACGCGGCGATGTAGCTGACCGGCGCATCGACCATCGACGCGGTCGGGAAGAGGACGAAGAAGTTGACGCGCATCGACGACCAGTCGACCTTGCGCAGGCTGGTGATGCGGCCTTCCACCATCGTGCCGCCGAGATCGAAGCGGAGCAGTTGCCCCAACTTCAGGCCGAGCGTCTCGGCGAGGCCTTCCTCGACGCTGACGGCGTGCGCCTCGTCCTTCGTCCAGCTGCCGGCGGAGACGAGGTTGTGCGCCGGCAGCGTCGCGCTGTGGCTGAGGTTGAACTCGCGGTCGACGAGCCGGCGCGCGCGCGGTTCGGCGAAGTCGTCGGGCCCGACCGGCTTGCCGTCGATCGCGACGAGGCGGCCGCGGATCATCGGGAACCAGTCGTAGCGCGTCACGCCGAACGAGCGGATCTTGTCCTGGAACGCGTTCGCCTGCGGCGGCTGGACGTTGATGACGAATCGGTTCGGCGCGTCCTTCGGCGTCGCCTGCCGCCAGCTCGCGACGAGATCGGTGCGCAGGAGCGCGAGCAGGACGAGCGCGAGCAGCCCGACCGCGAGCGCGGAGACCTGCAGCACCGCGAACGCCGGACGCGCGGCGAGCTGGCGCGTCGCCAGGATCAGCCAGCGCGGCGCGCGCGCGTCGGGAACGGCGGCCCGCAGGACGACGAGCGCGAGCCACGACAGCAGCGCGAAGACGAGCACCGCGCCGGCGAAGCCGCCGACCGCGATCAGGCCGAGCTTGATGTCGCTCGCGACCGCGAGCAGCAGCGCGGCGAAGCCGAGCGCGCCGGCGCCGAGAACGGCGATCGACGCCGGCTTGATCGCGCCGACGTCGCGGCGGATGACGCGCAGCGGCGGTACGCGGGCAAGCTGCAGCACCGGCGGCAGGCCGAAGCCGAACAGCAGCGTGAAGCCGACGCCGGCGCCGAACAGCGCCGGCCACGCGCTCGGCGGCGGCAGCACCACCTCGACAAGCCCGGCGAGCAGCCAGACGAAGACGTAGTGGACGGCGAAGCCGAGGGCGAGCCCGGCCGCGCTCGCAAGCGCGCCGACGAGCGCGAACTCGATGCAGTACTGCAGCGCGATCGTCCGCTGCGACACGCCGAGGACGCGCAGCATCGCGCAGTCGTCGAGGTGGCGGCCGGCGAAGTCGCGCGCGGCGATGCCGACCGCGACCGCGGCGAGCAGCGCCGCGAGCAGCGCGACTAGGTTGAGGAACTTCTCGGCGCGGTCGAGCGTCTGGCGCATCTCGGGGCGGCCGGTGGCGAGCGACTCGATCCGGATGCCGCGCAGGTTCTTCGCCTTGACCTCGGCCTCGGCCCAGTCGACGAACTGGTTCACCCGGGAGCCTTCGGCGGCGTCGGAGGCCACGGCAAGGCGGTAGAGGATGCGGCTTGCCGGTTGCACCAGGCCGGTCGCCGGCAGGTCGGCGATGTTGAACATCACCCGCGGCGCCAGACTCGAAAATCCGGTGCCGCGATCGGGCTCGATGACGATGACGCGCTCGATCTGCAAGCTCGCATCGCCGAGCAGCAGCGGGTCGCCAACGGCCAGGCCGAGGGCGTCGAGCAGCGCCGCGTCGACCCAGGCCGTGCCCCGGCGCGGCGCCTGGGCGACGTCGACGGCCTTGTCGTCGGCACCACGGACGCGCAGCTTGCCGCGCAACGGATAGCTGTCGGTCACCGCCTTGGCACTGACCAGCCGGGTCGCGCCGCCCTTCTCGTCGGGGGCGCGACCCATGCTCGGGAAGTTGGCCGACGTCGCCATCGTCAGGCCGAGGGCGCGGGCCTTGGCGAGGAAGTCGGCCGGCGCCGGCTGGTCGGTCGAGACGACCGCGTCGCCGCCGAGGATCTGGCGCGCGTCGCGCGCCAGGCCTGTATTGATGCGGTCGGCGAAGAACCCGACCGCCGTCAGCGCCGCGACGGCGAGGGTGACGGCGACGACGAGCAGGCGCAGCTCGCCGGCGCGAAAGTCGCGCGCGAGCTGGCGCCAACCGAGCAGCCACGCCGACGGCGGCCGCCGCGGAACCGGATGCGCCCCGAGCGGTGCGGCGCCGGCAAGGGTGGGCGGGTTCATCGACTGCCGAACTTACACGAGTCGCGAACGCTGCGTGCAACGGAGTTGAATCGCTGCGCGGCGAAGTGGTGATCCAATTCCGCAATGGACACGCCACTGCCTTCGATCTTCGTCTCGCACGGCTCGCCGATGATCGCGCTCGAGCCCGGAGCCGCCGGCGCGTTCATGCAGCGCCTCGGTCCGGTGATCGATGCGACATTCGGTCGGCCGAAGGCGATCGTCACCGTCTCGGCGCACACCGCGGCGCGCGTCCCCGTCGTCCTCGCCGCGCCCCGACACGAGGCGATCTACGACTTCGGCGGCTTCGATCCGAAGCTGCGGACGCTGCGCTACGACGCCGCCGGCGACCCCGCGCTCGCCGCACGCATCGCCGAGCTGCTGCGCAGCGCCGGCATCCGTGCCGAGCGCGTCGAGGAAGGCGGCCTCGACCACGGCGCGTGGACGGCGTTGCGCTACGTCTATCCGGGCGCCGACCTCCCGATCGTGCCGCTCGCGTTCGTGCCGAGCGACCCGCCGGCGGCGCAGTTCGCGCTCGGCGAGGCGATCGCGCCGCTCGCGCGCGAAGGCGTCCTCGTGATCGGCAGCGGCAGCATCACGCACAACCTGCGACGCCTCTTCGTCCACGGCCTCAGGCCGCCGGCCGACCAGCCCGAGGCGGCGGACAACGCCGAGTTCCGCCATTGGATGGCGGCACGCTCGTCGGCGCGCGACTGGGACGCGCTCTTCGCCTACCGCCAGCGCGCGCCGCACGCGGTCGAGATGCATCCGACCGACGAGCATCTGCTGCCGTGGTACGTCGCGGCGGGCGTCGGCGGCCGCACGGCGCCGCCGGTGCGGATCCACGACGGCGCGACGATGGGCAGCCTCGGCATGGACGCGTACGCGTTCGGTGCGGCGGCGACGCGCCTCGCCGACGCGGTTTCGCGAAGCGAGCCGCAGCCCGCCTGAGCGCGCGACGTCGCTCGCGTCAGCGCGCCTTCGGCACGCTGCCGACGACGCCTTCGACGAGCCAGTCCATCGTCTGGAGGTGCGCGTCGTCGAGCTCGCCGCGCGCCAGCCGCACCGTGCCTTCGTTGTCGCGCAGCGGCGCCGCGAACGGAGCGAGCCTGCCGGCGACGATCGCCGCGCGTTGCTCGGCGAGGCCGGCGCGGAGGTCGGCGGCGAGCGTCGGCGCGATCGCATCGACGTCGACCATCCCGCTCGCGATGCCGCCCCAGACCGGCGTCGGCTTCCAGGTGCCGTCGATCACGCTCTGCGCGACGCGCGTGTAGAAGCCGCCCCAGCGGTGGACGATCGCGACCAGCTGCGCATCGGGCGCGAACGCGCGCATGTCGCTCGGATACGCAATGACGCGAACGCCGCGGCGCGCGAAGTTCGCCTGCGCGGTCTGCGCGACCGCGGTCGACGCGCTGTGGTGGGTGAGGACGTCGGCGCCCTGGTCGATCAGCGCCTGCGCGGCGTCGCGCTCCTTGGCGGGATCGAACCACGTGTTCAGCCAGACGACGCGCACCGTCGCCTTCGGGTTGGCGGCGCGCATGCCGAGCGCGAACGCATTGATGCCCTGGACGACCTCGGGCACCGGGAACGCGGCGACGTAGCCGGCGACGCCGCTCCTGCTCGTCCGGCCGGCGAGCCAGCCGGCGAGCCAGCGCGCCTCGTAGTAGCGCGCGTCGTAGGTCGCGAGATTGGGCGCCGTCTTGTAGCCGCCGGCGTGCTCGAAGCGCGCCTGCGGGAACTCGGCGGCGACGCGCAGCGCCGGCTCGAGGTAGCCGAAGCTGGTCGCGAAGACGAGCCGCGCGTCCTGCTGCGCGACGAGGTCGCGCAGCACGCGCTCGGCATCGGCGCCCTCGGCGACGCCCTCGACCGCGATCGTCTTCACGCGCGCGCCGAGCGCGCGCTCGAGCTCGCGCCGGCCGAGCTCGTGCTGGTACGTCCAGCCGGCCTCGCCGACCGGCGTGACGTAGACGAAGCCGACGACGAGGGGCGTCGGCGCGGCGGCGATCGCGGCAAGGTGCGTTGCGGCAAGGGCGGCGAACGCGACGAGCAGCGCGCGCGCGCCGCCGCTGAGGTTTTGCAGCATGGTTGGCCTCGACATGGCCCGCGATTTCGATGCCGCGGCGGGCGCGCGGCGGCGACGATGATAGGACCGCTACGGCGCTCGCACGTAGCGACCGTCGAAGACCACGGTCCAGCTCTTGCCGCCATCGGCGGAAGACTCCCAGAGCTGCCGCACGCTGCCGTCGGCGTTTGGCGTCCACGTGATCCGCTGCTGCACGGTCCTGGTCGGATCGGTCGGGCTCGGCGTGACCCCCGACATCACCATGCTGCGCTCGACGAGCCCGCCGGCCAGCACGAGCACCGTGCCGCCGCTGTCGACCCAGGTCTGGTGCCAGCGCCGGTCCGCGGCGTCGTAGATGTTGAGGCTCTTGCCGCTGAAACCGCCGCTGCCGGTCCACTGCTCGAGGAGCGCACAGCCTTCGGCGATCACCTCGATCCGGTTCTCGCCCGCCTTCTTGCCCTTCGGTCCGTAGACGTCCCAGCGCCCGACCCAGAAGTCGAACTGGCGACGCTCGGCCGCTTCGCACGCGCGGCCGGCAGGCGCCTGCGCGCGCGCGCTCCCGGCGCTGGCGACCAGCGCGCCCGCGACGACGATCGCGGCGACGACACCGATGCGGCAATGCAAGCGACCGACCATCGCAAGGCTCCCGAAGACGCCAAGGTCCGGGAGATTCTTGCGCAGCTGCGGCTCAGCGGCGAGGCGCGAGCGACACGGGCCAGGGTCGCCAGCGAGCCGGCATCGCCACGGCGTGCGGGCGGCGGGGCGGCACCCACCGGGGCCAGCGATGGCGCTTCCTGGTCAGCGGCGCTCCAGAGCGAGCGGCGGCTTGTCGGCGCCGAGCTCGACGACGTTGCCGGCGCTCGTCTGCGCCTCGGCGCGCAGCAGGTGGCCCTGCACGGTCGCGCCGACGTCCATCTGCAGCTGCCGGTAGCGGATCGTCCCCGTCACCTTGGCGTCCGACTGCAGCTCGAGGCGGTGCTCGACGTCGAGATCGCCGATGACGGTGCCGTTGATGACCGCATCGCCGCAGCGGATCGACCCTTCGATCTCGCCCTTCGCCGAGAGCACGAGCAGCGACGCCGTCTTCGCGTCGACCCGCCGGCCGATGACGTCGCCGCGGATGCGGCCGTCGATCCGCATGCCGCCGGCGAAGGCGACGTCGCCGGTGATCTCGACGCCTTCGGCGACGAGCGTCGACAGCTGTGCCGTCTGGATGAACGGCTTGCGCTTGGGAGATCCGAACATCGCGTGCTCCTTGCTGAGGGCCTTGTCGGTTCTAGTGTCTGCGGCCCTCGCGGGCCTTGCGGAAGAACGTCAGCTCGTCCTGCGACTCGGTGAGCTTCTGGTTGAGCGCGTCGACCTGCCGCTCGAGCTCCTGGCCGCGCGCCTCGGCGACGCGCAGCCCGAGCCTGGCCTGTTCGAGTTGCTGGCGCAGCTGCACGAGCTCGACGGTCGGCGCTGCCGGCGTGCGCACGACGACCGGCGCCGGCGGCTCGCGCAGCAGCTCGTGCACGCCGAATCCGCCGGCGAACGCGAGCGTGACGAGCACGAGCGTGGCGAAGAGGCGGCGGACGCGCCGCGGCGGCGGCGCGAGCGTGAGGCCGATGCGGGTGAGATCGTGCGTCGCGGTGCGGCCGAATCCGTTCGCCATCGCGAGCGTGCCGTTCACAGCCCGGCGAGGTAGCGCCGCGGGTCGACGTGATCGCCGGCGCGCAGCACCTCGAAGTGCAGGTGCGGCCCGGTCGAACGCCCGGTCGAGCCGACCATCGCGATCCGGTCGCCGGGTGCGACGACCTCGCCGGCGCGGACGAGCAGCTCGGAGGCGTGCGCGTAGCGCGTCGACAGGCCGTTGCCGTGGTCGATCTCGACGACCCAGCCGTAATCGCGTCGGAACCCGGCGAAGGCGACGATGCCGCCGGCCGCGGAGGCGATCGGCGTGCCGCGCCGCGCCGCGAAGTCGATCCCTGAGTGGAATGCGTGCGTGTGGGCGAACGGATCGGCGCGGTTGCCGAACGTCGACGTCAGCTCGGCGCCGGCGATCGGCAGCCGCGTCGGCAGCCGCATCAGCTCGAGCGAATGCTGCGCCGCCGCGTTGGCGACCGTCGTGATCTGCGATTCGATGCGGGCGAGCTGCGCGTTGAGCGCGCCGAGGTCGACCGCGCCGCTGCGCGCCGGCAGCAGCGGGCCGCCGCTCGGCCCGGCAGGCACCGGCACCGCCGCGGGCGTTTCGCGCGCCGGAGCGCGCGGCGACGGCGGGTCGCTCTTCAGCACGCCGATCTTCCTGCTCAGCTGTGCGGCCTCGCTTTCGAGGCGGAACAGACGCGCCGAGAGCGCACCGACCTGCTCGAGCGTGAACGGCACCGCGACCGGCTCGGCCGGTGCAGTGGCAACGCTGCCCGCAGCAGCCGGAAGCGATCGCGACGCCAGCTCGGCCACCCAGTAGCCGACCGCCCCTCCCGATGCGAGCAGGGCCAGCGCAGCGACTCCCATCGCTGCGATCAGCGGCCGCACCGAGAGCGTCCGCACCCGCGACCGGCTCGTCGTGCCGGTGGCAATCATCACGAAGGCCATGCCAATCCCCAACCCGTGCGGCGACGGCGGCACCGTCGCCAGCGGTGGCCAGCGGCACACCGATGCGGACGATCCTACGGGCGGGGGCGGCGTCCGTGGCGGCCGCGCGCTGCAACGGTTTGTTCGCCGCGAAAACGTTGGCGCAAGTTCACGCTCGGCGCGGCCGACCTGTTTCAAGAGGTAGCCGATCGCAAGCGGATGACGCCCCGCGCGGGGCGTCCGCTGGCACGCGCGGGTCGGTCAGAAGAACCTGTAGCGGACGCCGAGGGTCCAGAAGCGGCCGATCGCGCCGGCGTAGTCGAGCGGGTTGTACGAGACCGCGCCGTAGGTCGTGACGTCGAGCGGGGGCTTGCGATCGAACACGTTGCGGATCGAGCCGTAGACCTCGAGGCTCGGCATCGGCAGCCAGCGACCGACGAGGTCGAAGGTCGTGAACGATGCGATCCTGCAGCCGGCGGGCGCCTCGCTGCCGTCGGCGAAGAACGTCGCGCAGCCGGCCGGATCGTTCTTGAAGTTCTTGTTGTCGAGGCTGGCGCGATAGATCATGTTGACGCCGACCCGGTACGGCCCGCTGTCGAGGAACGCGCTGAGGTTGACGCGGTCGGCGGGCGTGCCGATGCAGTTGGTGACGTCGCAGTTGCCGTGCGTTCCGGCGAAGTCGCGCGACGAGCCGTCGGGCTCGGTCCGATTGAACGTGAACAGGTGCGTCCACAGCGCGGTCAGCGTGACGCGACCGTAGCTGCCGCCCAGATCGAAGGCCTGCTTGGCGTCGACGTCGAAGCCGCGGACCTTGGTCTTCGACGAGTTCACGTACTGGCCGAAGACCGCCAGGATCGGGCCGGGGTCGCCGGCGACGCCGGGCACCGCGCCGCCCGGGTCGCGGACGACGTTGCCCTTGGCGATCGCCGCGTCGGTCAGCTC
>Ga0207703_10004478_pt1 | contig 11474 bp, 9 predicted proteins | sample KBSSwiS12_FD_184304 | JGI IMG/M metagenome (GOLD analysis project Ga0207703, IMG submission 184304) | Switchgrass rhizosphere microbial communities from Kellogg Biological Station, Michigan, USA - KBS Switchgrass S1-2 (SPAdes) (version 2) | ecosystem: Host-associated > Plants > Roots >... | reverse complement strand
CTTGCATTGACATTCTCGGCCGCGTCGCACCTTCAGGCCCAGTGGGTGAAGGCGCCCACCCCAAACGTGCCGCGCATGACGGACGGCAAACCCGATCTCCGTGGACCCGCACCTCGCACCACCGATGGCAAGCCGGATCTTTCCGGTATGTGGCAATCCAACTTCAAGTTCAATACAAACCTGGCAGCAGACCTGAAACCCGACACCGTGCCCATGACGGCCTGGGGCCAAGCCTTGTACGCGGAGCGCAAGACGAACAATAGCAAGGACGATCCCGAAGCATATTGCCTTCCCGCCGGGGTCCCGCGCGCGACGGCGGCAGGCGGTCTTCCCAGCAGGATCGTTCAAACCTCCAATCTGATCGTCATCCTGCAGGAAAGCAAAACCATGTTTCGTGAGATCTTCATGGATAGCCGCACATTGCAAAAGAATCCTCAGCCGACATGGATGGGGTATTCAACCGGCACCTGGGAAGGCGATGTCTTGGTAGTCCGGACCACTGGGTTTAACGAACAAACATGGCTGGATGATGTGGGCCACCCACATTCTGAATCTCTGCGCGTCACAGAACGGTACAGGCGTCCCGACTTTGGGCACTTGTTCATTGACATCACTATCGAGGATGAGAAGGCTTATTCGCGACCTTGGACCGTCACGCAGGATTTACGCCTGGATCCCGAAGGCGATCTTATCGAATATGTTTGCAACGAAAACGAAAGGGATGTGAGACATCTGGTGGGGAAGTAGTTAGAGGACTGGCGCGCGTTCAGCGCCCAATAATTTGCCCTTATCGGAAGTCATTTGGGACCAACACTATGTCACTTCCGCAGGCACCACTCCTGGTGCGGAGACACTGGTGCCGTTTTAAGGCGTGATTATGGCTCCGCGGAGAATGCGATCAGCACATTGCCCGGCAACGCGCCGCGCGATGGGTAGCCGGACACTGCAAACACCATTCCATTCGCCACCACCGGCCCCGCTACATCAATAGCCCCGCCATGTCCGGGAATGCCGTTGACAGTTTTGAACTCGCGCGCGGTGTCAAAGTCCCAGATGATCTTGCCGGTTTCGGTGGCATACGCTCGCAAGTGGCCGTCGATGGAACCCGAAAAGACAGCGCCGGGAATCCCCGTTACCGCCGACGATTGCGCCGGGCTACAGGCAGGCTTGCCGCCGCATCCCGGCGGTGCGGTCTGCCAGACGCGTTCACCGTTATCGACGCGGAAAGCGAACATGCCGCCGCCCTTGTCGGGGTCCAGTTTATATTCGCGGTTGCCGGTGCCGGGCACCATGCCTACCTGAAAATCGATGTCGGACAACGCGGCATAAAGATTCCGTCCATCGCTCGCCACCCCCCACTCGATGCCGCCCACGGTTCCGCCCTTGCCGGCTCGGGACTGCCACAAGGTCTGGCCCTTGCGGTCTGGATCGACGGCGTACACCATGCCGGATTTCTGGCCCAACAGCAAAGCGCGACGTCCATTCGGAAGCTGCACAAGAACGGAGGACGCAGCGAAATCGAAATCCGGTCCGTCGGAGTCCGGGCAGTTTTTGTTGCCTGCCAGATAACAAGCGCCATTCCAGGAATCTTTCGCTGTGAGCTGCTTCGACCAAAGTATTTCACCCGTGGACATGCGGAGCGCTACCACAGCGTCGCTCAGCGACGTAGGCGGATCAGAGTAATTGTCACCCGTCGTAATGAACAAAGTGTCATGCTCCGGATCTAGCGTTGGGGCAGTCCACACTCCGACGCCGGAAGGACCCATCACCGCCGCGCCGCGCTTGGTCTTGCGCTGGGGCTTTGCCGTTTCGGCGATCATGTAGCGTTTCCAGATCACCTTGCCGGTGGCGGCGTCCACGGCTGATTCGCTCCCGCGGAAGGTACAGCACACATAGCCGGGCGAAACTGCCAGACCCTCTTCAATCGAAGACACGCCGATGAACAGCCGTCCCAGGTAGAACACCGGCGTGGCGGTGCCTCTGGTGGTGGGGTGATCCTCGGGCCGCAGGCTCCACAGTTGCTTTCCGGTCTCGCCGTCCAAAGCGTAGTAGTAGCCCGAGGAATCACCGAAAAATACCGTGGGTTTTCCGGCGACTTCTGCGACGGTCATGCCGGAGCGCACCTCCGCGTTGACGACGATGCTCCAGTGCGCACAGCCGGTGGCGGCATCGAGCGCATAGACGGTGCCGTCCTGGCTGCCCACGAAAATGCGGCCCCGGTAAACCGCCGGTTGCGAGCGCAGCAGGGTGGTATCCGGGAATGCGAACACCCACTTCGGCTGAAGCCGCGGCACATCTGCTGCGCTCAGACCAGCGTCCTGAGCGGATTGGAATCGCGTGTTGACCAAGCCCGGACTCCAACCAGACCATCCGGGAGTGTTCTTCCACGCCGCACCTGGCGGACACGAATTCGAGATCTGGTCGCCCCGCACTTCCAGGGTGGCCGGCTTGCCCAGAAAGTTGGCCACTAACTGCCGCTCGCCCGCGGTGAGCACGGATGCCTGCTGCATCATGGCTCCTGTTTCGAGCGTGCGCAAAATCGAGTTCGGCGTCCGCGTCTTGAGCACCGCAATCTGCGGGATGCGCGCAGTGGCCTCGTCACCAGCCTGGTGGCAGGTGGCGCAGTGTTTCTGGAAGAGCGCCGCGGCATAGGGATCGTCGGCGGCGAAAGCGAAGGAGGAAGCGATCAACAGAAGGCAGCTATGTTTCATCGGGATAGATTCTCCGGCACCCGGCTGGCGCTGGAAGGGAGTATATCGCTTGGCGCGTTACCGTGGGCCGCACCCGGGCCGTCGCGCTCGAATGGGGACGATATGGAGTATTATCGGCAGTCTAGGCGGCGGTCCCGCGCAAGCCCCGCTGTTGTTTCTTTGGCTCCGAAGCCTGACGATCTCCTCCCGACTCAGCGTTAAACGAAGTTACCAGATTCTGGAGTTCTGCGGAAAGATCAGGATGAGAATGGGCGATATAGCCTGATACGGTAGCATTGTTTAGCAGCTTCTTGATGTATCGGCAATAGATACTGAAAGTGAGCACCTCAGTGCCGTAGGATTCTTCGACCATCTTCGAGTTCTGAAGAAGGTTGTCTGTCTCGCTCGCGATTCGCGCCTTATGGTCTGCAGAGAACGTTCTGGCCGTTGTAACTTTTTGCTGTACAATTAACATCTCGTCTCTCGTACCAGCCAGCAGGGCTTCGGCGAATCGATGCGAGTATAAATTCGAGGAAACCATCAACTCGGCTGCTTCGGCCTGCCGCACAGGCTTCATCTTTCGCAGGATCGCGAATACATTTGGCTGCACGCGCCGGTCTTTGAGAATGTCGACCGCCTCGGCACATATGCCATCCAAGAGGTCACGCTTCTTGCGGATTGTGGAAACGTTAACATTGAGCGCCGCTGCAATGGTTTCTTCGCTATTGTGCTGAAGCGCCCGGAGGATCATCTGGTGTTCGCCGACTGAGGACAGGTAGTTTGCGCGGCGATTATAAGTGTAGGCTTCGTCGTCCGTCGAAATCAGGCATTCAATCTCTTGAATCTTGCGGCTTGTTAGAATTTCCAGCCGCTTGTGGCCGTCAAGCACTCGATAAGTCCCATGCGTTGCCGGGAACACCACCAAAGGCTCGATCAACCCCACTGCAGTGAGAGACGCAGCGATCTGAAGATACTTCTGATGGTTTCGTTCCTCCTTTTCAATCTGCTTGCTCGGGACAAGATTCTTCGCCTTGAGCATCACGACTTTCAGTCGAAATGCCATCTTTACATTTCTAGGAATTGACTTTGTTTGTCTCATCACAGCCACGTTCCCAACTGCTCTGGCATAGAATCGAGTCCTTCGCCTCGAAGAAGTTCTACAAAGCGGCCATCCGCAAGCAGGCGCTTCATCGCACTAGTGAGGATCGCCAAACGCTCGTGGACCAGGCAGGCCCGTTTAAGCAACTCCCGCTGCTTGACAGTTTGTAACTCGTACTCTTGAATCCATTCCCGACCGGTCAAATGGGGCGCGTGAGTATTCCCCGTCTTTCGAGCTGCCGCGCGACGAACGATCAAACGCTGGACGCTACGGAGCTTGGCCCCGCGCACCTCGCCGTTGTTGTAAGCGGTTGTTAAAGCCCGTTGCACTTCATTGCTCCCTGTTGTGGCGATCTGCACTGCGATGCTCAGCGGAATGGCGCCAGCCTCAACCCGCTCAATTAGCTGTTCTTCGCCTTTCTTCAGAAGGTGGAAAACGCCGTCCATGTACGTATGGGCCAACCCTAGTTTTTCTCCAATCGCAGCTTTGGAATAACCTCGCTTCTGGAGGCTCCGAATCTCTTTCAGCAAATCGCTGTGAGGAGGTTGCCTTCTGGCAACGTTCTCTACGAGACTCATCAGATAGCGTTCCTTCTTTGATGCCTCGGTTATAATTGCCGCGATCTCAGATCCACCGAGTGCGGCGACAGCCTCCATTCGACCTTGCCCGCAGACGAGGTCATATTGAGTGCCATCGTCGTCCATCGCCCGGCGAAACACTGTAATCGGCTTCTTAAGGCCCACTAGTCCAATGTTGTTGATGATTCCACGAAAAGTGATCTTGTTTCGAGAACGGGGATTCACCACTTCGAATCTCAGCAATGGGGATACGCTCGATGGGTTGAGGTTTCATGAAAGACTCTCCAGTTTGACTCTTCGGGCCAGCTTGACTAGAAGTGACAGGTCTGCGAAGCGGTACGTGTCGACATGAAAGCCGTTGTTGAACGACAACGTCGTTAGTGGGTCAAAATGATGAACCTTGGGGATGATGTAGTAATCGAGAACAGTCTGATTTCCGGGTTCCATTCTCGCAACTATCGTCATGTCCGCATTTGATCGGCATCTTAGGCGCAAGACCCATTTACAAGTGCCTCCGGTATAGAAGCATCGTGCAATCTTAAATCGCAGAGTGAACTCATCATTTACCCGTAGAACACAACCTCCCTTTGGCCGCTTCACTACGGCGCCTGCCGCGATGAGTTGATTTGCTAAGCCGACAAACAGGTCCTCGCAGATTCTATATAGCCGTCGCGCATCCCCCATATGCGAAAAGTCGCCGTGAGGTATGTAACCAATGGCGGCGTATGCTTCAAGCATGCCGCCAAAGCGCTTCTGGTAAACCTCTGGACAAGGCATTTCCGAATGTTTCCGCAAGAGCGAATGTGAAAGGTGCCCTTCCCGTTTGAGCAGACCATCAAGAGCAGTCCGCAATTCCTCGTCGGTATACCGGCGTGCACGGTTCGCAGTTATCCGCTGGGCTTTCTCGAATAACTCCGCGTTGATGATCGGCGTAAAGGCATTCTCACGCCGTACCCACATTTCGGGCGGATTCTTGATAATGCTCCCGCGCAGTTTGCAGGAAGTTCGATTTGAGACGTTGGCGCCGACGTATTTAGGATTTGTTACCATGTTATGGATCTTGAATCGCGTCCAGGGCCGCCCTTGCTCGCTAAGGATGCCGCGTTCGTTTAGAATTCTGGCGATGGTCTTGGGTGGTTTTCTCTCCTCTGTGTATATGTGAAACACCTCGCGGACAACTCTAATTTCATCCTCCGGCCCTGGCACGAGAATGACTCTATCGGTCATAAGATTCTTCTGTTCTCCATGCGAAAGGATTGTCTTGGGGTTTCGATGTTGGTCAACCACGAGCCTGCGAAGGCCGAAGCCTGCAGGGCCTCCCTGGCGAAATCCAAGGTCGATCAGCCTACATTTTCCAGCGAAGACTTTGACGGACAACTCGCGGCTGAATTCGCCAGCCATGGCCCGCTTGATTGCCTTCAGAAGGGTGCCCGATATGCTTCCATCATTGGTGAACGACTCAGCGCAGTAATGCACCTCGATCTTGGCCTTACGGCAACGGTATTCGTAGTAGGCGCTCTCGTCGCTATCCTGGAACCTTCCCCAGCGGCTAACGTCATAAACGAGAATCACAGAGTAGTCTGCAAGTCCGTTCTCGACATCGTCGAGGAGTTGCCGTAATCCAGTGCGTTTCCGCAGCGTTAGACCGCTCTTGCCGGCATCGTCGTATGTCCGAACGATCTGCATCTGGTGATCTTGGGCATATTGCCGGATTACGTCCGATTGGTTAGCAATCGAATATTGTTGGTGCTCAGTTGACATCCGCACGTACTGAGCGGCACGCGCTGAGGTGTCGGATGCTAGGCTCGAATTGCCTATAAGCCCATCCCATTGATTGAGCGTCCTGATGTTACAGCATTATGCAGGCAAGAGCGAGGGGCACTCGGCGCTCGCGAGAATGATGCCGCGGCCCGTGCGGGTAGCCCGAGTGCCTGTTGCAACTTATGGGAATTATCTGATGATCTGCCTTGAGATTAATAGTTACGATGGGCCACTCTGTATAAGAGGGAATCTTCCATGTGCCTCGAACTGAGTGATGACTACATTGACGAACTCGCGATGGGCCGCTTACGAGGGACGAAAGAGCAAAGGCATTTGGACGAATGTTGCGAATGCCAGGAACGTGTTCGGCGATGTCGCGAATGGATCACTATGCTGCGACAAATTCTCGTCGAGGATCGACGCAACGCGACACCGCGAAACCAAATTGAACCCTTTCAGTCGGAAGGATCAAAAAAACGCTCCCGCTTATCGACACACACTCGCTCTTGAGTTCCATCCCGTTATCCAATATTATCGGCAGTAAGAGCCGCGATCGTAACTTCCTCCAATGGCGTTTTTCGTCCCCACATCAAGTGCGAGGAGGTTCAGTCGCTGCCACTCCGGTAAGGTGCGTGTCGTCGGGAGGATAGAACAAATGGCTACTGCTATTTGCGGTGCTCTTTCGGTTCGATGGACAAACCTTCGAATGGCGTGTCTCCGAGATTCTCCACAATGTGAGTCGAAGCTGGCTTCATACTTAACGGCACCTGCTTCAACGGTGTCAGAGCCACGTCGAGACTGTGTTGTCGGGGTGACTGTGCTGTGCAGACTTTTCATTGAGGCCCGTAGTGGTATCGCAGCACTCGCACCTGGTTTAGTGGAAATCACTGAAAAGAAGGCAGCTTCCTGATTTCTCTTTTTCGGGCGGAGTGGAATTGGGAGTCTGGACAAAAGAAATTAGATCTCCACCTTTGCAGGCGCATCAACTAGCTTTTTGCGCCCCGAGAGAGCTGTAACAGGTTTGTAACCCTACGCCTCACGCGGCATGCTGAGTCGTTATGAATAGAGGAGTGAACAAATGACCATGTTGTCTGCCAGGTACGAAAGTACTGTAGATCCGATAGATGTGACACATACTGAAATCCGTGCTCAGCTTGAACGCATCTTGCGGTCTCGCGAGTTCCAGAATTCAAAACGTCTGCAGCGTTTTCTGCAATTTGCGGTCCAATGCGTGTTGGGCGGAACGCCGGACGACCTCAAAGAATCCACACTGGGCCGCGAAGTGTACGATCGTGGTTCGGCATACGATCCGAGCATAGACTCTATCGTCCGCGTGGAAGCGCATCGCTTGAGGAGGAAGCTACGTGAGTATTACGAAGGAGAGGAGGGTCGAGCAGATACCATATCTATTACGTTCCAGACCGGAAGTTATGCTCCCGTGATTGCGCGAATGGTGGCGAAGCATGAGCGCGAACCCCAACAACCAGAGTCGCCCGTGCCGCCAGAGCCGAGCCCACAAACCGTCGCCGTACTTCCGTTCTGCAACGCGAGCGCCGATCCGCAGCAAGAGTATTTTTGCGATGGAATTACGGACGACATCATCTCAGCACTGAGCCGAATTCCCGGTTTGAATGTTATCGGGCGCACGAGCGCGTTCGCAATGAAGGGGACGTCACAAGATATTCGCCAAATTGGCACACGCCTGGGGGCAGGCACTATTGTCGACGGTAGCGTCCGGAAGTCAGCAAAACAGGTGAAGATATTCGCGGAAATCGTCGATACCGCTACCGGTGAAGTTCGGTGGGCCGAGAACTTCGATCGCGTTGTGGAAGAGGTTTTCCAGATGGAGATGGAGGTGGCGCAGGCGGTTGCTCGCGTTCTGCATGCGACACTTGCTCCACCTGTGCCAAAACGCCTGATTCGCAGCACGCTAAACATGGACGCCTATCTTCTTCACCTCCGAGGACGCTATGAGTTGAATCGAATGAGCAGTGATGGGCATCGAGCTGCAGCAAAGATTTTTGAAAACGCCATTTTACTGTTTCCACATTATGCCCCGCCTTACGCGGGGCTGGCCGATGTTTACGCGAATCTTGCTCTCTGGGGGGCCGCTCGCCCTCGTGATGTTTTTCCGAAGGCCCAGCAGGCAGCACAGTTTGCCCTGAAGCTTGACCCTTTTCTACCGCACGCATATTCGTTGACGGCTATAGCAACCGCGTTTTACGAATGGAAATGGGAGGAGGCACTCGACATCGCCCGCCGGGCCCTCAAACTTGATCCATCAAGCGCCCTTGGTCATCAGGCCTACGCTTGGTGTCTCATTGCATGCGGAAAGCTGGACGAAGGCAGGGAGCACCTCGAAAGAGGAGTTGCTTTAGACCCTCTGTCTGTGCGAGCGCATGGCATGCTCGGATTTACGTTGTATCTACTGCGTCAGCCAGTCGCGGCTGAAAAATGGCTGCAAGCCGCCCTCCTTTTAGATCGCGAGCCGGCTCAGGTTCAGACACATTATCTGCTGGCCCGTGTTTATTTAAGTCAATTTCGTTATGACGACGCCTTGCAGCATGCGCGGCAGTGCCAGACCGAAACTCCGGATCCACTGTGTCTAGGCGTGCTCGGAGCATCCCTTGCGCTTCTCGGCTACCGAGAGGAGGCGATGCAGATTGTGGGAAGGCTTTCCAGGATGCAGGAGTCAGCCTACATCGATCCACTTGCGCTTGGCCTGGTACAGATCGGATTGAAACAGACCGAGGCGGCAATCGAAAGCCTCAGTAGAAGCCTGGAGGAGCGAACCCCGTTTGCGGCGCTTGTGAACCTTGATCCAGCGTTCGATTCACTTCGCATCGATTCCCGTTTCCAACAGATCACCTCACAGTTATCCGGTCACTCATCAGCGCTCGAGCCCTTCCCCAATAGCGGCGAAATACCTGAATTGTGGTTTCGGCCACGGGCCGCAATACCCGAGATCAGTTGCTCGTGACCGGCGTCGAGCCGGCGTCAGAATTCCTGGACGATCTGAAAAAGTATGGCGTCTCCGCGAACCTTAAGATGCAGACAATGAGTATGCTGTGATTTTTAGTTTGATCGCATCGTTCGGTGCATTCTCTAGGCCGGTTCCGCTTTTTCGCATTATGCGGGCTCGGGCACGCTGGTTTGCCCAATTCTCATCCTCTTTTTCACGGTCGCTGTCGATCACAATACTCAGTGTTCCGATTCACAAGGTGAACGCTGAATAAAGTCCTCGTCGGCAGTTAGTTAACGGTTAGCTCTCTTGTGCCTTGCAGCTCGATGCCGCATTCTGAAAGCACAGCCTGAGTTGAGCGTATCAGAGGCTCGTGGAGTTACGGCCGGTACTTGGCTACATGTGACTCCAGGATGAGCAACCCCTTTTCCGCCGAAGCCTCCTCGATCCCGCTCCGGCGTACCTCCTGCGCGAAGTCAGCCGGTGGAGTGCGAAGGCCACGTTGATCGCCGAACGTCAAGATGTGCAGAGGAGAAAGTGACCAATGACAACACTGGAAACCGACCTCACAAGATTACGGAAGCTCGTGACGGCCTTTACCCTGGATTTTATCAACTCCGTCGGCACCACTCCCCAGGTGACGTGCGAGATGATTGTCGAAATTGCTCCTGATTTCTATGCCACATTTGGCCGTGCGCGCATCCTCAGCATGTGCGAAGAGGTGCAGCACTCAGAACTCCCGGTGGAATCGGCACGCATGCAGGAGATGTTTCGAACTTTCAACGAGAAATACTTTGCTGGAACACTTCCCGAATACATCATCTGCGTTGTCTATGACGTAAGCTTTTGGCAGGGCCGCGAGGGGACGGAGCCTTCGTCAGGGTTCGTTGACTTTGACCGCCAATTGATCACCGTCGGCTACACAGGTCAAGGTTTTGAACCATCCGTGCTGCTCCACCACATGATTCACGCTGCCAACCCTAGCTTCACTTGCAAGGACCAAGCATTTCACGCGGAAGTGGAACGCCTGCAAGCGTTGGGTGCCCCTGTCGGGATTACTCCGCTGCAGCGTTGATTTAGTGTTCGCTAGGACGTCAGTTTGTAACGAGTGGTTGACGGGGATAGTCGCTTCACATGTGGGCTTCTCATTTCGTCGTCACCGGGTGCGGGACTCCACTTCGATCATACGGCCCCACATCTCGGAGAAGTAGTGCCAAAAGTACCCGTTAATTCCTATTAACGGAACCTAAAACGTTATCGTCGGAGACACCGCTACCAACACGAACGACGATTCCTCCGATAGACCGGAAGTTCCAGCAAGATGCTGATCAAGAAAAGCAACAAGGACGAGCTGCGCACGACGACCTTCATTGGGGAGGTTAATAAGGTTCTCCGAGGGAGGCTAGAGTCGCTAAACCTAACAAAGCGTGTTCGACGCTAATGCCGACAAGCCACCCGGCTTCCTTTTTGTCACAATAAACAACTTCACCCAGGAGGCGATTATCGTCGTAATCGATCGTCACCAACGAAGAGCATCGCAGAGGCTGGTCCAGCAGGACTTGTGTCCCGCCTCTTTTGCTGATGTTTCGGATCTCACCGTAAAGCGTGGAGCTAGCTATTCCAATTACCTTCACGGTGGCGGATTGACTGAGTTGGTAGCGCTGCTCCTCTTTCTGATCCGTTTGTTGATTAAGCGGGCGCATCCATGCTCCTTCCACATTCAATGACGCACCCCAATCCGCAGTTGTAGGCTAGTTGACGGGTAGCTAACAGCTAAGGTCTGAGATATTTTCTCCCCCCAAGGCGATCAATATCGAGACGGGGGATTGGGTTCGGCCTCACCAGCTCCTGCGAAGAGTGACTCTGAAATTCATGATCTCGCGCGACCTGAATTGAAAATTGCGGCGGGGCGGCGCGCCTAAGAAAAACACTACCGATGGCATGTGTAACCTTCACGTACGCCGTCCCAGCAGCATCCACAAAACGCGTGCGGGTAGAACGCCACTCGACCAAAGACCCGACCAAGCCCTCTCGACGGCCATGCTGTTAGCCGAAATCACCAAGATCACGAGCGCAATTAGCAGGACACGAAACGCCCGCCAGAGGAAATCGGTATGCCGCACACGCCTATCCGAGAGAGGAAGCCTCCATCCGATCGAGCATCTTTAGCTTGTGTGCAATCCCCCCGAGAACCGCCGTTTTGTAGGCGGAATCCGGCATTCTCTCGACCACGTCGAGCCGGTAGAGTTCCCATTTGCGTTCCAGGTCGAGTTCCCGGTGGCGTTTTGTCATAGGGCCTTGGTGAGAAACGATGCTTATAATCGGCGCGCCGGTGGTGTGGTTGTATACTATCCACCAATTCCGTCCTTAATCGTATGAGGCGC
>Ga0207703_10004473_pt1 | contig 11478 bp, 8 predicted proteins | sample KBSSwiS12_FD_184304 | JGI IMG/M metagenome (GOLD analysis project Ga0207703, IMG submission 184304) | Switchgrass rhizosphere microbial communities from Kellogg Biological Station, Michigan, USA - KBS Switchgrass S1-2 (SPAdes) (version 2) | ecosystem: Host-associated > Plants > Roots >... | reverse complement strand
CCGCCTACCAAAAAAACGTCGACGAACTCTCCGCCATCTACGACGTCCTCAGCCAAGCCATCCAAGCCAGCCAATGGGACGCCGCCCGCGCCACCATGACCAAAATCCTCGAACAGGAAAAGGCCGGCCACAAGGAATTCCGCAACCACAAGAACGAAGGCCCCGGCGCTCCGCCTCCTCAGGCCACTATTTTACCAACTCCCCAAGCCGTTGTACCATCACCCCCTCCGCCTAAACAAACGCCACCGTCCGAAGTAATCCAATAGGTTTTCCCTCGTTCCTAAATTCAATTTGGGAACGCCCTTGTCCGCGCAACTCTGCTGCTGCCTTTCCGTTCAAAAGCCACAGCCTCAAAGGACTCAATCCCCGCGACACCAAGCTTGCCGCCTCCCCTCATAGCGCGTATGCTTGTCCGCTTATGCTTACTCTGTCGGAAATCAGCAAGAGCTACGGCTCTCGCACGCTCTTTGAAGATGTCTCCCTGAGCATCAACCTCGGCGAGCGCATCGCCCTCGTCGGCCCCAACGGCGCCGGCAAATCGACCCTCTTCTCCATCATCCTCGGCACCGGCGAGCCCGACAGCGGCTCCTGCGTCATTGATAAACACACCACCATCGGTTACCTCCCGCAGGAAACCGCTGCCACCGGCGACGAAACCGTCCTGGAACTCGCCTGCTCTATCACACCCGAGCACGGCAAACTCATGCGCATCCTCGCCGAAGGTGCCGCTTCCGGCAAAACCGACACCGAGGAATATCACGACGCCCTCGGCAAATACGCCGAGCTCGGCGGCTACCAGAACGAGCCCAAGGCGAAGAGCCTCCTCAAGGGACTCGCCTTCCGCGAATCCGATTTCAATCGTCCCGCCCGCACAATGAGCGGCGGCTGGGTCATGCGCGCGCACCTCGCCCGCCTCCTCGTCATGGAGCCCGACCTCCTCATGCTCGACGAGCCCACCAATCACCTCGATCTCGAGTCGCTCGGCTGGTTCCAGAATTATCTCGAGTATTACCCCGGCGCGATCCTCATGATCTCCCACGATCGCGCGTTCCTCAATGCGCTCGTCGATAACATCTTTGAGATCCGCAACAAGCAGGTCCATCGCTACCGCGGCAATTACGATTCCTACGTTGAGCAGCGCAAGGCGCGCCAGGAGCAGCATCTCGCCGCCTACAAAAATCAACAGGATGAAATCCAGAAGCTAAAGGATTTCGCCGCCCGGTTCGGCGCCAAGGCCAGCAAGGCCTCGCAGGCCCAGAGCAAGCTCAAGCAGATCGACCGCATGGTCAAGCTCGAGGCGCCCGAATCCGCCGCCAAGACCATCCACATCAAATTTCCGCAGCCCACTCGCAGTGGCCAGCGTGTGATGACGCTCACCAACGTCCACTTCGCCTACGACACGCTCAAGGTTTACCAGGGCATCGATCTCGAGATCGAAAAAGGCCAGCGCACCGTCCTCGTCGGACCCAACGGCGCGGGCAAATCCACGCTCCTGAAAATCCTCGGCGGTGTTCTGCCCATTCAACAAGGCGAGCGCAAGGAAGGGCTCAACCTCGAGGTCGGCTACTCCTCGCAGAACCGCGCCGACATGCTCAATCCCAACCGCACCGTTTTGCAGGAAGCGCTGAGCATCCCGAATCCGCTGCCGGAAGTGACGACACGCACCATCCTCGGCTCCTTCCTGTTTTCCGGCGACGATTCCTTTAAGAAAGTCGGCGTCCTCTCCGGCGGAGAAAAAACCCGGCTCGGCCTCGTCAAGCTGCTGATGAATCCGCCCAACCTCCTCCTCATGGACGAGCCGACGACCCACCTCGACATGGCGTCGATCGACGCGCTGATCGAAGCTCTCAAACAATACCAGGGCACGCTCCTCTTTATCAGCCACGACGTCTACTTCATCCGCGCGCTTGCGCTCAACGTCCTCCACATCAGCGCCGGCAAACTCACCCCCTACGCCGGTGATTACGATTATTACCTCGAGAAATCCGGTGCCGCTTCCGAGAAGCAAGGCCTCGTCGCCGGAGATCAACTCACCGACAGTCGCCCCCCCGAAGCCCCCGTCGCGTCCAAAGCCCCCAGTGCTTCTCCCGGCAAGACCAAGGAACAAAAGCGCAAGGAAGCCGAGGAACGCCAGGCCGTCTCCGCTGCGCGCAAAAAAGCCCAGGCTCACCTCGAGCAAATTGAAAAGGAAATCGCCGAACTCGAAAAGCGCCACAAGGAAGTCGTCGCACAACTCGAGTCCCCGGACACCTACGCCGCCGGTGGCGACGTCATGAAACTCAATCGCGAACTCATCGAAGTCACCGAAAAACTCGATACCCTCAACGAGACTTGGGAAGACGCCACCGCCGATGTCGCCGCGCTGAATTCCCCGGTCGAGGCTTAGTCATTGGGTGGCCCGGACAACTTGTTGTCCGGGTTCGCGAAGCGAACAGGAGGTCGTCGTAGATTATCACCCCGCCGCCGCCAACCCCTCCCGAAAGCTCGGATAACCCGGCACCCACCCCGTCCCCCGCAACTTTGCATTCGAAACCCGCTTGTTGGTGAGTCCCCGTTTGCGATTCGGATTAACGGCCCCGTGCGGCGGCAACGGCTTGTGCAACTGCTCCGCACACCACGTATAGAAATCGAGCTGCGTCACCGGCATATCATCGCATGCGTTATAAATTTGGCCCGGTTCTCCATGCGAAATCAAATGCGCCAGCGCGCCAACCAGATCGCGCTGGTGAATCTGATTGATCCAGCGCAAGCCATCTCCTTCAATCACTGCTTCTCCTCGCCGGAATTTTTCCCAAAGCACGCCTCGTTCCGGCCCATAAATTCCCGCCGACCGCACCACCATTGCTCCCTCCACCAGCGCGGCAAGCTCCGCCACGCGCAGAATCCGTCCCGTATCCGTGACCGGCTCGCTCTCCGATTCCTCCGTGACAACTTCGCCCTTCGTCTGTCCGTAAACTGAAGTCGACGAAACGAACAGACGTCGCGCCCTCGGTTGGTGCGCGTTCATCATTGCCACGCCACGCAGAAAAACCTCCTCATACGCGGCAACGCCGCCGCGGCGGGACGATGCACAGTGAATCACCACATCGTAAGCCGGCAATGCCTGGTCCCACACGCCGGGACTCGCCACACTGCCCACCACCAATCGGTGAAAAGGCTGGGCTTTCAACGATTCTGCACTCACCTCGGAATGGACCCAGCCCGTGATCTCATGGCCTTGGCTCTGTAGATAAAGTGCAAGGGGAAGTCCAATATATCCGCAACCGATAATAAGAGTCTGGTTAGGCATTGAACGAAAAAGTTTCTTTAAAAACTACTGCCGTCCGCAGGACCTATTTGCTGTTGACCATGATCATCAGTGTCTTCGCATTCGTTTCGTTGTCGACACTTAGGCGCGCAATCATCTTGCCGTTGGAACTTAGCCAGGTCGGCTTGCCGCTGTGGGTTTGAATTTCATTCCACTTCTGGCCCACCGCCTCCTTCGCCAGGATGGCATCGACATCCGCCTGCGTAATGTCCGTTTTGTCTTTCTGGCTTCCGTCGCGCGTATAGACCTCCATCGCCACGTGGCTCCCGTCAAAGTAGACGCAGATCGAATAACCATCATGTTGAAATATGATGCCGCTAGCCACAGGCTTGCCTCCGCCATAGCGGCTCCGCAACTCACCCAGGTCATCGCCAATATTGGCCTTGGCCGATGGCGCGCTAACCAGCACAAGCGCCATAACGGCCATATTTCTGGCGAAGGTGAAAAGAGTCACACCATCGCTTATACCAAAACGGAGCGGGAACTGGACAAAAAAACAAAGCAGCGGAACAATCCTCACGTGAACCCTGTTGAACGCGCCCGCTTCCTCCTCGTCCCTCCGCAGATCGATCCCACCGCCTACGTCGCTCCGCAGGCCGTCGTCATCGGCGATGTTCGGCTCGCAGCCAGCAGCAGCGTCTGGCCCACCGCGGTTCTGCGCGGCGACATCAACTTCATCGAAATCGGTGAAGGCTCCAACATTCAGGACGGCAGCGTCGTCCATCTTGCGGAAGACCTGCCCGTCCGCGTCGGCAAGCTCGTCACCGTGGGTCATCGCGCCATTCTCCACGCTTGTACCGTCGAGGACGAATGCCTTATCGGCATGGGCGCCACCATCCTCGACGGCGCTGTTATCGGTAAAGGCAGCATCGTCGGCGCCCATGCCCTCGTGACCAAGAGAGCCAAAATCCCACCCGGCTCCCTCGTCATGGGCACGCCCGCCAAAGTCGTCCGCGCGCTCCGGCCCGAAGAAATCGCCGATATCCGGAAGTGGGCCGACCACTACATCGCCCTCGGCCCCATTCACAAGCAAGCCGACGCCCGGCGCATGTCGGCCAAATAAAAATCAGTCATCCAATCTTGCTCGTTGGGAACGAGCAAGATGAATCGCCAAGGGCGATCCCAAAGGGCGAGGGTTCGCGGGAGCGAACCGAGTCAAAGCTTGTTGGAGGATCGGCCCCTGGTGATTCCCGCATCCTCAAAGATAATCGATTAAAAAAAAGTCGGTCATCCTGAGCGAAACCGAACCCTGACGCCCGCAGCTCTTTGCAGTCCTTTTCAGCTCTCCGTGCGAAACCTTCCCCTTCTGTAAATTTGGAAAAATCCCGTTAATTCCGTCAAAAATCCCCTGTCCAGGGGCCTCGTTATCCGGGCCAATCACGTGACATTTCCGCAATCCAGCAGATTTGGATTGCGCCCGTCACCGGGTGATTCTAGCGATGATCAACCCCTAACGACCCACCATGAATGTAACGCACGAAATATCCAATACGATCTCGAAACATCGTCACCACTTCCGTTTCCACATTCACCACGTCCACCTCTCGTCTGTCTTCGGCAACGATTGGTTCGCACTGAAGGCCGAGGCTTTCGCCCGGTTCTTCGGCACGCCCGTCTTTCTCGTCGGCCAGACGGTCATTGTCGCCGCATGGATCGGGGTGAACGCCATCGGCTTCGCCCATTTTGATCTCTATCCGTTCATCCTGCTGAACCTCGCCTTCAGTCTGCAGGCTGCCTACGCCGCGCCGCTCATCCTCCTTGCGCAAACCCGCCAGGCAGATCGCGACAAGGCCCATGCCGAGGCCGACGCGCAGCATCGGGAAGAATTAGCCCAGCAAAATGCCGCGCAGCTCTCGCTCGCCGCCCAACAGACCACCCAGCTCATCGAGCTCATGCACCAGAACACCAAGCTCACCGAGCTGACCAAGGAACTCAGCCAGAAAATCGCCGACCTCACCGCCGAGATGCACCAGGTCGTCACCCGCCGCTAATCGATTTTTCCGTGGTAGCCGCCACAATTATTTAATGGGAAACTAATAAGAATGGGACGGGGGCCAATCCCTGACGGCGGATATCTTCCTGAAGGGCCCGGCTCCGTCCGGGCCCCGTATTACAATAGAATCCTCAATTAAATGCTGTCATCCTGAGCAAAGGCGAATCACCGATTTCCTTTTCTCCCAAGATCCACCAGAGCCGTCGTCGAAGGACCTAGTCCATTACTTCGCGCATAATAGGAGCGCTAACAATCTCGTTTTCCTAAGCCAGTCGACCGCTTTCTACTAAAACAAAAGACCTCCCCATTCCGTGAATTTGGAAAAATCCCGTTAATTCCGTCAAAAATCCGCCACCTACTTCCCCAGCACCGACTTCAAAAACCGTCCCGTCTGGCTCCCTTCCGTCGCTGCAATAACCTCCGGCGTCCCCTTCGCCACAATCTGGCCGCCGCCTTCGCCGCCCTCGGGGCCGAGATCGATGACGTAGTCGGCGCATTTGATCACGTCGAGTTGATGTTCGATGATCACCAGCGTATTTCCGGCGTTGCGTAGTTTGATCAATACCTCCAGCAGCTGCTCGATATCAGCAAAGTGCAGTCCACTCGTCGGCTCATCCAGGATATACATCGTGCGCCCCGTCGATCGCTTCGCGAGTTCGGCGGCCAGCTTGACCCGTTGGGCTTCGCCGCCGGAAAGCGTCGTTGCCTGCTGGCCCAGATGCAGATAACCCAAGCCAACGGAAGCCAGCGCTTCCAGCTTGTCCGCCACCGCAGGGACATTCCGGAAAAAATTGAGACCATCATCCACGGTCATCGCCAGCACATCGGCGACATTGAGTCCCTTATAGGTGATCTCCAGCGTTTCGCGATTGAATCGGCGACCGCCGCAGGCCTCACAAGTCACATAAACCGGTGGGAGAAAATTCATCTCAATCTTGATCACGCCGTCGCCCTCGCAATGCTCGCAGCGGCCACCCTTCACGTTGAAGCTGAATCGACCCGGGCCATAACCGCGCACGCGGGAGGAGGGCAGTTGCGCAAAAAGATCGCGGATGGGATTGAATGCGCCGGTGTAGGTGAGCGGATTTGAGCGGGGCGTGCGGCCAATCGGCGTCTGGTCGATGACGATTGCCTTGTCGATCAGGTCCAGTCCGTCGATGCCGTCGTGCGCGCCGGGAGCTTCCTTCGATTTATAAAAGTGCCGGAAGAGCGCGCGGCAAAGGACATCATTAACGAGCGTGCTTTTGCCGGAGCCGCTGACGCCGGTGACGCAGGTCATCAAGCCCGCGGGAAATCCGACTGTGACGTTGCGCAGATTATTCTCCCGCGCGTTGATCACGCGGATCCACCCATTCTGCGCTTTGAGTCGGACCTTCGGGACGCGAATCGATTGCGAGCCGTTGAGAAATTGTCCGGTGAGCGATTTCGGGTTCGCCATGACTTCCGCCACGGTTCCTGCCGCCACAATCTGGCCGCCACGTACGCCAGCATGCGGCCCGATATCGACAAGATAATCTGCGGCGCGGATCGTGTCCTCGTCATGCTCAACGACGATGACCGTATTGCCCAGGTCGCGCAGCTCCCGAAGCGTTTCCAGAAGACGCTCGTTGTCCCGCTGATGCAGGCCGATGCTCGGTTCGTCCAGAATATAGAGCACGCCGGTCAGCTTGGAGCCGATCTGGGTGGCGAGGCGGATGCGCTGAGCTTCGCCGCCGGATAAAGTTCCACTTTCGCGATCGAGAGTCAGGTAACCGAGTCCCACCCGGTTAAGAAAACCGAGGCGCTGGAGAATTTCCCGTCGCACCTCGCCGCCGATTTTTTCTTCCTGCGGAGAAAGTGTCCAATCGGTCAGCCATTTTTGTGCGGCGGTGATGGAAAGGTGGCTGAACTGCGCGATGTTCAACCCATAAGTAGGGACGGCAGTCCCCTGCCGTCCGTCGACGGACGGCAGGGGACTCGCGTCCCTACCAGGGGAGGGCGGTCCGCCCAACGTCACGGCCAACATCTCGGGCCGGAGACGCGCGCCGTGACAGGTCCGGCAAGTGATCCGGGTTTTGTATTGGTTGAGGCGATGCCGGGTGATCTCGCTTTTGCTGTCCTCGAACAATCTCTCGACTTGCGCGATGACGCCTTCGAACGGTTTTTCACTTACCACCGTCTTGCCCTGCTTGGTCGACGTAAAACTTATCTTCTCGTCGCCGGTGCCAAAAATTAACGCGCGGTGAAAGTCATCGCTGCACTCGCGATACGGGCGCGACATCGGCTGGTTAAAAGCCGTGGCGAGCGCGGTCAGATGCCCTTTGTAAAGTTTCTCCAGCGCGGGTGCGCTCCGCCGCCACGGTCCCACCGGCATGTCTTCCAACTTCACTGTGTCGTCGGGAATCAGCAGCGCCGGATCAAAGATCGATTCGGTGCCGAGGCCGTCGCAAACCGGGCATGCTCCCTGCGGACTGTTGAAGGAAAAATGGCGCGGCGTGATTTCGCCATAACGATAACCGGTTTCCGGATCGAAATTCTGGTTGCTGAGCGTGAGCTCCTCGCTGATGGCATCCGGCGGTCCAAAAAGAATCGTGACCACGCCGCCGCCGGTCTTGAGCGCCAGCTCCAGCGAGTCAGTCAGCCGCGTCTTGATCGATTCGCTGATTTTCAGCCGGTCGACCACTGCCTCGATGGTGTGGGCCCGCGCCTTGTCGAGTCGTGGCGGCTGTTCCAGCTCAACAATTTTACCGTCCATGCGGGCACGAACAAATCCGTCGCGGCGAAGCTTCTCCACCACGTCGCGAAACTCGCCCTTTTGCTGGTGCACGATGGGAGCGAGAATCTGGATGGGCGTTCCTTCCTTGGCGGCGAGAACGCGATCAACCATTTGTTGGATCGACCAGCGCTTGAGCGGCTTGCCGGTCACCGGATGATGCGGCTGGCCGAGATGGGCGAAGAGAAGCCGCAAAAAATCGTAAATCTCGGTCGTCGTCGCAATCGTGGAACGGGGATTGCCGCCGGCCGTCCGCTGCTCAATGGCGATGGCCGGCGAAAGCCCCTCGATGAAATCGACATCGGGCTTCTCCATCTGCTCGAGGTATTGCCGCGCGTAGGTGGAAAGGCTCTCGACGTACCTTCGCTGCCCTTCCGCGTAAAGCGTATCAAAGGCAAGGGACGATTTTCCGGAACCGCTGACGCCAGTGAGGACGACGAGCTTGTTACGCGGCAGCGTCACCGAAATGTTCTTCAGGTTATGCTGGCGTGCCCCGCCGATCCGGATTTCCTCCATGGCCATAAACACCCAATCTAGCACGGGTTTCTCCTCTTTGCCAAAAGTCCTGCGGACGGCAGTAAACCGGTTTTGGGATTTTTTCAGGACCAGGGATTTCATGGCCTGATCTTTTCACAGAATTTGGGGAAGGCGGTATCTCTAGAAACCCTAAAAAACCTAGAAAGCTTAAAAAGATAGGGTTTCTAGGATAAATAAGGTTTTGGGTGGAAAATGGGGAAGGTTTTGACGGAATTAACGGGATTTTTCCAAATTAACCAAATTGGAGAAAGGGGAAGAAGACCGTCGCACGGAGTGCGACGGCTACCTCGGAGGAAGGCGGATTAGTTAGAGGTCCTTCGACTTCGCTGCGCTTCGCTCAGGATGACAGAATTTAAAGGAGTCGCTTATGCGACACTGACTCACGGCGTGCGGCGGCAACTAGAGCAGCCGCTTGAGCTGGTCGGCGCTGTCTTCGGTGGCGAGCATGTAGCTGTGGTCATTGTCGGACCAGGTGGCCGTGAACCATTCGCCGTTCTTCTGGAAGTCGGGGGAATTGCCCGGCGGATCGCTCAGGGCGCTCTTGTCCACAATGAAGAGGTGGGCGTAGCCGCCATCAGCGAGGCTGAAGCAAATAAGCGAAACGGAGTGCCCGTGTACGGCGAAGGTCTGGCATCCTGCGCTGGGCAGCGAGACCATCTTGCCGGGGATATTGCCCGTTGGCGAATGACGTTGCTTTAACCAGGCGGCTACCAGGGCATGGTCAGGCGAGGTCATCGCCAGGGACATCGCATCGCTGTCGAGGTAATCGAAGACACCCTTTTCGTAATCATGATTGGCGAGGACTCGGACACCCGATAGAGGCGGGGTGGCTGTCGCGAGTGAGGTGACTTTGGTTTCGGTTGTACTGGGCCAATACCGAGGGGCAAGACCGATGCCCAGAACTACCACGGCCGCTGCCGCCAGCCAGTAAGGCAGGCGATAACGCGGCGTCATCTGCTCGATCTTGCGACCGGCCATGATAGTGGCGCGGAGATCGGCGGGAATGGCGACATCCTGTAGCTTCGAGGCAATCGCGCGATCAAAAGCCTTTTGGGCTTCCCACCATGCTTTCAATTCGGGATCGCGCTCGACCATGGCGAGCGCCTCGGCAAAAGCGGGCAACGAATCGTCCTGGCCGTTCGGGCGGCAGGCTTGCAAGAGGAGCTTGGCTTCGTTTCTATCCATGAGCCTGGTCTCCTTTCGGAATGCGCATGGGGATGATCTTGGCGCCGGCTTCGTCCTGCGCCTGGAGGCTGACGAGTGCCTGCTGCAATTTCTGTTTCCCCCGGGAGAGCCGCGACATCACCGTGCCGATGGGGATGTCGAGAATCTGGGCAATCTCCTCGTAGGAATGTTCCTGAAGATAAAAGAGGACGAGGGGCGCGCGGAAGGTCTCCTCGATCGAGCGAAGAGCGTCCATGACTTGTCCCGTCTCCATGCGATCAACCGTTTCCGGTTCAACACAGGGCAATTCGTTCTCGACGGTGGAGAGCTCTTCTTTCGGCCAGCGCATCTCGCGGCGGCGGTTGGAGATGAACTCGCGATAGAGTGTGGTGAAGAGCCATGATTTCACCTTGGAGGTATCGCGAAGAAGATGGCCCTTGGTCGCCCAGACGGAGAACGTCTGTTGGGTCAAATCGCAGGCATCCGCATCGTTGCGGGCCAGGCTGAGGGCAAAGCGATAGAGCATGGGGTAAAATTGATCGACGAGTTCCTGAAAGTTTAAGGAGGACATGGCGGTCGGGACCCGTTGCTGGCGGCTTTCCGCCCGCGAGTTAGCTAATCATTCGACGATTTGGCCGTCTCGTCCACTGACTTTTATGAGCTGATTTCGTCCGGTTATCCAACGTTTCATGGTCACTTCTTTCTTTCTTCCCAAGTGTGACGATTCGGTGGCGGAGGTTATTCCCACAATTTATGGAGTAGGGGGCGGCGGCGAGATTTCGATGACCCGGCCTTCCGGGTCGAATTTAATGGCATGGCCGTGCAGTTTGCCGTCGCCGGAGGAATCCACGATTTCCTTGAGCTGGATTTCCCCTTCATTTTCCGCGGTTCTCATATCCTCGCCGGGATGGGTGTGGATGACGATGGGCATGCGGTAGGACCAGATGGCGTAGTTATCGAGTTGGGCCAGTTTTTCGCGGACGTCCTGCTCGATTTTTTCGTCCGGGGGATCGGTGGTGACATTTTCGGTCTTCATCTCGATGACGGTGGTGCTATGAGGGGCGCCGACCACCGCGAGGACTTGTTCCTTGGTCATGCCGATTTTCAACTGGGGCCAGTTGTCTTTCCAAAGGGTGGATCTCCCGACAATCTCGCGGTTTTCCCTCACGTGAAGAACAAGGCTAAACCCGATCAAAGGGATCAGGACGATGATGAGGATGACCCAGCCCAGATAATGATGGATTTTAAGGGGAGCAGTCTTGTCCTTCTGCATTTCGTCAGGCTAAGGGCGCGGGTGGGGCGCGACAATTGAATAAAGAGGGCTGCGACCCCTGCCGGGGTCGCCCTTTCCAGGAACGATTTCCGGTGGTGGCGACCGCGATGCGGTCTTACCACCGGCTACGGTGCTGACATCCCTTCGGGATGCCTCTGGGTGCAGGCATGGGAGGTGATCTTGAGCTTTCGCTCGATCGCTTTTGAACGAAAGTTACCGGCGACCTCCTGCGCGCTTTGCCTCTTATTCATACATGCAGCGGCGAACTGGCTTTGAGAATGGGAGTTTATTTCGCGGGTTAGGTGCCGGGAGATTATGGGATAGGTCCTTCGACTGCGGCTCGGGTAAGTCCTGGGAGAAAAGGAATCGCTGGTTCGCCTTCGCTTTGACTCGGTTCGCTCCCGCGAACCCTCGCCCTTCGGGATCGCCTCTGGCGATTCATCTTGATCGTT
>Ga0207703_10004472_pt1 | contig 11481 bp, 9 predicted proteins | sample KBSSwiS12_FD_184304 | JGI IMG/M metagenome (GOLD analysis project Ga0207703, IMG submission 184304) | Switchgrass rhizosphere microbial communities from Kellogg Biological Station, Michigan, USA - KBS Switchgrass S1-2 (SPAdes) (version 2) | ecosystem: Host-associated > Plants > Roots >... | reverse complement strand
ATCAGTGGGATTGGACAGCTCTCACGTCTACCGCATTCGTCATACCGACCTGGTGCGCGGTGCGGTTAGCATTTCGCTCGACGATGGGATGATCGCCTTTACGGAGGAGGCGGATGGCCACATCACGGGCGCAATTTTTCAAGGAGACGGCGAGATCCTTGTATTGCCCCCCAACACCGTGGAGCGAGCGTCGCTAGCTCTGTTCACCGGTGCGGCCATCCTCGAAGAGCGGTTCTCGCTTGCCTACTTTCGCTTCAACGACGATTTTTATGGCGAACTAAAGAATTCTCTTCGACCTGCAGAAGACGCGGGCGAATTCGTGGGTGAGTTCAAGGGACTCGCAGCCACCCTGGCAGAAAGCGACGCTCTACGGCTTCTGATCAGCTTTCGCAATGCCGAGTATGCCAAATCGGATGATCACTTTCTTCATGCGTACATCCAGGGTCGCAGACTGGGAGCATTCGAGGTGCGGTATGACTCCTTGCTGCCGGAACCAATCTCGTTAGGCCAGCACAAGAAAATGGGTGGTAACGACTACTACGACGTCTGGGCCTCGTTCGCACAAAAGAAGCAGCAGGAAGGGGAAGCGGATCCGGACACGGGACTTCTCTCCACCCATGATTTTGAAATAACGCATTTCTCCATCACAAGCGAGATCAAGCCACCGACAGAACTCTCCGCCACAGCCACTCTCTTATTGTCGCCAACGCGAGATGGCGGGCAGGTTCTGCTTTTTGAACTCTCTCGCCTGCTTCAGGTCGAGAGCGTGGAAGAGAACGGGAATCCGCTTGAGTTCATACACAATCAGGCGGTCGAAGGGTCCCACCTCGCCCGACGAGGAAACGATTGGCTGGTGGTTTTTCTTCCCGCAGCCATGAAGGTTGGCGCATCATTTCAGCTGAAAATCCGATACTCGGGAGCCGTGCTGTCGGAAGCGGCGAATGGCCTCCTGTTTGTGGGAGAGCATGGTACCTGGTACCCGAACATTGGATTTACTATGTCGTCCTTCGACTTGGAGTTTCGATATCCCCTGGAATGGACTCTGGTGGCGGTGGGCAAACGCACAGAACAAAGGACGGAAGGAGATCGGCAGGTTTCCCATTGGGTAACGGAACGGAAAGTACCGGTGGCAGGATTCAACCTTGGGAAGTACTCGCGCACGGTGGCGCACGTTGCGGGGGTCGATCTGGAGACCTACGCCACTCCCAGCGTGGAAAAAGGACTGCTCGCAGCAGAGACCGCGCCCCTACCGATGCCGCCTTCTATTCGCGGGCCGCAACCTCTGCCCGAGGCGCCCGGGCTTCTGTCGCGTTCGATTGCCCCGTCGCCCTCACGAAACCTGCAAATGGTGAGCAATGAAGCCGGCCGGGCACTGGATTTCTATTCCCAACACTTCGGGCCCTATCCCTATAGCCGGTTGATGCTAACCCAGATTCCGGGAACCACGAGCCAGGGATGGCCCGGACTCATCTTTCTTTCCAGCTACGCTTTTCTGAGCCCTGCCGAACTGGAGCAGTTCGAACATGATCCGGTGGAACGAGTTGAGGTCCAGCAGCTAGTCGCGCACGAAACCGCGCACCAGTGGTGGGGCGACTTGGTGACCTTCACTGGTTATCGCGATCAGTGGGTCATGGAGGCGCTGGCCAACTACAGCTCCATGATGCTGCTGGAATCGAAGAACCCGGTTGAATTCCGCAAGCTCATGCAGAAGTATCGCGACCGTCTTCTGCTCAAAGGGGCTGACGGTGAGCAGTTGATGGATGCGGGACCGGTGACCTTGGGGTTGCGGTTGTCTTCGTCAAAATTTCCCAACGCCTATGATGCCATCAGTTATGGTCGGGGGACGTGGCTGTTTCACATGCTGCGCACAATGTTACGCGACGCCGAACTAACTACCTCAGGATCACGACCCAAAGGAGGGGAGGAGCCATTCCTGCGCGCTCTTCGCGAAGTGCGCACGCAGTACGAGGGCAAGCCGCTCACGACCGCGCAGCTGCTCGCGATCTTCGAGGCTCAGTTGCCAAAGCCTCTTTGGTATGAAGGCCGGAAATCCCTGGACTGGTTCTTTGAGTCATGGCTCAGCGGCACAGCGGTTCCAAGTGTTGAACTGCGAGACGTGAAGATCGCGGACAAGGCGGGTACTGCGATGGTGACCGGCACAATCGTTCAAGGCAATGCTCCGGAGGCACTGGTCACATCTGTTCCCTTATACGCCGTCGTCGGAAGCAAACCCGTATACCTACGGCGGGTTTTTGCCGATGGCACGGAAACCACCTTTCGCATGGCGGTTCCTGCGGGAACGCGGAAGATCCTGCTGGACCCGGAACAAACCCTGCTTTCGCGGGCGAAATAGCCAGGCCTGGCGACTCTCTCTAACCCATGAGACATGTCGTTTCACGGTGCTCGTCAGGTACCTTACCCATCGATACAGTGCCGGCTGTACACTTACCAGCGTGCCCACCAAGAGATCGGAGATCGTGCGGTTTGGTGTCTTTGAGGCCGACTTGAACGCACGTGAGCTGCGCAGGTCAGGCCGCAGGTTGCGGCTTCAAGACCAGCCATTTTTCGTCCTGGCAGCACTACTTGAGCAGCCGGGGACCGTGGTCACTCGCGAGGAACTGCGGCAGCGACTCTGGCCGGTTGACACGTTCGTCGATTTCGACCACAGCCTCAACACTGCGGTGAACAAGTTGCGGGAGGTTTTGGGCGACTCGGCGGCGAATCCGCGATTTATCGAGACGCTGGCAAGACGCGGCTATCGATTTGTCGCCGAAGTGCACAAAGATGTTCCGCGAGAAGAACCCCCGGCAAAGGTCGTTCCCCAACCCACCTCGGATCCTTGGTCACTCGTCGAAAGCGACGCTGAACCGGATTTACCTAAACCCCACCGCGGCCTGACCCGCGCCCTGTTCGCATTGATTCAGACGATGTACCTGGTTTTCTACATGGTCGCCCTGTTCCATGGGGAGGACCTGTACAGGGTGGCTTGGCCGCGTGCCGGGCTGCCAATCGTATTCATTACCGCCCTGGTAACCGCTGCGATGGGAATACCCTTGCGTCTTTATCTGCTCTCCGGAACAGCTTTTGACTATTCCCGATTGGGGGATAAATTCAAAAGCATTTTCCACGGCGTGTTGATCCTTGACCAGTTATGGGCGATCGCTCCATTTCTGTTGTTGGACCGGATTGGCTTCGGCCCCGCTCTCGGCTCGACGGCGGCACTGCTATACGTGCCGTTCGCCGAAAGGACACTGATCAGGATGGCGTATGCCGGCCGTACGAATCCTGTCCAGCAGGATCGGGTCGCCCTTTGAGACGACATCCTTGTCAGCGGAATTGGTAGCCGATGCGGCGGGTTTACTGCAGGTCCGCTTCCCGGGGGTCGGGATTATAGAAAAACATGAACCGCAAGCGCAGCGCTTGTCCGGCAAACTCTCCCGGGAGCCGCGGAAAGGGATTCGAAGCGGTGATTCCGCCGTGGCGGCGCGGTCCAGAGCAACATCCCCTGAGGTGCTGACATATGCAATCCCGCCCACCTGTCCATTTTTCAGAATGGAAAACTCAATGGCAACTTTGCCGCGCTTAAGAAGGGGCGGCATGGCGGAAGGAGGAATCACAGCGTACCAGTTCTCGCGAACCACCTGGAGAACCCGTTGTAGGTAGGGGCCAAAGTCCACTCCCATGGTGTCACTGAGGATTTCAAAAGGACCGACTCGGGCATTCGCCTGCCGCTGTCCCAAGCCCATGTTGCCTTCGTCCCCGCTTCCGAATCTTCCGCGGTTGCTGGCGACTTGCTCGGCAGCCTGATTGAGAGCACGCTCGGCTGACATCGCGGGCCGGTCAAATGGCGATCGTTGTTGCACCGGCGGAGACTGCAGCTTCGCTGTCTGTTGTTGAGACTGAGGCGGCTGGGATTGTGGTTGTGCTTCGGGCGGCGCCTGAGCTACTTGCGCCGGGGGAGCGGGAGCCTGTTGCTGAGGTTCACCCGCGGCCGGGCCTCGGCGTCCCTGGCGCAAAGCATCGAGCAGTTTCTTCAGCTTTTGCTGGTCCAATTTTGGAGTACGCGATTCCGCGATTCGAGACTTGTCGGACAGCACATTCGTTTTAGGCGGCTTCACGGCTTTTTGCGCGTCGGGCGGAAGCTCGAGGAAAGTGAGGTCCTTCTTCTCCTTGGGGATCTGAACCAGCATGACATTGCGGTGCGGAAGATATCGGGCAATTTTGTCGGCGTTCACCACCACCAAAATGACCAGGATATGAACGACCACCGACATCCAGAAAGCTTCCCGCTTGCGTGAGCGGGCAAGTTCGTCACGCGCTTGGATCAAGAGCGTGGGGAAATCGTGCATTTCCCGGTATGCGGACTCCCAAGTCCCCGCGTCGAAAAGGTCGCCTTGCTCGGGCTGTGGCCGCGACGGAGGTGGCTCAAGCGGGATTTGCGTCAGAGACATCGCGGACTATGGGATGAGATGCGCCTTGCCTACATTCTCTCACTTTTTTCGCCGTGAGGAGGAGTCTTTCCAAGCAAGCACTTAGAGCGAAAGTAACGTCTTCAGGCTAGCCCAGGAGGCTCACTTCGGCGGTCAAGAAGTGTAAAGAGTTAGGCATCAGGCAGGGCTGGCAAGGCCGAGTTTGTCGGCGTGGGCCGAGATCTGGGCCAGCACTTCCAGAGCCACTCCCAGGGCGCGGCGTCCGTCCTCGAGAGCTACAGTCGGGGCTTTCCGAGTACGAACGGAATCGAGAAACGCTCGAAGTTCCCCGCGAAGCGGTTCCTCCGGGGTTATGGAGGGTTTGGTCATCTTGATATCGGGATTCGCCGAGGGTATCCCCGTGACGTCTCCCACGGTGAAAATCAGCACGTCCTGGCGGCCATAGTCGATGGAAATATATTGTCGGGGCTGGAAAAAGCGCAGCTTGCGTACCCGTTCAGTCGAGACGCGACTGGCAGTCAAATTGGCAACGCAGCCGGATTCGAATTCGATCCGGGCGTTCGCAATGTCCACTTTGCTCGAAAGAATCGGCAAACCCGCGGCGCGGATTTCCTTGACCGGTGATTTCACAAAGGCCAGCACTGCATCAAGATCATGGATCATCAGGTCAAGGACAACATCCACGTCGAGGGAACGCGCGGTAAAGACGCTTAGACGGTGGACCTCGAAGAACAGCGGCTTCGTAATCATGGGAAAGGTGGCTTGCACAGCCGGATTGAAACGCTCGAGGTGGCCTACCTGTGCAATACGTTTCTCTCGGGAAGCGAGTTGAATCAGCTCATCGGCTTCGGCCAGAGTCGGGGTAAGAGGCTTCTCGATGAGAACGTCTAAGCCCGCCAGCATCAGCTGGCGGGCAACCGCGGCGTGGTGCACGGTGGGAACGGCCACCGAGGCTGCATCTATCTTTGCGGACGACAGCAGGGCATCAACCGACGAATAGCCGGTGCAGTTGAATTCACGAGCAAGCGCTTCGACGCGGGTTGGATTGGTGTCAACGACCGCCGCGAGCGTCATCGGTTGTCCGGTCTTCTCAAGTTCGTGATAGACGCGCGCGTGGTTGCGGCCAAAAGCACCGCAACCAATCACAGCTACAGACAGAGGACGATCGGAGCCATTGCTCATCGTGAGCCGCAGGATATCAGGAACGCTCTTGCGAGTGTTCCTCAGCGCCGGGCGCGTTTGAGAATGGCAATTTGCCCCGCGTGATAGGCGGCGTGCTGCACCGCGCCGTAGAGCATGAAGCGGACGTCGTACTCTTTTCCGGGAACGGGATCGTCCAGCCGCGAATTGGGCAGTGCGGAAACCATCTTCATGAGTTCGGCATGAGTTTCTCGAAGATTGGCCACCGTGCTCTGCCAGGATGGTTCGGTCGTGCTGTCGAGGTAGCCAAAGTTCTGCGCATCACTCAGAGTAGCTACCTTACCTTGCAAGCGACGGCAAACCACCTGTTCCCACCCCGCCAAGTGGATGACCAACTCCCAAATACAGTGAGCATTTGTGATCGGACGCGCGGCTGCCGTCTTGGCGTCAATGCCGTCGAGGATCTCCATGAGCGCCGGTCCATGCCAGGCCTCGCCATCAAAGGCGCGGGTCAGTTGGTCGATGATGAAAGAAATTTCGGACATTGCTCTCCTCAATATACCGCGCTCTCATCCCGACGCGCGACGAGCGCGAGCAGGGATCTCACGATGGGCTGACATCAGAAGGTCGTCGTGGGCCTCGACCTAGTCGGCGAGGGCCGCGATTCCTGCCCGGTCTGCAGCCCCGAATACGGCGTCGCCGTCAATGAGGAGGCACTTGCCCGCATCGAGCCCAAGGCAGGTGGCTCCGGCCCTTCGCATCACCTCGATGGTCTTGACCCCAACCACGGGAACGTCAAAACGCATGTCCTGCTTGGGCTTGGCGACCTTGACGACGGTGAGGTTGCGATCCAGAGTAGACGGAGCGGGAGGGAGCGACGCCATGATGTGACCGGCGCGCTCGATGGTGGCATCGGTACCTTCCATGGCTTCGACAGCAATGCAGGCGCTCTCCGCAATGACGACTGTCTGGCCGATGTCGTAATGGCCGAGGGCGCGCGCGACCTCGCGTCCGTAAGCAATGTTCTTGCGCTCTTGCTCGGAGGGTGCACGTTTGGTAGGCACTCCAGGTTTGACCAACAGAGGTTCCAGCAAACCGGTTGAGTTCTCTAGCACAATGCCCTCGTCGGCGAGGACCTTGGAGATGGCGCCCAAAAGCGAATCTGTGTTGCGCGTCGTGAGCGAAAGCAACAATTTGGCGAGCCGCCAGTCAGGACGGATGCTGGAGAAGATCTGTTTATGCTTCACCTGCCCGGCCATAACGGCACGCGTGATGCCTTCTTGGTGGAACGTGTGTATCAGCTTTGACAGTTCGCCGAGCGAAAGCCAGTAAACGGCGGCAGCACCCTGAGACTCGATCTCGGGAGCGGTCTCTTCTTTAATCGCGGCCACCACAACGTCGTAACCCTGCCCACGAGCTGCCTCCAACACGAGGAAAGGAAACCGCCCGTTACCGGCAATGAGACCGAGTTTGGGAGACATAGTCGTTAAGGATCGCTGAAATTGACTGACCTGATCTTATACATTCCCGCTGGGCCAGCGAGCCCTGGCCTTCGCCATGCATCGTAGCTACTACTTGATCACTCCACGCTCGCTCGATTCTACGAACTTGATCAGCAGATCCACATCTTCGCCGCGATCGGGTTCGGACTTGAGCTTCTCCAAGGCTTGGGAGGTATTCAGCTTCGACGCGAGCAGAAGTTTATAGGCGTGATGGATCCTGCGAATGCGCTCTTTTGTAAAGCCGCGACGCTCGAGTCCGACGGAGTTCAAGCCATAAGCGTGCGTACCGCGCTCGGCAGCCGTCTTCGAAAACGGCAGGACGTCGCGGGTGATCGTGGTTCCGCCGCCGATAAAGGAGTGCGCCCCGATGCGGACGAAGTGGTGCACGGGGCAGAGGGCGCCTACCGTAGCCCAATCCTCGACCGTTACGTGCCCGCCTAAGGTCGCGGCGTTCGCCAAGATGACGTAGTCGCCGATCGAGCAGTCGTGTGCGATGTGGGTGTAGGCCATGACTAGGATATGATTGCCCACTTTCGTCAGACCGCCGCCCTTTACTGTGCCGCGATTGATGGTGACAAACTCGCGGACGGTATTGTCATCCCCCATTTCGAGTCGAGTAGGTTCGCCCTTGTAACTCACGTCCTGTGGCGCCAGGCCTATCGAAGAGAACGGGAAGAACCTGTTGTTCGCGCCGATCTTGGTAGGTCCATCGATGACGACGTGGGAAATCAGTTCGCAATGATCACCAACTTCGACCTGGGGGCCAATAACGCAGTATGGCCCGATTTTGCAGGATGGAGAGACTCTCGCCGAGGAATCAATAACTGCTGTGGGGTGGACGTTCATGTATGCGAAGAGACGGAACGATTTTGTCGCTGGGTAATTTAGAAATTATGTAACTTAGGACCATTCTCCCCAACGCTTCTTGCAACATCGATGGCGCAAGGTGTTACTTACAAGGATTGCCCAACTGCCAAATTTCAACCTACTCGGTTGTTGTGCTCTCGCCCGGTGATCCCGGGCTGCCCGGCTTCGGAACGAGCTGACAGGTGACGGTGGCTTCCGCCGCCCGCTTTCCTTCAACGTAGGCGATCCCCTGCATGCGCACCGCTTTGCGTCCGCTGCCCTCGCGCCACGCGAGCACCTCAACTTCAATTCGCACCTGATCTCCGGGGACCACCTGCCGGCGGAACTTGGCTCGTTCAATTCCAGTGAATACGATCAGCTTCTCATCGCGATCCGACACTTCGGTCAGCAATAGGGCGCCGCCCGCTTGCGCGATGGCTTCCACGATCAGGACTCCGGGCATGATTGGCGACCCTGGAAAATGGCCGACAAAGAACGGCTCGTCGATGGTCACGTTTTTGATGGCCACGATGCGCTGCTTGCGCACGAGATCGACCACGCGGTCGATGAGCAGCATCGGGAAGCGATGCGGGAGGATCCGCATGATGTCGTTGATGTCGTAGTGGATGTGCTCGGCGGCCGGATTCTCAGGGATTTCAGCGGTTTCACTCATTTGCGGCGAGTTGTTCGTCTCCATGCAATCGCCTCACCGGGCTCAGATTCGCCGAGAGACATGCTGGTCTACTTGAGGGAGAATTATACTTTATTACTCACGCTCGGCTGTGGTGAGGCGCCGGTCTCTCCCGAGTATGGCTGGGGCTTGAGCCGTGGCGAAAGCGAAAATAGAAACCTTTGCGGCGTTAGCCGTTGAGTTAAGCTCTCCCATTCGGATGACTACACCTACCCGACAGCTGCAACTCCGCTACTTTCGCCAGCAGCAATCCACAATTCTCGACACCATCGAGCAGCTCGTCACCCTCGAGTCCCCGAGTGACGTCAAGGCCGCGGTGGACCGCGTCGCCACGGTGCTCGTCTCGCGTTTCGAACAACTAGGCGGCAAGGTCCGCGTTCACGCTTCGGAAAAGTTCGGGAATCACATCCAAGTAGACTTTCGAGGCAATTCCCGTCAAAAACCTCTTCTTTTGCTTGGACACATGGACACGGTTTATCCCGTAGGCACGATTTCGAAGATGCCGTTTCGTTTGGGCAAACACAGAGTCTGGGGACCCGGAGTATTTGACATGAAGGCTGGGATTGCCTTGCTTCTGCATGTGATCGAAGGACTCTTGCAGTGGAACAATTCGGTGCCGCCTCGCCCCATGACCGTGCTGCTGGTGTCGGATGAGGAGGTGGGCAGCGCATCATCGCGGCAAATCACCGAGCGCCTGGCGCGGCAGTCCGAAGCCGTTCTCGTGCTCGAGCCAGCCGCTGGTCCGAAGGGTGCGATTAAGACAGCGCGCAAGGGGATAGGCGAATATACCCTGCAAGTCCAGGGCGTGTCCGCGCACTCCGGCCTCGACTTCGAAAAGGGACACAGTGCGGTCCTGGAGCTCTCGCGGCAAATTCTGAGGCTGTCGGAATTGGCTGACCCGCAGCGCGGAACAACCATCAACACCGGCAAGATCAGCGGCGGCACGCGAACGAATGTCGTTCCCGCGGAGGCGAGCGCGCTCATGGACTTGCGAGTCAAGACGAAGCGGGACGCGGAGAGACTACACCGGCGCTTGATGTCTCTGCGGCCGTTTGATCCAAAGTGCCGAATTACCATCCGCGGCGGCATGAACCGTCCCCCGATGGAGCGAACCGCAAAAGTGGGCGCCCTATACCGAAAGGCCGCACAGATCGCGCGCGAGTTGGGCTGGAAGCTAGAGGAGGCTGCGGTTGGCGGCGGTTCGGATGGGAACTTCACTGCGGCTCTCGGTGTGCCCACCCTCGATGGACTGGGTGCAGTTGGAGATGGCGCGCACGCCGTCCACGAATCGGTCGTTGTCTCTGAGCTTCCGAAGCGTGCCGCCTTACTGGCGGGCATGCTTTCTTCCTAGTTGGGCTTCCCACATCTTCTGATGCCCTGAGATAGCTGCCTTCCCCCTCTTCGATAGGAAACCAGAGTTACTCATCCGAACGCAATCGGTGATTCGGAATCAGATGGTTCACTGCGATGGCTGTCGACCACCGGCCCGGCAAGGACGCGCGTGCAGTATTACACTGTTCAGTTCGCCGGGGCCCGGCAGCGGCTCCGGAATGGAGATCTTATGCCTGCTGCAACTCGTACCGATCCTCTCGCATTTCTTTCCGACCAACTGAATGAACTTAAGGTCAAGGGTACGCACTTCCGCCTGCGCGTACTCGACGACGAGCAAGCTCCGGTGTGCACTTTTGACGGCAAACGGGTGATCAATCTGGCTTCCAATAACTACCTCGGGCTGACCACGCATCCCAAGCTGCGCGAGGCGGCTCTTGAGGCCACGCGTCAATACGGGGTCGGCTCCGGTGCGGTGCGGACCATTGCCGGAACCATGAAGATCCATATGGAGTTGGAGGAGAAGATCGCCCGCTTCAAGGATGTGGAGGCGTGCGTTGTGTTTCAGTCGGGCTTCACGGCAAACGCTGGAACCGTTTCGGCGATTTTAGGCAAAGACGACTTCATCATCTCCGACCAGTTGAACCATGCTTCGATTATTGATGGCGCTCGTTTGTCGCGAGCAAAGATTCTGGTTTTTGAACACAAAAACGTCAGCGATGCAGAGGCCAAGCTGGCTAGCGTGAAGGACCAGCCTGCGCGTAAGCTGCTGATCACCGACGGCGTCTTCTCCATGGACGGGGACATCGGCCCGTTGCCTGCTCTCTGTGACTTGGCGGAGAAGTATGGCGCGATCATGATGGTGGATGATGCACACGCCTCGGGTGTTCTCGGCCGCAATGGGCGCGGCACGATCGACCATTTCAAAGTGCATGGGCGGGTGGACATTCAAGTCGGGACCTTGTCCAAGGCAATCGGTGCGCTAGGCGGATACGTTTGTGGCACGCGCGAGCTGATTGACTTTCTCTATCACCGCGCGCGGCCGTTCTTGTTCTCGACTTCGCATCCGCCTTCGGTGGCAGCGGCCTGCATTGCGGCCTTCGATGTGCTCGAGCAGGAGCCCGAGTTGATTGAGAAGCTCTGGGGCAATACCCGCTTCTGGAAAAAAGAGTTGGGGCTCCTCGGATTCGATATTGGCGGGAGAACCACGCCGCCTAGCGAAACACCCATAACCCCAATCATCCTCGGCGACGGCAAGCTCACCATGGACTTCTCGCGCGAGCTGTTCCAGGAAGGCGTGTTTGCAACCGGAATCGCCTACCCCACAGTGCCGGAGGGTAAGGCGCGCATCCGCACAATTATGACAGCGACGCATACCAAAGAGGATTTGGAGCAAGCCCTACAGGTGCTGGAGAAGGTGGGACGGCGGACGGGGATCCTCGGTTAGTCCATTACTCTTCTAAGCTCCGCCAAAGAGCTAATTCGGGTGGCCCTCACGGACCGGCTATCTTCTCCCGCGAGGTTGTGGGGCGGTGTAATCCTT
>Ga0207703_10004467_pt1 | contig 11487 bp, 3 predicted proteins | sample KBSSwiS12_FD_184304 | JGI IMG/M metagenome (GOLD analysis project Ga0207703, IMG submission 184304) | Switchgrass rhizosphere microbial communities from Kellogg Biological Station, Michigan, USA - KBS Switchgrass S1-2 (SPAdes) (version 2) | ecosystem: Host-associated > Plants > Roots >... | reverse complement strand
CAGGGCAACACCCCCTACGGCGTCGGCAACGAGTTGGATAACCATCTCACCGGCAATGCTTCAGCCAACTGGCTGCTCGGCGGAGCGGGCGATGACGTACTCAACGGCAAGGGCGGCAACGACGTGCTGTTCGGCGAGAGTGGTGCCGACACCTTCCTGTTCGAGCACGGTACCGGCGGCGACGTCATCGGGGACTTCTCCCCCGGCACCGACAAGATCGATCTCACCGCGTTCGGGTTCGCCAGCTACCAGGCGGTGGTGAACTCAATGCATGAGGTAAACGGTACCACCGCGATCGATCTTGGCGGCGGCGATTTCATCGTGCTGAACGGCGTCGCCGAGGCGAGCCTCCACGCCGGGGATTTCGTCCTCGGCGGCGGCTCGAGCGCGTACATTCCGGCTCCGGGGATCGAAGGCCAGACCAGACTGTTCTCCGACGATAAGGGTTCCAACCATTTCATCTCGATGCCAGCCTTGATCCATGCCGTCGACTGGGTTGCCTGACCGCCTCGATCGCTAACCACGATTGATCCGGAATGGTGTAACAATATATCTATTGCCACGACTTAGGGGTGGTCTAAACATCGCCATGACCTGAGCACGCCTGATTAGGGGCGTTCGGAACGGTTGGCGTGCGAGGGGATTCAAAACGTGACGAGCATCATTCCGACGATTGCCCCGCCCGCGGGCAGTCCCAATGTTTCCGCACCGATAACGCCGGGCGCGGGCACGGTGATTCCGTCAGGCACGACCTATTATTCGAACGGCGCGAACAACAAGCTTTTCAGCGCCTTTTCGCTGACCGGATTTTCCAATGCGGGCACATTGTGGATCAATTCCACATCCAACGTCAGCGGGGTCCTGAGCGGATTTTACCTTTACGGTTTGTCCAATTCGGGAACATGGGTAGCGCAAGCCAGCGACGGCAACGCCTATGCGCTCTCCATCGCGGACTTCTCAGATACGATGGATAACTCGGGCACGATGCTCGCCCTGACCGCGAAGGGCAACGCCATCGCAGTCGAGGGATATTGGCCTTACTTCGCACTCACGAATTCCGGGATCATCGCGGCGCAGGCACTTGCGACGGGATCCGCCGGCGTCGGTGATGCGGTGGGGGTCGCACTCTTCAATGGTGGCCATATCGTCAATCAGGCTGGCGCTTCGATCCTGGGAGAAGGCCAATATGGCCGAGCGATCCTGATGGGCCGCGGCACCCAGTTCAACAACCAGGCGGAAGTGATCAATCACGGTCTGATCGCGGCTCAGACGCTCGACGCGAACCATCCCGCGATCGCCATCACGCTGGACTATCTGTCGGTCGAATCGGCGAGAATCGTCAATGACGGAACGATCCGCGCCGATATCGCGATCCAGACCAGCCAGACCGATTTCAACCCTTATGCGGTCGGCGGTTCCAACATCCATAATCTGGCCGGCGGCTCGATCATCGGTGCACTTGATTTGCAAAAGGGTGACGATCTGATCGTCAATGCCGGCACCATTACCGGCATTGTCGCGACGGGCGATGGCAACGACGTGTTCGACACCTCGGCCGGCACCTGGAACGGCACAGGTGATCTCGGCTGGAACGACGACATCTTTGTCGGTTCGGCCGGCAATGATGTCGTCAAGGGCAATCGCGGTTCCGATACGCTGACCGGCAATGGCGGCAATGATCTGCTGCTCGGCGGGACGGGGAACGACCTTCTCACCGGCGGCGCGGGCAATGACGGGCTATATGGCGAAAGCGGTGACGATGTCATCGTGACCCAGAGCGGCGACGCGGCATTCGGCGGAGATGGCGACGATCATATCCGCGCCGGCGATCTGACGTTCGCGCGGATCGATGGCGGTGCCGGCAACGACACGCTGGAACTGACGGCGAACGGCCTCCGCCTCGATCTGTCGGCGGCTTTGACCACCGGCAGGCTGACCGGCATCGAGGCAATCGCACTTGGCACCGACCAGCAAGTGGCGGTCCGCGCGGGCGATGCCACGACGCTGGGCGGATCGGGCAAGCGTTTGACCTTTACGGGTGACGGTAGCGACCGCGTCCTGCTGGTCGGTGGCTGGACCCAGGGCGCCGATATCTCCAGCGGCGGAAGCCTTTTTCACGCCTATGCGCTCGGCAACGAGACCGTGCTCGTCGCGGCGAACGTCGCGGTTACGCTGGGCGCGACGCCGGGGGCGGCATTCACCGGACTGGGCGCGATCGCCGCGGGCAGCGCGGCGCCGGTTGCCGGCTCGATTGCGGGTGGTGAACTGACCAATGCTGTCCAGACGTCGATCAGCGCGACCGTAGACGGCCTGTTCATCGTCGATGCGGACGAGACCTGGATCGGAACCGATCGCGGGCTCATCCTGGGCGCGAACGGGACCTTGATCAATCATGGCACGCTCACCGCCAGCATGGCGCAGAACGCGGTGCTGAACACAATCGGCGGCAATTACCTCGACATGATCGTCAATACCGGCACCATCCGGGCGACGGGGACAGGCCAGGCCTTTGCCAATGCGGCAGCACCGTCTGATCGCGCGCGGATCGACAATTCCGGTCTGATCGAGGCCGTCGCCGACCAAGGGCGCGCGCTGGCCGCCGTCGCGCAATTCATGTCTTCCGAAACGACGGTGATCTTCGCGAACAGCGGCACAGTGCGCGCTCAATCGCAGAGCGGCGCCGCGATCGGCGCTCAGTTGGCGCCCAATTTCATCTTCGATCATGGCAGCTCGATCGGCACCAATGACGGGTTGGTTTCAGCGACGGGCGGGGCAGGAACGATTGGCCTTCAGTTCCTCGGCGGTGGCCGCTTCGTGAACAATGCGACGATTGTCGCGACCAACACCGCGGTGTCGGGCGCACATGATGCGGTCGGCGTGCAAATGTACACGAGCAGCTCTTCCTGGCTTGGGGCCTATCTCGACAATCGCGGCACCATCACCGCGACCACCGCGGTGCGCGGTGACGGCGGCACGACCACGGTGTCGAACAGCGGAGAGATCAACGGCGATGTCCGCCTGGGAAGCGGAGACGATACGCTCCTCAATTCAGGTTCGATCAACGGTGTGATCACACTCGGAGACGGTCGCGACTATTTCGACGGGACGCTCGAGCAGCATCATGTGACGGTCGCCGGAGAGGGCGGCGGCGATATCCTGATCGGCGGCGTGGGCGATACGCTCGATGGTGGCGCCGGCGACGATGTTCTTGTCGCCCATGGCGCCGACACACTGACCGGCGGAGCGGGTGCGGACGACTTCGTCTTTTCCCCGCTCGGCACCGGGAGCAGCATCACCGATTTCGTCTCCGGTACTGATCGGATTGACCTGAGCGGGCTCGCGCCATCCGATGTTTCGCTCGCCGTGAGCGGCGGCAATACCATTCTCTCTGCCACTACCCCGTCCGGGCTCTTCACCCTCCAGATTACGGGCGTCGTCGCGCAAACGGATATCTTCACGATCTCTCTCGACGCGGGGACCGCCGGCAGCGACACGCTTGTCGCCAGCGCAGCCGGATCGGCCCTTCATGGTCTCGGCGGCGCCGACCTTCTCGTCGGGATGGGCGGTAACGATACGCTCGACGGCGGAGCCGGTGCCGATCTGATGTTGGGCGGCACAGGCGACGACACCTATGTCGTCGACAGTGGCGCAGATGTGGTGCGCGAGCTGGCCGGCGCCGGCAATGACACGATCGTCAATATGACCGGGACCTATCTCGCGCTGCCGGACAATGTCGAGCGCATGACGGGTGGCAGTGGCGGCGGCAATGTGCTGGACAATGTCCTGATCGGCTCGGATGGCAATGATCAGCTCTCCGGAATCGACGCGGGCAACGACACGCTGATCGGCGGGCTGGGCGACGATACCTATACCGTCGAAGGTCAGAACGACCTGGTGATCGAGGGGCTGGGCCAGGGCAATGATACAGTCCGTGCCTATTCGAACTATTATCTTCCCGCCAATATCGAGAACCTCTTTGTGGCGGAGGGCGCTGATAATTTCTTCGGAGTCGGCAATGATCTCGCGAACGTCATCACAGCGGACTATGGCTCGAACCTGCTGATTGCGGGCGGAGGGAACGATCTCGTGCATGGCGGCAGGGGAGCGGATTCACTGTTCGGGCAGGATGGCGACGATCAGCTCTTCGGCGATGAGGGGGTCGACTATCTGGTCGGCGGCGATGGCGCAGATATGCTCCAAGGCGGCAATCAGGCCGACGCGCTTTATGGCGGGGACGGCAATGATATCCTGTGGGGCGACTTGCAGGCGACTCCTGTCCAAGCGGGCTATGTACCACAACCCAGTTTCGACACCGACATCCTGGTCGGCGGCAACGGCAACGACATTCTCCATGGCGACAGCTTGCTCGGAGATTATGACCTGATGGACGGCGGCGCTGGCGACGACACTTATTATGTCGATACGCCGGCTGACCTCACCTTCGAAGCGGCAGGCGGCGGGACTGACACCGTCTATGCCAACATCTCGGGCGCCGGCTACTATCTCTATCCCAATGTCGAGAACCTCGTGCTGCTTGGGACCACGCCCTATGGCGTCGGCAATGAGCTCGACAACCATCTGACGGGGAACGACGTCGCCAACTGGCTGCTCGGCGGTGCCGGCAACGACGTGCTGAACGGCAAGGGCGGCAACGACGTCCTGTTTGGCGAGGCGGGTGCCGACACCTTCGTGTTCGAACATGGCACCGGCGGCGATGTGATTGGCGACTTCCTTGCCGGCACCGACAAGATCGATCTCTCGGCGTTCGGCTTCGCCAGCTTTGCCCAGGTGCAGGCCGCGATGGGGCAGAATGGCGGCGACAGCTTCATCAATCTCGGCGGCGGTGATTTCATCGTGCTGAACGGCGTCGCCCAAGCGAGCCTTCATGCCGGGGACTTCATCCTGGGCAGCGGAACCGGCGCCAGCCTCCCCGGCGTCACCAGCGTCAGCCATGCCAGCACCTCGTCCGATATCGGGCGCGGCGACTACCTGGCTTCCGTGCCGAGCCATTTGCCCGCCGGCGACCTGCTCTTTTGAGGAAACGCGAGTCTCCCAGCGCGCCTTGGCGCCGGATTTAGCCCAGGATGCCCTGAACTCGGGCGACCGCCCTCATTGGTTGCCCGCCGCCCAGGCATTGTCCGGCGTATAATTGTCGTCGAGCGAATAGCGCTTGTTCGCGCAATATCGTTTGCAGCCCGGCGAGCTGGTGACGCCGATCCCTGTGACATGGCCGCTCTTGTCGCGATCCAAGGCGAAGTCGACCGTGCACGCCCCGCCGACCCAGCGCGCCTTTGACGACGCCGAGACGAAGGTCGCGATCTGGGAAACCCCAGTCAGCGCACAGAGCGATTCAGGCTTGTCGCTCTCCAGATCGCGCTTGATCGTGAAGCTGAACTGCTCCGGCCCTTCATGCGTGATGTGGAGATAGGCGACATCGGCCGTCTTGTAGCTGGCGGACCATTCCTCCTCACGGAAACCATCGAGGAAATCGAGCTGCCGGGTATACTCGCGTTCGACCTCGGCCGGGTTGCAGGTCTTCGCGCAATGCGCGCGCAGGATCTGCTGCCAGTCGCGCTGCTGGGCCCTGAACGCGACCTTGTCGAAGACGATGCCGAGCTTCTCGCGATAGCTCTCGGCGACCCGGCTATCGAGCAGCGCCAGCGTATCGCTCTTGCAGATCGTCTTTTCGAGCGGGTGTGCGGCCTTGGCGCAATTGAAGCTCGGCTGTTGCTGAGGCGGCGCTCCGGCCCCGAACAGGGCGGCCATCAGCAACGTTATCAGGTGGATCATCAAGGCCTCCCGGGCTGGCGATCGCAAAGTCTGTTTGCGCGGCGATCATATCATGGCCGCAACGATCGGAAAAGAAAGGCCATAAGCACCGGTGAACTATATCTCAGATTGTGATTTACAGATATCTTTACCTACCCTTGAAATCCTTCTGGAGGTAATATCATATATATGACACGATCTGCCTGCCGACACGGTGGGCGCCCGCCGTCGTCGAAGAGCAGGTATGAAGGCCGCGGCCGACGCGGTGCTGGGAAGAGGATGGCGGGATGGACCGTAGAGCGTTTCTGATGGCGGGCCTGCTCGGTGCCACGGGCTGCTCGACCACCCGGCCCTCCTCCCTTTTCTTCGGCGCGTCGAACCCGGGCGCGCCGTTCCTGCCCTATTGGGAATCGCTCAAGGCCTATCGCTGCCCCGAATGGTTCCGCGACGCGAAATTCGGCATCTGGGCGCATTGGAGCCCGCAAAGCGCGCCCGAGCAGGGCGATTGGTACGCCCGCAACATGTATATCCAGGGCATGCCGCAATATGAGCATCATGTGCGGACCTACGGCCATCCGTCGCGCTTCGGCTACAAGGATATCTGCAATCTGTGGAAGGCCGAGCGCTGGGATCCGGAAAGCCTGGTGAAGCTCTACAAGCGCGCGGGCGCGGAGTATCTGGTGGCGCTTGCGACCCATCATGACAATTTCGACTGCTGGAATTCGAAACATCAGCCATGGAACAGCGTCAATGTCGGGCCGAAGCGCGATATCGTCGGCACCTGGGCCAAAGTCGCGCGGAGCTCCGGTCTCCGCTTCGGTGTCAGCTATCATGGCACGCCGCACCGGACATGGGATGAATTCCTGCCGGTGCGCTACAAGAGCGACACCACCGGGCCACTCGCCGGCGTGCCCTATGACGGCATGCAGACGATCGCCGACGGCAAGGGCAGCTGGTGGGAGGGCATGGACCCGCGGATGCTGAACGGCGTGCCGCATCTGAAGAATTCGCCCTGCCCCGAGTTCGTCGAGCAATTCCTCCGCAGGGTCCAGGATGTCATCGACAGCTATGATCCGGACATTCTGACCTTCGACGACGGCGCCAGTTTCAGCTTCGACGCGGGCGGCAAATATGCGCCCGATCTCGGCGTCTGGCTCGGCATTCCCGATCTCGCGCCGCGGATCATCGCCTATTATTACAACAGGAATATCCAACGCCGCCACGGCCGCCTCGAAGGCGTGGTCGATCTCAAGGAGGTTCCCGAGCCCGTCTGGGGCACCATGACCCGAGATCTGGAAATGACCCTGTCGGACACGCTGCAGGAAGAGCCCTGGCAGACCGAGGCCTGTATCGGCCACTGGCATTATGACCGCGCGCTGCTGGCCAGCCATGGCTATCAGAAGGCGGCATTCATCATCCCGATGTTCGTCGATATCGTCAGCAAGAACGGCAACCTGCTGCTGAGCATCCCCCTCACCGGGCACGGCGACCATGACGCTGACGAGATCGCGTTCCTCGACGAGCTCGCTGACTGGCAGCGGGTCAATGGCGAGGCCATAAAGGGGAGCCGGCCTTGGCTGATCCATGGCGAGGGGCCCTCGACCGAGATCAGGAATGTCCCCTCCTATCAGCTGTCCCGCCTCCATTTCGATCACCGCGATATCCGGTTCACCACCAAAGGCGGCGCGCTGTATGCGATTGCGCTGGGCTGGCCCGAGGATGGCAGGATCCTGATCAAGTCACTGGCCGATGGAGCGCCGCATTATCCAGGCGCCATCGCGAAGATCGAACTCCTCGGCTCGAGCGCGCCGATCACATGGAGCAGGTCCCGCGAAGGGCTCGAGATACGCGTGCCTGCAGGCCCCCCACCCTCCCCGCATGCGTCGGCCTTTCGCATCCTGCCAGGCTGAACCGCGAAAAATACGGATGCCGGCAATCAACAGAAACGCGGTGTCCCGAGAGAGCCTGGCAGTCGAAACCCGAAGCGCGAGGGATCCCTCTTGGAGTTCTTTTGCCTTTCCGTTGAAATATTAACACGATACAAGGGAGGCTTCGAGCGAAGCTCGTCGGCAACATCCGTTCTGGGTCCCCGACGATATCCGGGGGGACTGAATGATGGAATACCGCGGGATCACTGCGACCGACACTTTTGATGGCGGCCCAGGCGACGATATTTATAATGGCACGCCCAGTGACGACACGGCTCATGGCAATGGCGGCAACGACACGCTGAACGGCAATGGCGGGAACGACTCGCTCTATGGCGGCGACGGCAACGATCATATCGATGGCGGCGACGGCAGCGACTATATTTATGGCGGCCAGGGCGCCGACACGCTGACCGGCGGAGCCGGTGACGATACTTTTTTTGTCGGCTCGCTAACTGATGTCGTCGCCGGCGAGACGATCGATGGCGGCACCGGCAGCAATAAGCTGCTCATCGTTTCCCCGGGCTATATCTTCGATCTGCTCGACATCTCGGGGGCGACGATCACCAACGTTCAATCGATCGTCAATTTTGTGGGCGGCAGCGGCTCCGCCACGGTGGCCATGACCGTCGCGCAAATGCAGAGCTTCAGCTCGTTCAGCGGATTCTTCAAGCTGACGAATGCCGGCTCGGTTTCGATGAACGGTGTCAGCATCGACTCGGGTAGCACCATTTTCAAAATGTCCGATGCCGGCAATGTGTTCGACCTGACCGGCGTGATCGGTGGGTCTGCCGGGCTTATCGGCCAGTCAGGCAACGATACTATCACCGGGAGCGAGGGCGACGACACGATCTGGGGCGAGGACGGCAACGACATACTCAACGGTGCAGGCGGCAATGACTCGCTCGGCGGAGGGGCTGGCCTCGATATCTTCCATGGCGGCGCGGGTAACGACCTCATCTCTGTCAGCGCTACCAACGACGTAGGGCTCGGCGAAGTCTATGATGGCGGGGCCGATACCGACACGTTGCTAATCTCGGCCGACAGCTATGGCACAAACGCCAATCTGACCTCGGACACCCTGACGAGCATCGAGCGGATCGATGGCGCCTCTAATTATGATTATCTCACCATCACCATCACCACGGCGCAATTGGCCGGCATCACGTACCTGCGGTTGGGCACGACGATCCTCGCAAATGGCGGCTCAATCTCGTTCAGCGGCGTCACCGTCAACACCGCCTTCCTCCTGAGCAATGCCGGGAACAGCATCGATCTGTCGGGCGCGATTTCCAACGGCAACACTGTCCATGGCCAGAACGGCGCCGACACGATCACAGGGACCGGCCAGAGCGACAATCTTTTTGGCGGTGGCGGCAATGATGTGATCAACGGCGGCGGCGGTAACGATTCGATCAACGGTGGCGCGGGTGCGGACCAGTTGAGCGGCGGCGCCGGCGACGACCAGTTTCACGTCACGAACGCGGCTGATGTCGTCGCGGGCGAGCAATATGACGGCGGATCGGGCACTGACACGCTCTATCTCGACCAGGTCGATGGGCGAGCCGATATCTCCGGCGCCACGCTCACCAGCATCGAGGTGATCAATACGAATTACCCCGGCGTCGCGCTCTCCACCACGCAGTTGCAGGGCCTCACCGGCGCGTACGGCAATTTCCAGCTTACCAATGCCGGCGCTGTATCGATGAGCGGGATCAATCTCGGGGCGGATCAGAACGACATCTTCACCTTGTCCGCGGCCGGAAACAGCTTCGACCTGACCGGCGCAATCGGCGGCGCTGGGGCGGTCTATGGCGGCATCGGCAATGACACCATCACCGGAAGTGATCTCCAGGACTGGCTCACGGGCGGCGACGGCGCCGATATCCTGCACGGCGGGCTCGGTACGGATTATCTCGCCGGCGGGAACGGCAACGACACGATCGACGGCGGCGACGGTAACGACCGGATCGAGGGCGGCGGTGGCGCTGACATCGTCTCCGGCGGCAATGGCAACGACACCTTCGTCGTCAATGGTACCACCGACTTCGTCGCGGGCGAACAGATCGACGGCGGTGCCGGCACCGATACTATCCAGATTATCGGCGGAAGCGCTGACCTCTCGGCGATCAGCATCACCGGGGTCGAGTCGATTTCCAACGATTATGGCGGAATCTGGATCACGGCGGCCCAGGTCGGCCAGTTCAGCTCGATACGCACTGGGGCCCTGATAGCGACGACCGGCGGCACGATCTCGCTCGCCGGGGCGACGCTGAATGTCGGCCGGATCTACCTCTCCGATGCGGGTAACACGCTCGACCTGAGCGCCGCGACTGTCGGGACCCAATTGCAGATCGACGGCGGTGCCGGCGCTGATATCATCACCGCCACTGACTCGATCGACTTTATCACCGGCGGCGGCGGCAACGATACGCTGAACGGCGCCGGCGGCAATGATTTCATCATCGGCGACACCGGGAACGACACGATCGATGGCGGCGACGGCGCTGATTCCATATCGGGCGGCGCTGGCGCGGATATCCTCCATGGCGGCGCGGGTGACGACCTATTTTGGATCAACGTCGCGACGGAAGTGGTGGCCGGCGAGCAATATGACGGCGGGGCCGGCTTCGACCGCCTCCAGCTCTTCTTCGGCGGCGGCAGCGGCAACGTCGATATCTCGGCGATCAGCTTCGTCAACATGGAAGCCATCGACATCGCCGACAACAGCAGCGTGCTGCTGACCGCGGCGCAGATGGATTCGCTTCAGTTCGCGGGCGGCACCTTCACGCTGACGACCGGCGGCACCGTGTCGATGCAGGACACACAGGTGCGTGCCTTCACCATCAACCTGGCCGCCGCCGGCAATGTCTTCGATGGCGCAGGCAGCGCGGGCGAGTTCCGCGTCAACGGAAACAGCGGCAACGATACGATCATCGGGTCGACGGCCGGGGATTACCTGTCGGGCGGCGGCGGTGACGATGTAATCAAGGGCGGTCTCGGGGACGACCTGCTGACCGGGGGCGCCGGCGCGGATGCGCTGGACGGTGGCAGCGGCACCGATACGATCAGCTATGCCGACAGCGCGGGCGGCGTGCAGGTCGACCTGAGCCACGGCATCGGCAGCGGGTTCTCGGCTCAGGGCGACACCTATATCGACATTGAGAATGTCGTCGGATCGGCGTTTAACGACATCATTACCGGGTCGAGCGGCGTCAACGCCGTCAATGGCGGCGCCGGCAGCGATACGATCAGTTATGCCGATAGCGCCGGCGCGGTTCAGATCGACCTTGCCAACGGTATCGGCCACGGCTTTTCGGCTGAAGGCGACACCTATGTCAGTATCGAGAATGTCATCGGATCGGCCTTCGACGATGTCATCACTGGATCAGGCAGCGTCAACGCCCTTTATGGGGGCGCCGGCAATGACAGCTATTATATCGACAACACCGCAGACCTGGTCTTCGAGAATGCCGGCGAAGGCACTGACACGGTCATCACGACCGCCGGTTATTATCTCTACGCGAATATCGAGAACCTGACGCTTGCCGCGGGTGCCGGCGACATCTTCGGGGTCGGTAACGAACTGGCCAACACGATCACCGGCAATGAAGGGTCGAACCTGCTGATCGCGGGGGCTGGCGACGACACGGTGCACGGCGGTGCAGGCGTGGATTCTCTGTTCGGCCAGGATGGCGCAGATCATCTCTTCGGCGATGCTGGCGTGGATTATCTGGTCGGCGGCAATGGCGACGATGTGCTCGACGGCGGCACCGAGGCGGATGCGCTG